>Ga0172367_10002292_pt1 | contig 26444 bp, 26 predicted proteins | sample Lak10m_FD_114542 | JGI IMG/M metagenome (GOLD analysis project Ga0172367, IMG submission 114542) | Freshwater microbial communities from Kabuno Bay, South-Kivu, Congo - kab_022012_10m | ecosystem: Environmental > Aquatic > Freshwater > Lake | place: Democratic Republic of the Congo: South-Kivu...
CGAAGTCTGCAGCCGGAATCTTCCTTTTCACTGTCATTCCGGCGAGATCGACGAAGTCTGCAGCCGGAATCTTCCTTTTCACTGTCATTCCGGCGAGATCGACGAAGTCTGCAGCCGGAATCTACTAATAATAAAGATTCCTTCGCAATAACTAGTTATTTTTCAACAACTCAAAATACTCCTCTTTCAATTTACTATACTTGTCTACAAGTCCTTTTCATACAATATCTGTCTTCAGCATATTCAAAATAAAATCATAAGAAGTCTGATTGTAAACTAGTTCATATCGATCTGCTATGTCTGTCGTCTGTATATATTCTCAATTTATATTTATATAATATATTCAGTCGCTTATATTTTTTTTTGCTTCATTTAGCAAGTTAAAATAATTTTTTATATCTGTATTATAAAACAATACTTGTCGATTTTGTCTGAGATAGTCATCCATCAGATTTATATAATTTTCATAGAGTTTGATTTTGTTTTGGTTTTTTGTGCTAGTTTTGGATGATGGCATTTTCTTACAATGGAGAATCTGTCATTGATAAGTGAGACATAGATTGGAGCCGAAAGATTGCAATTTTGATCAGTTTAAAATTGACAAATCTATATCAGAAATAGAAGTCAGTATTCAATTATTTATTTTAAACTCTTCTCCATTATCTGGTTTATCATAGCAAAAAGTATCCAATATTATTTTATCTTTTGCTATGCTTACACATGCAGCTTTATTTGGGAAAGCAAAATTTCATATTAGAGTCTTCTCTTCTCAAGCGATCAAAGTTCAGCTTAAATATTTTTTTCTGGTTCAGATGAGGAGATAATATTTATCAGACAAATCTAAACTTTGTTGTGATACAAAACTTTGTAAATTATCGACAAGATTGTAAATCAATGTAATTTTTTCATTTCACTTATCGGATCATTGTGGGTTGGGAAGTATGGATAAAATTTTTATCTTAGAATTTCATGTAGAGAAAACTCATGTGTTTGTAGTTTCCAAAACTCAAGATCATATAGGCATACGAAGTCATGAACAAGTTTGTGAAGATCGCAGTCAGAGAGAATGGTTTTGTGCAAAAGACTCTGCCAAGCGGAAAGTAGATTGATATTGATAGATATTATTGTTATGAGTATATTCTCGAGCATATCAGTTTTTGATTATTTTTTCATTTATATTTTCTCAGTTAAGAAATACATATGCCAATACTCTACCGTATGAATCGACTATCTGAGACTCGTCATACTGGAGCATGATATCTTTTTTATAGATTAGATTTTTGAGATAATCTTTTGCTTGAGCTCAGAAACATTCTATATATCCATATCTTGTTTTGGAGCTTTCTGGAGCGTCTACTCATAGCAATCTTATGCTGACGGTCTTGCTTCAGTTTTTGATTTTAAATGTATCTCCATCTACTATAGAGTAGACATTATACATACCAGCAGCTGGCAGATCTGTAGGGATATTGGGATTGTAGGAGTATGTATCCAAAATAAAACTTTCCTTGTAGACCAATGAAACTACTACATTATTTCAATCATTTGTGGAATTGGGTAATAAATAATTTCATATGAAAATCTGATCTTGTCATGGATGTAAAATTCACTGGATAGATTTTTTTGTTGTTTTATTATCTTTGAATATCCACAATTTGAAGTCTGACAGATTGATCGACTGAAGTCAGCTTAATTTTAAAGTTATAGATTCCTTGTCTGTATCTGATCAATCTGGATTGTATATTATAGAAATTATTTCTATATCCCAGTTTCATGTGAAATCTTGAGTTCAAGAAAATATACCCGTTCAATTTACTCAAGTGATTGTATTGCTAAATGTGTTTCAAGTTCAATAACAGTAGGTATCTATAATCGTATTATTTTGAAGTAAATTTACACAAGAAGGCGTATTGGGAAATTGATAATTTCATATAAATGTTTCTGTAGAAAGTGAATGAAGGATCTCTCATCTAATAGTTTTTTTGGTATCTTTGCCGACTACTTGTAAACGGTAATTGCTGAGATCTAGATCTTGTGATGATAATGATTGTAAGGTGATAGACTCTCTATCAGCATCTGATCATTCTGGATCATAATCTATTGAAACTATTTTAATCTGACCAGTATTTGTGCCTGTATAAATGGTGAATCAAGAACCATTATTTAAGCCACTATTTCATGTACAGATAGGACAAGATCCTCCTCATCATCATCCCACATAAACTATTTTATCGATATAAACTGGTGTTCACTGTGGAAAATATGACAACAACGTCTCATCAAATCATGGAGAATAATTATCGTATTTATCCATTATCCTAGCACAAGAAGCGTATCTTCAATCAAAATAAGATGATAGTGCCGATCAGAAATTTACAAAATATACAATGTCCAAAACTTGTCCATTTCGTCCATACGCCCCTAGCCATCATCAGCTAGATACTAGTTCTAGACTGGTATTTACTATATTTATTTGCTTATCTAGTATACCTTGCAAACCATCGGTTATCAAAATTCTCTCTCATGTATGTATATCTATATTTACGCCAAAGTTTGTGCTTAGTCACTGGCCAGAAAATGTCACTACCCCACTAAATTCATTCAATCCCAGCAACTCTATAAATGTCGAAGTCTGACTGTCACCAGAAAATATTTCTGTTATCTGAAATGGATTGCTAGAGAAATTTCAGCAATTTATAGGCAGGATAAGTCAGCTAATATCTAATATTACTCCAGTTCACGTAGAACTAATATCTGTAAGATTTTCTGTTGTTATCCAAACTTTTCATGGGTTAGCGATATATCATGAAAGTATATATTCTGCTTTGATATTGTAGATCCTACCTGTATTTGTGATGGTTGTGACTAGGTTTCACGAGTTTACAAGCCTTTCAAAAGAAGTTTTGAAATTATTTATACTATTTACAAAGTTTTGAGAGATAGAAAATGTATCTAAATTTTGTCATGAATAAAATAGGCTAATAGAAATAGCCGACGTATCTGAAATACTTAAAGGATGAATCACCACGCTAGAAGAATCTATAAATTGTTTGTAGCTATCTGCTACTATTATAGACCGGTCTTTTTGTAAAAATATATTATATATTTCAAATGGAGATGAACTAGCTCCATAGATTTTCAAATTTCAGCTAAAATCTCATGTGCCTAAATTGGTGATTTCTATCCACTCATCTGTTCAATCATAAAAAACTTCAGTTATAGACAATTTGTATAAATCTAAATTTCATGTTGAGGTTCAAGTAAGGGATGGTCAAGTTGTAGTCAAGGTCTGTACTATACCTGGATTTGCAAGATATCAAGAAGTCACATTGTATGTTCTATCTATACTTGTTCATGTCGTTTCCAGATTTCAATTTAAGTAAATTTTTTCAAATGATGTATTTAGATTATTGTAGTTATTGACTGTGTTTTGATCTAAAAAGATAGAATCTAACTGCTGTCAGGAAAACCAAATAGAGATATCGATCTGATTTGTATCAGATATAGACATAGCTAGTCAAGTTGATTGAACACAGGAAAAACTTAATAAAATAGAGCAGTTATCTCATAGGATTAGTGATTGGTTTGGATAGATGATAAAGTTTGATATGGTGATTATAGAAGCCTTAGCTCAGCTAATAAGGATTTCTCAAGAAAAAGTATCCGATCAAATATTTGTGATTTCTATCCACTCATCTGTTCAATCATAGAAAACTTCTGTTATAGAAAGATTTGGTATAGATTGTTGTGTTTGATAAGAAGAATTTAAAGAAACTTCAGGAGCGCTAATAATAGGGGAGTTTTCTCATGAAAATATATTTCAAGACATTAGATCTATTCAAGAACTTTGTTGTATGATTTCTCCTGTCTGTATATCTCAGCTTAGTTGTAAATCAATATTTATGTCTATATCTCAAGTATCAGACATTTCCTCATCTTGTGTGGTTCAGCTCAAATCATAGATAAAACTCTGTATTTCTTCTGAGGAGAATACATAGAAAAATTTTGTTCAGACGACAATTATAAGTAAATAGACTACAAAGAAATATCGAAATCTCTTCATACAGAACTATTAAAACTAAAGTCCTCCTTTGGAAAAGGAGGGGGCCCCCGAATGGTCGGGGTGGAAGATTTATAAACTAAATCTTCAATTCCTTTTCTCTGATTTTTATTTGTTCTTGAATATCTAATACGGCTCCTTCAAGATTTTTGTTTAATTCTATATTTGTGTATCTTATTATTTTTATTCATAAGCTATTTATTTTATCTGTCCTTTCTTTGTCATAATCAACTGAATAATTATGACTATCTCAATCTATTTCTATAGCTAATTTTAATTTACCACAATAAAAATCTAGTATATAACCATCAATTATTTTTTGTCTTAAAAATCTATATCATGTCTTGTCTCTTTTTAGAAGCACATTTCGCAATATTCATTCATATTTAACCATTGTATTTTGATTTCTATTTATTTTAGAAATTTTTTTAAGACTTGGGTTATAATAAATAGCTCAGTTAGACATGTAGAATATTATTTTATAAATCTCCCGTCCCACACCAAATTTTGGTGTGGGACACCCTCTTTTACTAAGAGGGACTTTTTTTAGTAAGTTTCAAAATTTCTTTTACTATCTTCTCTTTTGCTATAGAAATTTCTTCTAGCTTATTTCTGTTTGTCGACTTCTTTTTGAAATTTTTAAATTTTCTTATAGCTATTGATAGCTTTGTAAGAAATTGTTCATCTTTCTGATCTACCATGATATCTCAGTATTTTTTGACGTAATAAGTGGCATTGTCATATTGATCATGTGTCCATGGTATGGGTATCATAAGTATTTTGAGATCATATAGTTTTTGTTCAGCAAGAGATGTAGTACCAGCACGAGTGATAGAAATGTCTGAAAGATAACACAAAGTTCACATTTCTTTCTGAGAGACAAAATCAAATGTGTGGACATTGTCTAGATCTTTAAACAAAGTTTTGATATCTTTATTTAAAAGTCAAAGAACAAAGAAAAAAATAAAATCTGATTTGAGACTCTGACTATCTTTGATTATTTTTTGTAAAGACTGATATAATCTTTTGGATCACTGAGATCATCATGTGACTAGAACAAATGTTTTGGATCTGTCTATGTTTGAAATTGTTTTTTTGAAATTATCTTGAAGTAAAGTTTGAGATCAGTTTTTGATATCTTTTTCTGATACGATTATTTCATCTGATATTATTTGTCAGACCGTTTCCGATGAACGAAAAACTCAGTCAAATCAAGTAAATGTTTTGGAAGCAAATTTAGATGCAATTCTATTTACTAGCCCTGGATGAGTATCGGATTCATGGACAATTATTTTTTTACGAAGGATGGCTCATGCCAAAACAACAGGTAAAGCAACATAGCCTCATTTACAAAATATCACATCTATACGAAGGTAAATCAATCGAAATAAAGACTGGAATATGCCTGCAATAAACACAAAAATATCGCGAATGTTTTTGAGCCTAGATTTCCATATCGTCTCTCTGCGGTATTTTCAAGATAATATGTGAATAAACTTTGAATTAAATGTTGATGGTTTTAATTTCTGGAAAGTCTTTTTTTCTAAAGAATCTTTCTCTCCCAGCCAATAAAGATTTTTTATTTTAGATGTATATTGTGGTCTAGAAGAAATGAAGTCAATTAAGCTTTTTATAGGAAAAACATGTCATCCTGTTCATCATCATGCCATTACTATATTGAGCTTTAATTTCATAATAATTGTTTCATTGTTTAAATATCCGCTAAAGCGGATTTGTTTCACTGTAACAATGATTCATTGTAACATTGGAACATTGAAACATTTCGACATTTCGACATTATAGTATACATTGTCTACTTGCTTTCAAGAATTAATTGTCTATATAGTTTTGTAAGTTTATTATTATAATTAATTCAAATAAAATGGAAAAAAAATTATCTTTTGTTTGAGAGTTCTATTTTGAATTGATAGATGTAGATTGAAATAAATTAGAACACGTATGATTTAGATCGCTGGACTGATCTTTTGAAAACATGATGAACAATCTACCAGAAATGATGAAATTACCTCAAAAAGCAAGAATAAAAGTTGAAATGCTTTAATTATAAAACATAATATATTTATTTAAGATATATCTTTTTATTAATGAAAAACCCAAAAATAATATACATTATTCTTATTGTTGTGTGTTTATTTTTTATTGTTTATTTTTATAAAAAAAATATTGATTTTAATAAATCCCAAATAGTAACAGTAAATAAAGACATAAATAACATTGATCTTAACAAATCCACGACAGTAAATAAAGACATAAATAGCATTGATTTTCTTTTGGAAAATTTGTCTCAAAGTAAAAATTCTTATGAAGAAGCAAAAGCCATTGATTATCTTATGGAAAGAACAAAAGGGGATTTTTATTATAAGTTTTTTGTAACTGATAAGTTTTGAAATACTTATAATCGGATGATTTATGCTGATCAAGAAAAAAACTATAAAATAGACGATATAGTAGAAGTTAAGATAGAGATATATTCCTTGAAAGAAGCTGATTTAACTTTTAAAAAAATATGGAAAGCAAAAAATATTGATAACATATATCGTTTCTTTTTTGAATAATATAGCTTAGAAATTTCTAAAAATATTTTCCTTATGTTTGTGATGGTCTTTTTTAGTATCTTTTTTTTTTTCTCATTCTTTGGGTCGGTCTAAGTTGTGCTCCCTTTGTAAAGGACCTGCCTGTCCGGTAGGCAGGGCTGGCGAGGAAGGAAATGACGAAACTGAGGATTTGTTGCTAATTTGATGTTTCTTATGTTCCAGTTTTTTTTCTTTAGGTGGGAAATAAGAATCAAATTTATCGTCTGGCTTGTAAATTTTCTGTCTGTCATATTTATCTTTTTTTTCTTCTAATTTTTCTTGTCATTCCGGCGTGATTATTTTGCGGCCGGAATCTAAACTAGATAAACCTTGCTTTGAAGAAATATTTTTTTCATGAATTTTATCAATTTTTTGATCTTTTTTGCTGTCTTGTTTTGGATGTTTTTCTGGCTGTTTTGATATATCTACATCTTTGTCTATTTTGTGTTCTTTATTTGAATCATGGGTATGGTTAGAAGCTAGTTCTTTATCTTTTTTTTCTTGTTCTTGTCATTCCGGCGTAGTTATTTTGCGGCCGGAATCCGAATGTAATGAGTCCCGCTTTAGCGGGATAATATTTACTTTATTTTCTTGTTCACTTACTTTGTGACTATTTTTATCAATGTTGGTCAATGTTAATCAATGTTGGTCTTTTAGATTTGGAAGTTTAGATAAATTAAAATCTGATTCTATTAAATAATAATCATATTCATTTTGTAGTTCTAACCGATATTTACGCTTTGTTCACAGAACATGTGAAAGTAATATATCCCGTTGAACAGTGATATTTCTCTTTCATTTGATAAGCTCATTTACTTCAGAAACTTTTTTTCATAGCAAAAATGCAAATTGTCTCTGTGTCCAAGATCTGTCTTTTAGTTCCATTTGGATTTTTTTCCCTGGATGTACCTGCATTCTGCAATATAAATTAAATTTAAATTAAGTTCACAGACATAGTGAATTTCACTAGTTTAGTGAACAAACACACGACGAGTGAAAGAAAAAACAACAAATCCATTTTCTTTCACTCTTTCACTGAAATAGTGAATTTTTTTCCTCTCAAGACCACACAAATCTTACAAATATTTATTTACTAGTTCTATGAAATAGTGAACTTTTATTTAAAAAATTTAAAAGATTAAACTTATTAATATATATAGTCCTATTTTAATCTTTTGAGATAAGTTTGTCAAATTTCTGTTAAGATATTTATTTCTTCTTCTGAAAATCTGAAATTATATTTATTATTTATTTTATTTATACAGTGTAATATTGTATCAAATATAAGAAAAATCTTTCATGTTTTGTGTTCTATTTCGATAAGAGATTTAAATTCATTTAATATATCTTTTCATAATATATTTATAAGTTTCTCTTGGGGTGTCGGTTCATTTAAAGCCTCTTTTAATCTCTCTTGAGCTATTTCCTCCAATACTTCTCTCTCTACTTTTAAATCTATTGATTTTATCAAGGACAACAGATTATATATTCATTTTTTCCAAATTTCATCACAATTAATTAAATGAACAAATAATTCTATATCAGACATGTCTTCTTGTAAATTTGATCAGCTTTTTATTAGATGTTCTTTGATTCTATCTTTTTGAGTCATAAAAGTATAATATTGAGTCATTATATCTTTTATTTTATATTCTGGGAAATCTAATAATATTTTTCTTTTTAAATCAGAAACATAGCGTTCTACGACAAGCGATGGCGACATTCAAGAAATATTTATATCCTGAACACATTTAATCAGATCGTCATTTTGAAGATTCTCAAACGCTTTTTTTCGTCATTCATAAGTAAACTTTCATGTCTCTTTCTGGCTATATGTGATTATATTTTCTATTATACTGTCTTCTTCTTTGCCTAGTTTTGTTTTTAATATATTGAGAAAATATTGAAGTTTACTCTCAAATTCTGATTCTTCTCTGTCTTCTTTTTCCTGCTGTCGTCTAGTATATCGATCTCCTTTGCTCATTATAAAAGATGAAATATAAAATTATAACAAAATTATTATAATTTTTTAAATTTTTGTGTCAAATGTAATTATATGTTTTTATTTAAATCATATAGACCACAGATGGAGAAAATCGTTAGATTTATTGTTAGAATAGATATTTTCTCATATTATTGGACATCATATACTAGACAAATGGACTCTAATCTGATGTCTAATTCATTTCGATATGGAAACTAATAATGTTGATGTGTTTTGCTCTTTGTCAAAATTTAATAAGAAAACTTTGCTAGAAACTAGATGTTGTTTTCAATCTCATTTATTAGTGTCTGATGGGTTCAATATTGCCAGCATTCTATCTTCAGAAAATTTATGATGCATGATAGGGTAGTCTATGTTTATTTTATCGCCATTGGATTTAAAAAAAGGATTGCCATTGACTTGAGCTATATAAAATTTTTTAAGTAAATTTTGTTGTTGTTTGAGTTTATAATTATCACGAATTTCTGTGCTTTTGGCGAAATAAAGCAAACCTCAGGTGTCATTATCCAATCTATTTAAAAGTCAGAATTCTAAGTCTTTTCAAAATATATTTATTAAATCCTGGATTATACTATCTTGTTGTTTAGAATTTTGTATTAAATCGATATTCATAGTTTGCATCTGTTGATCTATGTATTTCACTTGGCTTGCTTCCAAGTCTGCGTAGGATATAATTTTTGGGGGGACTTTTTTTTTATCCATAAACATATAATCCAAAAAAGATATCTCTTTTCAGAAAGTCGAGGCGACTCAATGTGGCTTTCGGAAGAAATAGAAGTCTTTGTTTTGGTAAATTTGCATTTATTTAATCTAGCTAAAAGCAGAAAGCAACAAGCTAAGAGCTAAGCGCCAACTACTAGTTATTTTTTAAAGCTTTGATTTTTCTTTTTTATATCTTCACATCATCAAATATGCTAGTGGGGCTGAAATGAAAATAGAGGAGTATGAACCAGCTAGTACTCATATTCATATAGTGAAAGCAAATGATTTTACATCTCATGTTCACAAAAGATACATTGCTAGTATCACAAGAAAAGTTGAAAGAACAGTTCAGAAAGATCTTCTCATCGTCTGTCGTAAACTATTTTCAAAAATTTTACCATATACAATATCTTTGGTTCATCATTTTATCTGTAGATTTTCTCTGATCCTATCAAAGATGATAATTGTATCATTTATACTATATCACATTGTGGTGAGTATAGCGATTATAAAAACCGTATTGATCTGCACAGTAGGATCTATCATCATCCAAAATCAATAAGCTCAAGCTGGGATAGAGACATCAAATATCATTGTCAAAATAGTTATAATAGCCAATATTCCAGGGGATATAGATTTTCTAATAGCAGCAAATGATATAAGCATATAGATTGCCATAAAAATAAGTCAGATTATTACTGCATTTTTGGCTGCTGTTTGCATATAGTCTCATATACTTGGTCATATAATAGACTGTGAACTGATAAAAGATTTATCAGCTATATATTTTTTTTCAACTAGTAAGTCTTGTATGCTTTTTGATAGTTCAGCTACTTTTTCATCTGACTGGACTCTGGTATTTACTTTAATTTTAGCTTCTAAATCTCACTGTTCTACAAAAACTTTTGCGTTTTTATATCAAACAGAAACAAGATATTCCATTATAGAAAGTCTGACATTATCTATATCTACTTTTGTAGATATTCAAATATTTAATCATCATGTAAATTCTTCACTAAATTGTGCGTTTTTAAAAAACAAATATCGAGAAACTAATAATAAAAGCAATCACAATCAAACTCGATAATATGCTCTTTTTATAATGTGGAATCTAGGTTTCATTTTACTTACTAATTTGATAAAATAAAAAAAATGTAGTTCAGTATGAGATTTTATATATTTCCTTATTTGTTTCAATGTTTATTTTTGATTTCATTGTATTTTTCATACAAATTTTTGGCCGCTGATTCTTGTGCCTTTTTTTTGTTTGGTCCAAATCATTGTGATTTCTTTTTTCATAGGACATGTATCTCTGATTTATATTCTAGAGTATTCCCCTTATCATCTTTTTTGTTTTCGCTATCTATATATTCAGGGATAATTTTGTGATCTTTTTGGACCAATTCTTGTATCATAGTTTTGTATGATTTGACTGGTTGTAGCGCAATTTCATCGATTTTAGAATATAGGTATTTGCTTATAAATTTCTCTGTTTCTTCAAGTCATAAATCTATAAACATATATCATATCAAGGCCTCAAAACAATCTGCTAGTATGACATCTTTTCATCTTCCTTGTGATTTCTCTTCTCATTTACTTATAAAAACTTGTTTGTCTAGTCCTATTTCTCTAGCTGCCGTAGCCAAGGTTTCTTCTTTTACTAGAGCTATTTTATAAAGAGTCATGTCTGACTCAGACATTTCTGGGTGATTAAGAAAAAGTATTTTATTTATTATAGCTCATAGGATTCCATCTCAAAGAAATTCTAGTCTCTCGTTGTGAGCTGCTATATTTTTAAAATCAGCCGCAAAAGATTTGTGTATAAATGATTGCAAAAGCATATCGTAGTCTTTTATTTTGCTTGTATTCAATCATAGTCATTTTATATATTTCACTATTTCTTCTTTTCTTTGATATACAAAAGTTGGAATCATATTTAAAGCTAAAAGTATAAAGCTGTAAGCCATAAGTCTATTTATCGATACATTAGCAAACTAATACTTATTTTCAAAGGGAAAATTATTTTTGTAATTTAAGCGAATGTGCGTGTATAATATCTCGAAGCGTTTTTATAAATTTTTTAGATATCGTTTTATCAGATTTATTTGAAATATTTTTTATAATATATTTATATCTTTGTGGTTGACTAAAACTTAATTTGAATTTCTTTTTGTATGGTAAAATCTTGGTTTTCACTATATCAAATCTTTTTTTGAGAAGTCAAATTATTTGAAGATCTATTTTGTCTATCTGTTTTCTATATATGTCTAGTTTATTCATTTTATAAACTATATCTAAATCCATTGTCTTTTATATTTTGGATATAATCGTTTCACAAAACGATAACTACATTATTTCATGTTGTTAGCCAAGCATCTACCTTGATTTGTGAATCAAAAAATAATCATAGAATTTTGGTTGTGCCCGCAAAAGATCAGGTAGAAGGGACAAATATAGTTGTCTTTTCTATTGGATTTGTTGCATTTTGAGTGTCTGATATCTTGAATCAATATTTTTTTAATTTAGCTGCTAATAGATTTCAATGTCAATCTAGTTTCTTTCATAGACTTCTAGCAAAATTTTTATCTATTCAATTTTGTATTATTATGTTTGCTCTTTCTAATAAATATTCCTGGTTGTGAGCCGCCAAAAACACAAATTTATGAATATTTTCATAATTAGAAACGTTTCAAACGCCAGCTCATTCTGGTATCATTACAGAAGCTCAATCAAAAAAATCTCTAGGTGGTATACCAAGAAAACATCATGCCTGCATATATTCAAAATTTGTATATACGCAGTTTGTATTTAAACCAAATGAAAATATATTATTCAAACTATCCGTATATTTTAGAGTTCATATTATTTCGGGAAGACTTATATTTGTATTTACCATCTGAGCATAATCAGAATATAATTTTTTTATTTTTGAAACATTTGTCATATATCATCAGCTAAGAAATTTGTCTTTTATTGCATTTATTATTTGTTGTTGGCGCAAAGATCTGTCGAAATCTGATGTGGTATGTCTAGATCTCGCATACATCAGGGCTGTTTTTCAATCCAAATGTTGTAATCATTGATCAAGATGAAATGTCATATATCAATTACTTCAATCAGGATATGTAGTATCGTGTATCATTTTATTAACCTCTATATCTATTCAATCTAAAGTATCTATTACTTTTTCAAATCAATTAAAATCTATAGTCGCGTAATAATTTATTTTTACTCATAATATTTCTTCTATTTTTTCACCAAACCAAGAAGCTCAAGACAATAAATCTCATCTTCTATGATACATTTGAGTAAATAATGTATTTATTCTTCCATATCATTTAGTAACAGGATTAGCAACTCGTAAATCTCTAGGAATAGATATAAATGTAATTGCTCATATTTCAGGATTTCGTGAAGCTACCATTATAGAGTCGGCTAAATATCATCAAGCATGAGTTTTTCATCAATATCAAATAAACAATATATTGATATTTCAGATTTCATCTTTTTTCATCTCCTGTCATATATTGCTGCTTATAAATTTTACGGATCCTTTGGATATAATCCCCAAACCCGCCTGAGTGAGTCATATAGCATATTTTCATACTCGAAAAACAACAACAATACATATCATTATTAAAAAAAATCTGATTATTCATGAAAATCAACTTTTGAATTTTTCTGAGTTGTAGTTTTCTATCTCTCATACTTTTTTATTGGAAAAACTTGATCTTTTTCAAAACATATAAAATAACTTAAACAGTAAATACTAATTAGTTTGTATGAATTGGGGAATTAATAAATAAGATTTATTATAATACAAATCAAAACTCTCAAATAAACATATAAACTATTTTTTATTGTCCAATTATATTCTTAAGTGAAAACTTATCTCACAATAATTGGCTCATGATTAAATAGTTTTGTGGAGCTTTAATATCCAAATGTCATGTCTTTTGCAAGGTAAATTTTCATTCTATCTTAAATCTTGTTTCTGTCTTATTAATATTTTTTGTTGGCAATAATAAATTTCAATCAAAAATTAAATAATCCCTTGTTTTATCTAGGTTTATTTGGAAATTATTATTTTGTGAAACAAAACTTATTTTATCATGTTTAGAATTATATTTTATATTAATATGGTTTTTTTGCTTGGTTATAGTGTTATAAATATCTATATCCAAATCATTATAATTCATCTCTAGACTTATTAAAAAATCTTTTTTATTTGGTAAACTTAGTTTTTCTATGAGCAAAGAAACTTGATTTTTATTTAATGGCGCTAAATATCCTTCAAATATTATTCAACTATAGTATCCTATCGGCCTGTCTAAACAAGTTTCCATTTTGCTTTGATCTAATCAGATTTTATATCATAGTTTTGAATTGCGTATTGTGTCTTTTATTTTATAAAACATTTGACACTGACTTAAAATAAAAATATCTTTTAGAACGTAATTAAACTCTATATAATCATCAATTAAATTCTTTCTATTTTGAATATCTACCATTATCCAACGATCTATAATTCATCCCAATAGCAATTTTAAAAATTTAGTTTCCATATTTCAGGTTCACAAATCTATATTAAATTGATTCAACTTAAAATATGGAACATAATCTATATTTGAATAGAAAAAATTTCAAGAACTCATTATTTTTTGTTTATTTTTTTTATCAAACATATTGATATAATACTCTGTTTGGCTGTTATGGTTTTGTTTAAAAAAATCTAGTGAAACCTTGCTTTGTGTCATTAAATCCGTTGTATACTCAGCGTCTAAAGAAGATATATTTATATCTATATCTTGATTGTTAGTTCAATCATAACTAAAAAAGCTTGAATATTTATCCAATAATCTTTCGTTTTGTTCCTCTAATTTCGACAAAGATTCATCAAATGTTAAAATATTTGACCTTTGAGGAAAGCATCAAGCAATAGTAAAAGTAAATATAAATACAGTAAAAACTAAAATCTTTTGCATATAAAATATTTATCATAAAAATCTGATATTGATATTATATAAAACGGCCAGAAAGACAACTAAGATTTTAAATAAATTTTGGGTCTGTTTTTTTGACAAATTAGCTTTTTTGATTAGAATTAAATTGTTTTATATTAAATAAATACAAAATGAGTAATATTTTACTGTCTGTCGATATAGAAGATATTATGAATCTTATAGAAAAAAATCCTAATATTTCTGATTTACATCTATCTTGAGATGAAGCAATTGCCTATAGATTAAATTGAGAAATTATTAGACAAGAACAAGCATGAAAATTGACAAACGAAAATATAGAAATTATGCTTAGACAATTGTTTCAATGAAATCCACAGAGATTTGATAAATTTCTTGCGGACAAAGAAGCAGATTTTGCATATCTTTCAAAAGAATGAATTTCTTATAGAGTAAACGCTTATCTCAAAACCGGTAGAATTTGAATTGTAATGAGAAAAATTAATAATAAAGCTCAAGAATTGGAATCTCTGATGTTTTCCAATATCGCAGATAATCTAAAAAAACAAGTTTTAACCGCTAAAAACTGATTATATTTGGTTACTTGACCTACTTGAGCTGGTAAATCTACAACTATGGTTGCTATACTTGAATACCTAAATCAAAATAGAAGTGAAAATATAGTAACAATAGAAGATCCAATAGAGTTTATATTTAAACCTCAAAAATGTCTGATATCTCAAAGAGAAATAGGTCACGATACTTGGTCTTTTAAAAATGCACTTAGATGAGCCATGCGTCAGGACCCAGATATTATATTTGTTTGAGAAATTCGTGATTTGGAAACGGCCGAGTCTGTTTTGAGTCTTGCTGAAACAGGACATCTTGTTTTTAGCACGCTACATACAAGTAGCGCATCACACACTATAAATAGGTTTTTATCATTTTTTGAACCAGCTCTACAAGATAGTGTACGTGAAAGATTTTCTGACGCCTTATTGTGAATTCAATCACAATTCCTTGTTAAAACAAAAGATTGAAGCAATAGAGTTTCATTATATGAGGTTATGATCAATAATATAGCAATCAAAAATAATCTTAAGAAAAAAAATGTTGATCAATTGGACAACATTATAGAGACATCTTATTCTAAATGAATGATCAAAATGAAACAATATGCTGAAAGATTAATAGAAAAAAATATAATAGACAAAAATGAGATCCCTTGGCTTTTTAATGAAAAAACGCCAGATAAGATTTAGTATTTATTTCAAAAAGATGGAAGAAATACTTAGATGATGATGAAAATATTATATTTCCAAAAAAGACCTTGTAAAGATGAAAAACAACATGAAAAAGGTCCCTCTTATACAAAAAAAATCTGAAGAATATCATAAAAATCAAAATATACAAGCAGATGAATTTATTGATAAATCATTGGATACAAAAGAAGAAGTATCGCGCATAAAGCCTGTAGTAGATGTGGATAATAAAAAAAATACGAAAATTTGATTCCGAAAATTATTAATAAATAAAATTAAAAGTTTATTATTAAAAAATAAGAATGGAAATTAGTGAACTTATCAAAAAAAATATACCTCAAGATTTGCGAGAATTAGCAACAAAGCTTGTAATTCCTGAAATTTTTTTGAAAGAAGATTCTGATATGATTATTTTGATATTGAAGTCCAAATCGATAGATAAAATAGAAGAAAAACAAAGTCGATTCAATCTTTTATCAATAATGAATAAAGAACAAATAGACAGATTAAAAGATATATTATTAAGAGAAAAAAAGAAATTAGAGGAAATAGAAAAAAAATATGAACAAAAAAAAGAAGAAATAAAACAAAAATATGAAAACAAGTTTCAAGCCGTTGATTATGAAAGGACCTTAGATAGAATACAAGAAAATGAAAATATACATAAAGAAAAAGATACGCAAGAAGCTGAAAATTTATTATCTCAGATTTAATATAAATTATTTTTTATAGTATGACTAAAATGATATTTAAATTAAAAAATAGTATTGTGGCAAGTGTGTTTTTTCTTGCTCTTTTTTTTCTTGTTTTTACAGCAAGCGTATATGCTAGTATAGATCTACTAGAACAGGCCTTTGATCCAGCTATAAAACAAAATTGACTTATAAATCTTGGTGACACAAAGGATGATGTAGGTAACGAGGTTCTAAGGGAATCTACAAACATATCTCTAAATACAAATTGATGACAACTTTTTAATGTATCTACAAAAGCTCCCTTGATAGTTAGAATAGCAAAATTATTACTTAGAATAACTATTGTTTTATCCGTCACTATGGTACTTTATAATTGAGTTTTGTATATTATACAATCAAGTAAGTGAGAATCGCCAAAAGACCCACAAAAAAATCTAATAAATATACTTATTTGAATACTTCTAGCTTTAGCTAGTTTGTGAATTATAAATTTGTTAAGTTCAATAACTATTAGTTCTTTAAAAACTAGTTCTGATTTTTGATTTTTAAACAACTGGTGAAATGTAAAGTTAACAAAAAATGCAGTTATAGATAGCAATTTAAAGCTAATTAAATTTATACAAAAAACTTAAAAAACATGAAAACATTTAAATTCATAATATTTAATATTATTATATTTATGTGACTATTCTTATGAAATATTTTTGCTATTACTATAGATGTTCCCAATGACCATTGAAACAAAGATATTATTGTATTATGATCATCTCAAATAACTTCAGGTGAAAAAGAAATTTTTGAAATAATACAAATCATAAATCAATATCTATGGTTTAGTGTTTGACTTGTATGTATGATTATACTTATTATAGGTGGAATTAAATTAATTTCAGCTGGTTGAGACGCCAGTAAAACCAAAAAGGCTAATGTTATAATATGATCGTCTGTTATATGATTATTAATATCTATTTTTTCTTATGCTGCCGTTAGAATAATTGTTAATTTATTTTAATCGAAAAGTTATAATATATTTTTAATTATAGATCTTTAAATTTAATTTTCCATAATATATCTATATACCTCTTTAGACTATTAAACAGGTTCGTTTATTCAGAGAAAACATATTATATTAATTTTTTTGTAGTTGAATATAAAAATATTTAAAAATATATAATTAATAAAAACAAATAATTAGTTTTTAATTTCTTTAATAAAATTTTTAATATTTTTGTTTTGTCTCATTTTATATAAACTATTAATTATTATATTTTTTCTATTATTTAAATATATAGAGTTTTTATTATTTTGATAATATTTGGGGTTTGGTAGTATAGCTACTAAAAAAGCTATTTGAGAATTTGTGAGTGTATCTATATCTTTATTAAAATAATACTTAGATGCTGATTGTATTCAATATATTCAATTTCAAAATTCTATAATATTTAAATAAACTTCCAAAATTCTTTCTTTTGATCGAAAAATTTCAAGTAATAGAGTAGTATATGTTTCTAATCATTTCCTTATATAAGAACGAGATGGCCATAAAAATAGATTTTTTGCTGTTTGTTGTGTAATTGTGCTTCATCATAATATAGTTTGATTCATTTGTATATTATATTCATAGGCTTTTTTTATAGCTTTAAAATCAAATCAAAAATGTTCTAGAAATCTTTGATCTTCTCATCATAATATTCAGTATATCATATTTGATGGTATTTTCTCGATTTTTATTCGATCTTTTTCTAATGTTAATTTATCTGATCAAAATGTCTGTTGTATAAATCTATATACCATAAAGTTTGTTATTGGTGGATTTGCTCGTTTATATAATATTGTTATAGAAATACTTGATATAAAAAAAATAATAATCAGATTTTTGATTATTTTATTTGTTTTTTTTAATAATTTTTTATTAAAATGTTTTTTAATATGTGGATTTTGGGGGATCATATATCAACTTTTAATGATTAGCTTTTAATTGTTAGCTAATTTAAAATAATTTTATTAAAAGACTTAGCGAGTGACGGGACTTGAACCCGCTGCCTCTTCCTTGGCAAGGAAGCGCTCTAGCCAAATGAGCTACACCCGCATTTAAAAAAACATTAATTTATACTTCTATCACTTGTATTTTTTTTGATTTTTTCTTATTTATTATTTTTTGTGGTATTAATATGTTTGTCGGAGATAATAATGTTATAATAACTCATATAACTATAAATATATCTCAAAAATATATTCACAGTTGTCAATTATTATTTAAAGTTATCTTTGAAATAATTATTAAAAATATTCAAATAAAAAATAATACAGGTTTATTTATTTTTATATGAATTGGATATATTCAATGTATAATAGCTGTATATAAAAATATTAATATTAGTATGATATAATAATTTGAATTTTGATTTAAAAATGAAGAATTTGTTATTATAATTCCATGATTAAAACAATATATTAAATATATTATTATTAATAGTGATAATATTGTGATTATAGATCTTTTTATAATATCTTTCATTTTCTTTGTTTAAAATAAATATTTGCTTGAGTATAAATATTATACTATGTTTTTTCAACAATTTTTTAATTTAAATATTTATTAGTATAATATATATAATATAAAAAGTTAATAATAGTAATAATGTTAATATATAAATAATTTGTTGTTTCTGTTTTTTGACTGTTTGTGTCTATGTATGTCAATTAAATTTTGTTTATTTGTTTTGTTAAATTGTTTAAAAACAAAGAATATAAATATCAATTATGATATAATATGTGTTAAATCTTTGTTAAAAAAAGTTTAAAGTTTTTGATAATCATTTATCAAATTGTTTTAAGAGATCTTTATTTATATTGTTTTTTTCATTTTTATTAAAATTTAAACTATTCCATAATGTTATATTTTTATCTATAGTGTTTATATAGTATTTAAAGTTATTATAATTTTGTAAATTATCTTTATAAAAATCTGGACTTATTCTATTAAATAATAATATTAGATTATGAATAATATAATCAAAAGATCTATTTAAAATTATATATCATCAATATAAATTTATTATATATTTTTTTTGTTTTTCTAATTTATCTTTTATGGTGTTTTTTAAATATATGTCATTTTGATCTAAATTAAGTGGCTTGTTTTTTCATATAAACAATATTTTATTATTTTGATTTGTATTTAAATATTCAACAGATCAATTTATAATTGTTATTTCGATATTTTTATTATGTTGATTTATAAATATTGCCGATTGTGCTTGTATTTTTACTATATTATTTTTAAATTGTATAAAAATATAGGTATTATAATTTTTATTTTTGGAAGCAAAGGTTATTAATTGTCATGTTTTTGTATCTAATGGTAAATAGTGAAATCCTGCGTTAATTTGTATTTGATTTCAATTTATTGTAATTATTCATTCAGATTTGTTAATAGATTTAGTAGAATATATAATAATTTCTTCATTATTTTCATAAATTTTATCGAAATCATAATTATAAAAAGGAATTAATTTGATTATAATAACTATTATTATAAATATTATTAAATATCATATAAATGTTTGAGGTTTTATGTTAATCATATATTTATTGAAAGTTTGTAAATTTTGACAAATTAGTGATATTTATTATAATTATTGTGTATTTATTTCAAAGAGTATTTATGGATTATAAATTATTTATATTTTTTGTGTGATGATTATGAATTTTTCTTTTTTGATTAAATATTTTTGAAGAAGCTATAAAAGAGATATCGACAAAAAAATTTAAAAAAATACTTAAAAACTACACAAATACAAATTTAAAAGCGATTTTTACATGAACTTTTGCAACTGCTATTTTACAAAGTAGTGGTGTGGTATCTCTTATTTTGTTAGCATTTGTTGGTGCCTGACTAGTTTCTTTGGAAAATTCAATATGAGTTATTATAGGGACAAATATATGAGCCCCCTTATCAGATGTTATCTTATGATCTATATGATTAAAATTTGATACAAAAATTATTTCTATGGTATTGACTTGATTTTCATGAATATTTTTGATTATTTTTTGAAAAAAAAATCTTTTGAAGAATATATTTAAACTTGTATTTGGTTTGGGTCTATTGTTTTTGGGTCTTTGATATATAAAGGATAATATAATGATTTTATCATTATCTTTTGATTTTGAATATTATAAAAGTTTATGAAACTTTGTTTTTTTCTTTATATGATTGGTGTTTACATTTTTAATGCAGTCTAGTTCGGCTATGATTATTATAGTATTGGCAATGGCTTCAACTGGAATTATAAATTTTGATATATGAATATCTATGATTATGTGAGCTTATTTATGAACAACGTTTACTGCTTTGATATGATCTATATGAGGGAAACCAATAAAAAAACAAGTAGCTTTTTCTCATGTATTTTTCAACTTGTTTTTGGTTTTGATCTGATTTATATTGTTTGATTTTATTGTATATTTTTTCTATTTGATAGGATTAAAATCTGATTTAGTTTTTTCTTTGTCTATTTTTGCTGTATGATTTAAAATATTTGGAGCAATTTTGATGTTTCCTTTTATTAAAAAATTTGCTTATTTTCTAAAAAAACTAATTCCTGATAAGAAAACAGAATATGGTTTGGATATAGAAAAAATAGAATGAAATGTCGTAGATATTGGTCTTTTAGCCATGAAAAAGGATACAATACGTTTAATAAAAAGAGTTTTTAGGTATAATATGAATATTTTTGATATAGATGAGCAAAGAATATTGGAAAATAGATATGAATTAACAAGGGTTTTGGAACTTGAAAAAGACTTTGATTGAGACGTTTTAGATCAAGAATATAAAAATATAAAGGCCATTGAAGAAAAAATAATAAAATACTGATTGGGAATAAAAGAGCTGCTCGATCAACCACAAAATTTTACAGTGAATGATATATATAATATTGTATGAAATATCGTATATTCAGCTAAATATATGAAGGATATTAGATTTAATGTTCAAAATATACAAGAAAGCGAAAATGAGTTTATTCATAAAAAATATGGTGAATTTAGAAGAAATCTTGTTAATTTATACAAATGAATATCTCAAATTATAGATTGAGTAGACAATAAAAATATATTAGAACAAATAGTGGGGTCGATTTGATATATAAAAAATAACGATTCTAATTTTTTGTCTAGTATATCAAAAGAAGCTTTATCTCAAAAAATTGATGAATTTGAACTAAGTGGTTTAATAAATATTAATCGTTATTTATATCTATCTGCCATATCTATAATATCTGCAGTTAGTGATCTTTTTTTGGATAAAAACGAAAAAAAATTCTTTGATAAAATAAATTAGAACAAAGAATTTTGAATTAGTAATTTAATTTAAAATTTCTGATATTTGTGAACTTGTATTTTGAAGTTTGTTTATATATGTCGGTGGTATATGATATTTTTCTTGTAAATTTATAGATAATGAGTCTATATTATTTTTGAGTTGGTAGAGTTTTTCTTGTGGTGATGGTCATACAACCTTTGTATAGTTTATATTAAACGTAGAACAAATTTGTTTAATTTTATTTTCTAATTTTGTAAATTCTCAGTCAAACATATTTCAATCTTGTGGATAGGTATTTTTTATATTTGTGATGTTTCTTGATATAGCGCTTTCTGACAGATTGCTGATTAATTTGGACATTTGATCTTCTGTAGGAATTTGTTTATCGTTTGGTAGTCAAATATTTTGATTTAGTTGTTTTTCTGCTTGTGTTTCTTGTGTATATTCTTTGTTTAATATATCGTCTAAGTTGTCTACGCTATCTGTTTTGTCATTAAAAGATAGGGTCTGTGTAAAGTTTTTTTGTATAATAGCTTGAGCTAATTTTTCGTCATCTATGATAGATATATCATTTGCTTGTATAGATAATATTTTATCAGAATTTAATTCTTGTATTTGTGTTTTATCTGTTGTATTTTGAGTAATAATCAGTTGTGGTCAATTGTTTTTTAATAATGTTTTTTCTCATTCTTTTATGAGTTGGAAACTTATTGGTTTGGATTTGTCAGATTGTTTGATTGTTAGATTTTGTGTGGAAATTTCTATGTCTTGTGGGGCTTGAGATTCAAGTGTTTTTAGCTCTATAAAATCTCAATAGCTTAGATTTAGTTTGTATCAGTTATTGGATTTGTTTATTAAAAATTTAGCTGGTCATATAACTTTTGCTTGCGTTCATTGATCTATATGGAAAAGCAATTCTGCTCCTTCTTGTAGAGTAACAATATCTCAATTTGCAATATAACTTCACTGATAATATTGTCAATTGTGTCAAATGTAAAAATTTCCATTAAATTCTATGATTTTTGCAACATAGTCTGCTTGAACTGATTTTATTCAATTTGATCTTTGTATAAAAAATCAGTCTTTGTTTATGATAAATTTTCAATTGAATACGTATGTTCAATATAATCATAATAATAAAAATCATAATACTAGACTATATGCAAAAGATTTTATGAAAAAAAATTGCCTTTGAGGTTGGAAGGATTTTGTATTTTTCTTGGAGATAAATTTTTGATATATTTCAAGTTTATCTCAGCCAGAAACGGTTATTTCTCTTTTTTTGTCGAAATATTCTTTGAGTTTCATTTAAGTAATTTTATATGAAAATGGAATACTTATATCTCTTTATACGAATAAGTAGACAAAATGTGACAAAAAACATCTCCTTGTAGACTAATATAGCTTTACTTATTTGTGTGTTGTGATATAATCGTGATTGTTAATATATTAATTGTGAGGATATTGAAAATAATTGGTTCTTGATAGTTGATTTTAATTTCAGATTATTATTCATTTTCCTTTGTTTTTGAACTCCATTCGTTTTGCTGTTAGTAGAACTCTGTATTGTATAAGGTATTGAACTGTGCTGAATAGGGTTGTTGTAACTATGTATAAACCAACAGCTGCCTGTGTTTGATAGACAAAAGATCACATAATAATAGTCATAAATATATTCATAAATCACATCATTTTATTCATATCTGGAACTTTTTGTCATCATGGTATTTGAGATGGCGTTGCTGGTTTAACTAGAGTTGTTAATTTCATTTGTAAAAATGTAAATAATGCTGCTATGATCGTTAAGGTCCAGTTTTTGCTTGCCAATAGATTCATTCCTAGAAACATTGTTTTAATGTTTGCTGGGTCTAGATAATAATTTCAAAATCCCCAGAAAAAACTATATAATCGTTCTCATGGTATCTGATTTTCTGATATTCTTCTTACTACATAATATAGTCACAAGAAGACAGGAATTTGAATAAGTAGCATTATACATCATTTTAGAGGTCATTTTCAGTCCTGTTTAAATACTTTCATTGTCTCCTTTGATAACATTTCTGGATTGTCTTTGTATTTTTCTTGTATTTCATTTAATTTGGGTTGTAAATCAGCCATCCCCTTTTGCATATTATTTCAAGCTGAAGATTGTTTGATAAGCAAAGCTCTGATGGTTAGTGTAAGCAATATGATTGCTATACCTAAATTTCATCCAAAAATTACCAAAAAAACTACTAATAGATTGAATATAGGACGATAAAGGATTTCGGTAAACAATAAGGAGAAAATGTTCATTTCAAATATTAAAGCGCTAAAACGTTAAAGTAGTGAAAGGTTTATAATGTTTTATAAACTATTAAAACTAAATTATTGGTTGGATTAAACTTTCATTATTTCTTCTGATTTGGTTTTTGTCAGATCATCTATTCTTATTCAGGCTTTTTTAACCAATTCTTCTATTTCTTTTTCATTTAATTTATGCTGATCTTCTCAAATTTCTTTATTATCAAAAATTTGTTTTGTGTCTTTCATGGCTTCTTGTCTGATTTTTCTAACTGTTGTTTTGCATTCTTCTCACATAGATTTGACTTGTTTAACGATTTCCATTCTTCTATCTTGAGTAAGAGCTGGTATTTTGACTATCAGATATCATCAATCATTTTGAGGAGTAAGTCAGATATTCGCATCGTAAATGGCTTTTTCTATGTGTTTTATTTCGTTTTTGTCCCGTGGTTCTATTTTGATTGTCTGTCAGTCCATGATAGTTACATGAGCTAATTGAGGAATTTTAAACATTCAATATGATGCTTCTACATTGATGTTTTCCACCAATCATGTTGATGCTCTTCATACCTGTAGTGCTTTAAATTCGCTTTCTAAAAAAGCAATTGCTTTATTGAATTGTTGTTGATATAGTTCAATATCCATCTGTTTTGAATTTATATATTAAAAATTAATGGATTATAGCTCCTTTGAATTTACAAAAAAGCATTAGATTTGCAATATTAGATTAAAATGAATAGTAAAAATAGTTAACTTTTATTGTGTTTTAATGATTTTTTTTCTTTTTTTTTGAAGAGGGCTAAATAAATAAGTGTTAGAAAAATAATAATTATTCAAATAAAATATCGATTGGGGATAAAAAATAGTTTATGTACTTTGAAGGTTCATCATAAAATTACATCTTTGGGAGATTGGTTTTCTGTAGATATATTAAAATTTAAGATTGGTTTATTGATGATATTAAATTCTATCTTGAAAAATCATTTATAGACTGGTAGGTTCAGGTTTTTATTATTAGTTTGGACGATTGTTTGTTCGTCAGATAGTAGAGTAAAATTGTTTTTATCAAAATTTAAAATTTCTTTGTATCAAAATATATTAGATATTGTTCATGAAATTATTGTGTTTTGATCTACGTTTCATATATTGTTGAGTCAGATTTTAAAATTTATTATATTTCAGTTTTTGATTGTTTTGATGGATCATAGTTTAATTTGTGATTTGATTTGAGTATCTCATACAAATATATCTATAAATTTTATTTTGCGGACTATTATATTTAACATAGATTTTCATAATTGATTGTTTGGTTGAATTTCATTATAAGCAACACATCAGTGGCTTATTCATTTAAATCCTGCTGGGAATTTGATCTGATATGTTTTTTGGACCGTGGAATTTCATGGTATAGTGATTGTCTTTTCATGATTTGATACAAAATTACCAAAATATTGTTTAGGTCTATCTGCTGCATTACACGCCCTTAGTTCTTTTCATGGTTGGTCTTGTGTAAGCATAGAATCGAGAAAATCTACATTTATTGTGATTTCTTTGGATGATGTATTTGAAAAAATTATACATATAGGTGTTTTTTCTCAAGCTTTTGTTGTGAGATCTAATTCATTAGAAGTTTCTCAGCTATTGCAAAAACTTAGATTTATGTTTTGTAGCTGGAGATCTTGGGCGAGAGAAAAAGAAGTAAATATCAAAAAGCAAATAAAAAAAATAGAAATTGATATTTTGGTTTTCATTGGCACATACTAAACTTTAAAGTTGAACTATTATTATTTAAATTGTTTTGTAAATCAAACAAAAAAATACGCCACAAAAGGCGTATTTTAAAATATTTTTAAGTGTTTTTATTTGTTTGATGGTACTTGTTGAATAATAACTTTTGGTTTCCTAAAAAAAGCAAGGTAAATAAGTAGTATAAATACTAACAATCAAATTGCTGGTATAGTTGGAAAAATAAACATTGTTTTTGTTTGGGTTGTGGTTCATCATTCTAAAATCTTTGGATCTATTCATGCGTTTGATACGTCGAAATCAAAATGTGGTTTAAATTTTACTGTTGTTTTTATTTTAAATGGTCATTTGTATCGTGGAAGCTCTATATTTTCTCATAAATCTTGTGTTGATATTGTCTTAGAGTTATTTGTTCAAATAATCTCTCAATTTAGAGAGTAGCTTTTTTTAAATCAAAAAATATTTGATAAATTTAAGTTTATATCTATCATTTCATCTACAGATCAGTTGTTATTTAAATTAAAATTTAAATAAATTTTTTTATTTTCATCAAAATTATTAGATATGTTTGAAATTGAAATGTCATTTTTTATTTTTCATTCTCATGAAACAAAAAATTTTAATCTTAGAGTTTTACGTATAATAAAATTTATCATTTGATCTGCTTCAGAGTCCTTTTTTTCTCCATAAGCAAAACAACCATATTGCATTCAACTAGTTCAAATTGGAAATTTTATTGTTGTCCTTCTTATTGTATATCATTTTGCTGGTATTTTTATTTTATCATTATCAAATTTTTTTATGTATTTA
>Ga0172367_10002297_pt1 | contig 26400 bp, 1 predicted proteins | sample Lak10m_FD_114542 | JGI IMG/M metagenome (GOLD analysis project Ga0172367, IMG submission 114542) | Freshwater microbial communities from Kabuno Bay, South-Kivu, Congo - kab_022012_10m | ecosystem: Environmental > Aquatic > Freshwater > Lake | place: Democratic Republic of the Congo: South-Kivu...
AGAATTTGCAATATCGCGTGGTCATTATAACGCGTTGTTAAAATACTTACACCACGTTGATCGTCAGATTCGCGTCGCTAAAACCACACAAAAGTTCATGGATACCCAAGCATCAGGCGACTTTAAGAAGATTACATAGGATTCGTTAAATAGTAAAAAAAAGACCACTGCGACTATTGCGGTGGTTTTTTTATGCTATAATTGTTTTTGAATATGGCAATATTATATGCAAAAAGATTAAGACCAAGAGTTCAAAGAATCCTTCCGGGTAATATTTATGCACGTCCTGCATTAGCTCCGTATTACCAAGGTGTACGTGGATTTGGTCAAGCTAGATCTTTAAGTACTGAAACTTTTAAAACTGCCTTAGAGTCTTTCGCCACTTCTCCATTTGCTGTAAATAGTCCAGATTACATGGCACAAATTAGAGAAAAATATGGGTATGATGATGAAATTATTCAAAACGCTTTAGGAGTAGTTGGAGGTGTTGTTGGAGCTGGAGTTGGTAGTTTAATTGAATTAGGTTATTTTAGAAGTCCTATTGCACCTGGTCTTAAACTGAAAAAAGGTTTTAAGCAAAAGTTTTTTCAAAACCCATTTAAAGGTGGACAGTCATTTAAAAAACCTTTTGATATTAATAAAACAATTACTGCGCAACGTAGGAATTTTGTTCAAAATCTTTTCTTAAAAAATGATTTACAAAATAATGCTATAAAAGATTTTAATAAACTTAATGACACGCTAATTAACGCAAAAACCGCATTAAAAAATTCAGAAGATAGTTTAAAATTAGTAAATGTTGAAATAGTTGGAATTAACAAATTAATTAAGGGAACAACTAATAAGTATCAAAAAACTAAATTAAAAGCTCAATTAGCTGATTTAATTAAAAAGAAACAAAGTTTAACACAATCTGTTAATACTTTAAAACCTTTACAAAAAACAGCAATAGAAAGCGCAGAAAGCGCATTAGAAAAAGTTATAGAAAGTGGTGTTAAAGTAACGCCTAAGATAGCAACTTCTATAGGAACTGATGCGGCTAAATTAACCAATAAGCTAGCTGATTTTGCAGATATAGGAATTACTCCTCAAGGAGCTGTTATTGGACTGGGTATTGACTTAGCTGGGCTTGCGCTTTCTTCATATAGTTTTCAACAAGATTTACGAGCCGGTAACACAGCACAACAAATAATATCTGGTGTAGAACTATTAGGTGATACTACAGCTGTTGTAGGTGATTTAGGTGTTATAGGTGGTCTTGTATTAGCAGGTGCTGGTATACTTCTTGCTCCATTTACAGGAGGAACTTCATTAGGTTTAACAGCTATAGGTGCTAAGTTTGCAGGAGGAAGTAAGTTACTAGCCACAATTGGTGATTTAGTATCAGCAGCTGCGTTTGCTATTGGAGTAGGATACAACATAGGATCTGCTATGGGCAGATCTTTAACGCCATCAGGCTTAACTGCACAAGCATTGTTTGCAGATAATTTATATTCTAATCTAAGATTTAGACCAGTTTCAACTATAGTTGCAGCAACAGTTCAGGTTGGTTTGCCTGCATTAATAAGCTGGGCTGGATCACAAACTTATACAAGTAAATTTGGAAAAATGTTTGGATGGATAAATAATAAATTAACTGAAAACGCATTAGGTAATCAAATAAGAGCTGGTTTTACTATGGGTATAAATCAATTAGTATCACCTATAACAGCTGATATAGACAAAGCTTTATTTGGTGAAACACCCGAAAACGCTAATTATGTGTCTGCTATTAGTTTATTTGGTGATATACAAGATAATTTATATGGAGCTACTAGAACAAAATCAATACTATTAGGACTTGCTTCTGGAGATCCTCAAGCTAAGGTTGATGCTTTAGCGCGTGCTTGGGGTTATTCAGATAAACCAGCATACGTTTTAACAGCTGCAGATATTATTGAAGAAACTGGGTTAAAAGAATCACCACCCATTATTAAATCTATTTTAGGTGTTGTAGGTGAAATTGTTTTAGATCCTAGAAACTTTGATGAAATTATACAAGCAAAAAATTTTGAAAAACTTGTAAATGATACTGCTACTTTTGTTATAAAAGATTTTAAACGTTTAAGAATTGTAAGGATGCAAAAAGATTCTGATCTTACAATTACTAAAAAACAATTATTAGATCAAACTATTCTTAAAAGAACAGAACAAGAGTTATTAAAAACAGAAAATAATTTAACTAAACTAAATAACACAAAAAACAAAACTACAAAAATAAACGAAAACATAAAAAAACTAGAGATAAAAAAAGCAGCATTAGAAAAAACAATAAATACTTTAAAATCAAGTCAGTATGATTTAGAACAATTAATTAATGAAGAGACTGGTTTATTTTTAAATGAAACTATTATAAGAAATGCTATAAGAGAATATTTTAGAAATGATGGAGATCTTCAAAGTTATCTTATTAAAGCTAGTATTACAAAATTACGTGGTATAGATAGAGATGTTACTTCAGGATTTGTATTAACACAAGCAGCTATATTTAAAGATTACATGGATCGTTTGGTTACAGGACAATATGTAGACACAGTGCAATTTGGAACTGCTGCAGCTAAAGATAGAAATTATTTTTACACTAAAGTAAAAGATTATCAAAGCAAATTAGACTATTATAATAAAAATAAAAAACTTCCACCCGGTGTAAAAGTTGACGAGATTGAATTAATGCAATCTTTTTTAGCTAAAGTAGGAGATTTATTTTCAGCTGATGGAATATATAAACCACAAGACATAGACATCTTAGTTACTAAAATGTTTAATGATTTAAATGTTACTATAGATCCTATTTATATCAAAAAATATTATGACCTTTCAGATAGTTTTAGAGCGTATATGGATATGACTGATGATATAAATGGTTTAATGGTAGGTCTTTTAAACCCTATTGGAAAAGTTGTCCAATGGGCAGGTAGTCATGGTGTTAGAATGTGGAATGAAGCCGGAAGAGCACATACAATAGAAAAAAATAGAGCTCGTTTAATTATTAATAACGCACAATTACAAGCTAATTTATCAAAATTACCAAAGTTAACAGATGCTTTAAAAGATTTAATTACTAAGAAAAATGCCTCACAAACTGAAGTTGAAAATCTTTTAAAAGAAATGAAAAAAGACATGACCGTAGAAGGTCAGTTATTAGTTGATAATATTTTAAATCAAGTAAAAAATACAGAAGTTGAAAATTTTAAGAAACAATCTAATGACAATAGAAAAGCTTTAGAAGAACTTTTAAACACTTTAAAAGGTTTAATCAATGGATTAGAAAAAAGAAGAACAAGTTTCAACGTTAGACATATTAATTATAGATCTAAAAATTTTAGTGTTACGCTTAATAATGAAAACTATAAACAAAATTTAGACCGTTATGAAACTCTTACAAATGAAAGTAAAACTAGAAAACTTTTAGATTTAGAACAAGATGAAGTTAATGTTTTAAAATATGCACTATTAGACTATGAGTTTGAAACAGGAAATGCTGCTTTATTTAAAACTGTATATTCTAAATTACAAACAGTAATTCAATTATTAAACTTAGTTAATAACGAATTAGAAAATGATGTTATTTCATTAATTAATATGTTATATCCTTTTAAAACATATCTTAATATGTTTTCTGCACCTACAAGAATAGAACAATTAAAACAAATTGAAGTTCGTTTAAATAATGAATTTGATGAAAACTCAAGATTAATTAAAATTGAAGAGCAAAAAGAAATAGAATTTCAAAAAGAAATAGATAAATTAAAACCGCCTGTTGTTGAAGGTACTGCTATTAGTGTTTTGAATAAACTTCAAAAAGAATTTAATGATAAATTAAATAGTTTAACATTACTTAAAACTAAAGCAACAGAAAGAAAAGAATCTTTAATAAAAAGAAACGAAGATATTCCCAACAAGAAAAAAGAAAATGCAGAAAAGATTGAGTATCTTTCAAAGAAAGTAAAGGAAAACCAAACAATAACTTTAGAAGATTTAGAACGTACATTTAGTGCAGAAGAAAATGCGAAACTTTTAAAGTACTTAACACCAATGCAACAGGTGCTAGCTACCAATGGTTTTAAATTAGAATATGAATATAAAGATGTAGACGGTACTACTAAAAAAGGAACTGTCAATACTAATTTAGGTGACCTTTTTTATCGAACAAAAAACAGTGGCATAGAAATCACAAAAATAGGTTTAACTTTTACAGAAAGTTTTAGTTACAAGATCAATGCTTTATTGAATTACGAGCTTTCTTCTGATGTGTTTTATTCTTTATTAAATTATAAACACAATATATTTGAAAAAATTAATAAAAAAACTTGGGAAGAATTAGGAAAAAAACCAGGTGGCGTTAAACAAAAAGAAGACATAATAAAAGCATATATTCTTGCTTCTCCTTTAACTCAAAAAGATAAAGACACACTATTAGAAAACGCAAAGTTTAGAATTTTATTTAGTACTATTGATAGTAGAATGTCTCAAGATGACGAAAGATTTATACCAATAGATGAATTAGATCCTAGCGACTTATTTAAATATGTTTTACAAGAACGTTTTAAATTATATAAAGATGGTCCTGGATTTGAAAAAACTTCTAATAATAGAATCGTTCGTGTATTTGCAGAAACATTTGAAATTATTAAACAAATAGATGATACAGTAAGCGGATTAGATGTTAAGTCTACTCCCGAACATGCTCGTCAATTTAAAATTATAACACTTATAAAAGACTTAATGGAACAAGCATTAAGTCGTACACCTGTGTATAAATATTTAAAAGCTTTTTTATATGAATATTCTAATCATAATGCTAATAAATTAACATTATTTAAACGTTATGCTATTCACGAAATTCTTCCTAATAGTGCTGAAAATATTGATTTAAGGAAACTTAAAGCTAATTTAACTAAAAATGAATCTATCGTTAATAACTTAATGGAAAATAAATTAGTTAAAAATATTATTGATATTGTCTTAGAAGAAGAAGATTTAAATGATATTCGTGATATAGAAGATTTACTTATTAAAAGAAAATTTAAAATTGGTCTTACTCGAAAAGACGATTTAAAAAATGAAGACGTCATTAAAGCTGGAGCGTCTCAAGAAGAAGTAGATGAAGCTGTTAAAGAAGATTACGATGAAACATACAACGATAAAAAACGTGCTATCGAAGCTGATGCAACTTTAAAACCTGAAGAAAAACAAGCTAGAATACAACAACTTGAAATAGAAATGAGTAACAAAGCTTTTGCTTTGAATCAAAAAGTAGAAGCACAAAAAGAAGAAACTAAGAAAGAAAAAGTAATTGTTAATGATATTTACGCAAAAGGAAAAGATCCTAAAAGCGGGATTCCTGTAGCTTTAACTGTTGGTGAAGACAATATATTTAGTGATGATTATCTTTCTGTTAATGTTTTTTCACAACTTGAATATGGTTTATTTAAACTAGCAATCGCAAAAAACATAGGACTTTCAACTGATGAAACTGACGAAAGAAAAATTAACATTATTAAAGCATTTGTATTAACTATATTAAATCAAAAAAATGTTTATGTTGAAAACTTTAAAATACAATTAAATACTAGAAAGTATGTTTACACAAATGGTAAACAAACAAATACTTTAGATTTTTTAAAACAACAAGGAAGAAACGTTAGCGAATATAAAAACGTTGTTTTAGATTTTGCTTATAAAATAGCGCGTATTTTGATTACTTATAAAGATAATATTAAACTTGATAATGTGACGTTTGATTCAGATTTAAATAAGTTTGCTAAAGCTATAGCTGCAGAGTATTTAGATAAAGGTAATCTAAATTTTGTTGTAACAAAAACGGAAGACAAATCTCAGTTTATAGACTCTATAAAGTTTTCAAGCAGTTTTAGAAGATTGTTTTTAAGAGAGCTTGCATTTTATAGACGAACCGTTCTTTTTGAAACAGATGTTAATGAAGAAAACACAATTGAATTTGCAAAAAATTTAATATCAAACTTGCTAGATGAAAAAAATAAAAAAATATTTTTTGATGTTTACGACAAAACAAACAAAGAATTACGAAGAAACTTAAGATCAGGAGCTTCTAAAATTTTATTTTTAAAAACGCTTTCTAAACTTATTTACAATTTAAATGATTTTGAAGAACGTCTTAAAAATGGTGTTGTTAAATATGTAGCGACTTTAAATCCGGCTACTAAAAAACAAGCTTTAGCAAGATCTCAAGAAGTAAAAGCAATCATGAAAGATTTTTTAATGGCTAAAGCAGGTGCTGATTATAACAACACAACCTTTAAAATGTTGGATATTGTAGAAGAATATATTACAGAAGACTATGCAAACAGAACTATTTTAAAAACTTTTAATGGCTTTTATAATATGTATATTGATGCAGATACACAAGAATTAATTATTCAATGGAAAAACCCTGAAAAAAATAGCAAAGAAACTCTTGACTATACTGTGTTTGATTTAATTTATATGCACGGTTTAAGCAAATGGGACTTTGAAGAACTAGTAAATGTTATTAAAGATCGTATGGCTAAAATGCCCGGAGCTGATGCTAGAGTAATCGGTTCTTTAGTTATTAATGCAAAAGGAAAATACGATATTGAAGTAGAAAAATATGATAGATTTTTAACGCACAATCTTTTAAATATTTCTAAAGAAGAGTTTTTAAAACAACCTTTAGGAGCTACTGACGCTGGTAAAAAAATATTAGAAAAAATGTATGAGATATTTAAAGATTATCCTTTAAACAATTTAAGATTAAACTTATCTTTAAAAAACAAAGTATTAGAAAAAGATACACAATTTAACCCTGTTTTATTTTATGGGCGTAAATTAAGAATATTAGCAGCACACATTGCTGATACTTTAGCAAATAACCCTACTGCTAAATTTGTTTTTATAGACAAAGAATCTGTTCTCGAAAAAAATCCTGGAAGTCCAACAGCAATAAAATTAAGTTTATACAATGATAAAGGTATTAAAAGAGATCTTAATACGTTATTTATGTTAGCAGTTTTAAAGTCTGATATCTTTGAAAATAAAAAAGATAAAGATGCTAGCAGTCTTGATAACAACGATCGTATTACTATTTTAAAAACTATATTTTTCTATGATGTTAAAGACGCTAATGGCTTAGCAAGTTCTACTAATTTAAAAACATATCAAGATAAATTAAAAGAACAAGAAGAAAAAAAAGAAAAGTTTATTAGAGAAAATGTTACCAAGAACAAAAAGTATTATTTAATACTAGAAAAACTTGATGCTTCTATTGTTAATCTTAAAAGATTAATTAAAGTTTACGGACAAATTAATAGAGCTATTTCAACACGTCCTGGTAAAAACTTTGAAGATTTTTATAATAGAATTAAAGACGATGAGTCTTTAGCAGAACGTTTTTACAACAGTGATTCTGATTCTGATTCACCGGATAAAACATTAGCAATTAAAATAAATAAAGATCGTTTAAATAAAAATGAATATAACGAAGATGCTTCTAAAGAAGATATTAAAACATATGAAAATTTAAAAAATAAATCTACATTAAATACTTACGAAGTAGAAATATTACAAAATTTAAAGTATGTTTTATTTGGAGAATATGTACATGTTAGAAAGAAAGATGTCAAAAAAGAGCTATTAGAAATAAAAGGTATACCTGTTATTAACGAACAAATTATTAATTATGTTTTAGATAATGAACATCAAGAAACAAGAAAAGAACTTGAAAATAATTTAAAAGAAAAAAAAGTAAACACTTCTTATATACTTAAAAACTTAGAAAGTAAACAGTATAATATTGAAATTGTAACTAAGTCAGGCGTTGTTTTAATTGTTGTGCCTGACAAATATTGGAAAGAAACTGTTGACGCTTCTAATGAAGAGTTAAAAAGTATAAAAAATTTATTAAATGTTTTTGGAGAAGAAGATACAGTCACAGAAGTTTTTGTTTTATCGCAAACAAAATTCAATGAAATTAAAGATTTACAAAAAAATTATAAATTAACTGGTGTAAAAGACTACCCTATTGTTACGATTCCTAAAATACCGGACACTCCTGAAGGAGACAAGGTTGAAATTTTGCCTAGTATTTTAAACGTTAAAAGTAAAAATCAAATAGTTAATGCGTATATTAAAGATTTAAATGTTGTTGGTAAATTAAAAGAACCTTTAGAAGCTTTAAGAAATTTAAAATATTACTATGAAAATATTGATAAAGTAAATCCTGTTTATAAATCATATAACATTGGTGTTAGTTTATATAATACTGAAAAGTTTAAAAACCTTCAAAAACAAGCGCTTTATAATTTAATGTTTATAGAATTTTATGAATTATTAGGAACAGATGCTTTAGACTTAGAATTTGTAAGTAGTATTTTATTTAAAAAAGAATACATTAAAAAAGGATTTAAAATTAACAAACTAAAAGAACAGTTAAATACTTTAGAGTTTCAAAAATTAAATGTTATTCCTCCTGGCGAAGATAAAACCACTATTTTTGAACGTGGTGTAAAAGCTTTAGAAACACTCCAACAAAGATATGGAGAAGAAAATTTAGACGAATTAAATTATCGTAGTGTTTTTACAGAAGAATTTTTAAAAGAAGTAGAAACCCTTGAAAATATTGTTCTGTTTTTATTAAGAAATATTGAAAATACTAATAAAGCTGTGTATGAAAAAATTGTCCCTAAGATTAAAAAACAATTAAAAGATCAATTATCTAACGAAGTTTTATTAGAACAAATAACACAACAAGTAAAAATAGCAAATAACTACGAAACAAATTTTTACGTTTTATTAAAAGACGCTTTTGAAAATCCTTTTGTAAATCTAACAGATGACATTATTAAGCTTTTTAAAGAAAAAGCAGAGAAAAAAGATGAAACTGGTTTGTCTGATTTAAATGAACTGTTTTATTACAAAAATGCGCAATATCAAATATTTGAAACTATTAAAGAAAACCATAGAATTAGACAACAAAGATATAAATATAATACTTTAGATTATAACGTGTACACATCGCTTCGATATTTGTTTTTAGATTTTTCAAATTACAAAATAGATGAAGACACTTTCTATAAAAAATTAAAATCTATTTTAAATATAGATAAAAGCACAGAAAGAACATTTGAAATTCTTGCAGAAAAAATATGGAATAAAAATAAAAAAGAATATTCAACATTTGAAGAACTTTATACTAAAAGTAAAAATCAAATAAAAGGTAAACCTTACGAAGAACAAGTACGTTTTGATTATATTGCTGCAAGAAGAAGTGTTGAATCTATTAAAAACTATTTAATATATAACTATTTAGTTAAAGCTCATTTAATATCTATAAAACAATACATGGATAGAGGTTTTAAAACTATAGCTGCTATGGAAGCGCTTGAAGCAGCGCAAGCTGGTGCAACGTCTGTTCTTGAGACAATTACAATTTTTAAAAATGAATTAGAAACTAAAAGAAATGCAGCAGGCGATCCTTTAACACCTGATCAAATTCAATATCGAATCGATGAATTAAAAATTTTAGTTCCATTAGAAGAAAAATCACAACAAATATTAAAATTTTTACAAAAAAGTCCTGAAAATAAATATAAACTTTCAAAAGAAATTGAAATGTTTAATGGCTTAAATGATTTAAAGTTAACAAATTTCGTGGCGCCCGGTGAAGGTAATTTAATACAACGTTTTGGGTTGTCTGAAAAAGATTTAAGACCATACTTTTTTAAAAAACCTGTAGATCAAATTAGTATTACTGCAAATATCGTTAACGTAATTGCAGTTGATTTTAATTTTAAAGAAGACTTAACAGAAAATGATGCTATTAATATAGTAAAAGAATCTGAAAAAGTAATATCTTTAAATACGGATGCTGTTTATAGATCTCGTGGTCAAAACGTTAGAATTAAAGAAGTTCCAGAATTACCGGAAGCTTATTACAATGAGAAAAAATTAAAAGAAGATATGATGAAACAAGGCTACTCAGAAGCAGAAGCCGAAAAAATTATATTCTTAGGAAAACAATTAGCGCAACGTAACAAGGGACTTGAAACAAGAGCTATTGCTGTACCTGATAACATGGAAGATGTTTATAAAAACGATGAAAATAAAATAAATGAATACAAAACATCAGGTTGGTTAGCTGTTGTTGCCGACGCTGCAAAGAAAAACAGACAACTTAGAAAAGCAATAGCTCCAAAAGATTACACAGTAAAAGAAATTACCGATATAATGACAATTGATTTACTACAACATAGTCGTAGTTTTTTAAATTACTTTAGAAAGATTATTAACGATAATAATATTGATAAAAATTTTGATGAAATATTTTATGTATTTAAAAAACTAGGACTTTCTAAATATGTTATTAATAAATTATTATCTGGTGAATATAATAATATAGAATATTTTGTTAATAGTGTCGCGGCAAATATATTAAAAAGTGAAGAAAATGTTACAGAAAAAATTACAATGTTAATGTTGTTTATTAACTATCATAAACAAAAATTTATTAAAGAAGTTTTACCTAATATTTTAAATAAAAAATCTATTGATTTAAATAATGCTGATGATTTAGATGATGTATCTTTCTTTGACAAAATTACAGAACGTTCTAATATGAAAGATATAACAACCATTAACATGGTAGGATTGTTTAGTGGTGGTGGTCAATTATTTACCAGTGCTGGTTTTCAAATTACAAGAGGCTTTAATCTAATAAAAGATGTTAGAAAAGCAGTAAACTTTACTAATGATCGTTTAAGTCGTGTTATATTAAATGACACAACGATTAGCAAAGACTATGATGCACAAGAAAGAAACATTGTTTATTTAGAAAATAACATTTTAGAAGTAGCAAAAGATACAGGTCACTTAATATATGAACCAATTTTCATACAAAGTGAAGCTGGTTCTACAGCTAAACGTAAGTATGAACTTTTTTTAGAACGAGAAGAAATGATTTTAGATATGTTAAACGAAGATATTGCAACAAGTTATAATACTGTAGGCAGTTTAAGCCCGTTATATTTTGACATAAGAAAAATGTTTACGTTGCTTTTAAAACATATTAAATCTAATTTTGAAGATCTTGAGTTTATTAAAGTAAGAAACGTGTCTAGTGCTGTTAAACAACTAGAAGCTAATAAATCAGCGGCTAATTATTACATTAATTACTTTGATAAACATGTAGATCAAGAAAGATTATACTTTGTTAAAGCCAACCAAGAAGAAATTTTTTACGAATTTGTTGTGGATTTTATACAATCGGAAAAATCAAACGCATTTATTAAAGGAAATAAACAAGACGTTTTAGATTTAATAAAAGATTTAAAAGATAAACAATTAATAAAAAAAGAATTAATAGCATTGTTAGATCAAAACACAGAATTATTTAACAATTATTCTGTATTTAAAGAAACTTTGTTAAAAGAAACAATAGCGACGCCAGATGTTTTAACACAAATATATAACGATAAGTTAGACGATTTAATTAAAGATGTTGAAAAGTTGTCTTTAACATACAGTACTTTAATTAAATTTTCTAAAGATACAGTTAAAGCAATCATGGGTTTAATTTATATCCAAAGATTTGAAACAGATGAATTTAAAAATAATTTTAGAAAGTCTTTTGAAGACTTTATTGTTGAACAAATTGAATTTGATATACAGTACAAACATTATAAAAATAAAACAGTTGATGAAAAAATAAGAAATATTATAAAAAATATTTCATTAAATAGAGAAGAAAAGAAAAATCAATTAGCGCAATTATTTGGTAGTAGTTTTAAAAAGTTAACACCAGAACAACAACGTTCTATTGAATACGCTTTAAATTTATCTGAGTTTTTAAAAACAAATTACTTTGATGATACTCGTTGGTACGATACTTTTAAAGTAGCAGATCAGATTTCAAGTATCGAAAAAGACGGTGTAACATTAGATGAAAAAGCCATTTTAAGAATAAAAAATCAATTAAGAGAAAAGTCAAAACGTATAGAAGAAGAAAGTAGATACGACACCGAAAGAAAAGATGAAATAAGAGATGCCGATTATCAGTATGAACTTTTAATACCTGATTTATCTACATTTAAAAGCAAAGAAGAAGTTATTACTATACTTACAACTTTAAAAGATTATATTGTTGATTTTGAAAAACTTAAAACATTAACTATTGAGTTATTTGAAAAAGAAAATAATGAAGTATATGTTACTGATTATATAAACCTTTTAAAAGAAAACAAAGATTTGTTTGCAACTAAAGATAAAGACGGCAAAAAAGTAAATGGTTTTAAACGTGTTAAAGATAACTTAATTAACATTATTGCAAAAGATTTTAAACACGAATCTGATTTAGAATTGATTAAAAGAAGAGTTATAGATGGTGTTAAAACTTTAGAAAGTATTCTTGAATCTTTAAATTTTGATTTAAAAAAAGAAACATATAAATTTAATAAAGAAAAAGTTGAATTATTTAAACAACTTTTGATACTTAATCCTGATATGTATATTGAGTTTATTGAAAGATTATTTGAAGGCGACAATAAAAAAATAGCTGGTTTAAAAGAAAAACTAAAAGAACTTCAAGATAAAACAGAAAAAGATATTAAAGAAGAATACAAAGCTTATTTAGAAGATCAAAGAAAATTAAAAGCACAAGAAGATAAAATAGAGTATAAAATTTTTGATGTTGAAATACATCGAGAAATAAAACGTTTAATTTTACAAAGAAAAATAGAAAAATTCCCAGCGCGTTTTGAAACGTTGGAAAAAGCAAACATACAAAAAGTAGCAGATACTTTAGAATTAAATGAAAATGAAACAAAAGAAATACTAGAAATTGTTTATACACAATACAAAAGTTTTGTAGATGACATTGTTCCAAATTCTACTTTTGAAATATTTGTATCTAAATACAAAGATTCTTTAGTTTTATTTAAAGAACGTTCAGCTTTGTGGGAAAGCTTACAAAGTAGAGGATTTAAAAAAGGTTTAAACAATTCTAAATATGAAGTTTATAAACGTGATTACAATAAAATTAATGATAATATAAATGAAGCTGAAGCTGTTTTAAAAGAAAAGAAAGAAAAAATATTTGAAGGCACTAATGATGAGATGCCTGTACTTATTCCTAAATGGGAATATGTATATAAAATAATGGAAGAGTTAATAGAAAAATACAAAGAAGTTTATAACGCTGATATTAAAGAATTGTATGAAAGATTAAAAAAAGGAGAACCTGCCGGAAGAACTTTAACTGATCAAGAATTAAAAACAACGGCAGACTATTTTTCAAATCAAGTTATACAAAATGTAAGTTATTTACAAAAAGCTTATAAAATAGCTAGAGAGTTTAACAAGAACTTTAATAGTCCTTTAGAAGAAGTAGATGTTACTTTTACAGTTTTAAATAGCGAATATATTAATAAGCTAGTTGAAGTTGTAACAAAAGAAATAGAACTTTTAAATAAAAATAAAGAAGGTTTAAGAGCTTCTTTAATCAAAGATGAAGACATACCACCAGTACAAGATTTAGAAGAATTAAGACTGCCTGAAGAAGGTAATGAAAAATTCAAAGAAGATCTATACCAAAATATTGCTATTCAAGTATACATTACGTATATGGAAGGTATAAATAAAAAACCTTTAACTGCAGAAGAAATTAAAGCTATTGAAGAAAAAGTATTATTTGAATTTAAAGATTTAAATGTCAGAGAAAAATACAATTATGTGTTTAATGTTATAGGAGAATTAAGCAGTGATAATGTTTTTGCTGTTTTAAATAACAGAAAGTACAAACCAACAAGTAGTACTTTTGGTAAACAAAAAATTTCTTTAGGTGAAAATGAAAAAGAAATTACTATTAATAATGTTGTTTATAACAATGAGTTACAAGTTAAATATGCTAAACGTTTAATAAATAATGTTAACAATAAGTTAAACAAAAACTATAATACAGCTTTAAAAACTCTAATAGCAGTTACAAATAAAAGTATTGAAGGTGCTGAAAATAATCTTAAATCTGTGTTAACAAATAAAAAAGTAGCAGATAGAACTGGTTTACGTCCATTTGTAAAGTCTCCTGGTGACAAAGAAAAAGCTGACAACGAAGCTTTACAAGCAAATACTAAAAAATTATTTAGTCAAATGTTTAACGAAAATAAAAAACCGACAGAAAATCCTGTAGAATTTGACGATGAAACTATTAGTCAGTTAGTTAAATATGTTATTAAATTAAACACAAATAATGAGATGTCTAATTTAAACAAAAAAATACATCGTTTATTAAATCAAATTAAAAAAGCTAAATCAGTCATTAAAGAAATTGAAATGTTTACTCTTCGTGAAACCCTAAGAAATGAAGAAAGAGGAAAAATTAAATTAGAAGAAGCAGCGGTTGAAAGTAAAATTACAGAAAAAAACGCGAAACAAAAAGTAACTGAAGAACAGTATGGAGAAAACCTAAAAAACTTTACTTTATTTAAAACATATTATAAAGATATTTTAAAAGAAAAATATAATATAAAAGAAGAATCTTCTCAAGAAGATATTTTAAACGCTGTATTAGATCTTGTAAGTAAAAACTTTAAAGGATACACAGTTGATCAATTAAAAAATTATATAAAAGAACGTGGAGATTTAGAGCTTCATAACAGTACAGTAGATAGTTTAATGACTTTGTTAAATTATAAACACCAACAAAATTCTATCAAAGCTACGTTTGAAGAACATGTTGTTATTGATATTGAAACGTTTACTTTAAATAATATTACACAACCGTATCAAATAACTATGTTATACGTTGATAAAGATAACAAACTAAATATTGTGGATGTTTTAATTAATAATCCTATTTTCTTTGATCGAGACACATCAGGTCGTTACGGTGAAAGTTTACAAAAATTTTATGAACAACAAAAAAAGATATATAAAGATGAACTAGAACGCGTAAATATAAAAATGTCGGAAGAAGAATTTGAAATTTATGCTAAAGATAAAATGGATCGATTAATTAAACGTGTTCAAAATATCAAAAACACAAACACATTTACTGAGTTATTTACATATATTACAAAACAAGACAGTAAATTCAAAGTTATTGCACACAACGGTGAACGTTTTGACTTTTTAATTTTAGATAATTTTATAAATAGAGTTGGTGAAAACTTAGTTGTAAACGAATACTATAGAAACTTAAGAGATGATGAAACAATTAACGGTATATTTGAACGTATTAAAAATGCTCAATTAAGTGACAATGAAGAAATTGATAAAATTATCAGTGAAATGGAAACTGAAATTAATAAGATTCAGAACAAAATATCAGGTCAATTAGGTGAAGGTAACCTTACAAAAACAATTAGTGAACTACAAATTTTAAATGATATTCATAATAAATATCAATTAAAAGTACTGGAACTACAAATAAGAAAGTCTGTAAATAATGCAATACATCAAATAAATTTTATAAGTAATGATAAATTAAAACAAAATATAACTAATGTAGCAATGGGAGCTATGAAAGAATTAGCTGATGTTTTTAAAGTTTTAGTTACAACCAAAGACATAAAAGAAGAAGAAAAATTAAGAGATATTTTAATTAACACATTTATGCGTGGTGTTGATCCTGAAGTTTCTAATTTTAAATCTTTGTCCATCGTTACTCAATTTGTTGACAGCTTAATTAAAAAAGTTAAGCAAGTCTACCAAGATTATTTAACAGGTGTTAAAACTATTAATTACAATAATAAGATTGGTTTAAGTATAAAAAATAAAGTAATACAAGATATATATGAAAAGTTTGGTATACGTCTTTATGATCAAGTTGTTGATTTAAAAATGATTGAAGACGCTATTAATAATCCACAAAATAAAAGTTTGTTTGTTAATTTAGAAGCATTTAAAAAACTTTTTATAAATTACTTTATAAAAAACAATACTTCTTTTAAGTATGAAGAAACAGAAACTCTTGTAAAAGAAGCTTTTGTTAAAGGATTTATATCAGATGAAAAAGCAGTATTAAACATATTTGAAAAACTTTACGAAGTGAATACAAACGTAAGAGATATTCTTATCCGTGCTGAAAGAAATTTAGAAAATTTACAAAATATTAAAAGATTAATTTTAGAAGGTAAAACTTCAGAAGAAATTGTCAAAGAGTTTGAAACTAAAATAGAAGATTCTAAATCAAGAATAAAAACATTACAAGATCAAATTGTTGAATTACAAAAAAGAAATTTTGAAACAACAGATGTAAGTGAAATTTACAAAAGAATGTTTGAAATAGCTAAAGAAATAACAAATAAAACACAGCAAATATTTAGCAATTTTATGACTGCTATGAAAGCAATAGAAAGAGAAGGTTTAGTTACCGATGTTTTAGATACTTCTTTCTTAAATGATGTTGTTAATGAAAAAGAATTAATTACTAGAAAAATAAAAAATTTATTAATTATATTAGGTAAAGTTGTAGAAACTATTCAAGGCGCAGGTAAACTTGATGGAACAGATATATATAAGCTTTTAGATCCTGAAGATGTTAATTTAAAATACTTAGATAAAAGAGTTGTTGAAGTATTAAAAAATCCTGATTTAAAAGATCAAGTAGTAGGTGAATTAACTAAAGAATTAGAAGTATTAAAACAAAGTTTAACTACTTTTGGAACAGTAGATTTTATTAAAAACAAAGAAAGCGAATCTTTACTTGTTATTAAAAAAGTATTTGATCTTGTAAAATCTAGACACGAATCTTATTTAATTGAAAACTATAATCAATTATTAAAAGCTTTGGAAATTATAAGAGATAATATACCTGAGTTTAAAGATTTAGGAATTGCGTTAAACAAAAATTCAATTAATATAGATGATTTAAAAGCTATTAGAAAAATTATTACGGATGTAAAATATCAAGAAGTTTTTAATAAACATAAAGCATTAATAAGTCCTATAGGTATTGATCGTAATCCTTACTCTATTACTAATATTATTAATAGTAAAGTTTTTATAACAACTACATTTGAAGAAATAAATAATAAAAAAGAATACGTAGATATGTTAACTAAAATTGTGGTTAATTATGCTTTTAGTTTAGAAAACTCTTTAGATTTTTTAGAAGGTTTTAAAAAAGAACAAACTAGTTTACAAACAGGGGAATTATTATTGGCAAGTATCTTTAAAGGATTAATGGAAGAACTTAATTTAAGTGGTGAATTTGTTGATGAAATTAAACATAATACAATTTTAACTTATATTAAAGGTATAAAACCAAGTATTAAAATGGAAGAACAAGAGTATAAAGATAAAGCTGCTACTAGAATTAACATGGAATTAATAAAAGATATTAAAGCTGTTCAAGATAATAACATTAAAATTGTGTATGAAGATCCACACGAAGGTGATGATATTAATGTAATGCGTTGGCGTTCTGATAAAATATTTGCTAAAGAAATTATATTTCAAGCCGATGATGACGAAGAGTTAGATGTTGATGATACTGGTGAAAATCGTGTATATGTATTTTCAGTTGTCGACAGTTTATACAATCAAGCATCTACAGTTAAATATAATCCTGAAACAAATACTTTTGAATTTAAATTTAAATATGGATATTTACAGAAAAAATTTAGAAAAAGCGGTGGGGGTTCTAAAGGTTTTGAAATTAAAGATAAATATCTAAGAATAAAAAATAATAATGAAGGTCTAAAAAAACTAGAAAACTTTATAAAAGATTTTTATTGGAACAACACAAATAAAAAAGATGAAGATAAATTTATTATTGCAGGTGTAAGAGAAACAGATTTATTTTTTGAAGAAGGTGTTGATACTGGTAGAAAAGCAATAGAAATGTTAGTTAAATTTGTTATTAAAAATATTGAAAATAAAAAATTTAGCAAAAAAGAAATAGAAAATTTATATAAAAGTAATGAGGTAAAACGAATTTCTGAATTTGATTATTCCGATGAATACCTACAAATTATTAATGTTACAGATAAAATAGAAAATTTATTTATTAATAGATTAAGTTTATTAAATAGTTTAGAACGTAGAAATACAAATGTAAAAGAACTATATGTGGGTGTGTATAATGAAGTAACCGCAAGATATAAAGCATTAGAACGAAGTTCAATTATTAACCAATTAAATTCTGATATAAGTAACGACTATAATTTAAACAACGCTGACTTAATGTTTTTAAGAAAAAACAAAATTGATTTTAAACGTTCATCCGAAGGTAGTGCTGTGGTTGTAGCTAAGTATGAAAGTAGATTTAAACTAGATTTGCCCTATGTTTTAAGTATTAATCCTGTACGTACAATGTTAACAACACAACACTTATATGCTAAATATACAACAATAGGTATTTTAAATACTATGTTTGGCAGTATTAAAGAAACAGTAAGACCTTCACAAAAATTAATGGAAATGTTAATTAAGAATGCATTTACAGACGAGACCGGTAAAGAACAAGTATTAATTAATAATGACAAAGTAAGAAATACTTTATTAAGAAGAAGAAAGGATAAACCGGATTCTTATACTGAAGTATTTATGCCTAACGTTATGTCTAAAAGTATGTATGAACAATTTAGAGATGACATAATTCACAATTTTGGATTCAACGTAAAAGTAGCGGTGGCTAGTGATCCAAGAATTCCTTTAGATACTATCGGTATAGATTTTGATTTTAACAGAGGTACTAGCTGGGGTGAAGGTAATAAAACTTGGGTGGGATCTCATTTTGGATTTAAAGGTGGTGTGGCTCTTATAAAAGGTTTAAGAGAAATGTACGGTGCTGATTTTGTTATACATGTAGACTCTATAAAAAGCCGTGGTACAGCTGGTTTATATTTGGATATGATTTTAAATTATGCAAAATCTTATTTAATTAATGAAGAATATAATGATGGAAGTAATGTAATACCTGCGCACTTAGTTCCATTTTATCAAGTTATTGATAGTACTTTAAAAGAAATGTTTTCAAAAAATATAAACAATTTAGAATCTACAGAGAATCAAGCTTATCAACGCGGTGTTCTTATAATGGATCCTAAACAATTGTTAGAATATTTTGAAAAAATTAATAAAAAATTAAAAGAATATAAAGACGAATTAAATAATAAAACAAGTTTAACGCGAAGTGAAAAACAACAATTAGAAGAATTAAATAAATATGAAGATGATGACACCTTATTTTTAGTGTTAGTAAAAACTACATTTAATCAAAGGAAAAACGAAGCAGATTCTAACTTAGTTGAATTTGAAGTACCTATGTATACTAGAAAAGAAAAATTAACTTATGAAAAAGTAAACAAAGATTTTGATCAATCTTCAGATTTAGAAAGAATATTTATAAAAGTAAAATATAACAAAGGTGAATTTATTTCTGGCTTTACTTATGTTTTTGCTGATCATGAACACAGTGCTAAAACGATGCAAACAATTGCTAAAGTTGATAGCATGGGTAGATTTAAAATAAATATTACTAATGCAAACAACAGCGTAGAAGGTGGTAATACTATATCACCTACTGTAATGTACGCAATGTTTCCTAAAATAGGTATGGATGTATTTAAAGTATTTCCGCCTGATACTTTAAACGTAAAATTGTTAACAAGAATAAGAGCACTAGGTTTTATTAATTACATTAATAATGAATTAGAAAGAAAAGAAGACGATGTTATTGATGCTGATTATATAAAAAATTTATATTTAAAATTAGATTTGTTAAAGAAAAATAAAAAAATACACGACATCGCACACAAACAAGGTAAACGTTATCTTAATATTTTAAACTTAATGTTTATTATTGATCCAAAGAATGAGTTAAATTATACCAATCAATTAAAAAAATTAGAATCAGATACACAAAAAGCTGTAATTGAAAAACTTTATGATGGCACTAATAGCGCTTATTACAGTATGTACTTTAAAAAAGTTGACGGTATTCGTCAACAATTTTTAGCTGACTATGAGTTAGACTTGGGTGAAATAAACGTGTCCCGTGCAGGATGGAACTACATAACTAGTAAACATAATAAAGATACAAACCCATTAATTAAAACTGAAAAATTAAATCAAAATAAAAAAGAAGAATATTTAAGAAAGTTAAATGATTTACCTGATGAAGAATCAAGACAAGATTATTTAAATTCTAGAGGAATATTTAAAAAAGAAAATGAAGATTTATGGTTTACTTTAAGCATGGATAAATTTGATTTTTTATTAGAGTTTAAAAATAAGGCTGTTACACAAACATATGCTTATGTATTAGCAGCACGATCACCTGTTCAAGACACAGGTGCTGTTCCAGTGTTTAAAGTTATTGGTTATAGTAAATCTTACGCAGCTAAAGTAAACGTATATGCATATATAATGATGGGTGCTGATAACGATGGTGATACTTTTGGTATGGCTTTATTAAAATTAGATCATGTAGAAGGACCAAACGCACCATTAAAAAATTTATTAGCTACAAATCCAAACTATTACAGTTTTGATGAAAGCATCAATAACGAGACTGGTAATATTACAACTTATATTGAAGCTCAAGAAAAAGAAAAATTTAGCAATTTAGCAGATGTAGATATTTCTACAAAAGAATATACATTTAGTAATGTAGCAAATCTTAGTTATAACTTTACTAGAAATTTTACAGGTAAATATACATTTAAACCTACTATTAGACCAGACAGTTCATATTTAGAAATAGAGTTGTATAAACAATTAGATAATGACATTTATACACAACTATTAAAATATGCGGAAAAAGTTATACAAGTTTTAAATATTGATGAGTTTGTAAAATTAGCAAATATTTTAGAAACAAGAACCGATCTGGAATTTTTATATGACAAAGAAACTAATAGATATTACACACAAGTAATTGGAACTACTAAAAAACAAGATGAAAAAAATGATTACATAACTAAAGAACAATTAAGAGATTATACTTTAGTTAAAAAATATGTTAATGCTTTAATAAGAATGAGCAACGATGGTTTGGATTATAATGATAACTTTAGAGGTAATGATTATTTAGATCCTATTAAGCTTTTAAAATTTTATAAAGAAAACAAAGTATTAATTGATACTATGTATACTGCAGAAGATTTACTTAAAACCAATAAAATAAATTTCGGCACAGACATAAAGATTAAAGATAATTTAATTAAAATATATAAAGAAGAGTTTGAAAAAGAAGAACAAGATATTTTAACGTCTATTACTGTTCCAGATAATAATAAAGAAATTTATTCTAAACTAATGAAGCGTTTAATTAATTATGCTTTATATGAAAAAGCATTAATAAATACAATTAGTCGTACACGTGTTTCTAAAAACGGTGTTAATTATAGTGGTAATAAACGTAAAGATCAAATGATATCTTCTTTAATATCTTTATATCCTAATATAAATATTTCAAAGCAAGGTTATTTTTGGAAAATTATTGGGGCTGCAAATAGTGAAGGTGAAGTTACAATACAATCATTGATAAAGTCTTTACTGTATGCAAACGTAACAGACGATGTTAATGAAGCCTTTGAAGAATTTAAAAATAAAAATCCAAAAGCAACTAAAAAAGAACAGTTGTTATTTAAAAAAGAAACAAAAGAAAAACTTTTAGAAGAAGATAGAAATAATAATACAACAACTCCTACTAAACACAAATATATAGAAAATATTACTTTAGAAATATTGTTAAAAGTTATACAAGATAATAAAGCAGAATTTTTAAATGTTAATAGATTAGAAAAATTTATTAATAATAACACACAAAACATACACATTAAAAATAAAGATGATAATAATAGTTTATCTTTTTACTTTAAAGATTATGATTTAATTTTAAAAGATGTCAAAGAACTTGTTGAAAAATATTACGGAGTAATAGATGAATTAACTTTATTAAAAGATCTTTGGGATAATAGAACCAGTACTACAATAGAAGACTTGTTAAAGTTTTTAAAAATATCTAGCAAAACAAGTGATCCAATTATTGAAACATACATAGAATCATTTGAAACAATTAAAGATAAAAAAGAAATTGTAGATGAAAATATTTTAAAAGAAGTATTAATTCAATATTTTAATAATGTAAAAACATTAAAAACTTTTGCTGCTGCTAAAAATATTTCTGTTGATCTTTATGCAAGAGGTTATTTAGAACAATACATAATCGAACGTGTTGCTTTAAACAACTTATCAAATTCTATGACAGACATTATTGCGGTAGCTAAACACTATGGTTTAGACAGTAACCCTACTAAAAAGTTTGAACGGTTTACAAAAGAAATAGACGAACAAACACTTAAAAAAAGTAAACGCCAAGTTATGTATGGTACAGGTCTTGAACATATTATTGGTATGTCTATTAATACTGACAGACATATAAATAAAAAATTTAAAATAAAAGCAGTAGGAGATACTAACGTAGAAATTAATAAAAAATATTTTGAAAGTAAAGATCCAACTCCTTTCTATGCTTCTTTTGAAACAGGAAAAGCTGGACAAGATCTTGCTGTATATAATATAAAAGAACATATTAAAGACAACGCAAAGTTAGTTTTATTTGGAAACATGACTATTCCAGATAATTTAATTAATGGTGGCAATGAGTATAATTTATATTATTATTTAAAAGAATTAAATGATTCTTTAAAAAATAGAAATAACTTAACTGAAAATTACAATAAATTAGAAGCTGCTTTATTATTCTTTGAATTAAATGGTATACCTTTTTACCGTTTAATCCGTTGGATACAAAATGCACTAGCAATAAAAGACAGCGTTTCTGGGGTTTATCTAAGTTCAACAGGAGTAGCTTTAGATTCTTCTTATATATCAAGTAGAGCAACTGTTTATAAAGATATGTCTAATATTCTTGTACTTGCTTATTTATTAAAAGATCCTCAATGGCGTGAAAAATTTAATAATAAATATAAAGATAAAACTTTATTAATAAACTTTATTGATAACGTTAATGATTTAGACGATACTTTGTATTTAGTAGATTCAAATGGTAATAAACTTAGTTTAAGAACTATTGATTCTATTTTAGATGATGAAGAAAAAGAAATGATTAAACGTGCTTTTGATTCAGAAAATATACAAATTGCTTTAGATCAAAAGAATAGTGTTTCTGGTGAAGAAGAAGAACAAACTCCTGATCAAATTAAACTAGAACAAATTGATTATATTAGAAAAGAAGTTAAAGAAGAACTTCAAAATACAAACGAAGATGTAACTTCAACTTATGATCAAACAATAGAACAGTTAAAAGATGAGTTAACTATGTTATTTGGTATCAATAATAGATTAGAAAAAACAGAAGAACAAAATAAAGCCATTGTTAGTGCTAGTAAAAAAAGAACATACGCTGAAAAAGTTTTTAGTTTACATAGAATAAATAGAATATTATCTGTTGATACTATTGTTGAACATTTAAAAGAAATTTCTAAATTAAATAATGAAGCTATTAATAGAATAAATGAATCAGAAAAAAACAAAGAAAAAATTAACTTAATTTTATTAGAACAAAACGAATTAGAAAATTTAATAAAAAGATTAGAAAGCAATAAAACTTGGTTTGAAAACAAAAAAGATTTATTAAATAATATTGACTCTGATATTTCTGAAACTAATAAAGTTATTGAAGATGCTAAAGAAAAAGCATTAAATAAAGCTTTAACAGATAATATTGGTTATGGTTTATTTTATTTAACTGATAAAAATAATTTTAATTTAAACGACGGTAATATAAATAAACCTAAATATATTACTGAAGAAACTTTAATTGATTATAAAAGAGATCAATCATTAGCTTTTGCAAATGAAATAACTTTATTAAAAAACTTAATAGACCCTAGCAACAAAAAATATTTCTTAAGAAATATGTGGGAATTTATAAAAGAAGAAAATGAAGATTATCGTTTAGTCATTTTATCAAATCCATACGATGATGAAGGTTTATATAAAACAATATCAGATAGAATAAGAAGATATGACCCATCAATAGATGATCCTATTTATGCTGACAAAAAGAAAGTTGATTTTAATAAATTAAAATTTAAAACAATGAATGAATTAATCAATTATCAAACAACCGGCGGTAAAGTTGTATTTGACGGTGTTGTTTATGAAGGTATTGATAATGAAAAAATAAACAATGTTTTAAGATTAGATCTTAGTAAACATCGTAATTTAACTCCTACATATAAAGAAGTTGTTTTAAAAGACTTTAAAGCTTTTGAAAACTTTTATGAGGATGTTATTAAAAATGATTTAATTGCTGGATTTGTAACAAGAAATACATTTGTAGCATCTGTAGAAAAATTATATAATCCTATTCAATATGAAACTACATTAGATAAAGTTGTTTTTTCATTACAATTACTATCTAAAACAATGTCTAAATTTAGCTTAGGTTTTTTAACAAGAAACCTAGTTGATACTATATATCAAATCACAACAGAAGGTTGGATAACTCCTAGATTAACAAACGCTAAACAAGACCACTTACATACAGTGTTTACTTCAATGGAACTTTATAATATGTATAGTTTTTTAAGTGAAGAACATACACTTGTTATAGCAAATGCTGGTCTTTATTATGAAAAACTATTAGAACAATCTAAATTAAAAACAATTAATAGTACAGAAGTAAATAAAAATATAAGTTATTTAAAAGAATTAATAGAATCTTATATTAAAATTGGTGAAAGTATTAAAAATAAAAAAGGTAATGGACGTATTAATTATCGCATTCATTTAGCTAAATCTTTATTAAAAAAATTAGAAGGTATAGGAATAGTAACTAAATCAAAAGATTTAAATGTTGCTATGTTTGTTTTAAAAAGAATAATTAATTTTATTGCAGGTATTGAGTTTGGAGAATTTGTAGAATTTTATGATAACCAAAATATAAACGGAACATGGGTTGCTGGTTTACGTTTAGATTCTAAAGATAAAAATAATAAAGTTATTACTACACATGAAAGTATTAATAGCAAATTAGATACTAAACCTTTTATGTACAAACTATTTAATGGTATTGCTAAAAAGTTTGGTTTAAAATTTTCAGTAAGTAATCAAGATCACATTTGGAAAAAACAAATGTTAAAACAATTAAGTGCTTTCATGAATACTGCTGCACTTAATGATATTTATAAAACAAGTCGTTATGAATTATTACCTAAATTTTTTGAAACATATAAAGGTTATGATCCAAATTCAAGAAAAGAATACGTATATGAAGACCTTAAAAAGAAAGTAAATAAAATATCTAAACCATTTGGATCTATAGAATCTGTATTTAAACAAGCTTTGAATCCTATTTATTGGGTACAACGCATGACTAATGCTATTGAAACAGGTGCGCGTGTTACAAACTTCTTTATTTCTATGCAAGTTTATGGAAAATCGTTTGATGAAGCAACTAATAATTCTTTAAAACGTTGGTTTAATTATGGTTTAAGAACTCCTCTTGAAAAAAGATTAATGGCAGATATGCCTTTCGTTTCTTTTCCTGTCCGTTCAATAACAAACTGGATAGATCGTTTAACTAATCCAAGATATTGGAGAATAAGTGCTAAATTAATAGATGGTATTTATGGTCAATATATTGATCCAGAAGAAAAAGAATATGATGATTATACAAAATTTCAAATGAGTGCAGGCTGGATACCTATTACTAAAAACTTTGGTTTACGTTTAGGCAACGGTGCTTTAGATGTAATGGGAATTATATATGGTTTAGATAAAGCAATTGTGGGAAGAAGGTCTCCAATTTTAAATGCTGTTTCTAAATTTATAGAAAATAAAAACATAAATGAAGTACCTGCTTTAATTGATTCAGCGATTTTAGGTGGTGTAGTTTCAAGAGCAAGTAATATTTTTTCTGGAAGAACTTCAATTATGCCTACTGTTTTATATAATATAAATACTTCATACAAATTTACACCTAAAAAATATAGTTATTTAAGAAATAATAATGGACGTTGGGCTAAATATGAAAACATTTATAAAGATTGGTTTACTAAATATGGACGTATGCGTAAACCTAAAGTTAACCCGTATCAATTAGTTAAAGATATTCAGTGGCGTCAGTATGTTAGATGGCGGAGAAGTCGTAATGTTATAAGGTAAATTATAAGTAATCTAGGTAGCAAGTAATCAGCTTGCTATCCTAGATATACTTGGCATTAGTACGGGAAAGCTAGGAAATGTATTAACTTATATAATGCCAGTATAAGTTAACCTAACTAAACTCTTTGGTGGAGTAGGTGGGAGTTGAACCCACGTTACATATATTAAGCAGGAGCATCTGCTAAAGTGATATGTCTTACCCGACTACCCCATTAAAGAGTTTAG
>Ga0172367_10002298_pt1 | contig 26396 bp, 26 predicted proteins | sample Lak10m_FD_114542 | JGI IMG/M metagenome (GOLD analysis project Ga0172367, IMG submission 114542) | Freshwater microbial communities from Kabuno Bay, South-Kivu, Congo - kab_022012_10m | ecosystem: Environmental > Aquatic > Freshwater > Lake | place: Democratic Republic of the Congo: South-Kivu...
CCGCCACTTCTCGCCGCTGGCGCACACCCGATCGCCGCGGCGGTGGTGGCAAGCCGTTCACCAGATCTGCGAAGCATTGAGATCCCAGGTCGCGAGAGCATCCCGCTGATCGCGGCGCTCACCCTCGACCTTCCAACGTACGAGGCGGGCGAGTGTCCACTCTGCGCCGCGGGTGAGCCGATCGGTGCGCCGGGGAGTAGCGGCCGCTAGTCGGCGTCAATTTCCAGGATTGCGGCGTCGAGCTCTGCATCGCCAATCACTCCCTCAAACGAGTGGATGATCACACCGTTCGTATCCACGGTGTAGATCCACGGCTCGACAGGGAGCCGCCATGCCGTTGCTACGTCATTCGGCTGGAGTCGCCCACTCGCGTCCAAGGTGGGGATTACGCGGCTTCCGCTCCACTCCATCAGATATGGCTCTACGTGAAGGATCAGCGCACCTGGGTGCCGCGCCGCGGCCCTCTTCACCACAGAGATCGTTGGCCCACATGCCTGCGAGACACAGAAGGCGGGTGAGGCGAAGACGATCACGAAGGGTGTTCCCGCAGCGATCAAATCCGCTGCTGAGTACTTGTAGAGCCGCGGGAGCGGATCTGGATCAGTACTGATCCCCGCAAGGCCATGCTCACTCGTCTTCTGGATCGGCGTTGGGATCGTTGGCGCGGCAGTGCCTGGGCGCAGGGCGGTTCCGACGCTCGCGATCCGTGTCGTGAATCGGATGGAGAGGGGGGTGCCGTCTGCATCTGTGCCGACGATTGAGAGCCCAATCTCTTGCGCCCCTGAAGGAAAGTTTGCGCTGCCAATGAAGAATCCGCGCACTTCGTCAATTGACCAGACGAATGGGAGGTCAGCGGCGGGAGCGAGTGGCACGCAGCCGTCGCTGGTGATGTCAAATGTTTGCACCTTGAGCGACCACGCGGGTCCGCCGAGCGGAAAGCCTTCAGCATCTACGAGCCCGAGGAGGAGTCGATTCTCTCCAACGGCAAGATCGCTGTTTGCAAGAAGGGGGATCGGCCCAGAGCTCACCGTCTTTCCTGCGAGTGGCCATTCACCAACACATCCGCTGCGCGTCGGTTCAATTGTTGAAGGTGACGGTGTACTGGGCGCACCCGCGCATCCGGAGAGGAGCGCGATGAGGAGGAGTACGTGTAGAAGTCTCACCGCTTCACTCTACCGCAGGCTTTTCAGATGCCGCGTATCATTGAGGAATGCAGGGCTTCCGACGCTCTCTCGCCATGCTCCTCGGCGCAACGATCGGGCTCGTCGTGATTGGGGTGATTGTCCGCGCCACCGACTCTGGAATGGGCTGCCCAGATTGGCCCCTCTGCTACGGGCAGATCATCCCTCCACTTGATGACTACAAGGCGTGGCTGGAGTGGATCCATCGCGCCGCTGCAGCGTTGATTGGACTGATCACACTGATCGTCGTCGCGCTAGCCCTCCGCTCCCTGAAGGGGAGGCGTTCACTCCAAGGAGCCTCGCTTGCACTGCTTGTCCTGGTCGCGTTCCAAGCGTGGCTCGGTCGGCAGACCGTCCTTGAGTTCAACTCGGGCCAGTCAGTGACGGCACACCTTGCCACCGCGATGGCGTTTGTTGGGCTGCAAGTCTGGGTCCTCGCCCGCAGCGGCTACCCAGAACGAATGAATGGCATCCTGGAGGCACGAGGTGCGGTCATTGCACCCATCATCGCCGCAGGCTCAATCTATGCGCTGCTGATGTTCGGTTCTAACGTCACAGGTACGGACACGGGACTGCTCTACCCCGACTGGCCACTAATGGGGGGCAGCGTCTTCCCTCCGGTCACAGAGCTCTCTACGCCGCATATTGTCCACCGCTATGCAACGGCGATCGTGGGAATCATCCTGATTTCGGCCCTCTGGATCGTACGCCGCGAGCCTGGGAGTCCGCGTCTGACTGCTCGACTCCTCACGGCAGCGATCGGGCTCTTCCTGATCCAATGCCTGATTGGCGCGTTGCAAATCTTCACCAAGTTCGCCGCATGGACGCAGACGCTGCACGTGGCACTCGCCACGCTGATCTGGATCTTGGCCGTGGGCGCTGCCGCGATCGCGCTCCTTGAGGCACGTCGCGCGAGGGCGACTCCCGCTGATCGCGAGAGAGGAACCACGCCGGGTGACGCGACGCGGAGCACGCTGAGCGCGTACATTGCGCTGACGAAGCCGCGCATCGTTGAGCTGCTCCTGATCACGACTGTCCCCGCAATGTTCCTTGCGGCGCAAGGGGTGCCACCGCTCACGCTAATTCTCTGCACGTTGAGCGGCGGAGCGCTGAGTGCCGCGAGCGCCAATGTGTTCAACTGCATTGTGGACGCAGATATTGATCAGCAGATGTCGCGGACTGCGGGGCGTCCGCTCGTCACCGGCGAGATCAGCACGGGAGCGGCGCTGCGCTTTGCAACAGTGTTGGGTGCGGCGAGCTTCCTCTTTCTTGCAGCAACGACCACACTGATGGCTGCGTTCATCTCGCTCCTCGCGATTGGCTTCTATGTGCTCATCTACACACTGATCCTCAAGCGCTCGACACCTCAAAACATTGTCATTGGCGGCGCCGCGGGTGCATTGCCGCCGGTGATCGGGTGGGCGGCAGTGACTGGGGATGTTTCACTCGCACCGATCCTGCTCTTTGCGCTGGTCTTTTACTGGACGCCACCGCACTTCTGGACACTCGCACTCCGTATCGGTCCGGACTATGCCGCAGCGGGAGTGCCGATGCTCCCCGTCACTGCTGGCCCGGCAGAGACGGCGCGACAGATCTGGCTCTACACCATCTTGCTCGTTGTCATGAGCCTGATGCTCTGGCTCGTTGCGGGGATGGGTGCGGTCTACTTCGCGGTTGCCGTGACCTGTGGAGCGGTCTTCTTGCTGCGCGCCTGGCGTTTGCGAAGCGAGGTACTCGGGGATGGGCTTCTCCGTGGTGCGACGCGCCTGTATCGGTTCTCAATCACCTATCTCACCGTACTCTTTGCGGCGATCGCGATTGACGCAATCCTCCCCCGTTAGCGGCGGCTGCTCGAGAGCGACTGACGCTTCGCGCGTCCTGTAGGGTCTACACGCGCGAGCCAGAACTGCACCTGCGGTCCGATCGTGAACGCGAACCAGATCGTCCCGAAGCCGAACGTTCCTCCAAGTACGATCCCAACCAGGCCCACAACGACTTCAATCACCGTGCGAACAAGCCAGATCGGTTGGCCGGTCACTCGGTGGAAACCGGTCATGAGACCGTCCCTGGGCCCTGGACCGTTGCCGCTGCCGATATAGATCCCTGAACCGAGTCCAACGAGTCCGGTCCCCACCACGGTCAGCGCAAGAGCGACAGGAAGATCCTCGCTGAGAACCTCTTTTGGTGGAACGCCAAGGAGGCGCATGGTGTTCAGGGTGATATCCATCACGAAGCCAATCACCACGATGTTCGAGAGTGTCCCGAGGCCGGGCGCCTGCCGGATGGGGATCCAGAGAAGAATCACAAAGAGGCCGCTGAGCTGCGCCGCCTGGCCAATGGTGATGCCAAGGTTGTAACTGAGGCCTTGATGAAGGATCTCCCACGACGGGAGTCCAATGCCACCGTTCACCATCAGTGAGAGCCCAACGGCGAAGATGGCTTGACCGGCGATCGATTGCGGGAATCGGCGCAGCGCCTCTGCGCTCAACGTGTTGGCAAGCCAGTTGCTCCGTGGGGCGGTCATGTCACTCCGATCAACGTACTGCGCTTGCGCGTCGGAGTCGGTCAGCGATCGCAGCGCCGAGTCCGCGCTCAGGATACGGCGTGGTCAGGATCGTGTCGTGCGCGCCTCCGCCGGCTCGGAGTGCGTCATCAAGTTGATGGAGGAACTCAAAGAGCTGGGAGGCCGCCTGCACAGGGTCGAGCCTTTCACTCAGCGCCGCGCGCTCAACTACGGTGAGACCAGTGGCGAGCTGGTCAAGGCGAGCGAGGGTCGCCCTGTCTGGCGCGAGGAGCGCGACACGTGAGAGGTTGCTTAGATCTGGCGAGGATGGATCGATGATGCGCACGTGTGCACGTGGAGCGTAGTGCGACGCGGTCATGCCCGGCGCGGGGAGCGCGGCCCCCGATGATGACACAGCCTCAGGCCCAAGAAGTGGACCGAACGGCGCGAGGACACCCTCAACGAGTTCGCGTGGCACGCCTCCTGGACGCAGGAGGCGTGCTGGCTCGCCGGGGAGAACTGAGACAACGGTCGACTCAACGCCGACGCGTGATGGTTCGGCGACCAGGATCGCGTCAATCCGCCCACTCAACTGCTCCAACACGTGGGAGGCGCTCGTCGGGGAGAGCTGGCCGAAGAGATTGGCGCTTGGCGCCGCGATTGGTGTGCCTGCTGCGCGGATCAGTGCGCGCGCGGTCTCGTGCGCTGGGAGGCGCACTCCAACGCTCGGCAGGCCTGCGCGCACCAGCTCGGGGATCGCTCCCGATGCGGGAGCAACGATCGTGAGCGGTCCTGGCCAGAAGGCATCTGCGAGCGCGCTCACGCGCGGATCACTGAGCGCACTGGAGGAGAGGACGCGAGGCAGGTCGGAGCGATCAGCAATGTGCACGATCAGCGGGTCAAAGGTTGGTCGGCCCTTCGCCGCAAAGATCCGTGCAACGGCGATTGGATTCGTTGCGTCAGCGCCGAGACCGTAGACAGTCTCGGTGGGGAAGGCGACGAGTTTTCCTTCGCGAAGCAGCGCGGCAGCGCGTGGAACCGCAGCTGCGGCCTCATCTGAGTTGCGAGCGTTGAGTAGCTCCGTCTTGATGGCTTCCATCACCCTGTCCTGATGGTGAGCGTGATTGGTGCGTGATCTGAGGGGAGCGCACCCTTCCGCTCGTCGCGATCCACACTGAACTTGAGCAGCGCTCCCGCCGATGGTGAGGCGAGAAGGTGGTCAATCCGCATGCCGTGACCGCGATGAAACGCACCCCCGCGATAGTCCCACCACGTGAAGGCGGGCTGCTGACCAGTCGGCGCAAGCTGCAGTGCTGGATCTACGAGTCCGGTGTCGAGGATTGCCTGATGCGCATCGCGCTCCTCCTGCGAGACGTGTGTTGCGCCAACGAGTGCGGCGGGATCCCACACATCTTGATCTCGTGGGGCAACGTTGAAGTCCCCACCGAGAATCAGTGGTCCCCTGGTGAGTGCCTCGCGCGACCAGTGGGCGAGCGCCTCCATCCAGCGCAACTTGGCGCGCCAGAATCCGCTCCCAACCTCACGGCCGTTCGGCACATAGACGCTGGCGATCTGGATCCCTGCGCACCGCGCGGCAATCAGGCGCGGCTCGTCGCTGAGGTCAGGATCGTCCGCGTGGATGGGGCTCGCTGCAGCGACGGCTGAGGCGGGGAGCCCGAGCAGTGGCTCGTCAAGGCCAGCGCGTGAGGCGATCAAGACACCGTTGCGTCCCCCCGCCCCGATCGCAGCCCACCGATAGCCGTGCGCGTCGAAGAGGTCGGCGGGTACCTGTTCCGGGTTGCATTTCGTCTCTTGTAGGAGGAGGACGTCTGGCCCTGCGCGCTCCATGAGCGCGGCGAGTCGTTCTACGCGTGCGCGGATACCATTCACATTCCATGAAGTGATGGTGAACGCCTCGGCGCCCATGCGCGCGCGTTAGGTCCGAGGGCCGTGAAGGATTGCGCCGATCAGCCCGTCTGCACCACCTGGCTCTACTCCTGCATCATTGTCCAGCTGCACGGCGACCCCGAGCGCACTAATCGCGGCGAGCGCTCGTTCAAGCGCGCTCTCTGCCACCGCAAGGTGCACCACACCGTCACCGCTCTCGGGGCTGCCAACAACTCCTTCGATCGCAATCTTCTCTGCGGCGAGCGCAGAGGTGACCGCGGCGAGGCTGCCCGCGGCGGGGGTGATCATGATGCTGAACCATGCGCTCATACGCGTATCGTACGTTACCGTGCCTGCGAGACGTTCGGCGTGGCACCAGAGACTGCGATCGTTCGTTGCGCGCCGCCCAGCATCACCTCGATGATCAAGTTGCTGCGCAGCGCACGGCGTCCGTCTGCCGGATCTCGTTGTGGGCCGAGCCGCTCTGGCGAGGCGCTGGCACTCCCAACCGAATACGTGCCAAGGAGTGCATCCGAGATCCACCAAGAGCTCAGTGTTGGCGTGCCGCTGGTTCGCGGGGTAGCGAGGAGAGAGACCTCAAGTCGCTCATCAACGGTAGGGGCGAGGAGTGCAACCTCATCCCGACCATCTGCATTGCGATCCCACACGATGAGCTGGATTTGGTCGAGTGAGGCCAATGAGGTGCCGATCAACTGTGGCGCACCGAGCGCGGGCGGCTGAATGCGTTTATCAACCCACTGGCGTTTCTCAGAGAGCGCTAGCCAGATGCCACTCTGTCCGCCGCCGGCCGCGATGGTTGCTGGTGGCGTAGGGGCCTTGATCACGAGATCGTCGCTCCCATCACCATTGACATCTGCGGATAGGACCTCCATGCGCGTTGCGTCAATGCCAGCTGCGGCAAGGTCAGTCACGCTCCAGATATCGTCGCGCCAGAGGTACTCATCCTCTCGTCGCTCAATGGAGCCCATACCCGCGCTCGTCACGGGGAGACCTGTGGCTGGATCCGTAGTGTTCCAGATACGGAGGGTGGCAATCTCTGGGAAGAGGTCGCCGTCGAAGTCTCCGCGGAACTCGGTGAGCGTCCCGTCACTCCAGTCAGCCGGAAGAGTCCACGGCTCGGCAAACGGATCCACAACGTAATCCACCAATGTTGCATCGGCCTCACTTGGCGGGGGCTGATAGAGCGCGATGTTCGGCCCGTAGAAGCGACGGATCAGCGCTTCGAAGGTCTCACCATCTCGCGCACAGCGGCGTGCGTTCTGCTGGAACAGGTGGAATCCCGTGTAGTACTTGTCACACCCCTTGCGGTACGCCCCAGCGCGATACCCGGTGTGTGCAAACCCCTTTCGTCCACCTGCGGTTCGCCAGATCGAGAGTGGCCAGATTGCTTCAATCGCAGATCGGATCAGGGGGAGTCGAGCGGGGAGACCCTTCTTCACACGCGCCGCGTCTGACTCCTCCTGTTTCTGTGTGGCGTTCTCTCGGTAGAGCTGAAAGGTGACGGTCGAACCAATATCGAAACAGTCGCCGTTCTTGTCTTTCAACTTCTTGTTCGGGTGCGTGATGTACCACCATGCATACTGTTTGACGATCTGCGCGGCGGCGAGGAGCTGTGCACGGTGCGTCTCATTCGGTCCCCATTCGTTGATGACGACTCGTTCGACGTAGGTCTTGAAATCGACTTGCACCCGTTCGCCCATCTTGTAGCGCCGCCCCTTCTTGATGGGGATGTGAACCCAGATGCTCTCGGGGGGCTTCGTCAGCGAGGTCCATGGAGTGCACTGGTATGGGGCGGCAGCCGAGGCTGAGTGAGCATCCTCGCCCGCGACAGGGCCAACTGCTGGGATCGCCAGCAGCGAAAGGACGAGTGCCAGAATCACCACACGCAGCGAGAACTGGCCGAGCGTTCGATGGACAACAGTCATGCACCGAATCATACTCGTCGAACCCATGTGCAACCCTTCGCGGTACGCTGCACGCATGAAGATCGGCATCGTCGTTGAGGGTCAGATGGGACTGACCTATGCGCAGCAACTCGCAATTGCGAAGCGCGCTGAGTCACTCGGATTCGATGCCTTCTATCGCACGGATCACTATGAATCCTTCCCGGGTCCTGCAGACCAGGCAACGAGCGATGCCTGGAGTGTCCTCGCGGGAATCTCGCGCGAGACTTCGCGGATCGCACTCGGCACGCTGGTGAGCCCAGTGACCTTCCGCTATCCAGGTGAGTACGCGAAGGTTGTTGCCACCGTGCAGGAGATGGCGGGACGTCGCGTGCATGCGGGCCTTGGCGCTGGCTGGCACGAGTCCGAGCATCGCCGGCACGGATTCCAATTCCCAGAGATGCCAGTCCGGGCGGCGATGTTGGAGGAGCAGCTCAGTATCGTGCGCGGTCTCTGGTCAGGACCTGACGGCTGGTCATTTAACGGAAAGCACTATCAAGTTAACGACGCGCTCTTTCGGCCGAAGCCGAGTCCTGTGCCGTGGGTGATCACTGGCGGAGAGGGTTCGCCGCGTGGAATGCGCATCGCTGCCGCACACGCCGACGAGTTCAACCTGACCTCCTCGTCGCCACATACCGCAAGAGAGAAGTTTGCGGCACTTGATGCAACCTGTGCCGCCGCTGGACGTGATCCGGCGACGCTTGTGCGATCGGCGATGAGTGGACTCCTCATTGGCCGAAGCCGCGCCGACTATCTCGCTGGCGTTCGTCGCTTTATGGAGCGGATCGGTGGGGCGGGGGAACCAGAGGAGTACCTTGCGCCGCGTCGTCCGCGCTGGGTCACTGGGACGCCAGATGAGGCGGTGAACCAGATGCGCGCCTTCCGCGACGCGGGTGCGCAGCGCCTGTTGCTGCAGCACTTTCTCCCGCTGGAACTTGAGCCCCTCGATCTGCTCGCAGAGATCCGCGACTCTCTTTAGCGAACGCGGCGAAACGGACGCACGTTAGCGCACGAATCCGCGTCGACCAGCGGGTCCGATGCGGAAGATGACGAGGCCCCGAACGGCGCGGAGCGGTACTGGCCCACCCTGGCGTGAGTCGCTTGAGGCGGCTGCGTTGTCACCGATGAGCCAGAGTGCATCTTGATGGTGTGAGATGCCCTCCGGGGGGCGGGCGACGCGCTTCACGTCGAATCGCCCATCGCGTTCCGCGATCACGATGCTCCCGACGCGCGGTGCGCGGCGCAGCCAGGGGAGGCCGTTTGGGCCCGCGGGTAGCACCAAGAGCGAATCGCCCGGCAAGAGCGCCGGGGCCATGGAGTGTTCGGCAACGACCGCACGCCAGATTCGGCGCGCGGTCATCGCCAGGTGTTCTTCTCGCTACGCCTTTGAGGCGGCGAAGGACTTCGCGAACGCTTCTGTAGCCGCAACCAACTCTGCGGCGGCCCCTGCGTCAACGTTCTGCTTGTTCTTCGAGGCGAGCTTCAGGAGCTTCCAGACCTGATCATGGAGATCTGGCACCTTCGCCAGGTGCTCCGGCTTGAAGTAGTCGGACCAGATCACCTGGACCTCGCGCTTCACCAGCTCCGCATGCTCCTCCTTTACGGCGATGCAGCGGGCAACCTTGTTGCGACCGGCATGATCGGCAGGTCCGCCAATCTCCGTGGTCGTGATTAGTTCCACCATGCGTGCCACGGTCTTCGCGGCGAGCACCGCGCCCGCCGGATCATAGATTCCGCACGGGATGTCGCAGTGCGCGTGCACGGTGACGGGCGTAAACGCTGACTGGATCGTTTGAATGATGTTCCGCATGCTGCCTCCTAACCTACAAACACGGCGATCGCCACATTGGTGATCGCGAGAATTCCCGCTGCGTGATAGGTCCCTGCCGGAATCTCTTGGTCGCGCCGTCGCGGCCAGGTGATCAGCGCGAGCACTACAACAATCGCGAGCTTGATTCCAACCTTGGCGTGGTTCACTGGCTCATCACCCATCGCCTCGGCAATCCCAACGAGCAGGACGCCCGTGAGGAGCTGCAGCAGGGTGCCGTGCACCATTCCGGCTGAGAGTCGCTTTGGCACGTTGCGAAGGCCGGCGAAGTAGCCGCCAACGATCGCCGCCATCCCGAGTAAATGCGCAAACACGAGAACTCCTTCGAGTGTCTCCATCAGAACCCCCTCTCTCATGGCGCCGACGCGCCTCCCTCCTAAAGGTAGCCGACTCGTGGCGCGGTGGGTCCGTCCGCTCGCGGCGGTCGGCGTGTAGGGTTGCGGGGATGGATGAGCGGAAGGTTCGTGCTTACAGCAGCTACAGCCGCGATGCCCTCACCCCGCCCGCCTGCGGGGAAGGAGTCGCCTGGCTCGGAAGAGCGCCGTGGGCGAAGGCGAGCCCTGCCTACCGGCTGCTGCGCTTCTCGATGCGGTCAGTCGGTTGGGTCTTTGGCCTGCGCGTGCGCGGATATGGGCTCGATCGTCTCGAGCACTCTGGGCCACGCATTCTCGTCGGTGCGCCGCACCGTCGTTACTACGAAGCCTTCGCCTTGGGCATTGCCGCGCCAGCACAACCGCGCATCTGGTGGCTCGGGCTCGGGCCGTTCATTGTTGGTCGAGGGCGGGTCCGCGCGGGAATCCTGCGCAGGCTCGGCGGACTCCTCCCGGTCTGGAGGGGTACGAGTGGAATTGAGACACACCTCGCTGCCGCAAACGCGGTCTTTGCCGCTGGCGCGCACTATGGCGTGATGCCGGAGGGCGGCACCAGTGGTCCCACGGATCGATTCGCAGAGTTTCGTCCGGGCGCCGCCGTCATCGGGATTCGAACTGGCGTCCCCGTGGTGCCAATCGTCTTCCGCTTTCACAATCGCCGCATTGGACTGCCACGCATTGAAGTGATTGGACTTCCTGACGTGAGCGTCTTGGACACAGGGGCCGCACCCCCGGCGCCAGGCTCTCGTGAGGAGCTGATGCTCGCTGCAGCCTGGAGTGACGCGCTTGCGGATCGGATGGAGCGCGTCTGGCGTGAGGGGGTACGTGAAGGGATAACATCGGCGGCATGAGTAGCGCACAGGTTTGTCCGTTCCTTGCACTTGCGACCGATTCCAGCAAGCGCCTCCCAACCCCACACATCACCCATGCCTGCTTCGCTGAGCGCCCCGCGCAACCGATCGAACTAGAACATCAGGGGAGCAACTGCCTCAGCGCCACGTTCACCTCGTGTCCCGCCTTTGTGGCATGGGCGGCACGCGAGGCGGCCCAGCCACTCGCAGCAGCGGCACCGCTCTCCACGGAGGAACTCGCGGCAGTCTCGCGAGGTTCTGATGGCGATGTGGAGCAAAACGTGGAAGATGGCACGATCTGGTCAACGGCGGGCCTCGCCGCTCCCAGTGGCGTGGAGGCGGATGATGAACGTGCGCGTGTCCTCCCACTGCATCGTCGGAGGAGCGTGGAGGACGAGTTGCCAAAGGCGTTGATTCGCCTTCCGCGCGCGCTTAGCAGCCTGCGCAGTTTCGCTGCCTTTGTGGTGTTGATTGGCGTGTTCCTCTTCGCAACGCCCTCCATCGTGAATTGGTCTGAATCCCTGTTGAGCGGGTTCGGCCAAGATCCCTCTCCAAGTGCAACCGCCACGCCAGTGGAGAGCGCTTCGCCTACGCCGACTCCGACTCCCGAGCCTGTGATCCACGTCGTGAAGCGCGGCGACACCCTCTATGCGATCAGCCAGGAGTACACGGTGAGCATTCAGGTGATCCTAGGTGCCAACCCTCAGGTTGGGAATCCAGACAACCTAAAGATTGGAGAGCAACTCCTGATTCCGAACGTTCTCCCGAACGTGGAGATCTCGCCGACCCCCTCGCCGTAGCAGAGTCGCCGCCAGAGAACGCTGACGCTACCCCTTTGCGGGGGAGAGATTAATTGACGTGATCTTCCCGGCTTCAACCTTGATCGTGGCGTCGAGCTTGTGGCTCTTTGCGCCAGGTCGGACCACAAGGATGTCGCACTCCACCTGATGACCCGTGTCTTTGATCTCGCCTGGGATCATTCGCAAGCCCTTATCTGCGCGAAGGAACCAGCCGCCAACGCGCTCAAGGCCTTTGAGCATCTGCACCCCTTCGCCAACATGGATGCGCATCTCCACACGCTCCTCCATGAGTTTGAGCGCTTCGTCGCGGCTGTCCGCGTTCAGCAGCTCAAAGAAGGCGTCGGTTGTGTCTTGTGCACCCATGGGCTGATGGTACCCTGCCGCGATGAACTCTGATCGGCTCGACGCAGCAGGGCTTCTCGCTCGCTTCGCCGCCTTGCACCCCGTTGCCGCAACGGCTACTGGGATTCACGATCATGACGGGAAGTGGGACGAATTCGGCGCTGCAGCGGATGCGCGAGTACTCGCGTGGGTGGATGAAGAGACTGCGCGCCTGCGGCGTATCCCAGATGGTGGGCTCGACAACGACGATCGCGCCGATCGCGACCTGGCGCTCGCCACTCTGGCGGCGATTCGGTTCGAGCGTACTGAGATTCGCACGACAGCCTGGGACCCGCTGAACATCGTGGCGACCGTTGGTAGCGGACTCTTCCCGCTGATCGCGCGCACGTTTGGAAGTCGCGAGCAACGCGCACGTGATCTTGCCGCACGCCTGAATGGGCTTCCCAAGTTGCTGAACGAGGCGGTGGACGCCCTCGTTGGTGTGCCTGCAATGAGCGTCTCCGCAGACGACGGAGCGCCACGGTATCGCGGTGCCCCCGCGCCAAGCGGGGAGCTGATGCTGCCGGCACGTCCGATCAGCCGGCTGCACGCCGAGACTGCGATCGCGCAGGCCGAAGGGATTGCCGAACTTGCTGAGATGGGGGTTGAAACGTACGGCGAAGAGTTGCGGGCTGCCGCGGACGTGGCGCGTACGGCAGCAGTGCAGTTTGTCCAACGGCTGAAGGGTGAGGTGTTGCCGCGGAGTGAAGGAGAGGGACGGTACGGTGCCGCTCGATACGAGCGTGCGCTTCGACACACGCTGTTCGGTTCGCATGACCGCGCCGCGGTTGCTGCCGCCGCAACAGCGGAGTTCAGCGCGGTACGCGAGCGAATGATCAGCATTGCGCGCGAGATCGCACCGCAATGGATTGGTAATCAAGCGGCACACCTTTCTGATACGCCCCATGATCTTGTCGCTCGAGTTCTCCATGCGATCGGTGGTGAACACTGTGCCGCGGCGGACCTGCTCGATCGCTGCCGTGAGGAAACGGCGCGGTGTGAGGCGTTCGTCAAGCGCACGGGGCTAATCGACCTTCCCAAAGAGCCGCTACAGATCACCTGGACACCGCGCTTCATGCGCGCGTACGGCGGGGCGTTCCTCGACTCACCAGGGCCGCTGGATAAGGGTGAGATGAGTTTCTTCTATGTGACGCCACCACCAGATGACGCCACACCGGCGCAGGTGGAGTCCATGCTGCGCGAAGATAACGATCGGATGCTTGCTCTGCTTGCGATCCACGAGGCGATCCCAGGTCACTACCTGCAGCTTGCCGCGGCGAACGAGACCGACCGCCCGCTTCGCGCCGCCTTCGGCTCAGGCGTCTTCGCGGAGGGTTGGGCTGTCTATGTGACGCAGGTGATGCTCGACGAGGGGTTCGGCGACGGCGATAAGGCGCTCGAGCTGGTCCACTGGAAGTTCTATCTCCGTTGCGTGGCAAATGCTCTGCTTGACATTGGCATCCATGCGGAAGGACGCGACGAAGCCTGGGCGATCAACCTAATGGTGGGGGAGTCATGGCAGGAGGAGTCGGAGGCGAAGGCGAAATACCTCCGCGCTCGGCTCACCGCAACGCAACTGCCCACGTACTTCATTGGTTCAGTCGGTTGCTGGGAGCTCGAAGATCGTGCGCGCGCCGCAGCGAGTGACGTGTCAGTAGGAAACACGGGCCTTCCGGGAAGCCGCCCCGCAACCGCCGGGTTCAGTCGCCCCGCGCACTTGCGTGCGATGCTGCAACACGGCACGCCACCGATTCCACTCCTTGAGCGGCTGATGGGCGCGAACGCGTAAACGCGCGTCAGACTAAACGCGAGTCAGGCTACCTGCGCGTCAGCGCGGAGGTCGAGCGGGTCGTCCGTCTCCCACTGGCTCGGCGCCGGGCGCCGAGAGCGCCGCGGTTGCTGCGGCCGAGTAGGCCACGTCCGTTGGGCTTGACGAACCCTTGACGGTGACTGACTGCGCACCCGTTGGCGGCTGCGCTGTCGGCGGCAGGATCGAGCGGCCGGGGAGGCGATGCTCAAGCTTCACCGTCACGTGATAGTCCTCACAGATGTCAAGGAACGGATCTGGATCGAACGCGTCTGGCGACTTGACGCCCGCGCCACCCCAGACACCTTCGGCAATCAACTCCATCGCCATGATTGGCATGACTCCGGTCTGCCATGCAACCGGTTGAAGGTTGTATCGACCCATCGTCTCTGCTGCATCGCACACCTGGTAGTGGAAGGTTTCGCGCGGTCGACCATCCTTGGTTCCGCTGACGAGCGCACCAACGATGGCGCGTCCCACCATGTTCTTGCCGAGCGTTGCGGGATCTGGCGAAAGTGCGCCGATTACATCGCGCGGCGCAACCTTCGTCCCCTTGACGTTGATCGGATCCTTTCCGTCGAGGCCGAGGCGGTGCAGGAGCTGCAGCGTCTCAATAAAGTCGGCGCCGAGCGCGTACTTGAAAGTGATCAGATCTGCCTTCATCGTGCGCGGCAGCTGCACCACCTCCTCGTGCTCTACGTTGACGCACATCACGGGGCCCACACCTTCAGGGAAGACGAAGTCCTCGGGTTCGCTGAATGGTGCGCGCACCTCCACCTTGCCGTTGCGCCAGACGATCGGTGGATTCAAGCACTCCTCAATCACCGTCCAGAGGCTGAAGACGGTTGCAAAGGGGTAGCCCTCGATGCGCAAGTCGCCGCCGTCGCGGATGTGGACGGCGTCTACGTCATCAAACGTCCACTTCTTTGCGTACGCCGCGAAGATATTGGAGAGGCCTGGGTCCATCCCCATGCCGATCAACGCGACCTTCCCCTTCGCCTCCCAGAGACCGTTCTTCGCCACCTGGTAGTCGCCGAGCATCTCGCCGGGGACGGTGTACGGGTTCTGCTCATCTGGTACCGAGAGGCTCGTGGCCATGTCCAAGTAGTGCACCCCAGCCTCGAGCGCCGCGTCGAAGATGGCAGGCACGAAGCGCGGATCCACGGCGTTGAGCACGAGGTCCGCCTTTGAGGCGACGATCAGCTCCTTGAGCTGCTTCGCGTTCCCCGCGTCAACCTGCGCCACGTCGTATCCAGCACCCACAGCGTCTGCCACGGTGCGCGCCCGATCGAGGGAGTAGTCCGCGAGTGTCATCTTGCCGAGCCACTTGCGACCCTTCACGAGGTGGGCGATTGCCTCTCCGACCGTGCCGGTACCGACCAGAAGTACGTTCATAAGCGTCTAGACCTTTCACGCAGGGGCCCAGTTTGCCGGGCTGCACCTGCACCAGGGGAGACCGCTGAGGCCTCAACCCAGTAACTCAGCCAAGCCTACGCCTCCCCCCTGGGGGGTCGTCAAACCTAGGGGGAAACGTGCGGGATTCTTAACACTCCCTGCGAAGTGCACGCGGTACAATGAACGAAGCGCACGGAATCGTGCCCCACCACTCACATAAGGAGGACTCGTGGAACTGATTCTCCCGATCGCCATCGTTGGAGCCGTTCTGCTGCTAGTGATCTCGTCATATAACGGGCTCGTCAACGCACGTAACCGTGTGGATGAAGCGCTCGGTCAGATTCAGGTGCAGTTGAAGCGACGCTATGACCTGATCCCTAACCTTGTTGAGGCGGTGAAGGGGCAGATGGGCTTTGAGAAGGGCGTCCTCGAGAGTGTGACCGCCGCGCGCGCCGCCGCCGTGAACGCCGGTGCGACTGGTGATACCGCTGCGCAGGCGAAGGCGGAGAACATGCTCACCAGCTCGTTGCGCACCCTCTTCGCCAATGTGGAGGCATACCCCACGCTGAAGTCGAATGAGAACGTGATTCAGCTGCAGGAGCAGCTCACCTCAACGGAGAACCAGATCGGCTTCAGTCGCCAGCACTACAACGCCTCGGTCCTCTCCTACAACAATTCGGTGCAGACCTTCCCTGGCCTCCTCTTCGCCGGTGCCCTCGGCTTCGCGAAGCGCGACTTCTTCGATGCGCCGGACTCCGAGGAGGCCGTCCCGAAGGTCAGCCTCTCCTGAGCGCGTCGGCGTAGGGGAGCGCAATGGCAACCTTCTATGACCTCGCGGCGGCAAACCGGCGCAAGTCCGCGCTCCTTGTCCTGCTCGTCATCGGCATCTTCGCCGCGCTCGCGACGGCAGCCGGCGTGGCGTTCACGGGCGGCATCGAGGGAGCGCTCCCATATTCACTCTTCGCCTTTGGGCTCGGCTTCTTCTTAACCCTAGGCGCGTGGTTCGGTGGTGATCGCGCCGTCTTGGCCGCGGCCGGCGCGAAACCACTCAACCCGAGCGCCGGCGCTGAGGAGTTGCAACTAGACAACATCACCGCCGAACTCTCCATTGCGGCGAACATCCCGAAGCCGAAGATCTACGTCATCGACGACACAGCACTGAATGCGTTCGCAACTGGGCGCGATCCGAAGCACGCAAGCATCGCCGTGACTCGGGGACTAATGGCGAAACTCGACCGCGAGGAGATGAGCGGCGTTATCGCGCACGAACTCTCGCACGTGCGCAACTTTGACATTCGCTATGGCCTACTTGTCGCTGCACTCGTCGGCTCGCTCGCCCTCCTCAGCGACATGCTCCTTCGCTTTGCGATGTTCGGTGGTGGTGGCCGCCGACGAGACGATGATCGTGGGGGCGGGGGCGGAATCCAGATCATCGTCTTCTTCCTGACGATCCTCCTTGCAATCCTCGCGCCGATCGCCGCGCGCCTGGTGCAACTCGCGGTCTCGCGACAGCGTGAGTATCTCGCCGACGCGTCGGGGGTTGAGCTGACCCGCAATCCGCAGGGTCTGGAGCGCGCGTTGACGAAGCTCGGTGGCGACAAGGAGGTCCTTGAGGTTGCGACCAAGGCCACGGCACACTTCTACATCGTGAATCCGGTGAAGCACTTCGAGTCACGCGCGGCGGGCTTCATGGCCACGCACCCTCCCCTGTCCGACCGCATCAATCGCCTCCGCGCCCTGCGCGGCGCCCAGCCCCTGCTAGCATCGGAGGGTCGCGCGCGGGAGTAGCTCAGTTGGTAGAGCACTTGCCTTCCAAGCAAGATGTCGCGAGTTCGAGCCTCGTCTCCCGCTCCAGCTCCTATTCTTGATCGCCCTACTTCGCGTCGGTACCTCTACTTTGAGTCGGCAACAACGGTGCGTGCCACGCGCTTGGCGAGTGCGAGGATCGTGACCATTGGGTTGACGCCGATCGCCGTGGGGAAGAGTGAGCCGTCCGCAACGTATAGTCCTTTGATCAGGCCGCCGTGCGGATCGCTACTGCGTGGGCGACTGCTGGAGCGTACGCGACCGTACGGATCGCAAGCGTGTTCCACTGGGTCACCTCCCATTCGCGCCGTACCCATCTGATGCGCGGAGAAGACGGTGCCACGGTTCGGCGAGAAGTCAAAGCACGTGAGTTGGCGCTGCAGCACCTGGAAGGCCTCAACGCCATCACGACGGCGCCACGCAACCGGTGGTGAGCCCGCGGCGATCACCTCGCTCGCTCCTGCCGCCTCCGCCAACCGAACAAGAGATCCAAGCGCAGCGCGCAGAGTCCGTTCATCTCGTGGGGTGGTGCGGTATTCGATCTTTGCAAAGCCGTTGCGTGTCTCGCTGATACGACCGCCCCCGTCGTCTTTGGCGATCGCCAAGAACGGTGCGATGTGTGGTGCGAGCCGCATCAACCGTTGGTGCTCATCGCGATTCGTCCAGGGGATCCCGAGCGCAAGGAGCCCGGGGTGACCCGGCGCACTCTCAATGATGTAGCCGTTGCGGTCTTCCATTGGCTCAATGAACTCTTCGCTCTTCGCGGCCTGCATCGTGCCGCGCCACATCTCGATCTTCTCGGGGAAGATGCCAGCCGCCAGCGTCACCGGATGAAGTCGCAGGTTCTGGCCGATGGCAGGATGTGTGAGGCCGCTGCGACGCAGGAGGAGTGGTGTGCGAAGCGCACCGGCACTTACCACCACCTGTGCGGCGACGATCTCCAGCTGGCGTGGTGAACCAGCACGCGTTCCGAGCCTTGTGACAGCACCACGGACGACGCCATCACTGATGATGAGTCGTTCTGCCTTGCAATCAGGGATGAGATGCGCACCCGCTTCCAACGCCTGGGGGAGGTACAGCCGGAGCGTGGACTGCTTGGATCCGCGCTTGCACCCGAATGGGCAGGTGCCACAGTCGCCGCACGCCCCCCGATTCATCTGAATGCTCTCGCCACTCCAGTCGCGTGCGATTGCACCGCGTAGGAGCGCAGCATCCTTTGGAGGGGTGCTTGCCGATGGTTGGGTGCTGAGTTCCCGCAGCACCTCGTTGAGATCTTGCTTGAAGCGCGGCGAGGCGATCCCTTTGACGCCATGCTGCTCCTCCCACTCTTGCCGAACCCGATTAGGGATAGGGATCGAGGTCATCCAGTTGACCGTGGTTCCTCCGCCTACCGTGCCGCCAGCGAGGATGGCGATGTGGGCGTCATCGGTCGCGGTAAATCCCGAGTCTAGGTAGAGGCGTTCATACGCGTCTCGTTCTCTGGTCGGGAAGCTCCGTTCGTCATACAGCGCGCCCGCCTCAATCACCATGACGCGTTTCCCGGCGCGCGCGAGATCGCGGGCCACGGAGCCTCCGCCCGCACCGGAGCCGATCACCAGAACATCGACGGCGATTCGCTGCGCCTGTTGCGGATCAAACGCGACAAGCTTGGAGTAGTCGCGCGTGGCGGCGTTCGGTTTTGGGTTGTAGCCGATTGACTTTAGGCGTGCACGGAGCCTTGGATCGCCTGGTTCGTCTGCATCCGCATACGCGAGGAAGCAGAGCAACTTGCGCAATGCGGATGCGGCGCTACGGATCAGCGGGATTCGATGCTGCACCCAGTGCTGAAGGTAGGCATCCCGCTCTTCGCCACGCAGGTTGCTGTACCTCACCGCCCGTCCGCCGATCAGGAGACTCCCTGCGCGCGTCTCAATGAGGCGCAACACCAGTCGTAACTGGCTCACGAGCTCTGGATCAACGACGGTTGCGAACGCGCGCTCTGCGGCCGCCGCTCGTGCAGTTCCGCCACCCGAGACAAACCCTTCAGCGAGGGCGGCGAGGGTGCGCCGTTCGGCGGACGACAGGACCTCCTGCGACTTAGGGGTCCGCTTCGCCGTACTCATGACGCCTATCTTGCCGTGTTCGCGCTCGCGCGGCTGACGAGGGTCGCCTGCTGCGCTACGATCACAGCCGTTGGCGCGTGGCCAAGCGGTAAGGCACCTGCCTCTGGAGCAGGGGATCCTAGGTTCGAATCCTAGCGCGCCAGCCAACCTCTCCGATCAAGATCTGTGCGCTAGTTCAGCGCAGAGAGCCACGCTTGCACCGCGCGGGTGAAGGCTGCAGGGTCCTCTTCGAATGGCACATGGCCGAGCCCTGGCAGCACCACGAATGTGGCGGCAGGGATCGCGTCGCTGATCGCCTGGCCAGCATCGAGCGGGACCCATGTGTCGTCGCTCCCCCAGAGGATCATCGTTGGGATCGGCGCGCCGCTGCGCGCGACGATCTCGTCAATTTGGCGCGGGAGAGCGTTCTTCCTTCCGTCTCGAAGAATTCCAAGCAGCGCAGCGTCCCACTCGGGGAGTCGCGATGCGGCCGCATAGCCGCGAATCGTCTCTGGCGTGGCGGCGGACTTCACGGCGAAGGCGGAACTCAGCAGGGTGCCGAACGTCGCCTCGGAGAAGGCGCTGCGTATCAGGATGCGCGCGGCGCGTCGGATGGGGGTGACCTGAAGTGCCGCCGACGCCGGGGTGTCGCCAAAGGTCGCAGCGATCGCCGCATCTACGAGGAGAAGTCCGCGCACGCGCTCGGGCGCGAGTTCGGCCACCCATGACACGACGTTGCCACCCATGCTGTGACCCACGAAGACTGCCTCCTCGATGTTCATCTGGTCCAACAACGCGAGGACGAATCGGGCGTGTGATGCGTGGTCGTAGGCTCCACTCCAGACCTTCTCCGCAAGTCCAAACCCAGGAAGATCAATCGCAATCACGTGCCAGCCACTCGCGGCGAGCGGACCCATGACCTGCCGCCAACCAAACGTGCTCCCGCCGAATCCGTGTACGAGGACCAACGCTGGGTCACTGCCACGCCCCGCGGTTGCTACGACGGTGCGGCGCCCATCAACGGCAACGACGTTGGCGTTCGGTGCTGCACCAGTCGTGAGCAGCTCCTCCGGTCGAGCCTCTGCTCCGGACGGGAGATCAATGAGAAATGGGAGGAGCGCAACCAGAAGGAGGAGACGCAAGGCCCTGTTCAACATGCGCTTCATCTGCTCATCATCTCAGATCAGCCGCGTCTGTTCATCTGCTGATAACGCACGGCGCTATCATCTCGGTGATGACAGCACCTCGCGTCCTCTTCCTATGCACCCACAATTCGGCCCGCTCACAGATGGCAGAGGCGCTGTTGCGTGCGCGCTCGCGCGGTCGGGTTGCGGTTGAGAGCGCCGGGACCGAGCAGACCTTCGTTCGACCGCTGGCTCTGAGAGCGCTCGCCGAAAGCGGCATCGATGCCTCTGCCCAGACGAGCAAGACGCTCGACCGTTTCCTCGACGAGCACTTCGACTACGTGATCACCGTCTGCGACGCGGCGAATGACGCTTGTCCAACCTTTCCCCATGCGGGCGCACGCGAGCACTGGTCGCTCCCGGATCCCTCGAAGGCGACTGGGAGTGAGGAGCAACAGCTCGAGGTGTTTCGCGAAGTTCGGGATGACCTAGAACGGCGCATCATGGATCTCCTGCGACGATTGGAGGCGAGCCAGGCGTAAGTCGCCTCCGAGGAGCAAGGTTTAGCGACGCCCTCGCTGTGGGCGGACCATTTGCGCTTTGGCAATCAGGTCCCTCGGGAAGTCGAGCAAGATCGGTTCGTAGCCCACTGGAATCTCAATCGACAGTGCCGCCTTCGTTAACTTGCGGACCAGCGTCAGTTTCTCCATCTCATCTGGCGCAACGAAGCTGATCGCCTCACCAAGCGCACCAGCGCGACCGGTGCGGCCGATGCGGTGGACATAGTCTTCGGGGTCGAAGGGGAGCTCGTAGTTGATCACGGCGGGGAGCGCTTCGATGTCAAGGCCGCGCGCTGCAACATCGGTGGCGACCATCACGCGTGCTTCGCCTGCCTTGAATGCGGCTAGTGCCTTGTTGCGCTGCTTCTGGTCTTTGTCGCCGTGAATCTCCACGACGTTGTGGCCGTCGCGGTGCAGAAAGTCGCCCAAGCGATTCGCCCCAACCTTTCTGTTTACGAAGACGAGCGTCTGGTCCCAGTTTCTCGTTCTCAGCAGATCACTGAGCAGCGCGCGGCGGCGACGGTCATCTACCGGCATGATGATTTGCCGTACGTTCTCGTTGGTCTGATTCCGACGTGCAACCTCCACGGTCACGGGGTCATGGAGAAAGTCATGAGCGAGCGCGCGGATTGGCTCGGAGAACGTGGCAGAGAAGAGTAGGCTCTGCCGCTTCTTTGGGATCAGCGCAAGGATGCGCTTCAGGTCTGGCATGAAGCCCATGTCGAGCATCCGGTCGGCTTCGTCGAGGACCAGAATCGAAACTTGAGAGAGGTTGACCGTCTTGGAGCCGGCGTGATCAAGGAGTCGGCCAGGCGTGGCGATGAGGATCTCCACCCCCGCGAGGAGCATCTTCTGCTGTGGCGGCATTGGCACGCCGCCGTATACAACACCGCTGCGCAGTGGGAGGTGCTTCCCGTAGGTGGTGCAGCTCTCGGAGATCTGCACGGCGAGTTCGCGTGTAGGCGTCAGCACGAGTGCGCGCACGGGGTGACGCGCCGGGCTCGGAGAGGGAGTCGCAAACGGTTTGAGGAGGTGCATGATCGGCAAGACGAATGCCGCTGTCTTCCCGGTGCCAGTCTGCGCCGCACCGAGAAGGTCGCGCCCTTGAAGGACGTGTGGGATCGCCTGCTCCTGGATTGGGGTGGGCTCGGTATATCCCTCAGCGGCAACGGCGCGCAGGAGCTCGGGAGCAAGGTTCAATTCGGTGAATGTGGGCATCTGGGGGCAGCGTACCCGACTACGGGGGATAGGGTGCGATGATCGGGGTATGAGCAACGATGCAACGCTTCTTCGCGCGCTCGCTCCCGCGGCACCGCTTGCCGCGCGGATGCGGCCAGCCACGATTGACGAGGTGGTGGGACAGGAGGCACTCGTTGGTCCTGGTGCGCCGCTCCGTCGCCTCCTAGAGCGCGGTGAGACACCATCGCTACTCCTCTGGGGGCCACCAGGCTCCGGCAAGTCAACGCTTGCGGCCGTCATTGCCGCTGCTGTTCGCGCCGTCCCCACCAGTCTCTCCGCAACAAGCGATGGTGTGGCTGAGGTACGAAAGGCGGTCGCCGCCGCAGGAGAGCGTCGTGCGCATGGTGAACAGACGCTCCTCTTTATTGATGAGCTTCACCGATTCAGCCGCACGCAGCAGGATGCGCTGCTGCCGCATGTTGAGTCAGGGTCGATCATCCTAGTCGGTGCAACCACGGAGCCGCCTCCGCGCGCCATCTCGCCTGCGCTCCTTTCACGGATGCGAACCTTCCGCCTCGCGCCACTCACCCACGAAGCGCTCGCCACGCTGCTCCAGCGTGCGCTCGACGATGCGCGCGGGTTTGGCGGCAAGGTTTCTGTTGATGAAGATGCGCGACGACAGTTGATTGGGTTCGCCGCTGGGGATGCGCGACGCATGTTGACGCTGCTCGACCTTGCCGTCCTCATGACGCCCGCAGGGAGCGCGGTGACGCCGAACGAGGTGCTCCTCGCCGCGCAAGATCGGAGCCTGCCGTATGACCAGTCCGGCGTCACTTCGGCGCTGATCAAGAGCATTCGCGGCAACGATCCCGATGCGGCGATTTGGTGGCTGGCTACCGCGCTTGAAGGGGGCGAGGATCCGCGCATCATTGCACGACGACTCCTCGTCTCCGCCTCTGAAGATGTGGGGAACGCCGATCCCGCCGCACTCCAGCTCGCCGTGGCAGCGGCGCAGGTGGTGGAGCTCGCCGGATCACCAGAGTGCGACTACGCGCTGGCACAAGCGGTGACGTATCTCGCCTCAGCGCCAAAGTCACCGCGCGCCGGCGAGGCGCTCGCCGCCGCACGTGAACAGATTGCATTGGCGGGACTGTTCCCAGTGCCAGGACATCTGCGCGCCGCAGCGAAGACCTATCAGTCGCCACACGCTGCGGGTGAGCCGTTCGATCTTGCGCAGGAGTATCTGCCGAGCGAAATCGGGACGAAGCGTTTTTACGATCCTTCCGGAAGTGGCGCTGAAGCGCTTCTGCGCGATCGCATTGCGCAGTTGCGCGCCACTCGTACAGCGAACGGCGCTCGGGCCGCGGAGTGACGAGCGCGCGTTAGGCGAGTCCGTGCTGCAGGAGCAGCGCGTGATCGCCGAGTAGTTCAGCGGTTGGTGCGTCGGCGACGATGCGTCCGCCACCGAACACCTCGGAAGTTCCGCGCGCGACGAGCGATCCAGCGAGCGTGCCAATGACGCCCATGTTGAAGATGTTTGTGCCGAGCACCAGGAGCCCCCGTCTTGAAAAAGGAGTGCCTGGATGCCGATCACGGTTGCCATCACGTTGCTCCCCGCCCACGGGCCAAGCAGCACGCCCGCAAGCACTCCACCAAGAAGGTGGCCGCTGGTTCCGGCGGCAACTGGGAAGTTGAACATCTGCGCGGCGAAGATGAACGCGCCAGCAATTCCCATGAGAACCGTTCGCGCTGTGGCGTTCGTGCGCTCCACTGCATTTCGTCGCAGGGTAATCCCGATCACCACGGCAGTTGCAACCCAGAGTGCGATCGACACCTCTGGAGCAAGGAAACCGTCGGGGATATGTAGGTTCGGTCTCATGCCGTAAGCCTTTCGCAACAAGTTGCAATAAGCATCCCCTATCCTGCCTAGATGGCAACTGGACGTGCGGGAGAGGGTCTGACCGAGCGGCTTCAGGTCGCGCTGAAGGGGCGCGGACAGCGCTGGACTGAGCAGCGGCAGATCATCGTGGACGTCCTCGCCGCCTCCGACGGGCATGCGACGGGCGCGGAACTCATTGAACGAGTGCGGGAGCAGGACCCGAGCGCAACCCCGTCGACGGTGTATCGCACGCTCGACCTCCTCGAAGAGCTCGGCCTTGCGCGGCACCATCACGGACCTGATGGGCGCGAGACCTATCACCTAGAAGATACGGTGGAGCACGGCCACCTCCACTGCCGCGGTTGCGGTGCGGAGCAGGAGTTGGACGCCGCCGCGGCGGCGCCAATCTTGAAGGAGATCACAAGTACGACCGGGTTCAGCGCCGACCTCGACCATCTTTCGGTGCTAGGCCTCTGCGCCGCATGCCGCGCAGCGCAAGGCGACTAGCGCCGAGGTCTGGGCAGAAGGGTAAACTCGCGGGGAGTGGCGCACCTCATGCGCCAGCAGAAGATAAGGATGGACCGATGGCTGAGAAGCTGAAGATCACGTACGCCACCCTCTCCGACTCCAACGAGGAGATCCATACGGGGTACGAAGCGGGTCTCGCCGAGGCGCGCACCCTTCTTGGCGCGAGCTACGGCAACCTCGTGAATGGGAAGTGGCTTACGGACGGTCCGACCTTTGAGAAGCGCACGCCTATTGATGGCTCCGTTGTTGGAACGTTCGCGAAGGGCGATCGCAACACGGCAAAGAGCGCGATCGCAGCAGCAAAGGCAGCCTTCCCCGCCTGGTCATCACGTCCCTGGGAGGAGCGCGTCAAGCTGATTCGTGCCGCTGCGGAGTTGATAAGCGATCGGCAGTTCCTCTACTCCGCACTCCTCTCTATTGAGGTAGGGAAGAATCGCCTCGAAGCCCTCGGCGACGTAGAGGAGACGGCCGACTTCTTCCGTATCTACGCGAGCGAGGTTGAGCGCAGCAAGGGCTACCACCATCCGATGGGGAACCTCGGTGATGCAAAGGTTCAGACACTCACGGTATTGAAGCCGTACGGCGTGTGGGCGGTGATCAGCCCGTTCAACTTCCCGTTCGCGCTGATGGGCGGCCCAGTGGGCGGTGCCCTCGTTGCCGGCAACACCGTGGTGTTGAAGCCTTCGTCGGACGCGCCACTCTCTGCGGTGCTTCTTGCACGCGCGATCAAGGATGCGGGCATTCCTGACGGCGTCTTCAACATGGTGATGGGACCTGGCGACAGCGTCGGCGCTGAGCTTCAGGAGAACCCAGATGTTGCGGGGATCACCTTCACCGGCTCATCCGAAGTTGGGATGCAGGTCTTCCGTTCGTTCGCGAAGAACTATCCGAAGCCAGTTATCGTAGAGATGGGGGGTAAGAATCCAACGATCATCTCCAAGCATGCCGATCTTGAGAAGGCGGCAGAAGGCGTGATGCGTTCTGCGTTTGGACTTGGTGGGCAGAAGTGCTCCGCAAACAGCCGCGTCTACGTCGAAAGCCCGGTGCACGACGAGTTCGTGAAGCTGCTCGTGGAGAAGACGAAGGCGTTGAAGGTTGGCGATCCAACGGTGCGCGGAATCTTCCTCGGGCCGATCATCAACCAACGATCCGTGGATACCTTCCTCGCTGCCTGCGATGAGGCGAAGCGCGACGGCAAGATTGAAGTTGGTGGTGGCAGGATCACCGACGGTGATTTCGCAAAGGGATTCTATGTTGCCCCAACGGTGGTGAGCGGGCTCTCAGCGACGCATCGGCTCTTTAAGGAAGAGCTCTTCGTGCCGTTCGTTGCGGTAACCAAGGTGAGCTCCTTCGCAGAAGGCATCGCACTTGCCAACGAGAGCGATTACGCCCTTACGGCGGGCTGCTTCACCGAGGACGAGAAGGAGATTCGCACCTTCCTCGACACGATCCATGGTGGCGTGATCTACGTGAATCGTCGCGCCGGCTCGACCACGGGCGCCTGGCCGATGGTCCAGCCGTTTGGCGGCTGGAAGAAGTCAGGGACAACTGGGAAGTCGGGTGGCGGCCTCTATTACGTGCCGCAGTACCTTCGCGAGCAGAGCCAGACGATCGTTCGCTAGACGAATCCGTCAGCGGCCCGCACGAGGGAGGGGGTTACGAGGGGCCTGCCCCCTCGTATACACTTCGCATACAACGTATCCACTAGGAGGCTGCGATGACCGTGATTGAGAAGCCCCAGGCGTGGCCGGCGAGCCTCCCTCACCTCGTCACCGAGGTGCCGGGGCCGAAGGCACTCGCCCAGGTAGCCGCCGACCAGGCGGTCGTCTCCAACAGCCTTCCGCGCGCATATCCGTTTGCCCCAGTGCGCGGATTCGGCATGGGCGTTGAAGATCAAGATGGGAACGTCTTCCTTGACTTTTGTGCTGGCATTGCGGTGAACTCCACGGGCCACTGCCATCCGAGAGTGGTCGACGCGGTGGTGCAACAGGCACAGCGTCTTCTTCACTACAGCGCGTCAGACTTCTACGAACAGCGCTATCAAGAGCTGGCCAGTGCCCTCGCCGCGTCGGCACCATGGAAGAGGCCATCAAAGGTACTTCTCCAGAATTCAGGGACTGAAGCGGTCGAGGCGTCCATCAAACTCGCGCGCTACATGAGTGGCCGACAGTGGATCGTTGGATTCGTCGGCGGCTTCCACGGTCGAACGCTCGGCGCGCTGACGCTCACCAACTCCAAGGCGAAGTACCACGCGCACTTCGGCCCACTCGC
>Ga0172367_10002299_pt1 | contig 26382 bp, 35 predicted proteins | sample Lak10m_FD_114542 | JGI IMG/M metagenome (GOLD analysis project Ga0172367, IMG submission 114542) | Freshwater microbial communities from Kabuno Bay, South-Kivu, Congo - kab_022012_10m | ecosystem: Environmental > Aquatic > Freshwater > Lake | place: Democratic Republic of the Congo: South-Kivu...
GCCAGGCAAGGTGTTGAGGGTCTTGGCCACCTTCAGGGGTGCATGGGCACCGCACGTCTCGCACTGCCGTTGCCCCGTGGGGGCTTGGCCTTTGCGGCGGTAGTCTGGCCGGAAGCAACAACGAGCCTGCTCCGGGTCAGGGGCTGGCAGCGGGTGCGGGCAGCCGTTGTAGTAGTTGCAGGTGCAGATGGGCTTGGGCTCCTTGAAGTAGGACGTGTAGCCCCTGCCCTTAACGAAGTTGCCCTTGTTCTCCCCGACGACCAGGCAGGGACGTGCCCAGCACTGGCCGTCAGGGAGCCCAGGAACGGTGAAGCGGGTCGGAAAGCCCATCAGGGCACCTCCAGGATGTTGATGTGCCCTGCCGCGTTCGAGAACGTGATGCCGCCCTCAACTTGGATCTGGCCCCCGCAACCGTGGGCATGGCCGAACAAGTGGTGCGTGATCCGGTGCTCGCCGAAAAACAGCTTGGAGGCCAACGAGGGGATGCCATAACCAGGCTCACCCTCCAGGATGCCTCCAGGAGGAGCATGGGTTACCAAGATGTCCGGGTTGCACGCCAGCGCACGCAGCACATGCGTGCGGGTGTCAAAGTCCTCGCCCATCCACTCACCTGCAATCCATGGCACCTGCCGGAAGCCTGCGAACCGCTTGCCACAGACTTCGACACACGGGTTCTCATCTGTGATGACGTGCAGGTTGGTGTGCCCGTAGTGCCTCAGCCACCGCTCAATGCCAATGAAGTCGTGGTTACCCGCGACGTAGACAACGGGGCGTCCACGGAAGTCGGGAACCCACTTCTTGGCCTGCTTGCGGAACCACGATTCCTGGTACTTACGCTCCTTCCAGGGGACGATCTTGCCCTCCGTGTCCATGGTGCGACCCTTGTTGTTCAGGATGTCGCCGGTCAAGACGATGATGTCGCACTCAATGTCCCGAACGCTCCTCACGATGCTCGGGCGGTCATGCGTGTCTGAGATGTGAGCAATGCGAATCATGTCGTCCTCCGTATGGCTACTACGGGGGAAAGTCTGTCATTGAGCCCAGAAGATACTCAATCGTTCTCACGGTACTCCTGGAGAAGTTCGGGATCACCGGCCCAGAAGTTCGAGGAGCCGTCTTGTTCCCGGACAACCACCCAATCTGAGCCGATGGCCTCAATCCTCTTATCCCAGAAGGACTCTCGCCCGAAGCATCCCCCGCAGAAGCCCTTGAGCACATCCCCTACCCGCAACGGTGGATTCTTATCGTTCGTAGCCATTGAAGGCTCCTTGACCTGGAAACAGGTACTTAGGGGATCAGGTTAGACTCGTACACGCAGGACTAAGACTCTAGGCGGTCAGCCATGCGGGGTTCCGCTTGAGGGCCTCATTCCAGTACCAGACCGTCTCTTTGCCCACGATGTTGCCGACTTCGTGCTTGGCATACTCGCAGAACTCGAAGGCTTCGTCGTTCAGGCCACAGAAGCACAAGCAGCGAAGCACCCGTGTGATGCGGAGGTGGTTGTGGTCCTTGGCCCTACGCCATTGGGTCGTGCGGTCTAGGAACGCGATGTAGCGGCCCTGGGCCGCCAGCACCCGCATCTTGAGCACCGGGTCGAGACCGAGGATGGTGAAGTCGTCGAACGTCGCCACCGGGCTGTGCGGCTGCATCTTCGAGGGCTCTGGCAAGGGGAACACCCACTGGATGTGCCCATGGCAGGTCTCCCAGTAGTTGTCGTCCTTCTGGAGCACGTCATGGAACAGATTGCCATTGGCGTCATAGCCCTGGCCCTTGTAGAACTTGATGATGTCGCTCATGCACTTTCTCCTTGTGGGTCCTGTTTGCCGTCAGCCTTGCGCTGACAGATACAGGACTCGAATTCCGATGTGGAGTGCCCCAAGGCTGTCCAAGCTGGCCAAAACTTGGGGCCATTGAAAGCTCGCACCTGGCCTTGACTGTCCAGGAAGCCCAGTTCCTGGTACAGCTTGCGTAAGCCCGTCTCATGGGCCTCGTGGAGTTGCCAGCGCAAAGGCATCAGGTCACCTTCGGTCCGAAGGCCGCCATGAAGGCATACTCAGGCCGCTTGGCAGCCATCTGGGCACACGCTTCGGGCGTCAGCGGGTTGGGGCCGGTCATGATGTCGTTGAACGTCCGCATCCGATCACGGCGGTCCCGGACGGCCTTGTCCCACATGGCCTTGGGGTCTGAGGATTCGGGGAGCTTGGGAATGTGCTTGGGCTTCATGTCAGGCCACCTGTAGGCCCTGGCGTCGCAGCCAGGACTTGAGCATGTAGGCTGCTTTGCCCGTCTTGGGCGTGCTGGAGACTACGGTGATGGCTCCGCTGGGTGACACCAATCGCCAGTGACCGGAGCCGGTCTGCGTGATGGTCATGCCACTGCTCTCGGCCAAGCGTAACAGAGGTTTCATGTCCTTGACATTGCGGGCCATGACTAGAACTCCACCAGCAGGGCTTTGCAGAGGCGCTCCTCATCTGCGGGCATGGACTGGCAGCCATCCAGCAACTGGCCTAGTCCACCGAGCATCAACTGCTTCATCTGGGCCAGGACCTCGCTGGGCGTGTCAAGGTCCGACGGCACCTCGAAGTTCAGAGTGATGGTCTTGGTCTGGCCCGAGGGACATCGATCGTGGGTCAGGGAGGTGCCTGGGGTCCAATGAGCTTCACTTCCTCGGAGCATCTCTCGACCGCACTTGGAGCAGGTGGTGTTGATGGCAAGATCGATCGGGATTGAGTTGGGCATGTGGTCCTCCTAGAGCTACTACGGGCGACCTGAATGGGTTGAGCCCCGGTGTTTCTCCAGCAGGGCATCGAGGAGTTCTCGCTCCTGCGCCGTCAGGACAGGAGCCTTGGGGTCATTCACGCAGTCCTGGAGCGCCGCCAACAGGATGCCCTTGAGGGCGAACCTGGTACGAGGATTGATCTCCAAGGTTCGAGGAACCTGGAAAGTGAGGCTGACAGCTTTCGTTTTTGATCGGGAGGGTTTCAGGGTTTCGCTCCTAGTCCACAGGACTCGCCGAAGCGCGCATCCGGGGGTGTTCACGGGCCGCAACAGCGAAGCCCTCCTCCCGTGAGTCGAACTTGTGGGCGGTGAGGTAGCTGTACCCTCCGCAGGGGATCAGTGCCCCGTTGGCCGAGCCCAGGTAGAACCCAGTGCCCCCGTCATCGCGCACCTGGATGTGATACTTCGGCGGGGACGGGACTGGTGCTGGTGCAAACGTGGACATGGGAACTCCTTGCTGTAGGTACTACGCTTGGGCAGCGGGGATTGAGCCCCTACCCGAAACTTCCTGCACGGGGCTCAATCGGGCGGGTTCGCCCGTAGTAAGGGCACAGGGGGCAGAGAGACAGCCCCCGAAGTCCTGGAGGACAAAATGTGGACCGGAAGCCTCATCAATCAGATCACCCCCAGCAACCCCAAGGTTCCGACCGTGGGTGATGCAGCCACCATCCTGCGCTGGACGGACCGTTCGCCTGCCACCGTGGTTGAGGTCTCAGCCGAGGGCAAGACCGTTGTGGTCCAGGACGACAACTACCGGCGGACGGACAGCAACGGCATGTCGGAGAGCCAGACCTACGAGTTCACGCCGAACCCCGATGGCGGCAAGACGACCTTCACCCTGCGCCGCAACGGTCGCTGGGTGGCCAAGGGTTGCAGCATGAACGACGGCAATCATCTGGCGCTCGGCCACCGGGACCGCTACTTCGACTACAGCTTCTGAGAGGACCCATGCCCAACCTGAGCCCCATCCCGGCACCTCAGGACCAGTGGCGTACCTTAGCCCAAGCGCACCGGGACCGGGCGGCCTACCAGGCATCCCGGGGTGAGTACGCAGGGGTCAGTCACGCTAAAGCCGATGCCTGTGAGGCTGCCGCCAAGTCCCTAGACCTGGAGCGAGAGCACGGCGAGCCCTACTGCTCGTGCCACTTGAAGCCTATGAAGCTCATGCAGGAGCTTGACGCCAACAAGGTCAGGCGGCACTGAGGTCTAGCCCCCAGGGAAAAGCAACTTGTCATCCACGTTGGTGAGCACCAGGACTGCAACCCCATTCGCAGGGTCATAGCTCGCCTGAATCTGCGGTGGTCCTGGTTCTTCGGGGCTGCACGGCTCCACCATCACGCCCCGACCAGCCAGCAGTACAAAGAGCCGGTCTGCCTCTGTTGCCAGCCGGTCAGGTTGGCAGACCATGGCAACATTGGGAAAAGGTATGGCGCACTCCATACCCTCGTTGCTAATCCCATCTCCAGAGTCCGTGGTCTGGAAACCCAGTTCCTGTAGCCACGCCACGGTGCGGCGAATGCCAGGGCAGAGGTCCTCAGGTGCCGGGTTGCCTCCAGTTGAAGGTGTCATCGTGTGGCACTCCTGTCTGTTGGTGCCTGTGGGCTTCACTGTCTTGAAGAATCGGGAGGCACCGCCCGTGTCGCCATAGAATGTGGAAATGGCCCCACCACCATAAAGGACAGATACCTCTTTAGTATCTGTGATTTTCGGAGACCCCTGCTTGGCAAGGTCCCCGCTTTGGTCGTCCAAAGCCGCTACAGGGCACCCGACGACGCAGTCCCAGGCCTCGACTGTCTCCATCCCGTCCTCCCCCGTGTAGGACACCTTCTGGTACCCTGGGGGCTTGTGCGAAAACTGAATCTCGCCATCTGATTGCACGGCCACTGGATTCGGACGATGGCCTTCTTTGGGGGTCAGCTTAGCCACTCCCGTGCAGCGGCACCCAGGCAGGTGAGACAAGATCAAGTTCGCGGGCCAACGCCCCTTGGCGCAGTCCCAGCCAGCAAACAGCGGGCCATCTGACCCCCCACCTACATACTCCTCACGGAACCCGCGACGGCCACCACTCCGGGCATGGAGTTTCTGGGGGTTCTCCGCCGATGCCAGGCCAATGCGACTGGCATCCACGTTGATCCCGCCCGTACCCCACTTCAGAGCATTGGCAGCGACCGTAGGCGTAGCCACGTCGAGGGGCTTCCTTGTGATGGTGATCGTGATCACAGAGGCTTCCTTCCTGCATAGCATTCCCGACCACAGAAATGGATTCGGGTCTTTCTCATTTCACTAGCACGCTTGCGAAATTCCACACCACACCGATGACATGTCACGGTTGACCAACGTGAAGGATCCTCGGGCATAGGATGATGTTCGTGAATATGCCTAGATGCTGTAGTCAATTCCAGATTGTCCAATCGGTTGTCATCCCGAACATGGTTCTTGTGGTGGACATTCTCACCAGGCAGCAACTGCCGCCCAATGTGTTCTTCCATCACCAGATCATGCTCCAAACGATACCCTCGGTAGCCCCCCGTCACGACACCGACCGCAACGTAACCATCTGACCTAGTGAACCTACCACCTTTCCAATTCCCGTTTTGAACGCCAGCCCGACCTCGGGCCGGGTTGGAGCACGTCTTGGAACAATAGGTCGAATAGCCCCGTGCCAGGGCCGAAGCACGGGCATAGAAAATCACACCACAAGTTGGGCACACTTGTTGTTTACCCAATTTGAAGTTAGAGCACGCCTTTGAACAGTAGACATTGGCGGGATCTTTGACCTGAGATGCCCATTTCCACACGTCTACCCCGCATCGTTTACACTGTAACTTCTGTTTTGGCATTTGACACCTCGTGGTAATGGTGTCAAAGTTGGGAACCTAAGTCAACGGCTTCCTTCCGATGATGAACGGCTCAAATGCCGGTTTCAACGCAGTACCCCACCCCTCGAACTGCTTGGCTTCATCTGACGCGCCCACGGTCACAGGGATGTCCACTGCCGTCTGCACAATCCCAACACCCCCACGGGCAATCCCGCCAAAGCCCTGGTCATCTTCCACGGTCACACCCCGGCTGGTTCCGATGACCGGACGACCTGCAAGAAACGTGGGCTTGCGGAAAGTGCCATCATCAAGCCGATCCACGACTACTTCCATGCCATCAATGTCCAAAGTCACTTGTTCAACAACCATTGACATCTATCACCTGCCTTGCTAACATTCAACCTATGGAAACGAAACTTTGCGAAAACTGTGGTTCTCCGATACTCCAGAAGAAATCGTCCCAGGCGGAGTACGCCATGAAGCGATTTTGTTCATGTGCTTGCCATGGGGCGTATAAATCCCGCGAAGCATCTCCGATTGACAAGCTGAAGCCATGTGAAGTGTGCGGTAATGACATCCCCAAAGAACCTAACCGTCGCTGGAAATCCTACTTGGCGAAACGGTTTTGTTCGCGAGAATGCACCGCCAAACACCAAAGCCAGAAAATCACCCTTCTTTGTGTCACTTGTGGGATCCCAGTTGAGCGTTCTCCTGCCCACGCCAGGTCTGGAAACATCTATTGTTCCCATGAATGCCGTCGTAAAACACGGAAATACACATGTGAAGTGTGTGCTAAGACCTTCACGAAGCCTCCCAGTCAGAGGGCGGGGGGCCATGTGTACTGCGGTGTGAAATGCCAGGGAATCGCCAAACGAATGAACAACGGGCAAAACCAAGGGCGGCGTAGCCCCGAGGATTTGGAATGGAAGAAAACGATCCTGAAACGGGATGGATACACATGCCAGAAATGTGGATCGGGTCATAGATTGGAAGTCCACCACATCCAAGAAATTCGAAATAGACCAGATCTTCGACATGACCTTGCCAATGGCATAACTTTGTGCCATCAATGCCACTACTATGGCATCCACCAAGGGAAGCCCAACCTTATTCATGGTCGGTACTCCAAACAACCTTGTCAAAGCCCTTCTGACGCAGGGCTTCCAAAACCTTGGCCTCCCGTCGTGCAAGAATAAGTTTGTCGATATTCTTACTTACATTCAATGACTTAGGAAATCCGCTCCCGTAGCACCAGGCAGCCAGATCCTCACCGGGCACTAGCACGAACCCGACCTCCTCCAGGGCTGCCGCCATCCGGTGCATCATCCGAGTCGCCCCGAAGGTCTTGATGACCCCGCCAGGTCGAAGAACCCGAAAGCACTCGGTCAACCAGGTCCTGCACCAGGCTTGGAACTTCTGCCGGTCTGAGATCACGTCCTGCACCGAGTCGAACTCGGGCTCATCACACTCGCACTTCCCCGGTCCGCCTTCCCATGTCCGCTGGCGCAAGCCACACGCCTGACAAGTCGGGTTCCTGTTGGATGTGAATGACGGTGCAGGCAGCCGGTCACCACCATCCGTGAACCCGTGCTCCGCAATGGTGTACTTCCAGGGTGCATCCCAGTTTTTCCCCATGAACTCTAAACCTGGTATAGTCAGCCGTAGGGAGGGTCGGTGATGATCGCCTCAATGGATCCCCCAGGGATGTCCTGCATCTTCTCGATGCAGTCCCCAAGGACCAGGCGAAGCATCTGACCCTCCCTACGACCAGCATTCTCCTTCTGCATCATAGGTGACCTCGATGATTGAACGTATTTGCCCCGTCTGCGGGGACCCCTATCAGGCAGATCCAATCCGCCTGAAGCACGGTAGGCAGACAACCTGCTCCCGTCGTTGTTCCTACTCTTTGCGAGGGCCAAGCAAGGCCCTCTCCCTCACTGGATTCTGTGGCGTTTGTGGGAACCCGGTGACCAGGCCACCCTCGAAAGTTGCTCGCTCGAAGACGACTGCATTGCTGTGTTCCCGCAAGTGCGCCTACAAGGCTCGCTCGATAGGGCTGGTCGGTCGGGAAGTGCTCACACCCTACACCATCCCAGAGGTTACCCGTCAGGCGCAGGCTGAACGCCAACGTGCAGTGAATGCCCGACGGAAAGCGGCTGGCAACTATGGGCACACGGAGGAAACCAAGGTCAAGTTGTCCCAGGCCACCTCTCTGGCGATTGCCGAAGGCCGGATGCCCCGCGTCTCCGCCCTGGAACTGAAAGTTGGGGAAGTGCTCGCCGTGCTGGGTGTCCAAGCTGTCCACCAGTACCACCTGCGGGGACCGCACGGGCGATACGAAGCCGTCCTTGACTACTTCCTGCCTGAGACAGGCACCGCCCTGGAGTTCAATGGCACATTCTGGCACGCCGACCCCCGAGTCTATCCCGATGGCCCCGTGAAACCTAGCCAGGTCAGGGTGGCCGAGAAGTACCAGCGGAAGCTGTTCCTGTTGGCAGAGCTTCACATCCCCCTCATCGAAATCTGGGAGATCGACTTCCTGGACGATCCTGAAAGGGCTGTTCGGGCAGCCCTAAATCTCTGACAGGGGGGGTCTGTCACAATAGCCCCCACTGAACCCTCAGGGATGTTCTTGAGGACCTCGATACAATCGCCGAGACGAAGCTGGAGAACCTGGTCAGAAGAACTCATGTGAACCTCAGGGTTGGAACTCACGCATACTACTCATGGGTCGGTCCAAGACCACTAGACCATAAAGGGTAAACTAGAGCGCCCAGAAATCGTCCAACTCAATCTCCTGGGGGGTCTCGACCGGGGCAGGTGCCAGGTCGGACACAATCTCAGCACCGAGCCAGCCCTGCTTGGCCCGGTCCCAGTGCCGCACCCTCGTCTCTGCAATGCGGAGATACTCAGTCTCCCGCTCGATACCAATGGCATCGTGCCCCGTCTGCCTGCACGCAATCACCGTCGTGCCAGAGTTGCCACACCAAGAAGTGGAGCCATTGCGGCGAACAAACAAAGTGTGATTCGGGACCGTGACACAGTACACCATGCCCAAATACGGCACCCACGAAACGTGCTGCCCCGGGTTGATCTTCTTCGAGGCCGCACGTCGGACAAGCACCCGAAGCTCGGGCTTAGTGCCCCGGATAAGGCGGTCCCCCTTCACCGAATCCCGTGGTGGTCGTGAAACCAAAGTGGAATCCCACCCGAGCTTGAGGGCCAACTCCTGGAAGGAGTCAGCCAGGCATGGGGACACGGTCCCGTACTGCACTTGGCCATCCGGGGTGACATGCCCATCCCCCAGCACCATTGCAGCGAACAAGGCATCAAGATGCTGGTTCTGCAAGATGGTGGGGCTGATGAACTTGTGGTACTTGGTTGTGCCGCAGTGCTTCCGAATGAAAGTCATTTCCGCAGGGGTGAGCCTGACCTTGAACTTCCGGTCACCTGAAGAACGGGGGGCCAAGGGGACAATGTTCGCCCACATCTCATCCCACTTGTGGCCTTGATTCTGGCAAATCACGATGTCGTCGTGGCCCTCGGAATCCAAGTAACCCTCGGTGACGTACAACCCGATGAGGTACATCATCTCCCGTGAAAGCAGGGTTCCGTTGGGAGCATACTGACCCCCACAAGGGATTCGGTAGACCTTCTGGCCCAGGCTCTCCGCAGGCACCAGCCTAGCGGGACGTTTGGCACAAAAGTCCGCATGGCTCTGCACCAGCATGTTGTGGTTCGGTGTCACCAGGAGATCCGTACTGCGGGACTTGAAATACAGCATCTCCCCGTCGTACTCGTAGACCTGCCGAGCCATAGGCCGTTGGTACTCCAGTGTCCCCTCTGAGTTCCGGGTGATGCACTCATCCTCATCCGTGACCTCTGCAAAGAACCGCCACCCGTTCCGGGTCAGCACTTCAGTGGCCTCGTCATAACAGCCCATGAACGGGTCCAGTACCGGCCCCTGATCCTTGGGCACGTCCGCCAACAACCGGGCCATCAGCGCGATTGGCTTGACGGTGTTGTGACTCATACCCACCGCCGTCTGGAACGTCGGGCAACCCTCAACGGACAAGTTCACCACGTCCCCGTGATAGGGCACCTTCTCGACCTTCTGGACGTAACGTAGGGAGTAGGTCACACCCCCGTGGGTCACCAAACCAGGACTAGCAGCCTTGCGGGTCGTTTGCGCCCTGTCCTTGCTGTAGAACTGCATCTGATAGTGCGGGGATGTCGTTTTGAAATGCCGTGTCCCAATCTTGCCCGGGGCCGCCTTGAACCAGAACAAGTTTGTCTTGTAGCCCAAGCTCTCTGCCAAGAAAGTCATCTGCGTTGCCAGATCAGTAGACACTGACTTTGCTTGCAGGTAGGTCCGTACTGTGCCGCCATCCCCAGCGAGGTAACCTTCAACTAAGGCTCGACGTTGGGGCTCGGCCAGCAGCCAGACATCAGGATGAACCGTCTTGGTCGCCGCTCCAGACCCACCAAGCACCTTGAACTTGGCACCTAACTCGGGGTCAAACGCCATGACTTGGATGCCATTCTCCCCGTGCTCATACACACTGACGTTCCGTGGGGTCAAAGCCTTGATCCGATTCACCAGGTCTGTCTCTTTCCGATGCAGGGAGAAAGATGGGTAGCAATTGTCCCCATGTCCGGCTACCTGAGACACACCCTCAGCCAGCCAGAGGCCGAACACGAACCAGAAATTTGGGTCTTCTGCCCATGCCTGTGCCCCGGTCCCCATCGGCATCAAGGGGGTCATGGTGTAGTCACCCTTGACTACCTGGTCCGCCGATGCCCAGACCACTTGGCCCCCCAGGATGGAGTTGCCTTTCCGCACAGGCCGCCAGATCAAGAAAGGGTGGTTGTCCGAGGCTAGTGTTGTCAGGTTGGTCCCCTTGACCCCGATCCGATACAGAACCTCGCTGGTGTAAGGATGCCGGGTGACGGCTTCCACCAAATGGAACAACCCATCTGCGGCCAGCACCCTGCCCCCCACCCTGATGGTCTGGATAGCCCGATGGCCCCGGTCGGTCATCACAATCGCTTCAGGGTGTAGGCACGGGTGGAAGTTCCTGACTTTGCTGGCAGTTCTCCCTGCCCCGGCCCTGGGGTTGTTCAAACCTGCGGTGCCCTCCTCCCGGTCAGTGGCCTCTGCACCCGTTTTGGCAGGGAGCTTCTGGCATCCGGCCTCACGCTCTCTGCGGGCTGCCTTGGCAACGTAGTGCAGCCGGTCACCGTCACCGGCTGCGTTGGCCCAGCAGATTGCATCCCGAACCTCGAACCCGACATCTTCGACCAGGCAAACAGCCGTGTGCCCCGTGGGCTGATCATCCGGGGCGACCAGTACCAGATGTGCTCCCGGACGGAGAATGCGAAGAAGTTCCTTGGACTGGTCCTCGGTGAGTTCCGTCTTGGACTTGGGGCAGAGAATCAACCCTGTCAAGGTATTGGCCGGGATGGCTGCCAGGTCCTCGGGGAGTCCTTCCCAGAACTCTGCTTTGGGGTGCGGATCAGGAGGGGAGATCATGGTCACCAGGTAGTCCCTGAGGTCTTGCGGAACTCGGTCCATGTCTTCTCCCTTTGTAGCAATCTGCTTGAAGTACCTCGATGCACCGCCCTGATCGACATACACCTGAGACTGAGGATGCCCCACACCATCTGAATAGCACCGTCGATTGGTAGAATCTGGCGTCACTTTGCCTGGGTGCGGGTGGCTACCGGACGGATCCGCTGTATTGGTCAATGTTGCCCGACGATTTCCGCTCTGCTGGTCGAGATCGAGGCACGGGCAACCTGGGACGCACTGCCAGTCCTCCACCTCTTGCCCATTGGGCACAGGCTTGACTGGTGGTTTGTCCTCGGTGGACTCGGCGTAGAAGCTGAAGTTGCCTGCTGTCGAGTCCTCATACTGCTGGATGAGGAAGTCCTCGTAGTGCGTGCCCACCAACTGGCAACCCTTGGAATGTTGCAAAATGAGGTTCGCAGGCCACCGACCCAGGGTTGTCGTACCCATTGCCTTGGACCCACCATCGAACCCCGTGCCGCCTTGCTGCCCCCCGGCATAGACCGACCCATTCGTAGCAGGTTTGGGGTCATTGACCCCAAGGGGCCGGGCTCCTCCACGCTTGAAGCGCCACTCCTCAGGGTTAGGCCTCGGTGACGGGTTCTCTGCATAGGCACCACCGCCCAGGTTGTCTGCCGTGCCAATCCTGCATCCGCCGATGTTCAGGCTTCCCATGCCATACCTGAGGGCCGTGGATGCCACGGTCCCGGAAAGTGGCTTGCGGGTCAGATGGATGACAACCAGACGTGGCATTGAAGAACCTCAAAGCTGGGTGACTGTACCAGGACGGCTATTTGCCTTCGTCGAGTGCCTTGTGAGCCTTGTCCACGTCAGCACCGAGCTTGGCAGTCTGCTCCGGTGTCCGCTGAACCTCGTAGCAGGTCAGGATGCGGCGACAAGGCCATTCTACCCGGGCGATGAACTGGTCAAAAGGCTTGTTGTCCCGGGACTTGAGGTTCTGGAACTGCACCCGGCTCTGGGCTTGTAGTTCCTCATCGATCCAGGTGGTCGTCACGATGTCGCCAGACCGCTCGGCCTCATTGGCGTAGCTCAAGTGGGTCAGGTTGTAGCCTGCTTTGCCTGTCTCCTTCTTGGCCTTGAGCGCCGACTTGTAGCCCTCACGGCTGATCTGGAACAAGCCCACGACGGCGATGCCCTGACCACGGTTGAAGCCCATAGCGAGCTTCTTCAAGTCGCGGATGACCTCGTTGATGTTCTCCGTCGTGTTCTTCTGAAACCGCCGTGGGGACATGAGGCCACAGTGGTCCACGAAGATCATGGAGTAGGGCGACCGGGAATATAGCACCTCGGCCATCGACCGCAGGTCGAGCATCGTGAAATCGTCCTTGTCCGGGTCAGCCACCTCAATGTGGATCTTGCCGTAGTCCGGCTTCCAGTATGGGTGCCCCACCACGTCCTCACCATTGAAGTCCGGGATCACAAACTCGGTGTAGAAGCGCCGGGCGTTGGCGTGCCACTCGTGCAGATTGCCATCACGAATGTTGTTGTAGGGCAGGCCCACATCCTGAGTTGGGTCCTCCTGGAGTCCCAGTTGCACGCGAGTGTCCCGGAACTTGGGATGAAGCGAGTGCATGGCGTACAAGATGGTACGGCACTGGCTGTAGGGCATCTCCAGGGAGAAGATGAGCACATCCTGCTTGTAGACCACCGCCTGGTTGTAAGCCCAGTTCAGCATGAAGGTGGACTTCATGCCCCCAGTGAACGCGGCATGAACCCAAAGCTCGTACCGCTTGGCCCCTGACAAAGCGATGTCAATCTGGTTGATGAAGGTCATCTGGCCCAGGCCAGCCAGCGGATCGGCCTCTACCGTCTCATACGCGGTCAAAGCAGCCTTGCCGTCCTTGGTGACCTCGCCTGAAAGGCGGCCCCCCATTGTTGGGGCCACCACGTCACGGGACTTCTCGGCGACGTAGCGTGCAGCATCGATCGGCCCCTTGAGGACCTTGGACTCCTTGCCGTTCTTGACCTCCAGGCCCGTCTGCGTGATGACCGCAGCCTCCTTGAGGATCTCCGTCCACAATCGCAGCCGCCTATCATCCGCCCGTGCATTGAGCACTGTCTCGAAGTCACCCTTGGTCAGCGGGCGCATTCCCGACAGATGCTCAAGCTCGTTGAGGATCTCGTCTTCCTTGGCGTGGGTGAAGTGCGCCTTGAGCGTGGTGATGCTGGGATTGTGGTTGTGGGTGTGAACGAACTCCCGGATGTACGTCCAGATGACGTTGTATTCCGGCACATCGAAGCCCAGCCCAGAGGACAGGAACTTCTGGTGGTTCACCAGGAACTGCTGGGGGTCATCGGCCTGGTCCGCCAGGAACAAGGAACGCAGCAAGGTCTTCATTTCCGGGCACCCCGCTGGGAAAACTTCTTGTCCTTCTTGGCCTTGTCCCTGGCAGCCCTGCGGTCATCCGCTGTCAAGAGGGCCGTCTCCAGCCACCTCGGGGTGCCATTGGACCTCAAGTCCTCGGCATCCGGGAAGTTCTCAATGGCATCATCAGGGTCAAACTCGGGCACGGGAGCACCACTGGGGACTGCTTCATCCCCGCTCTCCAGCGCAACTTCGGGCTCGGGCGGTGCCGCAACAGCAGCAGCCATCAGAGAGTCCACGCTGAACTCATCCTCATCTGGGTCTGGCGGCGGAACAGGCGCAATGGCGGGTACACCACGCCGGGGATCTGTAGGGGCCGTCAGGGGCATTTCCCGGAGCACGCCAGCCTTGGGGGCATAGTTGCTCACCTCAGGCTTGTAGGCGGGCTTCTGAGGGGCTCCCGCAGCAGCCTGGGAGACAGCCTTGGGGGCATACTGTGCGGCCTCGCTCTGGGGCAAGGTGCTCTCCTCGTCGGGAAGGACCACACGGCCGAAGTCCTCCAGGATGGTCATCACTTCTTCGCTGAAGCACTTGTGCCCCGCCCGCAGGGGATGTCCAGGGGAGTCAATGACCCAGGTGGGTTTGCCCAGCATCTCGCGTTCGTTGAGTGCCTCGGCGAGTACCGGAGCCATCTCTTTGTTGGCTGCCGCCTTGATGCCCAGCCGGATGATCAGCAGGCCAAATGGTGCTACCAAGTCCACCAGGGTCTGGAAAGCGTCTGATGGAGGACCATCGTACTCGCGCCCTTCGACCGTAGGCTGCACGATGTCACCATCGCGGACGTTCTTGGCCGTGGAGAGCCAGGCCGTGATCAGGGTGGCATCGGCGACGACACGGGCGTCCCATTGGGTGCCCATGCGGAAGGCCACATGCCGCATGTGTCGCTTCAAGGTGTAGCTCGACGCCGTGATCCACATGTTCTGGTTGGCTAGGGCCAAAAGGGGTGAATGCTCTACCGAGTCCACCGAGAGGAGCACCTTCCAAACCCGCTTGACATTTGCCAGCAAGTCCCTCTTGTAGACACAGATGCAGTTCACCACTTCCATGGACCAGCCCGTAGGATCCATGGGCACGACCCCACGTCCCTTGCACTGAGGGCAGTCCTTATCCCCGTTGCCCGAGGGCATCGGAACGTCAGAGTCGGTGCTCATTGGGGCAACTCCTGGATCCAGCGATGCTTGCAGTTCGGGCACTCGTACCGTTGGCGGTCGCCACCCGGGTAGCCGTCCATCTGCGCCCCGACCTCATACGCATCGGGGTGGGTGGCCGTATCCCCCTTGCTCTTGTTCCAGGGGTCAGTCGCTGTGCAGATGTGCCGCTTGGTTGACTCACTCATGGCTTGCCTTCTTCATTGCATCATAGATGTCGTTGATGTCGCTGGTCACTTCCAGGATCTCATTGCCTGCGTCGGTCTTGCCCTTGAGGCGTTCACCCAGGACGGCCTCAATGAGCTTGAGCTTGCGCTCGATGACCTCCATGACCTTCTGGTCCACCGTGGGCACGCCCTTGACCTTGGCAACCATGTGCAGAGCATACACCCGGTCATGGGCCGACCCGATGCGGATCATGCGACCCAGGCAGTTCCCCACCACAGCAACTTTACCGTTGCGTCGGGTAATCAAAGTGCCCACATCATTCTCGACGCACCAAACAGGTTCCCCAGGAACAGATGGGGAGAGCACCATTCGAGGCCGATGTTGCAGGGTTGACCCTTGCAGGGACCAGAAACCAGTCGGTTTGACGTGCAAGGTGAATGTCTGTTTTCCGGGTCGCTGGGCGACGTTGCAGCGGAAGCCACGGCGCACACAGAGGCTCTGTAAACGGTCAGCAAACACTTTGGACCCTGTGGCCACATGGTAGGAACGTCGTGTCCATGTCTGTCCCAGCATCTTGGCACCATCTCCCAGGTGGATGGCCTCCAGCAGTACAGCTACCTGGCGTGCATCCAATGCCTCAAGCAGGGGTGACAGTTCCTTGTCCAGATAGGTGGCCAAGTGCCCCCAGCCATTGCGCTTCCGGGAACCAGACCCTGTACCCTTGGGGATGGTGAACGCTGTTAGTGGCCTGCCATTGGGGTATGTACCCGTGATTTTGGTTGGATCTCGTGGGTACTCCTTCCAGTCAAAACCACAGCCAGCGAGACACTGTCGAAGGTCCTTGATCTGGGGTTGATGTTCCGCCTGGTAGACCACCACCTGTTGGGTCTTCTTGTTCAGCGTACCGTCCGTCAAGAACCACCCAATGAACCTCAGTTCGTCGTCTGTAAGCGGAACACCTGCTGCCTCCTCCACCCCACAGGCGGGAAGTCGGTATACAGACTTCTCCGCTGCCAGATCAGAAGCAGCCTGAACACGCCACTCAGCGGGCCAATACCGTCGTTTTCCAGTCGTCGAGTTTTGGCGCTTGAACAGCATCCGGTGCCCACCAGTCACCCTGATGTCCAAGTGTGGGGAGCACAACTCGTACATAGCCTCCCCTACAGCCAGGGGACGATCTACAATGGATCGGATGTGCTGCCAGGTTATGGTTGACGTGTGCCTATCCAGTGCGGCTGTCAGGTCATCTTCCCGAATGGCTTTGCGGCCGACAAAACCACGTTGGGTGAGGATTTCTGTCTGTGCATCCAAGCACTGAAGGTACTCACCTGCCGACCATGGGGTGTCATAGAACACAATGGCCTTGGCCGCCTGGAGGTTGATGGCCTCCCCACCGGCTGAAGTGATGCAGATGGCCCGACAAGGATTCTTTGGGTCCTGGAAGGCATCCTGGGCCTTCTGCCGCTGGTCCCCTGTCTCGGCTCCAGTCACCCGTACAGGGCACAACTCTGCCTTGGTCAGAGCAGGCATCAGGATGTCCACCATCTTGGAGAACCGGGTGAAGATGATGACCTTCTCGTCTGCCAGGTTGCCCTCGGTCAGCATCTCGATGAGGGCATTCAGCTTCTCGGACTCACCCACACAGTCGATGAGAGAAGGATGGTCCAGAATCTCCTGGTGGTAGATCAGCGCCGTCAGCTTGGTGACCTCTTTCTCAACCTCCTCGCCCTTCTTCTCACCCACCAGGAGCAACTTGGTCATGGCCTCCCTGTACTTGGCCTCTTGCTCTGGTGTAACCCCCACTTCGATGGTGTCCCGTGTCAGAATCGGAAGCTCGTCGGCCACCTCATGCTTGGGGCGGCCAAGGTAGTAGGGCGACATGCGCTCCCGGAACTCCTTCACCTTCTCCGGGAAGTAGCCCACGACCCGAGGCACCTTGCGACCTCCTCCAAGCTGCATCATCTCGACGATGCAGTAGTAGTACATGAAGTTGTTGTAGTTCCCGAACAGGCCGGGTACCACGACTTGGAAGATGCCGTGACCTTCCAGCAGGTGGTTCTTGATGAGGGTCGCAGTCAGTGCCCAGGTCCTGTCGGCCTGAGCCGACAGGTGCCGGGCGACCTGGTGTACCTGGGTCTTGATGTTCTTGAAGGCCGTGGCTTCATCAGCGATGAGGATGAAACCGTGGTCATGCTGGATCTTGCGGAGGTCATTCACAGCCGAACGGTAGCCCATGATCATGACGGTAGGCTTGTCCCCCTTGCGCCAGGCAGCATAGGCCGCTTCCCGCTGCTTCCGATCCCCGTTGGCGACGATGACCCGAACGCCCTTGGTGAACTTACCGAACTCCTTGGCCCATTGAAGGGTCGCGGACTTCGTGGTCAGAACCAGGGCTTTGCGGCTGGGGTCCACACTCCAGAGCAGGCAGAGGGCAGCAATGGCTTGCAGGGTGTTGTGGTTGATGAAGCCATCAGCCACAAAGCTGTGGCTAGGGTCATCCACCTCGATGTCTGCAACAGGTTCTTCTCCATCGGAGACTCGCACCACAGGGTCATAGAAGAAGCGATGAGTGCAGATGTCCTGCACTTCTGCGTAGGCCGCAGTGTCGCTGGCCCCCACCTGACGGGCCACCTGAAGCATGTGTTCCAAAAAGGAGTAGGTCGGGTTTCGGCCCCCGTTGCGGATGTTGTTCAGAGTCTTCTCGAAAGATGTCCCGAACTGCTTGATACCACTACCTTTGCGGTTGTCATTGTGCCCTGTCTTGGTGACCCCCGCTTTGATCTCCACCCGGAGAGCATCCACCGCTGCCTGTGCAAAGGGCACCACGTCCAAGTTGGCATTGCGACTCTTGGCGCACAGATTCCGCAGGGCCTCCATCTTGCAAGGTGTCAGCAAACCGATCTTGTTACCGAAATCCACGGCATCCTGCCCACAGAGAGCCAGTCGCCAGTATGTCTTGCCCTTGATTACCTTGGGGTTGCGGGAGGACAGGATCCCGAATCGCAGCAACAGGATCTGCACTTCACGCAGCAACCGTTCAGATGCACTGGACACCTCCAGCACATCGCTGCACACGGAGGCTTCCCCATCGAAGTAGCCCCTGAGGAACTCCGCAACCGACTCGGCGGTGCCCTGGAAGATGGGCCACGGTACACACTTGCCTGCGGACAGCACCCGCTCAACCCCCAAACCTTGAAGGTAAGCCCGCAGGTAGACACTGGACAGTTGAATGGTCAGATCCTTGCTCTGACCTTCCGCTGGTGCTTTGCCCAGAACCGACAAGCACAACTGTGCGATGTCGGCATGGACCTCAGGATGCTCCGCCTGGTCCTGGGCGATCTGCACCCCATAGCGCCCGTTCGTCCATCCCTCTGCCACGATGTAGCCGAGCAACCGTGCGAGTTCTGGTGTCAACTTATCCGGCACCTGGTAGAACTTGGTCCCCTTGTCAAAGGGGACCCTGTCCGGCAAGGGCAGCGAGGGTTCGCTGTGGGGGAAATCTACGACCGTGCGGGACAGGCAAGCATACTCACCTGGCTGCACATCCCGAAGTTGCTGAAACTGCTCTCCGTCCTGCCGCCGCACCCACAGCGGATGCACCCAAGATCCCGCCGTCTCATACCCCCTGCGAGTCACGACCCTCTTAGTGGGCTTCGTGCCCCCGCAGTAGTAGTGCTTGATCGGCTGCCACCCCGCCTGGAACCCCGTCCAAACGGACGTGGGCTGCTTCAGCGGATAGAACTGGTCCGGGACCAGACCTCCTCCAGGAGCCATTTCACCCAACCGGAGAAGACCCCGATCGGTCAGGACCAGCGAGTCCAGCGGCTTGCACTTGCCGAGGCCTGTGTCGTCCCCCAGGAGGAACCGCTTCATGTAGACCAGATGCAAGATGCCCTGCACCTGGTAGTAGCGAATGGCGAGTTCCCGCTCGTTCCCGGAGAAGTCGGTGAACGTCTGCTTGAGCAGAGGCGTGGGCTTGAGCTTGAGGTCCTTCCGGGTACGAAGGACCTTGAGCTTCTCGATGATTGGGGAGGGCGCAGAGGGCGCTTGCTGTTCTTCTTCGACCATGGGTCCGTGCCTCCTGGTGTGGCCTTCCTTTTACCCCTTGGGGGTGAAAAGCGAACCAGGAGGTGTCACCACTCGGGGATGAATCGCACTGCACGCCGCAGCAGTTCACCGTCATCGAACCAGGTGGACCTCAACGTCAGGATCTCTCGGAAGGCATTGTTCAGGTAGGCAACACCATTGCTGGCAGGGACTTGCCCATTCGTTGCCTGAGGCACCTTGGAGGCATACTTGTTCAGGATCTTGACGTAGTTCGCCATCAGGTAGGGCAGGATGTTTCGCGCTGCCCACGTTGCCATGTGATCAGCCAACTTGTCCACGGCTTCATCGAGCGTCCCGCTGTCCGGCACCTTGAGGGCCTTCTGGTAGGCGGGCATTGTGCCCGTGCGGGCCATGATGTCGATCATCAGGGTGGAGACCTTCTGCTTGGGGCCAAAATCAGGCAGACCCTTCTGCGTTGCCAAGGCCCAGAAGGCATAGGGCATGTCATCTGCCTGGATACCCAAGCGATTGGCTGCCATCACGATCTCCCGCACCGACGCCCGACCTTGCTCTTTGAGCACAGGCAGCATATCGGCACCGATCGAGCGCATCAGGTCCTCCGGGGTTGTGCTGGCAAGGATTGAGTTCATCGCACATCCACCACGAGGCGTCCTGGTCCGGTCACCTCAATACCTGCACCATTAGGCATCGGCCAGGCCTTGACGCCGCCGTAGCCCTCGATGGTCAGCCCCGAGTTGGGAATCAGCAAGTGCCCCCGATGGACCTGAGCCGGGTTCTTCGGTATATCCGCAGCCGTGCGGAGATGCTCAGCCACCTGAGCCATTGACCCACGGGGCAAAGCCAGGCTCTCGATGGCCGCTGCCGTCCGCTGCCCCACTACGCCGTCGATAGGGCCACAGTTGCGGCCAAGACGATGAAGCTGGGCCTGAACGAAGCGGACCTCCTCCTTGTCACCCTTCCACTCGCCTACGTCACACTGCGCCGCACAGCATACCGAAGGCCATGCCAGATGCCCACGGCCCTCAGCGAGCATCAGGCCATACAGACCCTGCCACGGACCGAAGAAATGGAACACCCGGCTGTCTGTCTCCACCAGCGGGTATCGCAGCTTTGGCGTGAACCCCAGGGGCACAGCACAGCCCCAAGCAGCGTTGAGAGCCTCCTGAGCCGAAGCACCGGCCTTCTCAAAGGTGAAATGCACCTCGCGGCCAGCAGGAACAAGGGACAGCGGATCATGCCCCACGGGGGTCAGAATATGGAACGACACTCGCCACTTGCCATTCTCATTGGCCTTGGCTTCCAGCAGGTGCATGGCCGCAGCCACATCTGCCGTGACGATCAGTCCCTTGTAGGTCTTGAGCTTCTGCCGGAACATCCCTCAGCCTCCACCTGTTCGGTTGCATAGGCACCCTACCGCAACGGGCATCACTCATCGTTCAAAGCAGCCCAGAGGTCCAAGACGGCAGCCTCACTCGGGGGAGGCTTCTTGACAGGCTGTGGGGGCGGAGCCGCTTTGGGCTGAGGCAACTGCTTCTTGGGCAGTGGAGGTGGGGGCGGTGGAGGGGGCAACACAGGCTCGGGGGCAGGTGAAGCCGCCTTGGACTTCTTGCCCCGTTTGCCCTTGGGCTTCTTGGGCTCTTGGGGGGGAGGTGGGGGCGGTGGGTTTGCCAGCAGGTAGAGATGGGCCTCATAGTCCTCGGCAGTCATCATCCGAGTTGCTATCACGATGTCCTTGAAGGACACCTTGCGGCCCTTGTGGAGCATGATGGTTTGACCACCGCTGTCGATGGTCATCGGCCGAACCATGACGAAGCTCTTGTGGACTGAGTTCACCACCCGGACATGGTGGGATCGGTCGATGAGGAATGTGAGGTAGTCCCCGGGACGCAGATCCTGAGGCGCACCCAGCGGCGGGTAGCCCTTGCCGTGGCTCCGTTGCCGATAAATGACCTCGTGCTTCACAGTTACAGCCCTACCACCTTGATGTGGGCATAGTCTCGCACGAGATTGCGGGCTCCGTCTTTCGTCAATCCCATGACCTTGGTGCCCATGCTGCTCAGTCCCACCCAGGTGCCATCTGGCTGCTTCTGCACCTGCATGATCTTACCCCACGGCCCCGGAGGAAGCGGCCCGGTCACCACCGGAAGCGGGGTAGGCAAAGCCAGCGGAGTCACGGGTGCGGGGTTGGGCTTGGTGCTCGGCGTGCTGGGAACTGGGGGCACAGTGACCCCGACAGCAGCCCCTGCGATGGTCGAAGGTTGGACCCGGACAAAGGGGGTCGGCACATAGGCGTAGCCTTTGGCCCACTTCTCCGGGGCTGTCCGCTGAACGTAGTTCCAGTCCTTGACCAGGATGGTTGGCTTGGCACCAATGGCCCCGAAATGGATCTCGACGGGTTCATGGATGGCCCGTCCCGTGGCGAGCCAGAACTTGTTGTGCCCAGCCGTGTGCTCCATGCGGAGCGTCCAAGGTTTGCCCTGGAGCATCAGATTGCGGGCGTCCTGAAGGGTCAGGATTCGGGGTGAACTCGCCACGACTACACCTCCCAGCCGGTCAAGCAGGGGTCGCCGCCTGCTTCCAGGCGCTCTTGCAGGTCTTCAAGATAGACCACCACGGCCCAGCACATCTGGCGGGCATAGCTGGCCTTCTCAGCCATGTCGTGAAAGGTCTTGTTGGCACCCCAGCGCATCTCATCGTCGAGGTTACGAGGCCACATGCCTGCGTCGATGGCCGCGATCTCCGCATTGCGGTCGGCCAGTTCCTGCTTGCGACTGTCGGCCTTCATTCGGGTGTAGCACGCCATCGGGGGCCTCCTTGTGTATCACTACGGGTGGGGGACGGAACTTGAGCCCCTTAGTTGCAGCACTGACCCAGGGGGCCGCCGCACACAGGGCAGGACTCGGGGACCTCGTTCTCCGGCATCGCCAGGGAACCCCAACCACAGCCGCACAAGACGGGCACGCGGGAGATGGGGAGCAGGCCCATGTTGTCGAGCAACAGGTCCTCGTGTTCGGGCTCCCACTGATGCTCACCCATGATGCCATCGAAGGTGATCGAGATGCGCTCCTCCAGGCCACACAAGCCCTGAATGGTGACATTCGCCCAGGTCACAAACGTGCCCTGGGGGACACGCACCAGGGTCCCACTTTCATCGCAGAAGCGCATCTCTTTACGGGTCACAAGGGTCTTCATCAGTCGGTGCCTCCTTGCACCCCTATACTACGGGCGAACCCGCCGGATTGAGCCCGACGAGAAAATGATCCGGTCGGGGCTCAACGGCGTCAGGTGGCCCGTAGTAGTCAACGTGAGAGCCCCGGGGTTCGGATGGGCAGGATGGTCAAGGCCCCCTGCTAAGGTCCACATCCCCCGGGGCTCCCACACGGACACGAACCGCCCTCAGGGCTGGAGACATCAAATGGATACCACTGTCACGACCTGCACCGAGGACCTGCTTCTGAACCCGGACCCCACGCCTGCCGTGGTCACCCCCAAGGTCAAGGCCAAGCGCACCAGTGCAGACGCCCACGCGACGGCGGACGCCCTGGGCCTGCTCCGCGAGTGGGCCAAGGTATTCACCCTCACCGCCACCTCGTGCGCCTGCTGCGGCAAAGACCTTCGGGATGCCGTCAGCGTGACGCAGGGCATCGGTCCCGAGTGCAGTCGCCAGCACTATGAGGTCAGCTTCGAGATCACCGAGGAGATGACCTTGCAGGCTCTGGGCCGCCTGGCTGCCTCGAACCTCGACAGCCGCGTCAAGGTGGCAGTGCGTAGCCTCAAGGACCGCCCCCGCGACCTGTGCAACGTCCTGGTCTGGTGGTCGTCGGTCAACCTGAACAACGCGGACGTGGTGCTTGAGTGCGCCGAAGTCGTCACCATGCTGGGCTTCGTGAGCCTGGGTGATCGCCTCCGTGAGCGCAACACCAACGTCGTGGTCAGCAAGGACGGTGATGACTTCCTCTTGCGCTGCAAGGCCAAGGCGAACGTCCTCTACAACATGCGCCGCGTCAAGGAAGCGACCCCGCTCCAGCGGGAAGGCCGCTTCAAGTACGGCTGGAAGGTCCCGGCGAACCGCAAGGACCTCATGTGGGTCATCCTGGGCGAGGACTTCGGCGGCCAGTGGGCCACGGTGCCTGCCACGGACAATGGCCCGAGCCGCGTCGTCAAGATTGATGTCAAGACCGCCTGGGACGTGCGCCGTGCCTTCGCCGAGGCATACAACCCGCCCAAGCCGGTCGTTGTGACCGTCCAGGCTCCCGTGCCGGTCGCCCCGGCTCCCGTCGTGGCAGCCCCCCGGAAGATCGTGGTCGTGACTCCTTCGGGCATCGAGGTGTACACCCCGAGCCGCAACTGGCAGTTCGTGGCCGACCTCAAGATGCTGCCCTCGCAGGACCGCCGCTGGAACCCCGACCACATGTGCTGGAAGGTCACCGCCAAGCACGAGGCCCGTGTCCGTGAACTCGTGGCCCAGCACTTCAACGGAGCCGTGTAGGGCTCAGATCCCGCCCCCCAAGCGTAGTGTACCTGACACCCGGAGGAGCAGACCCATGTCGAACCCGATCCGCAACACGACCCAGCAGGCCATCTACTTTGCCTCGGTGATCATCAACCGGAGCCACCTGGACAAACCCACCGTGGAACAGGTCAAGCAGGTGACCCCCCACATCCCTGCCGAAGTCGTGGAGGCCAAGTACAAGGAAGTAGCTGAGGGTGCCCCCCTCACCTCCTGGTACTTCGCAGTGCCGGGCGTTCATGTCCGGGGTGCATACTACGTCTTCAACCTGACCCTCGACTCCAAAGGCGTCCTGCACCTGGATGGCCGCTATTGCAGCAACAGCCTGCTCCCCTCGTCGCACCCCTCCGCGTACAGCCAGGAGGCCCACGAGTGGCAGAAGGCCAACCTCGACTACCTGGGCCTGTTGGACCCGATGAGTCACGGACAACCCCGCTGGGGCTGGTTCTGTGAGAACGCCGTCCGCGACCCGAGCCGCCGTGTGCCGGACTATGGGGACATCCAGCGGGGGGCTGACCCGAGGCCAAAGCCTGTGGGCAAAGGCCTGACGCCCGGCCGCCCCGTCACGGTGGCCGGTCTGGCCTATGTCTTCCGCACGGGCATGGGTCCGAACGACCGCCGGAGCCACCACAGCTACAAGGCCCAGGCCGCCGACCGGGACCTCATCATCCACGGCAGTCAGCACCTGCTGTGGCTAGAGGTCAAAGGTGCCAATCTCCACATCAGTGGTGCCCCGACGACATGGTGTGCCTGCTGTGGTCGCGCCATGCACATGACCGGGTGCGCCGTCTGTGACTACCGCTACCACGACAATCAGTTCGACTGCGGCGGTGGCCCCCCGATCGATGAGGAAGCCCAGGCCCTGGTCGAGAAGTTCGGCTGGAAGTTCCCCAATGACCCCCAGATCGCCCGCGATGAGGCCGACAAGGAGCCGTGATGTTCCGTACCCTGGTTGCCTACATCAAACGCAAACTCGACCCCGGCGAAGCCACCCATCTGGTCATGGTCGAGCCCTCCATGTTCCGCAGGGACGAGTGTTACATCCTCGGCCCCTTTCCCTGGAAGCAAGCCTTGCGGGTAGCCAAGAGGGAAGTACGGATACACCCCCATGGTGAAACCCAGGTCGTGAGCCGACATGGCACCGTCATGCAAGGAGATGAGATCCTCCGCCCGGCTGATCCGATGGAAGGGCCTAGTTCAACTCCGGTGTTCCACGAAGCCTTCGAGTTCCGCCAGTACAGGCAGAAGCAACGTGAACTGGCAAAAACACTTGTGCCGTAGAGCCTGAATGACCCTACGGCACAAGTGAACGGGACAGCACTAGGTCACACCCAGCGGAACTTCTCCCGGAACCACCGGGCAGCCCGCGACCAAATCGGGTCAAACCCGAACCTGATCACGGCTACGCCACCGGGGGCTTGGGCTGGAAGTGCTTGAACACAGCTTCCCAGAGGCCCACTGCCATCAGGCCGGACATCACGCCCAGCTTGATTGCATCGAGTATCGCAGCCCCATGGATGAGGCCCACAGCCGTTGCCAGCACAGCGCCCACCCCCAGGGTGACCCACGGCACAGCCTTGGAGCCGACCTTGGCCGCCAGACCCATCCGGTTGAAGGCCCACATCAGAAGCAAAAGAAGAAGACCGCCGAACACGGCCCAATGGCCATTCTTCGCAGCATCCATCATTTGCCCCACCACCACACCGGCACCGGCATCTGTGGTCGGAACCGTGGTCGTCACAGCATCCGCAGGGGATACTGCAACCGCCAAAGTCACGTCCGTCGTCGGAGACACCGCCGTGGGCGCAGCCACACTGGCCGGAGCGGCCACATCGACCGACGCCACTGCATCAGGAGCCGAGGGCTCCTGGGCATACGCCGTCCCACAGAGCAACAGAGCCAGCACCAAAGTCACGAAACGCATAACCTTTCTCCTTGTCATGGGGCCTTTGCCAGCCGCTCCATGAGGTCTGTCCGGGTCCCTGAAGAAGGGAGTCCCCGACGACGGGCGAGCGCCTGAAGGTCCGCTTTGCTCATGCCCTGCAAGCTCTCAGGGGCCAGAATGGCCTCCGGCAGGACTGCTTTGCCAGACACTACTGGGGCCGGGGCTAACTCAATGGCTCCCGGCAAAGGGGGTGAGGACGCATCATACATCCGGGGCTGACCGACTTGGGCCAGACGCACCTGGATGTCCCGACGCTGCTCGGCAGACAAACCCGGATTCAGCAGGGCTGCTCGCAACTGCGCCCGATAGTCCTTCTCAGACTTGGACCTGAGGTTCAGGCCAAGCTCTCGTTGGGAGATGAATGGCATGGGCTATTCCGTCATCCACTTGGGCAAAGTGCCCTTGTAGCGTCCAGGGGACCACCCCTGCGCATCCCGGAGGCCCACCGATGTCTGAAGAATCTTGAGCCGGGCTTCCTGCTCCTTCAGTCGGTTTCGGGTCACCGCGATCTCTCGGTCAAGATGCAACCGGACCTGGTGTTGGGCCTCAGCCACGCAAGCGCACTGTCCATAGGCCATCGAAGGCGACTGCACACCGGGGGGGCGGATGCCCTTTGCAAACAGCATTTGCTCTACAGCCTTGTCGTGGCCATCCAAGTCACCCGTGACCCACGCCTTGTACTCGGCAACCAGGTCATCTGCTGTGATCTGGGGCCGCACAGTCCAGGGGCAAGGAGGCCGCACCGAGGGTGTGCGGGCAGGTTTCGCCAGTGCCTTCTTGGCCCCCACAAAGGGAACCAGGGCCAGTAGGCCGGAGAGACCCAAGAAGTTCCTACGGTTCATGGCTACACCCCTCGCTGGTTCTCCGGGTAAACTGCCAGGGCCACATCCGCCGGGTTCGGAATCTCTCGACTGTACCCACGGACCATTGGACGGCCCATGCAGCGGTAACGGTCAGCCGCTGCGTAGCCCTCGCCATAGCCCGAAGGCGA
>Ga0172367_10002300_pt1 | contig 26377 bp, 19 predicted proteins | sample Lak10m_FD_114542 | JGI IMG/M metagenome (GOLD analysis project Ga0172367, IMG submission 114542) | Freshwater microbial communities from Kabuno Bay, South-Kivu, Congo - kab_022012_10m | ecosystem: Environmental > Aquatic > Freshwater > Lake | place: Democratic Republic of the Congo: South-Kivu...
ATCTTCGCGCCCACCAGGCCGGCCTTGCCCATGCCCGTCACGACCACGATCCCCGTGCAGGCCAGGACCAGGTCGACCGCGGCACCGAAGTCCGCGTCGAGCCGCACCTCGAGACCCGCGATCGCCGCCGCCTCCGTGCGGATCACCTCCGCCGCATGGGCGAGCCGGCGCGCGAGCGGACTCGGCGCCGGCGTCAGGAGGTCCTGGGGAGCGGGCTCCGGCGGCGGACCGGAGCTCGACGAACCGTGGCGCACACCCATGCGGCCGGAGTCTAGCAGCGGTGGCGGTCCGAGCCGTGCCGACCAGCGCGGTCCGAGCCGGTCCGCCGCGCTCCGCCGGTGCGGCCGGGGCCGACGTCGCGCTGCCGGCCCCTCCGCCTGCCCACCCGCGCTCGGCCGCCCCTCGCGCGGGTCCGCGCCGCCACGAATCCGGGGCGGCGTGGTGACGGGCGCGCGCGAGGGCCCACAATCCTTGGCCCGCCGGACGCGGGTCCCATGACGCCCATCGCACTCGCCATCGACACCGACACCCTCGAGATCCTGCGCATCGCGCTGGTGGTCGGCTTCATCGTGCTCTCGCTCAGCGTCCACGAGTGGGCCCACGCCTTCGCGGCCCACAAGCTCGGCGACGACACGGCGAAGAACCTGGGGCGCATGACGCCCAACCCGATCGTCCACATCGACCCGTTCATGACGGTGCTGCTGCCGGCGCTGCTGCTGTTCCTGTCGAACGGGCAGTTCGTGTTCGGCGGCGCCAAGCCCGTCCCCGTCGACCCGCGCAACTTCCGCCACCCGCACTCCGCGAACGCGATCGTGGCGGCGGCGGGGCCGCTCTCGAACTTCGTGCTGGCGATCGTCTTCCTCGCCGCGACGCACCTGTCGGTCGACCAGCTCGGCTACCGCGCGAACGAGGTCCTGCCGAACGTCCTGTTCATGAGCGCCTGGTCGAACGTCGCCCTGGGCGTCTTCAACCTCCTGCCGATCCCGCCGCTCGACGGCTCGCGGGTCGTGAGCTGGCTCCTGCCGGCCGCGGCGCGCGCCTCGTACCTCGCGCTCGAGCGCTTCGGCATGCTGATCGTCGTGCTCCTCATGTGGTACGGCGGCCTGTCGCCCATCGTCGGTCGCACGAGCGCCACGATCCTCGACTGGATGTCGGCCGGCGTGGACCGTTTCATGGACCTCGTGGGACTCCGCTGACCGGGGCCGAGCGCGCCCTGGGGTAGCCTCTCGCCCGAGGCCCCGCTGTGACCGCCGACTTCACCGTTCGACTCGACCGCGTCTTCTCCGGACCGATGGACCTGCTCCTGCACCTCGTGCGCGAGCAGGAGGTCGAGATCCACGAGATCGAGATCACGCGCATCCTGCGCGCCTACCTCGAACACCTGAAGGAGATCACGGAGCTCGACATCGAGGCCGCGGGCGACTTCGTGCTCATGGCGGCGACGCTGATGTCGATCAAGAGCCGCTCGCTGCTGCCGAAGGAGGAGCTCGACCTCGAGGAGGAACTCGACCCGCGCGACGAGCTGATCCAGCGCCTGATGGAGTTCCGGCGCTTCCGCGGCGCGGCCGACGAGCTGGAGCAGCGCCTCCTCGAGCGCGGCAAGCTCTTCGAGCGCGGCTGGCACGGCGAGATCGCCGCCACGCGCCCCGAGCCGATGCTCGACCTCGGCGACCTCACGGCCTGGGACCTCCTCGGCCAGTGGTCGCGCCTGCAGCGCGAGATCCAGGCCAACCGCCCGCGCCAGATCGCCGGCGACCGGCGCCCGCTGCGCTTCTACGTGCGCAGCATGGCCGAGCTCCTGAAGGGCAAGCGCTGCGCGACCCTGCGCGAGATCGTGGCCCTCGACGCCGAGGACGGCACGACGCGCGAGGGCCTGATCGGCTCGTTCTGCGCGGTGCTCGAGCTCGCGAAACTCGGCCTCGTGACCGTCGTGCAGGACGACATCCGCGGCGACATCGCGATCACGCTGACGGCCACGAGCGCGCTCGAGATCGACGAGGTCCTGGCCTCGGCCACGATCGACGACGAGACGCGTGAGGAGCAGAACGAACGCGAGGCCGGCGCCGAGGCCGCGCTCGCAGCGGCGGGCGTCGAGCTGCCGGGAGTGGAGGGCGACGTCGAGGTCGAAGTCGAAGTCGAGGTCGCGTTCGAGAGCGAGGTCGCGGGCGACGCGACGGACGACGTCGCCAGCGCGGTCGCGAGCGATGCCACGAGCACCGCGACCGGCGCCGACGCGAGCGCCTCGGACGGGACCCACGCACTCGACTCGGAAGACTCGACCGACTCGGCTGATTCGACCGACTCGAACGACCCAGCCAGCGACGACACGCCGGCCACGCCGTTCAACGGCGGCTGGTTCGGCACGGACGAGTCGCGCGGCTGACGCGGGCCATCGAGCTGCGCGACGAGCCCGTGTGAGCGCCCCGCCGAGTGGTGCGCGAGCGTGGCGCGAAGGATCGGCGCACACGTCGGGCGTGTGCGATCGAGCCGATCGCGGGGCGTCAGGCGGCTCCGCTGCGGGACGCGGCGCCGAGGCGTTCGCGGGCGGATGTGGCGGCGCGGGGCGCACTCGCGGACTGCGGTGCTGCGGACGGCGATGTTGCGGACGGCGGCACTGCGGAAGGCGCCGTGGCTGCGGAGTCCGCGGTCGACGCGCCCAGCTCGTAGCGCGCCACGAGCGCGGCCAGTTCGCGCGAGACGCGGTCGAGCTCGGCGGCGGCGCGGCGGGTCGCGTCGGCGTCGCGCGCGGCACTCGCGGCGCGCTCGGCCACGCGGTTGATGGCCGCGGTGATGCGCTCGCCGTCGCGCGCCGTGTCGAGGGCGTTGTCCGAGAGCTCGTTCGTGACGGCGCTCTGCTGCTCGACCGCAGCGGCGATCGAGTTCGACGAGTCGTCGACGGCCGCGATGGCCTCGATGATCTGCTCGATCAGCGCCCCGGCCGACTGCGTGTCGCCCTGGATCGCCGCGATGCTGGAGGCCACCTCGGCGGTGGCGAGTTCGGTCTCCGTCGCGAGCTTCTTCACCTCGTCGGCCACGACCGCGAAGCCGCGGCCGACCTCGCCGGCGCGTGCGGCCTCGATCGTGGCGTTGAGCGCCAGCAGGTTCGTCTGGCTCGCGATGCTGCGGATCGTCTTGACGATGCCGCCGATCCGCTCGCTCGACGCGGCGAGCTTGGCCATGGCCGTGCCCGTCTCGCGCGCCCGTTCGACCGCGGAGCGGCTCGTCGTGCGCGCGCGGGTCGCGCTGCCCGAGATCTCGTGGATGCTCGCGGACAGCTCGCGCGTCGCGGTCGCGACGGTGGCGACGCCGGCCTGGATGCGCTCGGCGGCGGCGCTGGCCTCGCTGGACTCGCTCGCGGACGACTCGGCCGACTCACCGAGGCGCGCGCTGATCGCGCCGAGCGACCCGGAGGCGCCGAGCAGGTCCTGCGAACTGGCCGTGATGCCCGAGACGGCCGTGCGCATCGACTGGATGGCCTGGTTGACGGCCTCCTGCAGGCGCGCGTGGTCGCCGCTGTAGTCGCCGCCCACGCGGGTCGACAGGTCGTGGCTCGCGACGCGCGCGAGCACGGTCAGCGACGCCGCGACCGGCGCGAGCAGCGCGTCGAGCAGCGCGTTGATGCCGTCGCCGAGTTCGCGGTAGCTGCCGGCGAGGCCGCTCGCGTCCATGCGTTCCGACAGGCGGCTCTCGCGCGCCGCCGCGACGAGCGCGCCCGTGCCGTCGACGAACGAACGCAGCACTCCGGCCGTCGCGAGCAGGCTCTCCGCGATGCGGTGGTAGTCGCCCGGGAAGGCGTCGCCGGCCTCGAAGACGAGGCGTCCCTGCGCGAAGTCCTCGAGTGCGCGCGTCGTCGCCTGCACCGGTCGTTGTGCGCCGTCGAGCAGGCCGTTCATGCCCTCGCACAGGCGCCGGTACGCGCCGTCGAAGCGCGAGGTGTCGGCGCGCACGTCGAGGCGGCCGCTCGTCGATGCCTCGCTGAGGCGGCTCGTCTCGTCGACGAGGCCGCGCAGGACCTGCGACGTGCCCGCGAGGCTCGTCTCGATGCGGCGCCAGTCGCCCGGCAGGCGGCCGGTGCCGACCGTGTCGAGCGTGCCGCGCGCCATGCTCTCGAGCGCACGCGTCGTCGACTCGATCGGGCGCACGACGTGGTCGAGCATGCTGTTCACGCTCGCGCACAGATCGCGGTAGGCGCCCTCGAAGCGCGCCGCGTCGGCGCGTTCGGCCAGGCGGCCCTCGCCGACGGCGGCGATCAGGCGCTGCGTCTCGCCGAGCACTTCACCGAGCACGTCGACCGTGCCTTCCAGGGCGCGCGACATGGCGCCGATCTCGTCGTCGCTCGTGTGGTCGAGGCGTTCGTCGAGGCGGCCCTGCGCGACGGCGCCGAGCACGCGGCTGGCGCGCACGATCGGCCGGGCGATGCGCTGCGCCATCCACCAGGCGAAGCCCGCCACGAGCGCGGCCGCGAGCAGCGAAACGCCCAGCACGAAGCGGCCCAGGGCGTGCACCGGCGCGAGGGCCTGCGCCTCGTCGAGGCGCACGAGCGCGCCCCAGCCGTAGCCCGCGAAGCCGAGCGCGCCGCGCGCCTTCGCGAAGCCCGCGAGGCGCGTGCGGCCGTCGTGGGGGTCGACCTCGACGGTCGCGCCGCTCTCGCCGGCGGCGGCGCGCCGCGCGGATTCGAGTTCGCGACCGAGGTCGAGCGCGAGCACGGCCCCAGCGTCCTCGTGCGAGAGCGCGATGCCGTGTTCGTCGACGATCTCGACGTGGGCCTCGAGGCCGCGCGCGGCGAAGGCGGCGCGGCGCTCGTCGACGATCTGTTCGCAGATGCGTTCCCACGAGGCGCGGTTCGACCAGACGCCGACCAGGCGGCCGTCCGGATCGAGGATCGGCGCCGAGAACTCGAGCGTCAGGCGGCGCTCGCCGAAGACCTGCTCGACGAGTGGGTCGAAGCTCGGCGCGCCGTAGTGCGTCGCGCCGGCGCCGATGCGGCCGGAGGCGATCGCCTCGAACCACGCTTCGTCGCGCACGCTGCGGCCGAGCAGGGCGTCCGTCGCGAGCGGCGCGCCGTCGTGGGCGATGCGGTTCGCCGCGACGATGCGTCCGTCGAGGTCGACGCGCAGCATCAGGTCGTAGACGACGTAGTTGCGCGTGTAGAAGTCGGCCGCGTCCGCGAAGTCCGCGGGCGTGCCGCGCGCGTTCGGGTGGAACGCGAAGGCCTGCACGTCGCCGTAGCGCTCGAACAGGTTGCGGTCGGTCGTGTCGACGATGCCCTGCGCGGCGGCGGTCAGCTCGGCGCCGATCTTCGCGGTCAACTCGTCGCGGCTCTGGTCGAAGGCCGACCAGCCGATGACGGCCACCGGCACGAGACCGGCGACGAGGAACGCAACGACGAGACGGGAACGCAGCGAGCGGGTGCGAGCGAGCATGGGCAGTGAGGGGCGCGCGCTCGGGCGGGAGCGGTGGCGCCACTCGCGCTTTCGTCGCGCGGGTGTAGCACCTGGAGCCACGGGACCGTCAGGTGCCGCGCGAGGCCGGTACCGGGACGAACCTGGACAGTCGGGCGCGGTGACTCCTCGCCGCCGGTGGGGGGGGCGCGCGGCTCGTTGCGCGGCGACGCGGGGGCAGGCGCCCGACGCGGCGCCATCGACGGGTCGGTCCGACGGAGTCAGGGCAACCGAGTCGGACCAATTGGCGGGTCCAGCCGAGTCGGACCAATTGGTGGGGCCAGTCGGGGGCGCGCCGCCAGACCGCCCCGCGTCGGCCCCGCGCAGGACTCGGACTCCGTCCACCCTGTCACCGGCGCGGCGCGGTCTGCTTGTCGGGCTTCCCCTCGCCCCGAGCCCCCATGCCCACACCGCGCTCCAGCCCCGTCGTCGCCTGCGCCGCCGCCGTCCTCGCCACTGTCCTCGCCTCTGTCCTCGCGCCGGACGCCTGCGGCCAGCAGAGTTGGTCGCCCCTCGTCGACGGCGGTGCCACCGGGCGATTCGTGGCGGGCGCGCCGCACCAGCCGCGTGTGCTGCAGGCCGGTTTCCCGGGCTTCCCGGCCTTCGAGTGGAGCTACGCGGACGGAGCCTTCGAGCTGCGCCGCGAAGCGCTCCACGGCGACCTGTCGTACGTCCAGGCCGCGGCCTACGACCCGACCGGCGTGCGTTCGGTCGCCTACCTCGCGCGCTTCACGGGCTTGGGCGGGACGACTGGCGACTCGCTCCTCGGGCAGTTCGACGGGGCCCGCTGGAACGTCGCACCGACGCCCGCGGTGCCGCCGCGTGAGCGCCCCGCGCTCGCGGCCGACCCCGTCGGCGGCGGCCTGATCCTGTTCGGCGGCGTGCAGCCGACCTTCGCGATCGGCACGGCGCTGGCCGACACCTGGCGGCTCGTCGGTGCGGACTGGGTGCCGCTCGCGCCGGCCACCGCGCCGTCCGCGCGCCACCGCGCCGCGGCCGCGGTCGACAGCAGCTCCGGCAGACTCGTGCTCTTCGGCGGCCGCTCGCAGACCACCGGCGGCGCGTTCTTCGCCGACACGTGGCAGTGGACCGGCAGCACGTGGGTGCAGCTCGCGCCGCCGACGTCGCCGCCCGCGCGCGCGGGCCACACGCTCGCCAGCGACCCGGTGAACGGCGGCCTCCTGCTGTACGGCGGCATCGACGCGAGCGGCGCGAGCCTCGGCGACGCGTGGCGCTTCGACGGCAGCACGTGGACGCCGTTGCCGACTCCGTACGCCGGCGGGCCGCTCGCGTCGGCCGAGTTCGCGAACGTCGGCGCGGACGCCGTGCTCTTCGGGCGCACCGGCGCGAACCCGGGCGTCGTGCGCGGCCTGCGCTTCACGGGCAGCGGTTGGCAGGAGGTCTCCGCGAGCACGCCGATCGAGACGCGCTTCTACGCGGGCTTCGCGCTCGACACGGTGCGCCACGAGGTCGTGCGCTTCGGTGGACGCGATCTCGCCGCGCCGATTGCGACTTCCTACCGCGACGACACGTGGACCTTCGACGGCGCGTGGCACCTCGAAGCACCCGCGACCGTGCCGCCGGCGCGCACCTTCTCGCGCCTCGCGTTCGACCCGCTGCGCGGCGAGGTGCTCATGTTCGGCGGAACGACGGCGAGCGGCGACCTCGCCGACACCTGGGTCTGGAACGGCGTCGACTGGACGCAGCGCCTGCCCGCGACCTCGCCGCCGGCCATGAACCAGCACACGCTGGTCTTCGACCCGACGCGCGGCGGCGTCGTGTTGCACGGCGGCAACGGGCCGACCATGTCGACCTGGCTGTGGGACGGCAGCGACTGGACGCAGATCCCCGCGACGAGTCAGACGACGGCGGCGATCGGCTCGCTCGCGTTCGACGCGGCGCGCAACGTGCTGTGCTTCTACGCCAACGGTGGCTCGGTCGTGCCGAGCACGTTGTGGGAGCTGCAGGGCAACGCCTGGGTGCAGGTCGACGCGACCGCGCCGAGCTTCGGGCAGCTCACCTTCGACCCCGTCACCGGCAACCTCGCGCTCTTCGCCCTGAACGGGCGCCACGACTTCGCGGGCGGTGTCTGGGTGCCGACCGGCCAGCCCAGCGTCGAGCGCGACTACGTCCACGACCCGGTGCGCGGTGGACTGCTCGCGCTCTCGACCGTCGTCGCGCTCTCGACGGCCACGCCCGCGGTGACCGAGCCGTTCGGCACCGGCTGTGGCGTCGCGGTCGCGGCCGCGCTCGGTTTCGACCGCCGGCCGCTGCTCGGAGCGAACATGCGCGCCGTCGTGCGCGCCGGCGAGCCGGGCTCGGCGGTGTTCGTCTTCTTCGGCTTCGCGCCGGCGAACCTGCCCTTCGGCGCGTGCACGCAGTGGATCGACGCCGTCTTCCTGAACGTCGCGGGCCCGGCCGATGCATCCGGCTGGGCCTCGCTCGCGAGCGCCGTGCCCGCCGTGCCCGCGCTGGCCGGCTTCGACGTCTGGGCGCAGGCCTTCGTGGCCTACCCGGCCCCGCTCGCGGGCCAGTTCGGCCTGTCGAACGGCGTGCGCCTCGAGCTCGGTCTGTGAGCCCACCTGATCCACGATCGTGCCCACCCGACTCGCGCTCGCGTCCTCGCCGCAGGCCCTACGAGGCGTCGTGCGCGACCCGCGCGCGTCGGTTCACGCGGGCTGATCGTCCAGCCGTTGTCGAGCTCGGGTCGCGGCCGTGTCGGCGAACCGAGGTTCGCGGAACGGCAGCATGAACTTCTCCCACAGCGTCGGCTCGCCCGGGCCGATGCCGGTCTGCTCCACGTCGCCCTTCGAGAACGTCCCGAACAGTCGGTCCCACAGGATCACGTTGCAGCCGTAGTTCGTGTTGCTGACCGCGAACTCGGCGGAGTGGTGGCGGCGGTGCTGGTTCGCGGACGTGATCAGCCAGTTGAGCACCGGCGTGTCCATGCGCACGTTGGCGTGTCCGGCGGCCGCATTGACCAGGAGCAGCACGTTCGTGCCGGCCACGATCTCGCCCGGCACTCCGAACACGGTCGCCACGAACACCATCGGCAACGACAGGTAGACCAACTCGAAGGGATGGTTGGCACCGACGTTGAGGGCGTGCATGTTCTGGAAGGCGTGGTGGAAGCCGTGCCCACTGAACTTCCAGAACCAGCTCCAGCGGTGGATGGCGCGGTGGATCCAGTAGTAGATGAAGTCGCCCGCGGCGAGGAGCAGCAGCACCTGGGCCAGGACCGGCAGACCGACCGGCCAGCTCAGCCCGAGAGCTTCACGCGCCGAGGCCAGGGGCTCGACGAAGGTGACTTCGTACACGGCGTTGAACACACCGAACAGCACGAGGGTCAGGACGTAGAGTCCCGCCAGCACGAGCCGCTGGCTCGTGCGCAGCCGCCACTGCGGCACGGCCGGCACCAAGGCCTCGAGCAGCATCAGGACCGCAAAGGCTGCGACGAGCGCGACCAGCACGGCCTCCTCGCCCTTGTCCATCGCCAGCCAGAGCAGATAGGCGCCCACGAGCAGCACGGGATGGGCGAGGCGTTCGATCCAGCGCTGGGCGAGCGTCGTGCTGGGTGCGGGGTTCATGCGTGGGCTTCGGATGGAGTGGCCGCGCGGTGCTCGCCGGACTCGGCCGCTCGCAGGAGGCGGGCGAGTCGGCGGCGGGCACGCGTGACCATGGAAGTTGGGGTCGTGAGCAACTCTAGACCTCTACCGCGGTCGCGAGGCGCGCATTCACCGACGTGCACTCGAGCGGTGGCCACGAAGGCCCTCACCGGATCCGGTTCGCCTTCTTCCACGTCCGCAGTCGGGCCCTCGCGTTCCTGAACGGTGACGAGGTGTTGAGCTGGATCATCCTCCCGAGCGTCCAGCGCTCGTACCATGCGGTCCCGTAGAGCTGCTCGTTCGACGTCGACTCCACCAGGCGCACGATCGCGTCCTTCGTCCTCTCGAGTTCGGCCGTGAGCGTTCGGAGGTCGTGCTGCTCGTGGTCCGCGTAGAACTTCTGCGCGAGTCGCCCGAGTTCGTTCCACGTGAACCCGGTCTCGGGGAAGTCGACCACCAAGCCCTTGGTCCGTCGGTCGTGCCACTTCAGGACCAGCCGTCCCCAGCCGACGAGGTACGCGACGAGGTCGCGCACGCTCATCGACGTGCCCTTGGCGTGGCCGTCGAGTTCCTTCGCGTTCGCGCGTTCGGCGGGGATGCCGGCGAGTTCCGCCGCGAGCTTCGCGTGGTCGTCGGCAATCGCTCGCAGCAGTTCGTCCTTGTTCGTCGGTATGGCCATGGGGTGTCGGAGCGTGTGCTCACCGTGCGACGAGCCGCTGAACGATGAAGCCGTTCCGGCCGTCGCCGACGTCGCAGGTCGTGAAGAGTCCGACTGCGCAGGCCGTCGCGAAGGCAGCAGTGCTGGCGCTTCTCACAAGTGCTTCGCGGCTTCGCGCCGCGAGAGTGGCGCGAGCTTCGCGCCGTGTTGCGCGAGGAACGCGCGCACCGTGGCCGGGTCGTGGTGGGCGTGCTCGCGCAGCGCCCAGCCGATCGCCTTGCGGATGAAGTCGTCGCGCTCGTGGGCGCGGGCGAGAGCGTAGCGGAAGAGGCGCGCCGTGTCGGTGGAGGCCTCGAGCCGATTCTGGCCGATGAGGGCGACGCGGCGCACCCACAGGTCGGCGTCGTCGATCCACAGGTCGGCGGCGCGGCCCACGGCGTCGCGGTGCAGCTCCCACAGGCGGCCGATCGGGCGCACGGCGAGTTCGTCGACGAGGTCCCACCAGGCGGCGCTGCGCACGAGGCCGACGAGCCAGTCGAGCTCCGCGAGCGTCGACTGCGCGCGCCAGCGCCACAGGAGATCGAGCGCGATGGAGCGCGACTCGCGGAACTCGCCGGCCCAGAGCGCGTCGACGTGCGCGCGCAGCTCCCGCGGCGACTGCGGCGCGAAGCGTGCGGCCAGATCCCGCACGATGGGCACACGCAATGGCTTCTTCGCGCCCAGGAACGGCTGGACGTGTTTCATGTACGCGGCCATCGGTTCCGCGTCGGCCGCCACCGCGACGGCGCGCAGTTGGCGCAGGGCTTCGTCGGCGAGGTCGGCCGAACGGCCCGCGCGCGCGGCACTCATGCCACGACGGTAGCGCGGCGGCGTGCGGGTGTCAGTCGCTGTGTGTGTGGCTGCCGGTCGCGCCGTGTGTGGTTGGTGCGTGAGCGGTGCGCGGGCGACGCGTGGCGCGAGCGCGACGTCCGAGCGGCGCGAGCGTGTGGCAGGAGCCGGTTGCAGGTGCGTGTGGCAGGTGCGTGTGGCTGCGGCGCGCCGGCGAGCGGTGTGGCCGGCCCGTGTGCGAAGTGCCGTCGGTTTGTGGTCGCGAGCCCGCGAGGCTACGCTGCAACCGGCGCGCGCCGCGGCACTCCTTCCATGGGGCGACGTGGTGCGCTCCACCCGGGGCGATTAACTCAGCTGGTCAGAGTGCTTCCCTTACAAGGAAGAAGTCGGGGGTTCGAATCCCTCATCGCCCACCAGTACCGGCCCCGTGCGCGCGACGGCCAAGCCTCGCCGCGCCGGCGCGGAGCCGACCCGCGTCCCGATCGCACTCCACATGGGCCAGTACCTGACCGCTCCGATCCCGTCCAAGGAGATGCCGAAGGGTATCCCGTACATCATCGGCAACGAGGCGGCGGAGCGCTTCAGCTTCTACGGCATGCGGGTGCTGCTGTTCGTCTTCATGACGCAGTACCTGACGAACGCGGCCGGTGAGCCGGCCGTGTTCACGGAGACGGAGGCGCGCGAATACCAGGCCTGGTTCACGTCCGCGGCGTACCTGACGCCGTTCCTCGGCGCGTTCGTGTCGGACGCGCTGTGGGGCAAGTACAAGACGATCCTCTACGTCTCGCTGCTGTACTGCCTCGGGCACGGCTTCCTGTCGCTGATGGATGCGCCGCAGGGCTTCCTCGAGGCCACGTTCGAGCCGAAGGGCTTCTTCCTGATCGGCCTCGTGCTGATCGCGCTCGGCGCCGGCGGCATCAAGCCCTGTGTCTCGGCCAACGTCGGCGACCAGTTCGGCGCGACGAACAAGCACCTGATCGAGAAGGTCTTCGGCTGGTTCTACTTCTCGATCAACTTCGGTTCGTTCTTCTCGACGCTGCTGACGCCCTGGCTGCTCGAGGAATACGGGCCCGGCGTGGCCTTCGGCGTTCCCGGCGTCCTGATGGGCGTGGCGACGCTCGCGTTCTGGATGGGGCGCCGCAAGTTCGTGCACATCCCGCCCAGTGGCACGAAGGCCTTCACGGCCAACATCGTCGAGGGCGGCGGCTACAAGGTCATCCTCAAGCTGCTGCCGCTCTACGCGCTGATCGCCGTGTTCTGGTCGTGCTACGACCAGAGCGCGTCGGCCTGGGTCGGCCAGGCCTCGCGCATGGACCGCTCGTTCCTCGGGATCGAGTGGCTCGAGAGCCAGGTGCAGGCGGTCAACCCGCTCTTGATCCTGCTCTTCATCCCGCTCTTCAACTACGCGCTCTACCCGGCGGTCGGACGCTTCTGGAAGCTCACGCCGCTGCGCAAGATGGGCATCGGCATGTTCCTGACGGTCGCGACGTTCGCGCTCTCGTCGGTGATCGAGCAGTGGACCGTCGACGCGCGCGCCGCCTTCGACCGCGACCACGCGCCGCGCATCGAGGCCGGTGAGGCCGAACTCGTGCCGGCGCTGCGCCTTCTGGAGGAGGACGGCCGGCACGGCGCGGCCGAGACCCTGCTCGAGGGCCACTTCGGGCGCGCGACCGTCGCGCTGTACGCGGAGGCGACGGGCGCTGCGAACCTCTCCGAGTGGGACCTCGACCTGCTCGCCACGATCGCGCAGCGCGCGGCCGTCGTCGACGCGGAACTCGCGGCCGGCGCCGCGCCCTCCGACGTCGTCGCCGAGCGCCGCAAGGCCGAGCGCGCCCTGGCCTCGGCGGCGGTGACCGCCGGATCGGAGCTCGCGCCGCTCGCACCGGCCGGAGCGCCCACCCCGACCGACGTCAGCGCCGCTGCCGTGGCCGCGCGCAACCCGGGCGCGTGGTTCGCGGCCGGCGCCGTGGCCTACGGCGGCACGCCCGAGCCGATCCACCGGCCCGGGATCATCTGGCAGCTCCTCGCCTTCGTGCTCCTGACCGCGGCCGAGGTGATGGTCTCGATCACCTCGCTCGAGTTCTCGTACACCCAGGCGCCCCAGCGGCTGAAGTCGCTGGTGATGGCCTTCTATCTGTTCTCCGTCTCGGCGGGGAACTTCCTCACGGCCCTCGTCAACAACCTGACCGCCGACGCCGACGGCAACTCGACCCTCGTCGGCGCCTCCTACTACTGGTTCTTCACGGGCGTGATGGGAGCGGCTTCCCTCCTGTTCGTGCTCGTGGCCCTGGTCTACAAGCCGCGCGAGTACCTCCAGGAGGAGCGTCCGGCGGCCTGAGGTTCGCCTCGACTCGCCGTGCCGGACCGGGCCGGCGCGATGCCGCGCCGGCCAGGCTCGTCACCAGCCAGCCCGTCACCAGCCGAGCCCGTCGCGTGCCCGGCCGACCGCCAGCTCGGCCTGGATCCGGCGCAGCCGCCCCCCCGCGCCTCCGCCACCGCGCTCGCCGCGCCTCGCCCTCGGGCCCACGGACAGGCGGGCGCGGGACCGAGGGGTCCCGCTCGCTACCATCCCCGGCCCTGCGAACCGCTCCCGGCGGCCCGCCGGGTCAGCCGATCACGGGCGGGGCACTGCGCCCTTCCGTCCGTCCGTCGCACCCCGAACACTTCCGACCAACCCGGTCCCGCGCGTCCTGCGCGAACCCGATCCACGCCTCGACATGAGCACCGCCGCCGACGTCACCGACGCCCAGTGGGAGAGCACCGTCATCCAGAGCACCGAGCCCGTCTTCGTCGACTTCTGGGCCGAGTGGTGCGCGCCCTGCCGCGCCATGGGTCCGGCGGTCGATCGTCTGGCCGGTGACTTCAAGGGCCGCCTCAAGGTCCTCAAGATCAACACGTCGGACAACCTCGAGATCCCGGCGCGCTACGGCATCACGGCCATCCCGACGTTCCTGATCATCAAGGGCGGCAAGGTCGTGAAGCAGCTCGTCGGCAGCCAGAGCTACGCGCAACTGAAGGCCGAGGTCGAAGCGCACCTGTGAGCCCACCATCCGCGCCGCCGCTCGGCGCGGACGATGCCGCCACCGACGGACGAAGGCCTGCGGGCCTTCGTCCGTCGTCGTTTCGGGGCGCCTCGCGGAGCGCGCCGCGTGGGCCACACCGCGTGGGCCACACCGCGTGGCCCACACCGCGTCGCTGCCCGTCGAGTGTCGGCCGTCGCGCTCCCCGGTGACACCCACCCGACCGCGCACGCGGCCGATCGCCGCGCGCCGAGGGTTGCTGGCCGGCGCGCCCGCCCGCCGGATCCGCGGCTTCGGGGCGCGCCCGGCGGTTCCCCGACACGCGAGCGGGACGGGCGCGTCCGCCTCCTTGTCCACACGCGGCACGCGCCGCTACGAGAGCGGGCACGGAGGTGTTTCCCATGGCATGTCCCCCGACGGGCCGTGGTTCGACGCTCGTGGCGACGTCACCGGTCGATGGACCGCGTGCCGAGCGTTCGACGGCCCTGCAGCCCGATGACCTGAGGCTCGTGCAGCGCGCCCTGGCGCGCGACGAGGAGGCCCTGCAGCTCCTGACCCTGCGACTCGAGTGCGTTCCACGCTTCGTGCGGCGGCTGGAGCGCTGCGGCTCCCGGCGCATCCCACGCGCCGACTTCGACGACATCACGCAGGACGTCGCGACGGCGTTCTGGCGCTGTCTGGCGCGCTTCGACGGCAGTTGTCGCCTCGAGACCTGGGTGTTCGGCATCACGCGGCGGATCGTGTTGCGCTGGCGCTCGCGGCGGGCGGACTTCGTGCCACTCGACCACGACGACGCCGCCGACGCGCCGGCCCTGCGCACCGAGGCGCGCGACACGTGTCCGATCGACGCGGGCCGCGTCCTTGCGCGGCTCGAGCGGCGCCTGCGTGTGGTCGTGCTCCTGAAGCACGTGCGCGACCTGTCGTTCGACGAGATCGGAGCGCGCCTCCGCCTCTCGCCGAACACTGTGAAGACGCGCTACTACCGCGCGCTCGAGTTCCTGCGCGGCGAGATCGAGCGCCGCGAGGCGGAGGACGCGCGACCGCGTCCTGCGGTGCGTGATGTGGCTCGTCCCGCGGCTCGCCCTGCGACTCGGCCCGTGGCGCGACCTGACGCGCGCGCTGCCCCGCGTCCTGCGGTGCGCTGTTCGGCCTGACGCGCCGGTCGCGGCGCTCCCTCGGCGGAGCGCCGCAACTTTTTCGCGAGTCGCAGAACTTTCCGCGGCCCTGCGCTGAACCACCGCGCGAGGTCCGAGGAGTCGGGCGCGCACGCGCTCGCCCGGCTCCCGGACCGAGCCCTGCACCGCGGGCCTGCGGCATGTCGCCGCCGTCCTCGTGCGGGCTCGAACCACCCACCCGCGAGACCGAACCATGCACTCGACCACCACCCTCGTCCGTTCCGTGATCGCTCTGGCCTGCGCCCTGCCGCTGTCGTTCGCGTCCATCGAAGCCAGTTCGTCGTCGCCGGCCCCGACGTCGCCGAGCAAGCCCGTCGCCAGTGCGGGCGCGTCAACCGCGGTGATCGTGCGCACCGACGGCCCCGCCACGTGCAACTGCACCGACAAGGAGAGCCAGGCCCAGGTGTGCGTCGGCCAGTCGTTCGAGGTCTCCGTCGGCGGCGAGGTCGTGACCGTCACCGTCGGCGCGCAGCAGCAGCAGTGCCAGACCGTGACCCTGAAGCCCGGCGAGTGCGCCTACTTCCAGCTCAATGCGAGCTGCTCGAAGGGCTTCTGGGGCTGGACGTGCACCTTCTCGAGCTCCGGCCTGAAGAAGCGCCAGGCGACCTCCGACGACTGCGGCCCCGTGCCGATCGGCGGTGGCAAGACGGTCGGCGCCGGCGCCGTCGCCACGAACTGAGCGCGAACCGTCACGAGCCGGGGCGATCCGCCCGGCGCCGCCGCCGCACGCGTGGCGCGGCACCGGGCGGAGGCCTCTCGGCGCGGGCGCGGCGGCTCGGCGCGGCTCCACCGCGGCGTGCCGGCGCAGCGCTCCGGCGCGGTGATCCAGCGCGGTGATCCAGCGCGGTGATCCAGCCCGGCGCTCCGGCGCGGAGCTCCAGCGCACCGTGCGCCGACCATCGACCCACCACGACACGACACGACGAGCGAGGCATCATGGAAGCGACCATGGGTTCCGACACCACTCCGCGGGCGACCGGTGCGGTCGTTGCGCTCATCGGGCTGATCGTCGTGCTCGCGGCGGGGGCCTTCCTCGCGCTGCGCGGTGGCGGAGAGCGCGTGCTGCCGAGCGCGCCGGACGTGCGCGGCGTCGCAGCCGCGTCGGACGCGACACAGGACGCGCCGCGCGCCGCGTCGATGCCGGCGACCACGGCGAGCGAACTCGCCGCGGCCGGCAGCGCGGGAGCCGATGGGGCGCGCAGCCCGCTCGCGCAGCCCGAGCTCGCGAGCGGCGCCGCCGCGTTCGAACTGCGCATCGCGCCGCCCGACGACGCGATCCGCCTCTCGTCGCCGCGCTTCGTCGTGCGCGACGTCGACAGCGGCGAGCAGTGGACGCTCGCCGACGATCGCGCACTGGCTCTCGCCGCCGATCGTCCGCGCACCGTCGAGCTCGCGGCCGACACGCCGGCCTGGCTCGCACCGGACTGGACGCCCGTCCCGGCGCGCATCGAACTCGATCCCTCCGCCGAGCGCCGCGTCGACGTCGTCGCGGAGCCCATGCACCGCACGCTCGTGTCGGTGCGCGACGCGGCGACGCGCAAGCCCCTCGCCGCCTTCGAACTGGCCGCCTCCTGGGAGTGGGTCGAGGGCTGCTGCCCGACGCGCTACGGCATCGAAGCGCGCCACGTCGAGACCCGCGACGGCCTCGTGCTGCTCGAGGGCCTGCCGTCGCGCGCTCGAGAGGTGCGCGTCGAGGCCGCCTCGCCCGACCACTTCGCCGCTCGCACCGCGTGGACGCCCGTCGAGCCGACGGGCTGGCTCGAACTCGAGCTCGCACTCGCGCCGACGGCCACGCAGAGCGCGATCGTGCGCATCGCGCCGGTCGCCGCACCCGGTGGCGCGGTCGTGCCCGACGTGACCGTCAGCGTCTTCGCCGAGTCCGCCGACCAGCCCATCACGGGCTTCGCGAGCGGTCCGCGCGGCGTCGAGCCGCTGCACGCCGTCGCCAGCGACGACCTGCCCGCCGAGGTCGCGACCGTGCGCCGCAGTGGCACCGAACCGATCGAGTTCCACCTGCGTGCGCCGGCGCGCTACCGCATCGTCGCCCGCCATCCGCAGTTCGCCGAGCACCGTTCGGCGGCGATCGAGCTCGCGCCGGGCGAGGAGCGTGCGCTCGAGGTCCAACTCGACGCGGGCGCGTCGATCGCGGGCAGCGTGCTCGTCGATCGCGCCGACCCCGCGCTCGCCCACGTCGAGCGCCTCGGATCCGTCGAGTTGTCGAGCGGCGGCGACCTCGTGCACGCGGAACTCGACGAGCAGGGCCGCTTCGAGTTCGGCGGGCTCGTGGCCGGCGAGTACGTGCTCTCCGTGAACGGCACGGTGGCGCGTGGATCGGGCAGCGACGCGGCCGTGCCGCTCGCGACGCGCCGCATCGTCCTCGCCGTCGGCGAGCGGCGCGAGGTCGAGATCCCGATCGGCTCGCTCGCGCCGGGTGCGACGGTCGCGGGCACGCTCGTCGTGCCGGTCGAGCCGCAACGCTGGGGCTGGCTCGCCGCGCTCGTGCGCGACGACGAGGCCACGCGCGCCCGCGCAGCCGCCGGCGGCGACGTCGAGCCGGTGCAGATCGTTGCTTGCGGCGCCGAGGGCGCGGTGCAGTTCAGCGGCGTCGAGCCCGGCGACTACCTGGTCGTCGCGCTCGGCCAGCGCGACGACGCCCTGGCCTACGCCTTCGGCCACACGCGCCTCGCGGTCGGCGAGGGCCGCGGCGCCGAGTTCCGGATCGACGTCGCGCCGGACGTCCTCGAGCTGCGCGCCGCGACGACACAGGCAGCGCAGCGCCTCGTCACGGTGCGCGTCGAGTGCGACGACCCGTTGCTGCGTGTCCTCGCCTCCGAGTTCCCGCCCCTGCAGGTCCACGGCGCGACGACGAGCGCCTACCTCGGCCTGCCGAGCGGCGCCGTCCACCTCGCGGTCGACGGCCAGCCCCTCGGCGACGGCCCGATCGATCGCACCCGCATCGTCGAGGTGCCCTGACCGAGCGCGGCGGCGTTCGGACCGAGCCGTGTGACTGTGCCGCGTCGCTGCCCGAGCACGGGACAGCGCGGCGCGTCCACGGCGCGGTGCCGTGGGTCCAAAGGGCAGTGCCGTGGGTCCACGGCACGGTGCTGCGCATCCGAACGACGGTGCTGCGCGTCCACGGGACGGTGCGGCAGGTCCGCGGCACGGTGCCGTGAGTCGGCGTGGGGTCGAGCGTCCGAGGCAGCGCCCCGAGCGAGCGTCCGGTCCGGTGCGACACCGGACGGCCCAGGGGCCGCGTCCGAGGAATCGGACGTGGGATGCGGCGCGGGGGGCTGGGCGAGTCCACACTGCTGCGCGGCGCGGCGCGCCGACACAGACTGGGGGCGCGTGGTCCGGTCGGGGCGCGGTCGCTCCGGCGCCACCAGCGCCCGCCGTTCCCGACCGACGGCGCGCGCGCCTCGCCACAGGGCGGGGTGCCCGCCCGCGCCCACCATCCGCAGCACCCTCGAACCCGTCGCAGGACGGCGTTCTCCCAGAGCGACTCCCTTGGCACCCCTGCGCTACGGCTTCCTCGGCTCGCCGCCGTTCGCCACCGACGTCCTCGCGGCCCTGCTCGACGCCGGTCGCGTGCCCGCGATCGTCGTGACGCAGCCCGCGCGGCCCGTCGGTCGCGGCAACCAGGTGCCGCCGTCGCCGGTCGTCGCGTTGGCCGAGCGCGCGAGCGTGCCCGTGCGCCGGCCGGAGTCCTCGAAGGACCCGGAGCTGCGCGCCGAGCTCGCGGCGCTCGACCTCGACGTGCTGCTCGTCGCGAGCTACGGCGAGCTGCTCGACCAGGCCTTCCTCGACCTGCCGCGGCTCTTCTGTCTGAACGTTCACGGTTCGCTCCTGCCGCGCTGGCGCGGCGCGTCGCCCGTGCAGGCCGCGATCGCGGCCGGCGACACCGTCACGGGCGTCTCGATCCAACGCGTCGTGAAGAAGCTCGACGCGGGTGATGTGCTGCTCGCGCTCGAGACGCCGATCGGTCCACGAGAGACGGGCGGCGAACTCTTCGAGCGCCTCGCGCGCCTCGGCGGCGACGCGGCCGTGCGCGCCCTCGACCTCGTCGAGCGCGGCGACGCGCACTTCGTGCCGCAGGACCCGACGCGCGTGACCCACTGCACGAAGCTCTCGAAGCGCTCCGGCGCGATCGACTGGCAGCGACCCGCCGTCGAGATCGAGCGCCTCGTGCGCGCCATGGACCCCTGGCCCGGAGCGGCGACCGCGCTGCCCAGTGGCGAGCGCTTCCTCGTCTGGCGCGCCGACGTCGTCGCGCCGACCGCGAGCCTCGCGGGCGCCGCGCCGGGTCGCGCCGCGATCGACGACGGCGCGCTGGCCGTGGCCACGGGCTCGGGCGCCCTCGTCCTGCGCGAGGTCCAGGCGCCCGGCAAGAAGCGCATGCCGATCGGCGACTTCCTGCGCGGCGCGCGTCTGCCGGCCGAGCTCCACTTCACCACGCCTCGCGAGGACTCCTGATGCCGCGCCACCTCGCCTTCGACCTCCTGCGTGGCACGTCGCCGTCGCCGCTGCGCGACCTCGACGCCGAGGCGCGCCGGCGCGGTCTCGACGCGCGCGACCGCGGCCTCGCGCGCCGCATCGTCGCCACGTGTCTGCGCCGGCGCGGCACGCTGCTCGCGCTCGTGCGCACGTTCGCGCGCGGCAAGCCCAAGCCGGACCTCGCGGCGCTGCTGCACATCGGCCTGGCGCAGTTGCTGTTCCTCGACCGCATCCCGGACCACGCCGCGGTCAGCACGACCGTCGAGGCCGCGAGCGATGCCCTCGGCCTGTCGAAGGGCCGCATCGTGAACGGCATCCTGCGCACCGTCGTGCGTGCGCGCCGACCCGGGCCGAGCGGCGACCCGCGCCGCGACCTCGTCGGCACGCCGTGGACGCTCGACGTCGACGTGTTCCGCGACCCGCGCGAACACCCGTTCCTGTGGGGCGAGGATGCGCTCTCCATGCCCGCGCCGATCCTGAAGTCGTGGAGCGAACGCTTCGGCCGCGAGCGCGCCGAGGAACTCGCGCGCGCCGCGCTCGACGAGCCGCCGCTCTCGGTGCGCATCCTGGCGGAGGGCGACGACGCCATCGACGCGGTGGCCGCCGAGCTCGCGAGCCTCGAACCCGCACCTCTCGCGCGCCGCGGCCGCGACCTCGTCTTCCCCGCCGCCGCCACGGAGGCCGTCGTCGCCTGCGCGGCGTTCACGCGCGGCGACGCCACGATCCAGGGCGCCGCGGCCGCGCGCGCCGCCGAACTCGTCGGCGCCGCGGCGGGTCAGCGTGTGCTCGACCTGTGTGCGGCTCCCGGCGGCAAGGCCGTCGCCATGGCGCGCGCGGGCGCCCACGTCGCGGCCGTCGACGTCGACGCGCAGCGCCTCGAACGCGTGCGCGACAACGCGCGTCGACTGCGCGTCGAGGATCGTGTCTCCGTGCACGTCGCCGACGGCACCGATCTCGGTCGCACGGCGCCCGACCTCGTGCGCGACGGCTTCGACGCGGTGCTCGTCGATGCGCCGTGCTCGAACTCGGGTGTCTTCGCGGCGCGGCCGGAGGCGCGCTGGCGCTTCGGGCCGACGAACCAACGCAGCCTCGTCGAGCTGCAGGAGCGCCTCGTGCGCGAAGCTGCGCGCCACGTGCGGCCGGGCGGCGCACTCGTCTGGTCCACGTGCAGCATCGAGCCCGGCGAGAACCAGGCCCTCGTGACGCGCTTCCTGCGCGAGCACACGAACTTCGAACAGGTGGCCGAGCACCTGACGCTGCCCGAGCGCCCGGGCCCGCCCGCCGACGGCGGTTACGCCGCGCGACTCGAGCGCCGCACCTGATCCGGACCGCGCGCGTGCGGCGGTCGTGAGGACGCCGAGCTCGCGGAGGTCTCGGTCCACATGGACCGCGCGAGCCACGGGAGCGCCCGTCGGCTCGGCTGCCGTCGACTCGATCGAGGTCGAATCGGTTGCGGTCGAATCGGTCGGCCACGCACCGGCCGTCCTTGCCTCGGTCGCCGTGGCGCGGGCGCGCGTCGGTCCATGGGCTCGGCGGCGAGGACGAGGGCTCGCCGTCGCTGCGCGCCGCGCCCTCTCCTGGGCGCGGGCCGCGTGCGGACCCACCGGCCGGGTCGCTGCGCCCTGTGCGCCCGTCGTGGACGGAGCGTGCGGAGCAGCGTGGGGGACCCGGTGGGTTGGAAGAGGGCCACCGGGAGCGAACTCCCGGGGACCCAAGCGAAAGCCAGTCTCGTCTCGAAGCCTAGCCCCACCGCGCAGGTGGTGGGGAGTGCTGGTCACATGGGCAAGGAGTGAACGAGCGCCCCGCGGTGTCGATTGCACCGGTGTCGCAGCATTCAAGTGGCCACGGCGTGGCCACTTGCGTTCGCGCATCGCTCCGGGTCGGGGGCGCCCTGAAACTTCGCGCCGTTGCGCCGCTCTTCCTCCCGCACGCCCCGCGTGGTCTGCATCCACGCCCACGGGACGTGCGATGCCGCGTATGGGGGGGCCTCGTCGCGCTCGCGGCGCACCGTGTTGCGAGCCGATGCACCACCCTCCGCAGGGCTGCTTAGCATGGACCTCGGTCCTCGACCGGAAACGGAGCGCATGACACGACCCTCTTCCTCGGCGCGTGTGCGGGCACCCGCGGTGCTGATGCTCGTCCTGACGGCGTCCATGGCGCCGCCCGAGCCGCGTCCGGACGAGCCGCTCTCGCCCCAGGCGCTGCAGGCCCTCGAGGAGCGCCTCGTCGCGGCCAGCGAACGCGCGCTCGCGGCCTCGGTCGGCCTCCACATCCAGGAACGTGGCTCCTACGGCGACGGCAGCGGCGTGATCGTGACCCCGGACGGCTACGTGCTGACCGTGGCCCACAACTTCGCCCAGCCGGGCGCGCGCATCACGGCCGTCCTCAGCGACGGACGCACCGTGCGCGCCACGGGGCTCGGGCGCGAGGGGCGCTCCGACTACGCGCTCGTGAAGCTCGAGGGCGACGGGCCCTGGCCGTACGCGCCGATGGGGCAGGCGGCCGAACTCGTGCGCCACGAGCTGTGCCTCATGACCGGGCACGCGGGCGGCGTGGTCGACGACCGCCCGGCCGTGGTGCGCGTCGGCACGTTCGCCGGTCGCCGGCGGCAGTGGCTGCGCACCGACTGCGCGATGATGCCCGGCGACTCGGGCGGCGCGCTGTTCGACCTCGACGGCAACGTGCTCGGCATCAACAGCTACATCGAGGAGAACGTCGACTCGAACTTCCACGTGCCGGTCGACCTGTTCCGCGACAACTGGGATCGGCTGGTGGCCAGCGAGTCGTGGAACCCCGCCGCCGGCGAGACGCCGCGGCGCATCACGGGCGCACTCGGCCTCTACGTCGGGCCTGCAGAAGGCGGCCTGATCGTGCGCCAACTGATGGACGGCTACCGCGCCGGTGACTCGGGCATCCAGGAGGGCGACCTCATCACGGCGGTCGACGGCGCGGCGATCACGTCGACGCGCGAGTTCAGCCGTTTGCAGCGCGATGCGGAGATCGGGACGAAGATGCGCCTGAGCGTCCGGCGCGGCGACGAGACCCTCGAGATCGAGCTCACCATCGCGCGGAGGGAGAACCAATGAAGCTGCGCCGCATCGTCGAATGCACCGCCGGCCTCGGGCTGGCCGCGCTGGCCGTCGTGCCCCTCCAGGCCCAGTTCGCTGCGCCGCGCGACGTCGCCGTCGTGCCGGACGGTCGCGCCGGGCTCGAGCGCGCCTTCGAACCCTGGTGCCGCGCGATCGACACCTCGGTGCTCGCGCTCTACTCGGTGCCCCGCCAGGGCGACGCGCGCCGGTCGACGGCCGTCGTCGTGGGGGAGGACCTCGTGCTCGCGAAGCTGTCCGAGATCGGCGAGGGTGCCGTGCACACGCGCCTTGCGAACGGGAAGGAGAGCACGGGCGAGATGCTCGCCACCGACCTCGAGTCCGACCTCGCGCTCCTGCGCATCCCGCTCGAGGGCGAGACGATCCTCGAGCTGACGCCGGGCCACGCCTTCAAGGTCGGTCAGTGGATCGCCGCTGCGGGAGCGGACGGCACCTGCGTGGCGGTCGGCGCCGTCTCGGTGCCGCCGCGCGAGCTGCCGCCCGAGAACCACGGCGCGCTCGGCATCGAACTCGACCAGACCTTCACCAGTGGCGCGCGCATCGCCCGCGTCACGGAGGGCGGCGCCGCCGCGGCGATCGGACTCCTGGCCGGCGACGTGATCCGCGAGATCGACGGGCGTCCGATGTCGAGCAGCGTCTCGGTGCGTAGCTACCTGCGCCGCACCTTGCCGGGTCAGGAGATCCAGCTCGTGCTCGCCCGCGGCGAGAACCAGGTCGTCGAGAAGGTGCGTGTGCGTTCGTTCCAGCTCGGCATGAACGCCGAGCGGCCCCACGCGGCCGACAACATCGAAGTGAGTGTGCGCCGCGACGGCTTCGCGCTCGCGGTCCAACACGACGCACACGTGCTGCCGCGCGAGTGCCTCGCGCCGGCCATCGACGCGCGGGGCCACGTGGTCGGTCTGCACATCGCGCGCATGGACCGGCCGGGGTCGCTGCTCCTGCCCGCCGACCTGGTGCTCGAGCGGCTCGCCGTGCTCTTCGAGCGCGCGGGCCTGGCGCCGACCGGTGCGCCCGCCGATGCGGGCCGCGCGGCGCCGGCCGTCGAAGAATTGCCACGCGAAGTGTGACCGGCGGGCGTTCGCCGAGTCCTTCCATTCGTGAAGGACACTCGCGCCGTCCGGTGCTCGCCCGCACCCGACCACATCCACCTGACGACGGGGCCACCACGCCGCGCTCGCGCTGCCGCGGCGGGCCGGAGGCGAAGCGGCCGATCGCCGCGGCTCGTCGCTCGCCGACGGGGTCGGCGGGCGAGCGGTCGTCACCTGGCGGCGCGTGTGGTGGCCCGCGTGACGGCCCGTGTGATGGCCCGTGTGGTGGCGCGTGAGGCGTCCCACACCGGGCTGCTCCGGTGTGGCGCCGCGGCGCGAACCCGGTCCAGTGTCCGCCGGCCCGCCTGCGCTGCTCCTGCCCTCCTGGCGCGCCGCGCGGGCGCTGCGGACGCCTCTTGGGTCGTGTGAGGCCTGGGTCGCGTCCGAAAAGCTCTCGGCTCGGGCCTTCCGCCGGCGCCGACCCGCCTTCATCCTGTTCCGCTTCCGAAGTTGCGTCTCGGCCCTCCTCGGGCCGCGGCGCTCGACACGACCGAGACGATGTCCGACATGCCCTCGCGCCGCTGCCTCCGCTCCCTCGCGACCGTCTCGTTCGGTCTGATCTCCGTGCTCGCGGGCTGCGCGCCGCAGTCGGCGCCGGCTCCCAAGCCCGCGGCCACGAGCGCGAGCGGCGGCAAGACCGCGCTCGAACAGGAGCTCGCCGCGAACTCGCCGTTCGCGGGTCTGCCGACCTACGAGAGGCCGAAGGCGGTCTCGTCCAGTGCGCCGACGACGAAGGTCGCACAGCGCGCGCTGCTCGACGATCCGGCGTGGCAGGCGGCGGTCGACAAGGCGCACCAGGGGCTCGAGGCGCTCGTGAACGCCGGTCGTCTGCGCGACTCGGAGGATCCGGCCTGGCGTGCGGAGACCCAGCGTGGGAAGGCGCTGCTGAGTGAGGCGCTGGACGACTCGTACAACCACGAGGCCGCGCTCGAGAACGATTCGGCGCGTTCGAGCACCCACCGCGCGGTGCTGCTGACGCGCTCGGCCTGGAACACGAAGCTGCGCGAGGCCGGCAAGCTCGTCCGCGGCTGACGGGCAGAGGGCCGGAGCGCCGCTGCGCGCCGGACCGCGCGTGGGCGAATCGCCCGCGGTGCGTCCAACGTTGCGTCCACGGCTGCGCCCGAGGCCGCGTTCGAGGTTGCGTCCAGAGGCGCGGCTGGAGCCGCCTCGGGCCCGCCTCGGGCGCCGTCGGCTCGCGCATCGTGTGCGACGGTGGTCGTCGCGCGCCGCGGGTGCGTCGCGCGCGTGGCCGGTGCGTGCGTGGCCGGTGCGTGCCTGAACCGCGCGCTCCCGCGGCTCGAGCCGTGCGCCGCTCCGGCTGCTCGGCGCGCGGGGCTTCGGATCGCTCACGCCGACGCCGGGTCGTCGCGGACGCGCGGATGGACGCACGGGCGGACGCACGCGTGGGCACACGGGCGGACGTGCAGATGGGCGCGACACGGGAGTCGCGCGTCGCGGGCTGGTACCGTGCGCGGCCACACGGCGCCGCTCCGCGGCGGGTGTGTCCACGCCACCCACGACTCCACTCCGCGATGCCCTCCGCCCGACCGCTCCTCGTCCGCTCCGCCGTCCGCACGCTCGTCACCGCCGCCGCCGTCGCCTGCGTCGCCACCACCTCGGCCTGCCACAGCGGTCGCCACCACGGCCACCACGCGGCGCCGGCGAGCGCTGCGGCGCTGCCCGACCACGCCACCGTGACGGAGGCGCTGCGCGCCATCGTGGCCGAGAGCAACGGCGGCTTCGGCCTGCCGATGTGGGCCACGCTCGTGGACCGCGACGGCGTCGTGCGCGTCGTGGCCATGTCCGGCGACGACCGCGGCGACCAGTGGCCGGGCAGCCGCGTCATCTCCGCGCAGAAGGCGAACACGGCGAACGCGTTCAGCCTGCCGGGCCTCGCGCTCGCGACCGCGAACCTCTACACGGCGGTGCAGCCGGGCCAGAGCCTGTTCGGCCTGCAGGAGAGCAACCCGGTCGACACGAAGGCCGCCTACGCCGGCGACGCGGCCGACTTCGGCACGGCGCACGACCCGCTCGTCGGGCGGCGCATCGGCGGCGTCAACGTCTTCGGCGGCGGCCTCGCGCTGTACGACGCCGCGGGCCAGCTCGTCGGCGGCCTCGGGCTGTCGGGCGACTCGTCGGTGGCCGACCACGTCATCGCGTGGAAGCTGCGCGACGCGCTCGGCCTCGACCACGTTCCCGCCGGCGTCAGTCCGACCGGCGACGACAACATGGTGATCGACATCGCGGCCGGCGCGAGCACCAGCGGATGGGGCCACCCGGCCACGACGGTCGAGGCGACCGCGATCGTGAACGCCCTGCCGACGACCCACCCGATCGGGGGGTGAGCGCTCGCGGGCCACGACGGCCGCGCCCACGCCACGCGAGCTCCACACCTCGGCCACACCACCGCCATGCCCACACCGACCACCGCGCCGCGCCTCGCCCTCGTGACGGGCGCGTCGTCGGGCATCGGCGCGGCGGCGGTGCGGCTGCTCGCCGGTGAGGGCTACCGCGTGGCGCTGCTCGCGCGGCGCCGCGAGCGCCTCGAGGCCCTCGCGCGCGAGCTGCCCGACGTGGCCGGCGGCCACCTCGTGCTCGCGTGCGACCTCGTCGACGTGGCCCGGATCGAAGCCGCCTTCGCCGAGCTCACGCGGGTGTTCGGCGGCCTCGACCTGCTCGTGAACGACGCCGGCATGGGCTACCGCGCGCGGGTGACGGAGCTCGAGCCACACCTCGTGCGCACCGTCCTCGCCACGAACGTCGAAGCGGTGCTGCACACGTGCCGCCTGGCGCACCCGCTGCTCGTGCGCAGCGCGCGCCCGGTCGTCGTCAACGTCTCGTCCGTCGTCGGACGCCGCGGCATCCCGGGCCAGGCCGTCTACTCGGCCAGCAAGTCCGCGGTCGGCTCGATCGGCGAGGCTCTTCTGCTCGCGTGGGCCCGCGACCGCATCGCGGTCTGCACGC
>Ga0172367_10002301_pt1 | contig 26365 bp, 23 predicted proteins | sample Lak10m_FD_114542 | JGI IMG/M metagenome (GOLD analysis project Ga0172367, IMG submission 114542) | Freshwater microbial communities from Kabuno Bay, South-Kivu, Congo - kab_022012_10m | ecosystem: Environmental > Aquatic > Freshwater > Lake | place: Democratic Republic of the Congo: South-Kivu...
CAAGCGGCAACGGGCGGCGGCGCTGATCGTAGAGGGCTACACCGGCGCGGCCATCGCGGCGGAGGTTCGCATCCGGCAAGAAACCCTCTCACGCTGGAAGGCGGACGCCACCTTTCAAGATTTGATCAGAGCTGAGATCGAGCGGCGCGCGCGCGGAGCCTTGGAGGATCGCTTACAAGCATTGGCCCCGGACGCTTTGACCGTGCTAACCCAAGCCATGAAGGAACGCGACCTTAACGGCCCCACGACCCCAGCGGTACAAGCGGCGGGACTAATCCTTGAGGCGGCCATCATCAACCCCAAGCGACCCCCCCCACGGATCAAGGAACATGAAACCCAGGAAGCAAGCGAGCTGTAAGGCCCACCGGCGGACACGGACGCCCGGCAAGGCACCACCTAGCCCGGCCCGGATCGCTGACAATGCGGCGCGGCTGAACCGAGAGCTTTACCGCATCGGCCCGAACGGCCACGGACGCCACACCACGCGACTACTGAGCCAAGCGGCGCGCGCACGGCGAACCGGCGCAATTCTCACGGACTACGGCCCGGCCACCTTGGGTCTAAGCCCAGGCGGCGGCCTGGCAGTGCATATTTCCGGCTGGATTATCCACGCCCCGGCGCGCTGATCCTGTAACCACTGTAACCACGCGCAACAAGTCGTGTGGTTACAGTATCTATTCTGTAAGGCCATGATTTATATGAAAAAAATCAGCCTGTAACCAATGTAACCACTGTAACCATGGTTTTTTGCAAAAGCTTGGGAAAAACCTGTAACCGGTTACAAATGGTGCTTTATGTGTGTTCCTTTTTTAATATATATATATATACCTACCTTTACGGTGACATATCCCCAACCCAACCTTAACCCCCCCCTAAAATTTCATTTTCATAACTTCCCGCAAAAAATCGTGGTTACAATGGTTACATGGTTACAGCATGAAAAAAACAAGCCTATTCAATGGCTTGCGGAATTCTTCTGTAACCAGCGGGCTGATTACGCATGGTTACACGTGGTTACAACCCCCAGGCCCGGACCTTCGCCACAACCCGGCCCCGGATCGCTGGAAGCCACGCCCGGCGCGGCCTGGCGGCCTTTCGCCACCATCGAACCCCAGCGCACCGGCCCGAATTGACCCACCCCAGCGCCCCCCCTCTTTCCTGCCGAACCCCAACGCGGCTTGGTGCAAGCATCAAGGCACGATAAACCCCCCCTTCCTGATCTACTGGACACACAAGGCAAGGCCCTCCCGGATCGCACCGGCCCGACCATCGGCTGAGCTTCGAGGGCAGGCATAACGCCCGGTTACCGGCTGACCTTCGAGGGCGAGGCGATGGAGCCCGGCCCGATCTGGCTTCCAGGGCAAGGCGATGGAGCCCGGTTACCGGCTGAGCTTCAAGGGCAGGCATGACGCCCGGCCTGCTGACCCTTGGTTACCTGGTGGAACTCATCACCGGCCCGGCCATTGGCGGCCCTTCAAGGTATGACCCAAAACCCCGCTATCGTTACCGACATAGCACCGGCATAGCACCATGAAAAAAGCCTTACCCGAAAAATCGTGTAAGGCTTTGAATTTATTGGTGGCCAAGGACAGAATTGAACTGCCGACACGGGGATTTTCAGTCCCCTGCTCTACCAACTGAGCTACTTGGCCATGACTGTTGAAGCGCGTATTTAACCCTGAATTCTGCCATTCGTCAACCCGGTTTTGCACCGTTCTTGAAGGAGGGGCATGCCGATGCGATCAAAACCTGCACGACGACTCGGCTTCATCCGCTCCAAGGGTATCCAGTTCGTTTTTTGGGTGCAGAAAACCCTCGATTGGCGCGACGGCGACGAGGGAGCGTTCGGCCGCCAGCAATACGGGCTGTCTCAATTGGCGGTCCCATTGGCGGAAGGAAAGCGGTACGCCCTTGAATCCCGCCAAGGAGAATTTCTCCCCCAGCAAAAATGACTGTATGGCGGGAAATTCCACGGATTGGCTTCGGGTTGCGGCTTCGCCGATGGCTCTTACCGCCAGCCACGCCCCATAGTCTTTCTCGGTCATCCAGCGGCCGGCGCGTTCATGAAAACGATTTTGCAACTGCAGGGCACCCCAGGCCTCATGTGTGTGGTGCCAGGCCACGGGTGTAAGGCCCGAGGTGCCGGCCACCGGGCGGGGGGACCAGGTCCGGTACGGGAAGAGATCACCAAAAGCAAGCCCCGGGTCGGCGACGATGACCACATCATGTTCGGATTCTTGCGTGAAAACCGGCACCTCCGACTCCGGCGTGCGCCGATCATCGAACACGTGGCCCCAGGTTTTCTCCGCCACGATTTTCGCGCCAAACTTTTTTGCGGACTTGCGCACGGCTTCGGCATAGAGTTTGTCCTGGTCACCGGAGCCCATGACCAGAAACCACTTATGCCAGCGTTTCCGGGTCAGGTATTGAGCCAGTGCGTCGGCCCGCATGGCGTGACTGGGGAGCAAGTGCAGCACATTACTCTTGCATTGAGACGACCGGAGGCTGTCTTCCTGGCTGGCAATGTCCAGCAACAGAACATTCGCGGCCTCTGGTAGATTGGCCAGCTCGATGAGTTGTGCCGCCGGCAGGTCGGCCAGAATCAGGCGATAGCCCTCGGAAACCAGGGATCGAAAGCCTGCCGCAACATCCCCCTCGGCAGGGACGAGGTGCTCTTTCAGGGTGAATGTCTGGTGAGTGAATTGGCCCGTAGTATTGTCATCCAGGATGCCCAGCCGAGCACCTTGTACACCTTCCTCCGCGGGGGCCGGATCGAAGAACGGTCGAGCCGGCGGGTTAGCCTGAACTTGGGTGAGGTAGGCCAGGGCTATGGTGTTTCCCGTGGCGGGCTTTGCCGTACCGCCGGCCGTGGCCGGGTTTCGGGTCGCGGCCTTGGCCGGGGATTTAGCCGCCTCCGCTCCGAAGCCCGACCCCAGCAGCAGGAGTATTGCCAGGGCGGGACTCAGCCAACGTTGGTTGAGGTTCGGCAGGTAGGGTCTCATGGTCGGTGGCCCACAGCGCTAGCGCAAGTCCCGATGCCGCACGAGCAAGTCATACTCGAGCGGGCTCAGGCTTTCGGCCAGGGCTTCGGTGAGGTATACGGAGCGATGTTGCCCACCGGTACAGCCAATGGCCACGGTCAGATAACTCCTGTCATCCGCCGCGAAACGGGGAGCCCAGTGCTGCATGAAACCCGTCAGGTCGTTCAGGTAATCCTGGACTTCGGTCAGATTTTCAAGAAAATCCCTGACTTCGGGATCCTTGCCGGTTTTCGGCCGCAAGCTTGGCTCCCAATGGGGGTTCGGGAGGCAGCGTGCGTCGAAGGTAAAGTCGGCATCGCAGGGGATCCCGTGCTTGAATCCAAAGGATAGGCATTGGATAGTCATGCGATGGTCACGCTTGGCGCCTATCCGTTCCCGAATGAGTTCCCGCAGTTGATGGATGTTGGTGTGGCTGGTATCGATGAGCAGGTCGGCGCGGCTCGCTATGGGGGCCAACAGACGCTGCTCGTACTCGATGGCCTCTGTCAGTGAGTGGGCACGATCCGTCAATGGGTGCTTACGCCGGGTTTCGCTGAACCGTTTCAGGAGAAATTCGGTCCCGGCCTGGAGAAACATGACCTGACAGGAAATTCCGAGTTGTTCCGCGAACTCCAGGGTGTGAGGAAACTGCGCCAGACTGTCCGAGCGGCTTCTCGCATCTATACTGATCGCAGACTTATGATAACCCTGATGTCCCTCCTGCATCGCTTCGCGAATGAAGGGATCGAACAACGAAATGGGCAGGTTATCAATGCAGTAGTAGCCGCTGTCTTCAAGCGTTTCCAGTGCAATGCTTTTGCCGGAGCCGGATAAGCCGCTAACGATGACAAGGTTCACGGTTCGTTCGTCCTCATACTCGAATTGCCGCCCATTCGATGGGTCCGTTCGCCATCATCGGAAAAAGCCATCCCACCAGGCGGGGCCCCTGAGTAACGCAAGGCGCCTGGGTGGGGATGTCAGTTCAACCGTGCCGATTCACGCTGTCGCCTGTTCAATGGTTCTGGCTTTTTTCCTTGTGTTTGACAATTTGCCGATCCAGTTTGTCCACAAGACCATCAATGGCGGCGTACATGTCCTCGTGGGTTTCCTCGGCAAACACGCTGCCGCCCTGGAGGTTGACGGTCGCCTCGGCCTTTTGCACCAGTTTTTCGACTTGCAGGATGACATGGGCATCCATCACCCGATCAGAATGACGTTCGAGCCGCGCGAATTTTTCCAAAACATAATTCCTCAGAGAATCGGTAACCTGTAGTTGCTGGCCGGTGATGATGATCTGCATGATTTTTTCCTGTTGTGTTGTGATTCAAAATATTTGTTTTCGTTCGACGGACGGTGGTATGCCCATGGCTTCGCGATATTTCGCGATGGTGCGGCGAGCGATGTTGATGCCACGTCCCTGTAGCTTTTTTGCAATGGCCTCATCGCTCAGAGGTTTGCCGGTATCTTCCTGGTCCACGATTTCCTTCAAATAAGCCTTGATGGCGGTAGCCGAGCATTCACCCCCGCCCTGAGTCGAGACATGGCTGGAAAAAAAGTATTTGAATTCAAAGATTCCATTGGGCGTATGCATGTATTTATGGGTCGTCACCCTGGAAATCGTCGATTCATGCATGCCCAGTTCCTCGGCGATGTCGCGCAGGACCAGGGGCTTCATGGCTCTTTCCCCTTCATCGAGGAAGGTTTGCTGGCGCTCGATAATGCTGCGGGCCACCTTCAAAAGGGTTTCATTACGGCTGTGCAGACTTTTGATGAACCAGCGGGCCTCCTGCAGGTGATGACGCATGGTAGCGTTATCCGTACTGTTGTCCGCGCGTTTGACCATACCGGAATACACGGGGTTGACCCGCAGGTGTGGCGAGATGTCGGGGTTCAGCCTGACGGTCCAGTGTTGTCCCTGGCGCACAACATAAACATCCGGCGTGATGTATTGAGAATTTTCCGCGGAGACCTGACGTCCCGGTTTGGGCTTCAAGCGCCGGATCAGCCCGATGGTTGCGGCCAGATCATCGTCCGTCAGTTCGAGATGACGCTTGAGTCCCATGACATCGCGTTTGGCCAAGAGGTCCAGATATTGGCTCACCAGCCGAAGTGCGGCCTCTCGATGGGGCTGAGGATCCGGCAATTGCAGCAACTGGATGCGCAGGCAATCCGCCAAATCGACCGCGCCGATACCCGACGGCTCGAAGCTCTGAATGCGATGCTGCACGGCCCTGACCTCCTCGATGTCCAGCAAGGGAATCTGCTGTTCCAAGGCTTGATGGATTTCCTCAAGGGGAGAGCCCAGATAGCCGTCTTCGTTGATGCTGTCGATCAGAACGGTCGCTATGGCATAGTCCCGGTCGGAAAATCGCGCGAGTTCCATCTGCCAGGTAAGCAGATCGTGCAGGCTCTGTCCGGTAGTCTGCTGAAACTGATAGTCTTCCCCCGGACTATTGGGGGTGGCTGACGATGGGCCCAGAGGGGCGCCCTCATAGAGTTCATCCCATGAAACATCAACCGCCAACTCGCTGGGGATGTCGGCCGGGGCGTCAAGGTCTGGGAGTTCCCGGTATTGAAGGTCCACGGTTGGTGTCGTATCACCCGCTAGTTCGGCAGCGTGTGGGCCGGTCGGTTCTTCCTCGGCTATCTCAAGCATCATGTTGGAATCCAGCGCTTCCTGGATTTCATGCTGCAAGTCCAGGCTGGATAGCTGGAGTAGCTTGATGGCTTGCTGAAGTTGAGGCGTCATGGCCAGATGCTGGCCCATGCGCAATTGCAGCGATTGTTTCATTGCCTTAAGTTAAGCGATCAAGGTGGTTGATCACCTTTGAACATACGATCCAGTATAGTCCAGCATCCATGAATGGGCGCTCTACTCTACATGGAGAAGTTTTCGCCCAGGTAAACCTGGCGAACCTGAGTATTGCGGACGATTTCATCCGGATGGCCTTCAGCGATCACGGATCCACCGGCCAGAATATAGGCCCGATCACAGGTGCCCAGCGTCTCCCGAACGTTATGTTCGGTGATCAAAATGCCGATGCCGCGCTCACGCAGGTGCAGAATGATTTTCTGAATGTCGATGATGGAGATGGGGTCGACACCGGCGAAGGGCTCGTCCAGGAGCATGAAGCGTGGTTCGCAAGCCAGGGCCCTGGCGATTTCCACGCGCCGTCTCTCACCGCCGGACAAGCCCATGGCCGGCTGGTTGCGCAGGTGATTGACGCTGAACTCCTCGAGCAGTTCCTCGATGATCAACTCGCGCTGTCCATAGGTCAGTTCCTTTCTCAACTCGAGCACCGCCATCAAATTTTCCGCCACCGTCAGTTTGCGGAAGATGGAGGGTTCCTGCGGCAGATAGCCGATGCCCAGGCGCGCTCGCTCGTGCATTTGCATATGGGTGATATCACGATCATCGAGCAGGATGGAGCCCGCATCGGGGCTGATCAGACCGACGATCATGTAAAAGCTGGTGGTTTTACCGGCGCCGTTGGGCCCCAGGAGGCCCACGATTTCTCCCGTGTTGATGACCACGGAAACCTCATCGACGACATTGCGGCGATGATAGCGTTTGACAATAAGTTGCGTGCTCAGCGTGGCCATCGGCTACTCAGTCCGTGCTTCCTTGGGGATGATCTTGACATGCACGCGACGGTTGCCGGATCGGGTGGATCCTGCCTTGTAGATGGCATTCTTGGTGTCGTACTCGATATGCTCGCTCTTGACCGTATGTTCGCTGGTTTCCGGATTGGGGCCTTCCCAGGTCATCGCGTCGCCGTTGAGTATCAGTATGCCGGAATCGGGAAAATAATCGGCCCGTTTGCCGACGCCATGATTGTCAGGGCCGCCCCCATCCGGGGTCTGCTTGAGCCGCGCCGGGTTGCCATAAACAATCATCTGGTCCGCCTGACCCTTTTGTTGATTCACGATCAGCTTGTCCCCGCTGACTTCCAGCGAACCCTGTCGGGCGCGGACTGAACCCGTGTAGACCGTTTCCCCCTTGCTCTCGTCGTAGACCACGGCATCGGATTCGACATACATCGGCTGTTTGGAATCGCTGCTCAAGGAGAGCACAGCCGGCGACATGGTTGTCATCCAGATGGCCGCCAGGAGGCGCGCGGGTGATATACCGGTGAACTGCCCGCGGGCCTCCGTCCGGCGCCTGGATGATCCGCTCCCATTGCCATGATCTTGCTTAGTTTTGTACTTCATGCTTCCTACGCACGTTGGCCAACACGCTGTATTGGATTACGTCACCGAACTTGAAGGTCGCGCCGGTTCCGGTCATGTAATCGGGGGGGCTGATGACTCGAATGTTCTCGTCGGTTTCGGCATACTTGTTGTCGGGTTGCACTCTGACATTGCTGGTTTCGATGCGCATGGTTCGGCCCGCCGCATTGGCGGCTCGTAGCACCAGAACATCGCCGTTAAGGTTAATCACATCACCCTTGCCGGGCATGTTTGCGGTTTCCGCGTGTATAACCCAGGGTGGCCCTTCTTTGGTGTACATCGTCATCACGGGCCGTGTGAGTTCCGAGTGATCATCATCGCCCTCATAGTGCACGAGTTCATCGGTCACCAGTAACTCCTTGGGAACACCGTTGACATCCATCACCATTCTTCGCAGCCCCTTGGAATAATAATCGACTTTCCCGGGTTGCAGTTTCTTCCCTTTTTCGACAGTCGGGCCGAAATATTCCGCCGCCCACCAACTGGCCAGGGCGAGGAGGGTCAGTCCCAGGTATCTGTAACCGCCGCTCAACCGGCTCAGCAATTCACTGATAGCTTTCAAGAATGCCACTCAGTGTCTGCTGCGACTGCATGATCAGATCGCAGACTTCGCGTACCGCACCCAGGCCGCCGGGTTGCGTGGTTACCCAATGCGCGGTTCCGCTCAGGCTGAAATGCGCGTCGGCGACCGCCACGGCGAGCCCCACGCGGCGCATCAGGGGTAAATCGAGGAGATCGTCGCCAACGAAGGCCGTCTGCTCGGGCTCAAGCTTGAGCACTTGCAGGAGTTCCATATAGGGCTCAAGTTTGCTCTCATGACCCTGGTAGACATGGCGCACACCCAGGCTGTTCATGCGCAACTCGACCGCGGGAGAACGGCGTCCGGAAATGACAGCCGTTTCCACCCCGGTGCGCCGCAGCAGCTTGATGCCGTGACCATCCCTGGCATGAAAGCTCTTCAACTCCTGTCCATCGGGCGTGAAGAACAGACGCCCATCGGTCAGAACCCCATCCACATCGCAGATCAGCAGACGAATCCGTTGGGCCCGGATGAGGACGGCCGCTGGATAATCAGGCAATTTCATACCACCCCGGCCCTCAATAAATCATGCATGTTGAGGGCGCCCATGACCCTGCGCCGCGGATCGACCACCAGCAAGGCATTGATGCAGCGCTCTTCCATGATGCGTACCGTTTCCGCCGCCAGTTGATCCGGTTCCACGGTGGCACAGTGCCGTGTCATCACTTCGCGAATTGGGGTCTGGTGAATGTCGATGGATTTCTCCAGCCAGCGTCGCAGGTCGCCATCCGTAAAGATTCCTTGCAGCGTCCCTGCTTCATCCACGATGGCGGTCATGCCCAGCTTTTTAGCCGTCATTTCCAGCAAGGCATCAAGCACCCGCACATCGTGATTGACGGAGGGTATGCCCTCGCCGGTATGCATGATGTCGCGAACCCGTAATAACAAACGGCGGCCCAGGCTGCCGCTGGGATGGGAAAAGGCAAAATCTTCCTGACTGAAGCCGCGGGCTTCGAGCAACGCTACGGCCAAAGCATCGCCCATGGCGAGCGCTGCCGTGGTGCTGGAGGTAGGCGCCAGGCCCAGTGGACAGGCTTCTTCGGCCACGGCGGTGTTCAGCACCACATCGGCCTGACGGGCCAGGGGTGAGTCCGGTTTGCCGGTCATCACCACCAGCGGGATGCCGAGCCGTTTCAGGATCGGCAGGATCACCAGTATTTCCGCTGAATCGCCCGAGTGCGATAGCGCCAGCACGCTATCCTCGGCGGTAATCATCCCCAGATCGCCATGGCCCGCCTCGCCGGGATGCACAAAAAATGCGGGGGTTCCGGTGCTGGCCAATGTAGCGGCAATTTTTCCGCCGATGTGGCCGGATTTTCCCATGCCCGTGACCACGACACGCCCCGCGCAAGACAACAGGACACGGCAGGCCGATGCGAAGTTATCATCGATACGCTCCGCCATGGCCGCGACCGCCGCCGCTTCGGTGGCGATCACGCGCGTGCCCGAGGCGCGGAGGGATTCCGGGTCGGTCGCGCATGGGATGCGCGAGCGGTGTGTGATTACTTTCGTCGATGCCATGCAGGCATTATGCCATGAGAGCCCTCGCCGTGGGGTGGCAAGGTTTGTGGATGTACGGCTCATTCCTGTTTTTTCCGTCCGTACAGGAGATTGTCCGGATGGCGTTCGAGATTCTCGGCCAGTCTGCGAATCGCCCGGGCGGCATCCGACAGGTCACGCAGGGCGTTGGAGAGTTCCGAATCGGGTTGGGTCAATTCCTCCACGGCCGCGAGCGTACCCCGGGCCTGCTTGAAACTGTCGGTGGCGGAACCCAGCAAGGGCGGAATGTGATCATTGAGCCGATTGACCAGCACCCGGCTGTCGCGAGCGACGCCATCCAGGTGGTCGACCAATTGATGAATATCGCTGGCGGTGCGGTCGAGATGGCCGGTCACGGAGTCCACCTTGCCGTCCAGATGCTTCAGGAGTTGTTGCAGGTTTTGCAAGGTCCTGTTGAGGTTGTCGATGCTGGCATTGGTTTCGGGTTTGGCCAGCAGGTTATCCACCCGGCGGATGGCGCCCAGGGTGGCTTCCACGGTCTCCTTCAGGGGCAGATCGCGCACCTCCTTGGCCACCTGTTGCAGGGTACGCTCGATTTCGTCCTTGTTCGAGGCCAGCGTCGGAATTTCCGGTAATTTCAGGGTTTTCTCGCCGACCAGATGGCCGGGACGATCTGGCAGGAAGTCGATGTCCACGTAGAGCTGATTGGTCACCAGGCTTTGCAGGGAAAGCCGGGCCCTGAGGCCGCGATCGATGAGATCCTGCAAGCTGGGGTGTTCGTGGCGCCCGGATTGATCGCCGAACGTCTGCATGACCTTCTCGAGATCGACCTCGGCAATGACGGGGGTGAGCACCCGGCTGTGTTCGAGGTCATACTGTACGAGTACTTCCTTGACCCGACCGATGGAGACGCCTCTGAGCTTGACGGGCGCGCCATTATTCAAGCCGTTGACGGACCCGTCGAAATAAGCCACATACTGGCGCACCTTGCCGAAGTATTGACCACCTCCGAACATCAGCAGCAGCACGACCGTGAGGAGCAGCCCGCCCATGACGAACAGTCCGATCAGGCGGGGATTGGCGGATACTTTCATGGCTTTGTGAACGGAATGGATGGGGGCGTGGCCGGGCTGCCCTGATGGTCTTCCTGAGCGGCGTTGATGGGTTGACCCCGCTGGAGAAAATCCCGCACCGTGGGATGGTCGGCGTGATCGCGCAGCCAGCGGGGCGGCCCCCGGGCGATGATGGTTTTCGATTCGGCGTCGAGGAAAATGGAATTTCCGCCGATTTCCAGGATGCTCGCCAGATCATGGGTCACGATGATGGCCGTGCAGCCCAGGCTCTCGCTGAGATGCAGAATCAATTCGTCCAGGCGGCGGGCGCTGATCGGATCCAGGCCGGCCGAGGGTTCGTCGAAAAACAGGATTTCCGGTTCCAGGGCCAGGGCGCGCGCGAGCGCCGCGCGTTTCTGCATGCCGCCGCTGATTTCCGCCGGGTAATAGTCCCCAAAACCGGCGAGACCCACCAGGGACAATTTCAAGGCTACCAGTTCGCTGATTTCCGCCCGTTGGAGCCGCGTGTGCGCGGTCAGCGGCAAGGCGATGTTTTCCGCCAGGGTCATGGAACTCCACAAGGCCCCGCTTTGATAGAGGATGCCCATCTTCAGCAGCAATGCGTCGCGCTCGCGAGGAGGCGCGGCCCATAAATCCTTGCCGTCGAAGAACACGCGGCCTTGCTCCGGCGCCTTTAGGCCGATCAGATGCCGCAGCAGCGTACTCTTGCCACAGCCGCTGCCACCCATGATGATGAAGATTTCTCCCCGGCGCACCGCGAAATTCACATCCTGCTGTATGACGAAGTGGTCATAGGCCATGGTCAGATCCGTCACCCTGACATGAATCAAGTTTTCCGAATCTTCAATAGGCGAAAGCCGGGAGGCCATTGTTAAACCCGCGGGCAACTAGCGCTTGAACACGTTCAGCGCCGTGACAATCAGCGTCATCACGGCATCGGAAATCACGATGAAGACGATGCCGGTGACCACGGCGGAGGTCGTTGCCAGCCCCACCGCCGTGGCATTGCGCTGGCATTGCAGTCCGCGCATGCAACCCGCGACCGCTACCAGGATCCCAAATACCGCGCTCTTGAACACCCCGACTTCAAAATCGACCATGCGCAGGCGATTCTGGATTTGCACCTGATATTCGGAGAAGGAGATATCGAACAGTCCCGACGCCACCAATGCGCCGCCGAAGATGCCCACCACATCGGCGTAGAGACACAGGAAGGGGATGGTCAGAAACAGCGCGAGGATGCGCGGCAACACCAGAAATTCCATCGGTGAGAAGCCACTGGTCTTCAGGGCGTCGATTTCGTCGTTGACGGTCATCGAGCCCAGTTCCGCGGCATAGGCCGCGCCCGTGCGGCCAGCCATGAGGATGGCGGTCATCATTGCACCCATCTCACGCGCCATGCCGAGGCCGACCAGGTCGGCGATGAAAATTTGGGCGCCGAACAATTTGAGCTGGACAGCGCCCACGAAGGCCAGAATCATGCCGACCAGCAAGGCGATCAGGCTGATGATGGGCAGCGCATTGGGTCCGCATTCCTGGATCAGGGCGAACAGATCGCGGGCCCTCATGCGGGCCCGACCGAGCAGGAGACGGCCGAACGCCAGGCAGGTTTCGCCGGTGAATTCGGCCAGGTTGATGAAGTCCCGGCTGAACCGCAGGGTCTGTTGGCCAAGGGCCACCAGCCAGCCCGCGGGCTGGACTTCCCGGAGGGCATCCTGTCGTTCCGGTACGGCGCTGGCCAGGGCCAGTAGGCCCCGCACTCCGGAGGGTAACGACTGATCTTTCAGGCCGATGCCGCGTTCCCCGCATAGCCGGATCAGGCGGGTCAGAAACGTCAATAACAGGCTATCCCAGCGGCTCAGTTCATGGCAGTCGAATTCGATTTCGCGACAGCGGGGGGCGGTATTCAGCCAGTTCTCGACCATGTCCACACCGGGGATGCCCATACCGATGCACCAGTCCCCGCTCAGCTTCAGCGTGACACGCGTCGGTAAGTCCTGGAGGATTTCCAGGCGGGGAGGGCTCACGTCGGGGGTCTCTTCAGGCGGTACAGCGCGGAAATATCCTCATCACCATGACCCGCCGCCATGAGTTCGCGGTAGTGCTCCAGGGTCATTGCGGCCAGCGGCAGGGTCACTCCAAGCGCGTTGGCCATGGTCAGGCAGATCGCCAGGTCCTTATGGTGCAGAGCCAACTTGAATCCCGGCTCGAAGAGATTCCGCGTCATGGTGGGGCCACGCTTCTCCAGAAACCAGTTGCCAGCCGCGCCGCCGGACAGCACCTGGATCAGCTTGTCCGGGTCCAAATCAAGCTGGTCACCAAAGGCCAACGCTTCGGTGACCGCTTCGTTGATCCCGGCGCAAAGCACCTGGTTGACCGCTTTCGCGGACTGCCCCATGCCGGTTGCGCCCATGTGGACGATGCGTTGGCCCATGGCGCTCAATACGGGACGAACCCGTTCCAACGTGCCCTCATGACCCCCCACCATGATGGCCAGCGTGCCATTACGCGCGCCCTCCATTCCGCCCGTCACCGGGGCGTCAAGAAAATCGGCCCCCCGTTCGCGCACGCGCCGGTCCGCTTCCCGTGCCGTTTCGCGGCTGACCGTGGACATATCCACCACTGTTTTCCCTGTTTCGAGTGCGGGCAGCAGTTGCTGAATGACGTCCAGTACGTCCTCGTCGGCCGAGACACACATCAGAATGACGTCGGTCTGGCTGGCCAGTTCGGCGGGGCTGCCAGCCTGAGTCACGGAGAGTTCGCTGGCCAGTTCCGTGGCCTTGGCTTCGGTGCGGTTCCAGACGGCCCCCAGCAGGCCAGCCTTAGCGACATTCCGGGCCATGGCCGCGCCCATCGAACCCAGGCCGATAAAACCCGCATTCAGCATCTCCCTTACTCCTCCAGATAGGTGTAACCCGACAAACCCGCCATCAATTCGCTTTCATACAATTTGCGTTGCTCCGGCGGCAGTCGCGCTTCCAGCAGTTTCTTGCGATAGGCTCGCTCCAGTTCTTCCGGATCGATGTGGACATAGCGCAGCATGTCGTCCGCCCCATCGCCATGCATCGGGTCGATCAACCGATACCCGCCCTGGCCGTCGAGCTCGACGTTCACGGAATGGGTATCGCCGAACAGGTTGTGCATGTCGCCCAGGATTTCCTGGTAGGCGCCAACCAGAAATATGCCGAACAGGTAGGGTTCGCCGGGCTGTATGGGGTGCATGCGCAGGGTGGATTCCAGGCTTTGCTGGTCGATATAGGCATCGATGCGGCCATCGGAATCGCAGGTCAGGTCCTGGATGATTCCCCGCCGCGTGGGTTCCTCGTTCAAGCGTTGCAGCGGCATGACCGGGAAGATTTGATTGATCGCCCAGGCATCCGGCATCGACTGAAATAGCGAGAAATTGCAGAAGACCTTGTCCGCGAGCCGCTCGATCAATTCGTCGATGAGTTCCCTATGAGCCCGCAATCTGACATCCAGCCGCTGTTGTACCCCATGGCAGATTGCGGCGTTGAGCCGTTCCGCCTCGGCCAGTTCGGTCAGTCGCAACTGTCCCTGAATGAACATGGCCCGCGCTTCGGCCAGGTCGAATTGGGCCTCATGGTAGACACCCAGCACGGATTCCGTGGACAGTCGCCGCAGGCATTCGGCCAGATCCAGCAGGGGCTTGGCCTGGCTGGAGAGACCCGCGCCGGGGTCGTCCGGGACGGTTTCAATATCCGTGACATTCGTGATCAGCACGGCGTGGTGCGCGCTCATCGCGCGGCCGGACTCGGACACCAGATGCGGATGAGGCAAGCCATATTCGGCGCAAATCTCGCTGAATGAACGGACGATGCTGTGAGCGTATTCGTCGATGCTGTAATTGATCGAGCAGTCGCTGGTCGAGCGGGTGCCTTCGTAATCGATACCCAGTCCGCCGCCTACATCGGCCACTTCGATGGCCGCGCCCAGTGCGTGCAATTCCGCATAGTAGCGGCCGGCTTCGCGTAAGGCCGATCTTACATCGCTGATGTCGGCGATCTGTGAACCCATGTGGAAATGCATCAGTTTCAGCCAGTCCAGTTTGCCCAGTCCGTTCAACCGGTCGACCAGTTTCAGCACCTCGGCGCCATGCAGCCCAAACTTGGATTTTTCGCCTCCGCTGTTTTGCCATTTGCCGGCGCTGATACTGGAAAGACGGATGCGTACCCCGAGTTGCGGCTCTATGGCCAAGGCCGCTGCCTCGGCCAGCACCACGTCCAGTTCCGACAGTTTCTCGATGACGATATAGACATTGAGCCCTAGACGGCGGCCGATCAGGGCCAGGCGTATGTAGGAGCGGTCCTTGTAGCCGTTGCAGATGACCGATCCGGCCCGGGAGAGCGCCAGGATGGCCAGCAATTCGGACTTGCTGCCCGCTTCCAGACCGACCGGATTTGTTGAGGCTCCCAGGATGCCGTCCACGACGCCGCGTTGCTGGTTGACCTTGATGGGATAGACGGGCGTGTATTGCCCGCGGTAGCCGTATTCGCGGCGGGCCAGTTCGAAGGCCTGATTGAGGCAGGTGACACGATCCCGCAGGATATCGATAAACCGGACCAGCACCGGCAAGGACAGCCCCTCCGCCCGCACGGCCCGGGCCAACTCCAGTAGGTCGATCCCGCCTTGTCCTGGATGACGAGTGGGACAGACGATGACATTTCCGGCCTCGCCGACATCAAAATACCCTTCGCCCCAGTGTTCCACGGCATAAATTTCGCGCGACTGTTCCGCGCTCCAGCTATCGGTCATGATGAATTCCTTTGATCACTAAGCCAATTATGTGGAAAATCGGGAGGCTTTTCCATTCGAGGACACCCAATGATCGATGCACCCGGCTGGTTTACGGAGGTTTATCCCCATCATGGCAGCGCCTTTTCGCTGCGGGTCAAGGCTAAATTGCATGAGGAGCAATCCCCGTTTCAGAAGATTGAAATCTTTGATACCGAGTGGTTCGGCAAGTTGATGATCATCGATGGCTGCACGATGGTGTCTGATCGCGACAATTTTCTCTATCATGAAATGATGACCCACCCCGTCCTCTATACCCATGCGGACCCCAGACGGGTGTGGGTGATTGGCGGGGGTGATTGCGGCAGTCTTAAAGAGGTCTTGCGCCACCCCGAAGTCAGCCAGGCGATTCAGATCGAAATCGACGAACGCGTGACCCGGCTGGCGGAAGAATATTTTCCCGACCTGTGCACCTCGAATCATGATCCTCGCGCTGAACTTCTGTTCATCGATGGTATTCAGTGGGTCCGCGACGCCGCCGCCGACAGCGTCGATGTCATCATCGTCGATAGTACCGATCCGGTGGGGCCGGCGGAAGGGCTGTTCAACGAAGCCTTCTACCATGAGTGTTACCGTTGCCTGGGTCCTGATGGCATCCTGGTGCAACAGAGCGAATCCCCGCTCTTCCATGCCGATCTCATCGAAGCCATGCACCGGACCATGCGCCAGGCCGGTTTCGTCGACACCCGGACGTTCTGTTTCCCACAATGCATCTACCCATCCGGCTGGTGGAGTGGCACCATGGCGGGCAAGATGGCGCTTTCGGCGTTTCGTGAAGCCGATGCGGAGGCCAGACCGTTTAATACGACCTACTATAATGCAGAGGTGCATCGCGCCGCCTTTGCGGTTCCGGAGTTCCTGCGGAAAAGCCTGACAACTCTCTGAACATCCCAACAACCACCCTTTTATCTGGAGTCATCCACCATGGCGGAAAAAGAAATCGGCGAAGCCCTCTTCAGCCTGCGTAATGAGGTCGAGCGGATGGAAGATAGTCATCCCGAACTCAAGGACAAACTGGATAATCTCTTGAGCCAACTCGAGGAGAATCTCGAGGCCGGTGAAGATACCCATCAGATTCATTTGATTGAGGATTTTAAAACGGCCCTCTCACAGTTCGAACTGGAACATCCTACCGCCACAGGTGTTCTCAATGAATTGATGGTGACCCTCGGCAATCTGGGTATATAGGGTATTAATGAGTCATTCACGAACCATGGGGTCCAGCCTGCCGTGAAATTTCAACAACATCCCCTCCATGCGGTGTTTGTTTTCTGCCTGGTGCTGCCAGGCTGCGCCTCTTTGCAGCCCGGCGTAAAAGGGGGAGACAATCGCGCCTCTGGCAACAGCGCCGATGAAGTCACGCAATGCGCCAGCCAGGTCCGTTCGATCAACTCTTCACGTCTGAGCCAAACGAGTGTCTCAGGGCCCACAAAACCGGCCATCGATCTCCTGTTCTGGTGTACCAAGGCCGCGGAAAAGGGGGATGCCAAATCCCAATTTGTCCTGGCCAGTCTGTATGAGCGTGGTATAGGCGTACCTGCCAGCCAGCAAGAGGCCCTGAGGTGGTACAAGGCCTCGGCCAATGCGGGCTATCCGGAGGCGCAATTCAAGGTGGGTCAGATTTATGGCCGCGGTGAGGGTGTGCCGGTCGACAAGAATGAGGCCACCCGCTGGTATATCAAGGCTGCCGAGCAAGGACATGCCGAGGCGCAATATTACATGGGTTATCGTTATGAGCACGGCAAGGGCATAGCCCAGAATTATGCCGAGGCCGTGCGCTGGTACAGCAAGGCGGCTGAGCAGGGTAATCTGGCCGCAATGAATGGTCTTGGCTCGTTGAATAAACAGGGGCATGGCGTCCCGCAGAACCAACTGGAAGCCTATAAGTGGTTCAATCTTGCCGCCACCTCGGGTGAGCGCGAATACATGACCAACCGTGACAAGATCGCCGCCAACCTGACGCCATCGCAATTGGCCGAGGGACAACGCCTGGCCAGCGAGTGGGCACGCGCGCATTCGGTCGGGAAGCTGACAACGCATTGAAATCAATACTAATGGCTACTCACAAAATGTCTATCATGGCAGCGGGGTTAGGGCTCTTCAGAAGATAGTCATCAGCTAGCTTACCTTCATATGAGTAAACGTCGCTCGAAAATACCTCTCGAATTAAATGCCATGGACGACACGTCTGAACAGTCTGAAAATGACACAAGCACACTTCAGGATCAAGCAACCAACCCGGAAGACTCGGCGAGGCAATACATGACGAATGAGCAAGGTTCCGAGATTGGTTCCGGAGAATCCGTGATCGGTGACGAATTGGAAATCGTTAACCTGTCAGTTGAAGATTTCAGTGAAACGAACGTCTCGGATGTGGATGTTCATGTGACGGAATTTGACGCTCCGGAATCTTCCGACGCCGAAATTGAACGGCAGGCATTGGCGGCCAAGGAGCAACAGAACTGGCTTCTTGCGGTTGAGCTATGGTCGCGCTTGATCTGCGAAGGCGAGCCCGGTTTACCCTGGTTACTGGAACTGGCCATCGCCCAAAGGGAGAGTGGGCAATTGCAAGAAGCCTTGGCCACGCTGCAACAAGCGGAAAGCCGCCATGGCTTGGATTGCTGGATTGCCGACAACCGAGCACGCGTACATTTGGCGCTGGGTGAACATCGGGAGGCTCTGCTGCACTGGCATCAGGCCCTGGAATTCTGTACCAACGACGCAGACCGCGAAGGTATTGAGCGCATACTGCGTGACATGAACGAAGCATCTCTATCGGCGAGTGAGTCAGATGATGAAGAGCGGGTTTGTAGCACAAGCGATAAGCTCATGGAGGACAGGCAAGAGATTCCAGTGCCGATGGGTGTGGTCAACCTGGATAACGGGGCGATAGTGGAATATGGAGTCGCTGGTAACCGCTTATGGTTGCTGGCTACGGACCTATTTGAAGAAAATCTGCTGCAATTGGTTGCCGATGGACAGAGTATCGAGGCGGCCGTTCACTGGTTCGCCCGACCGGATGCCTTCATTTATCAAACACTCCAGAATATCAATCTGTTGCCGAACCCGGGATTTCAGGGAACGGATGGCAAGAGCCTAGAGGGGTGGGAGCCCGAAGCCGAGGAATCCTGCGCGGTGGATGTCGACTTTTCGGACCATTTCAGGCTTCAAGACGGTCATACCATATATCTCTATGCACCTGCCGGAGTGCCTCGACCCGCTCTGCAACTCCAACAACCCGTCGCGATAATCGGCGACATGGGATTTACTTACCGGTTTACGGGTTTTATTTCCATACATCGCGGGAGAGCGGCGCTGGAAGCGGAATTCCTGGATGCCCTGGGGAATCAGCTCACCACGGAATTCCTGGAACTGTCCCAAACCGATCAGCATCCTGGGGGTTGCCAACTCCAGGATTACCAGTGGATAGAGTGGCTAATTCGCCCCCCACGGGATGCAAAAACCGTCAATCTCCGCATCGCTCTGGGAGAGCATAATGGCCAGCAACCCGAGGACAGTTTCCTGTTCCTGACGCTGCCCTTCTTTGGGATTGCCGCGGAACAAGCTCAGGCCTGGGATCCGGGGTGTCTCACGGCTGGCCGGCTTCTGAATGCCATCGAGCATGATCGGTGGAATCGGTTTGGCATGATCGATTTGCCGCCCGATGTGAAGACGATCCAACTATTGGGCCAGACCCTGGAACTTGGGACCGTGCAACTGCCGTTCGATCTGAAGAGCACCAGGCAAGCCTTGGTCGGGGCCCTGCAGCACGGTGTGGGAGGGCCGGTGTGGTTGGCCTGTCGCTGGCCCATTGCCGGTGAAATACAAGTCTCGGGGGGCAATGGACTGGCATCCGTCCGTGTAGGCGGGTTGTTGAGCCAACAGGAGTTTCTCAAGACATCATTACACGGGCAGAATCTGCTTCCCAATAGTGATTTTTCCGAGGGGCTTGCCCATTGGCAAGCGATTCCCGATGCGGGTGTCGACTTCGCGCCCAACGTAAAACCTTCCGGCGGACACGCGGCCTATATCTTCAGAAAGGCAGGGACTGAGACTGATGTCACACGGCTCTATATGGAAAGTCTGACACTGCCGCCAGGTTCGCATACTTTCCAATTGAGTGGATTGTTTGGCTATCATCGCTGCCTGGGACACTTGGGTATCGAATGGTTGGATGGACAAGGGGCGTCGCTGGGTGAGATTTTACTCAAGCCCAGGAAGGTCAACGCCAGGGGGGAGCAGCGATTGAGCAATTACGATGTGCAGGAAGCACAAGTCACTGTTCATGATCGGGCGCTGGCTTTCCGCGTATTTGTCGAAAAATCAATCACTTCGCAGGGACACAAGGACAGTTTCCTGTTTTTCACCCGTTTATTGTTGGCGCCTCTTGATGGCGGACGCCTGAAATGGCGAAGATCAGAGCCCGAGGCCATCGAGTCGGTCATTCAGTTCGGGAGATTGGCTAGTCATTTCCAAAGACTTGAGGGCCCGTTTCATTCGATGCGTATCAGCCAGATTCTCTTCGAGGATGGCGCGAGTCTGGATATTGACGGACCCGAGTTGCCCGAAGCCGATCCAAGTGGTTGGGAGCATCGTGAGCGTGGGGTTGTCAATGGCAACTTCGAGGCATGGGGGCATGGTCTTACTCTGGTTTCCGAGAACGAGGAAATCCCTGTGGCGGAAGGCTGGTACGTCCATAACCCTGGCCTTGCCAGGATCAACATTGCGGCCACGCGGATACGCACCCGTGATCCTTGGTCTGGAAATCCAGGGGCCTATGCGCACGCCCTGGAGATTGACTATGCCGAGGCAGTTGACCACGTGGCGCTCATGGGCGCCTTGGTTACCGAAGGGTTACAGCCGCGCAAGGGCGCCATACTACGGCTCTACCTGGGAACGGGCGATTCTGGCAATTACGACTGTCTGGATTCGGTTGATGTGTTGCTTGGCGAAGAGCGGGTCATCAATCTTGCCAATCGGGTACAGTTCGGCACGGCGGGCCGCTATTTTGAGTTTAGGATTTCGGTGACGGATGCGGAGCAATTACAAAGCTGCGGCCTACCGGCACACTTGCGACTTAATATGGGTTTTTCCGGTCATTGCAGGTTGGCGGATGTTTCACTGACCAGCGTCATTGAGGAAAAGCCCGAGAATGAAGCTCACCCCGTTATTTTGAGCCTGGAGGATCCGAATCTTGAGTCGCAATATGATCGGGTACGACTAACTGAAAACTGGGGCAAATCCATCCAGTTTGAATGCGTTTCCCGCTATGCGCCGCTCTCCAGCGAACCGCGAGTGGAAATCATCATTCCGGTATTCAATGCGCTACAGGAAACCCTGGATTGTCTACATTCCATACGCGCCAATACTACTGTGCCCTATGCCCTGACCGTTATTGACGACGCTTCGGAACCGGAGGTTACCCAGGCGCTGCGAGCCTACCAGCAGCGTAACCCCGGACTAACGCTGTTGCAAAACGAAACCAATCTGGGTTACACGCGCACGGCCAATCTCGGGTTTGCGCATGCGCGGGCTGAATGGGTGGTGTTGCTCAATAGCGATACGATCGTCACCCCGGGATGGCTAGAAGGTTTGCTGGAATGCGCCGGGAGTGACCCGGAGATCAAATTCGTGGGCCCGTTATCCAATGCGGCGACTTGGCAATCGGTGCCGGCAGTGTTCGATGTCATGGGAAAATTCAAGATCAATTCCCTGCCATCGGGATACGACGCGGCGGACATGGCGCGACTCGTTCAGGCCTACTCCCGGCGCGGTTATCCCCGAGTCAAACTGCTCAACGGATTCTGCACCCTGATACATCGGCAAACGGTCATGGAACTCGGGTTGCTCGATGAAATGGCTTTTCCCCAGGGTTATGGTGAGGAAAACGACCTCTGTCTCCGCGCAGCGGAGGCGGGATATCAACTCGCGATAGCCGATCACGTCTACGTGTATCACGCCAAATCGGCCAGTTTCGGCCCGGTTCGTCGTAATGCCTTATCCAGGGCAGGTAGTGACGCATTGCGTCGCAAACATCCAGCAGTCGATTTGGCGCGAGTGCAGGCCGACATCGCGGAAAGTCCATCGCTAATCCAACTTCGCCAGGATTTGCGTAATCATCTGGAAGGAAACCCATGAAAATTCCCAGCATTGTTTTTGTCCTGCCCGTGAAAGGGGGTGGCGGTGGCGCGAATTCGGTGGTGCAGGAATGCCTGGGGCTTTCACAACTGGGCGTAGAGGTCGCCATCGCGTGCAACAGTGGCAATTACAACACCTTCGTGACCAATTATCCCGAGTTGCAAGGCAGGGTCAGAATCGAACCCTTTGCCCACGGCAAACTTGAGCCCGTTCTGACACGGTATGATGTGGTCATTGCAACCATCAACACTTCGGTCCGGGAAATACGCGACGCCTTGATCAAAAACAAAAATCCACCACGCTTAGCCTATTACGTGCAGGACTATGAGCCCCTCTTTTATCCGCCGGACTCCCCGGAATGGCACGTGGCGCGAGAGTCCTACACTTTGATACCGGGCATGACCTTATTCGCCAAGACCCACTGGCTGCAGCAAATGGTGTATGAAAATCATGGCATCCGGGTCGCCAAGGTTGAGCCCAGCATCGACCATGACGTCTTTTTCCCCAACCTGAGCCGGCCTACGGATCAATTATCCATCGTGGCCATGGTGCGGCCGAAAACGCCCCGTCGCGCCCCGGCCCGCACACTCCGCATCATGGACACATTGGCGGATCGTCACGGGGAGGACATCGCGGTACAGATTTTCGGCGCAACAGACGAAGAGCTGATTTCAGCAGGTTTCGATTTGAATCCCGATATCATTAATCGGGGCATGCTGCGTAGGACCGAGGTTCCCAATCTGTTAAGAAATGCCGATCTGTTCCTTGATTTGTCGGACTATCAGGCGTTTGGAAGGACGGGACTGGAAGCCATGGCTAGTGGTTGTGTGCCGGTGTTGCCGATGATGGGCGGCGCTGATGAATTTGTGGTGGATGGATACAATGGTTATGCTGCGGATACCCGCTCCGATGCCTCCATCATGGGGGCGATCAATAAGTTCGTGAGCCTGAATGCGCAATCCCGCATAGCCATGCGCGTGCACGCCCTGGAAACTGCTAATCGATATACAATCAAGCGGGCTGCGTTGAGTGAGTTGGGGTTGTTCTTGTAGGGGGTTTGTTTGATGCTTAGAGAAATTGTGGGTCTGACCTAGAGAAAGTTTATCGTTGCCTTGATTGTTTTCACCACTAGGCTACTGGTAAGCTGTAATCTAAACCGCATAAGTACTCATAGGGCTTACACAAAATGCTTTCGCACCACCAGAACCCTGTGGAGTTATTGTTTTTTATCAGACGAGCGCCATCCGGATAGTCGGGGCTATTAACTCCTGTTTCATAAAGTTCGATAGTGGTTTACTTTGGCGTTGGTGCGTAAATAGCGGGTTTTGGATGTCTTACTTCCTGAAGAAACCTTCAAAGGAGAACGGCCATGACCACGCCAGCGTCCCCTGCGGGGGGAAGCTTCGAAAGTCAAAGCGCGATACCGGGTGACGCATTGGCACGACTATGACCGCGCCTTGGTCCAACGGGGAAGCCTGGACCTCTGGTTCGACGAAGCATAAGTGCGGGAGCATTGGCATCCCGCCGCCAGCGGTAGGCGCGGGGCACCGTTCCTCTACTCCGACCTGGCCATCCAGGTGCTGCTGACGCTGAAGGCAGTGTTCTCCCTGGCGTACCGGGCCCTGGAGGGATTCGCCGGTTCCCTGATACGGCTGACGGGGCTGAACCTGCCAGTCCCCGACCACACCCAGAGGTCGCGCCGCTCCCGGACCTTGCGGGTGGCGATACCCCGCCGAGAGCGCTCCGGGCCGCTCCACGTGGTGGTGGATGCGACGGGCCTGAAGGTGTTCGGCGAGGGGGAGTGTAAGGTGCGCCAGCACGGGGTGGGCAAGCGCCGCACTGGGCTCAAGGTCCACCTGGCGGTCGATGCCGACGCGAAGGACGTGATCGCCGTCGAGGTGACCACGCCGGCGTGGGGGGACAGCGAGGTGTTCGGGGGCCTGCTCGACCAGGTCGAGGGCCGGATCGGCCAAGTGGACGGCGACGGGGCCTACGACACCCGCGAGGTATACGAGGCCGGGCTGGCGCGGGGCGTGGATGTGGTGGTCCCGCCGCGGGAAAACGCTGTGCCCTGGGGGGCGGGCCATCCCCGCACGCGGGCGCTGGCCGACATCGCCGGGCAGGGGCTGGAGGGATGGAAGGCGTCGTCCGGCTACCCTCGCCGCTGCCTGGCCGAGAACGCCATGTACCGCCTCAAGCAGCTGTTCGGCGGCTCCGTGGCTTCCCGCGTTTTCGAGGCGCAGGTGACGGAAGTCGACGTGCGGATCGCCGCCTTGAACACCATGACCACCTCGGCATGCCGGTATTGGTGCGGGTAGGAGTTACTGCGCCCTGAGCCCGGCGGGGCAAGGGGAAGAACAGCCATGTTGTTATTTACGCACCAACGCCTAATCGAACTGCTTTATCTCGATCAAAGCGGTTTTGGCATAACACATTATATTCCTTACGTTTGCAAGATATCGGGAGTACCATTAGGGTTCCGTGCCGCGCAGCGGCGAGACCGAGATGTTTTTCATGCCCCCAGAAGGGCTAGGGCCGGGTGGTTCGGCGGAGGGTGGCGTGATAACGCCGTCCGGAGGCGAACTGCAAGGCATCCCGACAGCCCGTCGAGCCATCTGCGAGTCACGTGAAGCGACCTTGTAGTCGCTGAACGGATCGAGCGGGGACGGCCGGGGCGCCGAAGGCCATCACCGTCCCGCAAAATGCGGCCGTGCGGCGTCGGGAACGCCGTTAGGCACAGCATTTTCGTGGGACACGCTTATTATATTCGCTAATGTAGGGCACGCTTACAGCGTATATATCTGACAAAAGCCTCACCAGCACCCTCGTGGTTGATTTTCTCGATACGTTCAGCAAGGCGGTGCAAAAGTTCACCTTGGTGGTTCTCGACAATGCCTCGATCCATACGGCAAAGGTGGTTAGCGAAAAACTCTCGGAATGGGAGAGTAGGGATTTGTTATTGTATTATTTGCCCACCTACTCGCCGGAACCAAACATTATTGAAAGGCTGTGGAAAAAAATAAAATATGATATGGTTGCCATTAAGTGCCTATGAATCGTTTGATAGCCTATGGACAAAATTAAATGATATGCATCCCAAGATTGGTGTTGGTTATAATATTTAATTTGAATAGGTGGTTAAGGATGAAAAAAATAGTATTGCATGTAGGTTCAGGTAAAGCTGGATCCACGTCCATCCAACAAGCATTGTTGCAAAGTCAAGAAAAAAACAGTGGATTGTATACCTACCCTGTTTTGCCTAATACTCCGGGCAATCAAATAATAAGACATGCTTTTTGCAAAGGTAATTCGTCTCGAAATAAAATTGCAGGTAAAAATGGATTTGGTGAGGAGCTTAGTCTGGATGAATATCAGGAAGTGATTAAGTTATCGTTTAAGTATCAATGTGAACGATCTAAGAATGTTATTATATCCTCTGAATTTCTTTTTGGTTCATCTGAGGGCGAAGTTAAAGAATTTGGTGTTTTTCTGCGGGATTTAGGATTTTATGAAATACATGCAATAATCTACTTAAGAGATCCTGCAAGCTATTATCTATCTCTTGCGCAGCAAGCGCTGAAGAAACAATATAAAATACCTCAACCAACAAACTTTAAGTATGAGATGATAGGAGCTGCTGATAGATGGTTGAGTATATCGCCAGCCTCAATGACTATTAGGGAGTTTAGTGCATTGAGTCTTCAAAATGGTGATATTGTGAGAGACTTTGAAGAGTATTTATTACGCTGCGGAATTGCAGTTAGTCTTAATATTGATCGGCGTAGAAATGAAACCTTACCCTGTGAGATTATTCAAGCTATGCAGGATATTCATCAGTATCTGTCAAATAGTAAATTTGATGGTCATGTTAAAGCAGAAAGATTAAGAAAAATAAGGAAACTAATTCGGGAAGAAAAGCTAAAAGGAACGAAGCCTCAACTCCTGTGTAGTATAGAGGATTATATACACAAAAGATTCCTTTCTGAAATAATGGAGCTGTATTCAAGGTACGGTATTTTCAAAAATCTTGTCAACAAACCGACTAATAAGAAGATGGACTATAACGATTTAGAACAAATCTCATTATTTAGAGACATTGTTCAAAGTTTTGATGTTGTTCTATATGAAAAAATAAGATCACAATACCTTGAAATGGTGAAGTGAGTTTTGTTAATGTCAAACAAGGAGTGAAATGACTGTGTTTTACAAAAATTATGGTCCTGAAGACAAGCCGGTGTTAGGTATTGGTGTGATTACATATAATAGAAAAGAATCATTGGCTAACTGTATTCAGAGTATACTGGATAGTGTGCTAGAGCCATTCGATTTAGTCGTAGCAGATGACGGATCACCAGATGAAACATATGCTTATTGTAGATCAAAGGGTATACCAATAGTAGGTGGTGTTAATCGAGGAATATCCTGGAACAAAAATCGTGCACTCTTCAGCCTTATGTCGTGGAGTACATGTGATATTATTGTGCTCATTGAAGACGATTGTTTTGTTATTGATAAAGATTGGGCAAATGTCTGGATTAATGCCACAAATAGGTATGGTCATATAAATGTTGTTCATCCCAGTACAAGAACCGCCTTGGAAGCTGGAGAACGGCCAAAAGAAATTCTTGCTGGTAGCGACACAGCGATGGATCCTTATTCTTGCATGAAGATATCGGGTATGATGATCAGTTCAACTCGTGATGCGTTGAATCGAGTTGGATACTTAGATACAAGATTTATAGGATATGGACATGAACACGCCGAATGGACAAGCCGATTCCGTAGAATCGGATACGGTATCAGAAGGGTTGATGATAATGGCAAGATAATCAAAGCAAATGCCATGCTTAGCTTTGGGGTTAAGTCACAGGATGTTCCTAGTACAAGTATCAAAAATACAGTAAGTCACAATAAGTTAACCTACGACGCTATCAAGAGGGAGTCCGTCTACCGACATCCATGGCGTAGCGAGATTGAACGAGCTAACCTGATCGATGAGATATCTACAGGTC
>Ga0172367_10002302_pt1 | contig 26355 bp, 21 predicted proteins | sample Lak10m_FD_114542 | JGI IMG/M metagenome (GOLD analysis project Ga0172367, IMG submission 114542) | Freshwater microbial communities from Kabuno Bay, South-Kivu, Congo - kab_022012_10m | ecosystem: Environmental > Aquatic > Freshwater > Lake | place: Democratic Republic of the Congo: South-Kivu...
AAGGGCGTGTACCTCGGGAAATCGGGCTGCGACTACGAGATTTGGCTGCCGGATGGTCGCGCTGGTATGATAGAGGTCAAGTCCAGGGAGGGCATGAGGGTGGAGACATCTGCAGTTGACTCGAAGCAGGCGGAGCAACTTAGCCGCAGAGCTAAGTGGGGGCAACTCGCTTTTGTGCTTGTGAGGCTCTCCAGCAACTGGTTCTTAGTTCCATGGGCCAACTGGATGCACCCCGAGAGGAAGAGCCACAATCTTGAGCAGCTTGAGCAGATAGGCTTTAAGCTCTCTGAATCAAACGGGATTCTAAATCTCATGGATGCTATTCAATATTTTTCTTGAAACGGCTTAGTTACCAGGGGTATCAAGGTAGACCCCCTCAACCAAAGTACTTGGAGCTTTAGAGTGATTACGAAAGAGGAACTTGAGAATCTGAAGCAAGTCTGCACCGCCATGAGTAACTGCAAGCTGCATGGCGACGCCGTATTCATTACACCCAGCGGCACTCAACTATTTCTGAGCAGCTACTCTCACGGAAAAGTGTACCTATGGGACGAGGAGGCCGAGCAGCTCATTATAACCGTGGAGCGGCCGGAGGATACTAGCAGCGGTAGCTAGACCACCGACTCCACCAGTTAAATAGAAACCCTGAACCGGGTTCAAACCCGGAAGATACCCCTTTATTCTCTTAAATTAGGAGCTTTTCATGAAATCTAAAAATAATAACAAGATGCTTGGGGACTATGTTTTCTCCTCGAAGTACGCCAAGTATATCCCTGGGTCTAGCAGGCGCGAGAGTTACGCCGAGGCTATGGACCGCTACATCGCTATGATGCTTGAGCGTTTCCCTGCCTTATCTACGGAGCTAGAGGAGTGCCGCGAGGCGCTGCACCGGAAGCAGATCGTTGGTAGTCAGCGCGGGTTACAGTTCGGCGGTGTAGGCGTCACACAGAATAACCTGCGGCTTTATAACTGCTCCACCCTCTACATTGACCGGGTACGCGCCTTCTCAGAAACCCTGTACCTGCTTCTTTGCGGCTGCGGAGTTGGCTTCTCCGTACAGAAGCACCACATCGCTAAGCTCCCCCAGGTAAACCTTACCGGACGGGTCTACTATCACGCTGTAGGAGACTCCATTGAGGGCTGGGCGGAGGCTTGCCAGGCTCTCTTCGCGGCTTATCTCAGTGGTGGGGACTATCCCAACTTTGACTTCTCTGGTGTACGGAAGAAGGGGGCTAGCATCAGCCACGGGGGCAAAGCCCCTGGCCCTAAGCCGCTCCAGCTCGCACTACAAAATTGTGACACTATTCTTAGCGCCGCAGTAGGCAGGAAGCTAAGCCCCATCGAGGCGTTCGACTGCTGCATGCACCTCTCGGATGCCGTAGTTTCCGGCGGTATTCGTAGATCTGCGGCACTAACTCTTTTCTCGATTGATGACCAGGAGATGCTCACCGCTAAAACTGGTGATTGGTTTATTAAGAATGGCCAGCGCGGCCGAGCTAACATTTCAGCTCTGATCTCCCCGGATACACCAGAGAAGCAATTTAAGGAAATCTTTAGCAGTACCAAGCAGTTTGGCGAACCTGGCTTCCTGTTTCTTAACAGTAGTGAGCATTTGCTTAACCCTTGTGCTGAGGTCTCCATGTGTCCAACCCTAATCAAAGACCCCCATGGGAATGTGGTGGAACAGTACACCCTTGAGCTGGTTAACCCTGAAAATAGGGCGCATTGGGAGGCGCAGGGCTATACCTTTGAGAGCGGGGTGTCACTCTGCAACCTTACCGAGATAAATATGAGCAAGGTGCAAACGGAGGAGGAGTTCTACAGGCTTTGTAGACTGGCAACGATCCTTGGGACACTGCAGGCCAGCTTCACTGATCTTAAGTATTTGACCCCCTGCTCCCGGCAGATAGTGGAGCGTGAGGCTCTGCTTGGGGTTAGCATCACTGGGGTGTTTTCTAACGAGCTTTTTAGGGATCAGAATATTCTAAATAAGGGTGCATATATCTGCAATGCGACAAATATTAAGTACGCCAACCTCATTGGTATCAAGGAGGCCAGTAGGATCACGCTTATCAAGCCTAGTGGCACGGCCTCCATTGTACTTGAGTCAGCAGCCGGCGCGCATCCCTGGCACGCTGCGAAGTATATTAGGAGAGTGCAGGCCGACGCCTTTGAGCCTTTGTACCAGTTCGTTGAGGCGCAGCAGCCGGAGCGCTGCTTCAAGAGCGTATGGGGCGGGGAGCATGCTAGGGTGATTGCCTTTGCGTGCGAAGCTCCGTCCGGCGCGGTACTTAGAGATAGTATTGGAGCTATCACCCATCTTGAGTTGGTTAAGCACCTCAACGAGAACTGGGTACGCCAGGGGACTCTGCACGAGGAAAGGCTGGAGGCTGCATACCACAATGTTAGCTGCACGGTTACCGTGAACTCCGAGGAGGAGTGGGAGAGCGTAGCTGCATATCTTTTTAAGAATAAGAGCTATTTCACCGGGGTATCACTGTTGGGAGGCAGCGGGGATTATCAGTACCAGCAAGCACCCCTGCAGGAGGTTAGGGAGGACTACTCCACCCTGGATAACCCGGATCAGCGCGCAGAGATGCTAGCCCTGTGGAATAGTATCAGGGGTCTGCCGGACCTTGACTTTAGTCTTTGCTTAGAGGACTCCGACAACACCAAGCTCCTTGAAGCTGTAGCTTGCGCCGGTGGCCAGTGCGATATCACCTTTGATAAGCCAGCTCCCTAGCTCTCCAAGTGTCTAGCTGCTCTGACTACCACATTAAACAGTTAAGTACTTCCCCTAGCTAGCTCTCCCTTAACTACTTCCCTTATCTACGTAAATAGTAGAGTTAGCCACGTAGCTAACCCAATATTCGATAGAGCTGCTTCAGGGGGTATACCTACCTACCCCTGCGACTTAAAACCTCGGCAAATCGAAGAATAGACCCCTTTAAACGCATGGTACATGGGATGCAGAACCTACTGGTAAGAACCTCACCTCCCCCAAAGAAGCCACTTTCTTACCGGATCAGTGAAATTATAGTGGGTGTGTCAACCTGCTTGACCCGGTCAACAGTAGATCAAGCCGGATTTCGCAGTGTTTACCAACACTTACGTGATTTCCGGGTGATTTGACCGGCAACACCGGACACTCCTGCCCCTAGTAAAAAAGGAAGAAGTCCTGATCTCTATAAATTTTTTTGAAACAGACACCTATGATGTTGGCAGATCAAAGTAGCTGGTGTGCGTCTCGTAAGTATCGGTAATCACTCACTTTTTTACTAGTAGACCCCTTGATCTGGGGGGTTGACCGGGTGCTTCCAGGGTATGATTCGGTCAACGACCTTGACACAACCTCGAGTTTTTAACAGTTTCTGGAAAAAAGAGCTATCTATAGCTAATTTTCCATAACCTAGTATAGTAAAGCAATTAAATGAAGGTTAACCCCTTTTTAGCTATGTAGATAACGTTAACGACGTGCCTAACTCTCTTAACAAAACAACAGGAGCTTTACAGTGATCAACAACACACTCTGGCTAGAGATAGAGCGTCGATTTGGCGCTTTGACCTTGGATGGCAATCTACAAGATATCCCGGCAGCTGCAAAAGCATGCAAGGACTATAGTTTTCTTCAGCTAGATGCGGTGGCTCTCGATGAACACAGGGTATTCATTGATCTGACCAAGGAAACTGCGGAGACAACGCACCAGTTTGTTTCTCATATTGCTGAGCTTCTAGAGAAGTGGGAGTGCGAGGGCAGCTTTATAGTACTGGTTAAATCACAAACTAACGCGGTGTACTGGCCCACCATTGTAAAATCAAGTAAGCACCTCTACTTTTTACAGGGCAGCGTGATACTCCATAAGGGGGGTGCTTGCGTACCGTATCCAGTAGCTCTCATAGAATTTAGAGGCGCAGTAAAAGCCGGGCCTCTCGTACACACAATGAATATACAGCAGCTTGATCCTGCCCCCGCGGACTATGACCGGAAGCGAGTACTTTTCGCCAGAAGCAAAAACTCAAATACTTGACATCCCTAGTAATACTTAGTAAGATTTAAGCAGAACTTTTTGGAAAAGGAGCTAACGTGAAGTTTCATAAAATGACGAATGACCAGCGAGAGATACTAGAGGCCCTGGGTATCAAGCTAGAGGACCTAAACCTCATGAACTTTGATGCTTTGAACCTCGTGGCTGATGCCGTTGAGGAGTTCAGCGTACCAACCCTCATGGTTCGCAGCCGTAGGGCGTTAGTCGCCAAGCTAAGGAACTCTGCAAATCTCTCAGTTCGCAGTGGTCCTGCCTCTAATCTCAATCCTACCGAGAAGCTAATCATGGAGCATTGGGGTGCTGACCGGCTTGCAGAGCTTACCGACTTTCTTGGTTGGTGCTACGAGCAGAATATCTGCTTACCCATAGCCTCTGCGGCTGAGAGCTGCAAGCAAGACCCAATACAACTTGTTGACCCTAACTCTAGGTATGTAGAGCCGGGCCTTAATCTACAAGAAGATGGGTATCTTTCTTTTACTACGCTGGTTTCGGAGGAGGATCAGCAAATGGAAGAAGAAGGAATTATAAATGACTCCGTAGACCAGGAAGACGCGGAGGGTGAGGAAGTGGAGTTCGATGGGTTGTTTGACCTTGACGATATTGTTACAAGGCTTCCGCTATCCCGTACAACATACCGCATCGAGTGGACCGGCGAGCTTTCGCCTAGCTTCCGGAGCAACTATATACGCAGCGTGCTACACGGTAAGCTACCGCACCCATACTTCTTCATTGACTCTACTGGTGTAACTAACGACTCACAGCCGGCGGATAGAGACCTGGATAACTGGTATGAGCTTGGGCCAAGCCATCTGACTATCAGTAGAATGGGTAGCTTGGACTGCCCCCGCATCTTCCAGGCGCTACTACAGGCGGCGGAAGCCTCTACCAGCTTCCACCGTATCCACACTGCTTACTCGAACCCAACACCAATCTCCGGGTATAACAGCTATGTGACCGCATTGAGGAGAGAGGTAGTATAAAAATGCTGGATTTATCCGAGACTCGCCACGCCTACGAATCTTCCTTGGAAGCCCACTCCCGCCTACTTGAGCTGCTAAGTAAAAAGTACGTTGAGTTACTGGAGGAGGAGGAAGAGGGCGGGCCAGCAGCAAAGGAGCATAGGGCGTATCTACAGGAGCGTATAGACCGGATTTACTATGTGTGGGATTGGACCAGGCAGCAACTTAAGACGATCCCGGTAGTCAAAGAAGCGCCAGCCCACCTTAGGTAGGGGCTAGTAACCCTCCCAATTCTTGCTAAGGTCGGACCATAGCGTCTCAACAACTTGGTTTTCAGCCTCCCAATTCGAAGCACTAGTTCTAAGAGTCTCGCTATTTATCTCTTTGTCGCCCACAAATATAACGTGCTGGAAACTATTCATAGCAGCATGCTCCGCGATGGAGAGTGCCAGCACCGTATCGTCATGCTTCATGTAGGGATAGCCTAGCAGCTCGTCTGTTAAGGCCCGGATCTTTGATCTATCGTTTTCTGCCTGGCTAGGAAACACGTATTTACCGTTCTCAAGCAGGCTAGCTACGCGGCTAAGACCCTCAGCCTTAGTTCTCTGCGTAGTTTGATGCTCCTTAAAGGGCAGATCGCTCTTACCCCGCAGACCGGCTACGTGCAAAGCGCCAAAGCTGTTTCGCTCAACCCTAACTTCTCTAGGCTGCACCTGTAGGCCTCTACAGAAAAGCTCTACCCTCCTATACAACTCATCAGGGGTAGCACCCCTAAACCTTGCTATATCCAGCAGATACCTGTCTCCCGCTGGTGTTACACCCAAAGCTACAAGCACCGTGTAGTCGCTATCATTGCTATTTGCTTTACTAGAGTCAATCGTAAGCGCGAGGTCTACGCCTACGACCACATAATCTATAGGAAGGTCCGCAGGGAGCTGTGAAAAGTTATAGAGCTTGCCCCGGCTAACCGCGTGATTTACCCACTGCTCCTTAAACACGGAGCTATCACCGGATAGGGGTTGGTTCTGCATCTCCCGGTGGAACAAGACCTGCCCAACGGTAGCCAGTTCCGTGAGCAAGAACCTTAGTGGTCGCTCTGCGGGCCAAAGAACCTCAGCCTGCTCCTCCCCCTCTATAACAATATCTTTTATGATGTCTCTGCCACCTACATGCTCAGTCACAAACTTGTAGGAGGTGGGCCAAACCTTGATGGCAGAGTCTACTATGGCAGTAGTAGTAACGTCCTTTAGCATATCGGAGTATAGATCATTACTGCCTTTCCTCGTGCCAATCGTTAATAGAAGGCCACCTCTGTTTAGGATTGGCATAAGAGTGCCACCAAGCCACTCCTTGCTCCTTCTTCTCAGGGCATCGCTCCCTGCCGTTATAGAATCTTCTACGTCATCCAAGATAATAAAATCTACGTGCGCGCCGGTAACGCTGCCACCGATACCAATAGCCTCTATCGACGGGTCAATGATCTTTCCTTCGCGCTTCAGATATAGCCGGTTATTCAGCCAGCTGGTACTCTCGTCCCTAAAGGGCAGTAGATCATTGCTAGCCCAATCCTCAATGATCCTAGGATCTTCTAGATATTGTCTAATCGCCTTTAATCTTTTTTCAGCCTGGCCGGCAGTAGCACTAACTATGAGGATAGTGGAGTCTCTACAAGTAGCGAGCTTCCATACTGCGAGGATCAGCGAAAGATAGCTTTTGCCGTGTCCACGCGGGGCAAGCACCAGAAGCTTCTCCTTGCTCTTAATTGCAGCGGCTTTGTTGAATAGCTGGGTAGCTTTACGAAGCCATCGCTCCTGGTGATCTAGGTGCTGCAGGCCCATATAGTAAGACGCGAAGAAGCTAGGACTCATAATACCTAGCAGCCTGCGTCCCTCTACTGTGTTTATAAGCTCAGCTACATCCTGCGCGGTGAACTTTGGGTTATTCCTCATCTTCCTCTCCTCCTCCCTCTAATTCTTCCGGCTGTAACTCTTCCATTTGCTCCTCTGACCAGGAGTCCCCCCGTGGTTCTTCCGTACTCATATGCTTGGCGATAATATTGCCGAGTAACTCAAGGTTTCCCCTCGGTAGCCTTAGCTTACGCTCCGCTTCCATCATCATTTCCGTACTATTCTTTATTACGGGGGTGATCGCACTAGGCTTATTGGTATCCGGTAACTCATTCCCGGTCAGATTTAAGCCACAGAGCTTTGCCTGACTACCGCCGGCATCAAGTACGAGTTTGAGCCAAGCCCCCTGCACCTTGGGGTCATCGTCGAGGCTCTTACTCAAATAGTAGCTCTCCCAAGCCTCTTCCTTTACCCGCTCCGCCTCCTGCCACAAGGCTTCTCTTCTACTATTCACAAGGCTAGTACTCATACTTGCGGCCCACCCGCTAGCTATCTTCTCCAGCATTGTTTTAGATTGCCCTATGGACAATCCGGTGTGCTTAGATATGGAGCTAGCGGTTCTAACCCCACGAGCCACTAGCTGCTCTACGCAGTTCTCCCACGCCAGCGATTCTTCTGTAGAAAAGGGAGGTCTACTGTTGACCGGGCATTCAATGCCAGCGATAGCCGGGTTTCCTGAGAGTACTCTTACAAGTACACCTCGCTCCTGTGGCGTATCAATAAGTACAAGATCAGTATTTAGGATATTTAGCTTGTCTGGCTTTCTCATTTTTTTGGCTATACCTCCATCGAAGTTCAACTATTTATAATTGTAGCATAATTAAGGCGTTGCGGCTTCCCTGTTACTTGACCTACCAGCTTAGCCATTGAACCAGCCCGCCACAAAGCAGAGCCAAACACCGAATGATTAAGTACCGTAAACTCCACAGTATCTGCGGTCTGCCCAGTACGGTGCGTTCTAGCAAGTAACTGCTCCCAGGTTGCAGGGTCGGCTATCAAGGCGAGTACTAAACAGCGGTTGTACTGCTGCAAGTTCTTGCCAGTTCCGTGGCTCTTAACCGACAAAATAAGGTTTGGGTGCTTGCCGGAGCTATCTAGAGTGGGTATGTCACCAGGACCACTTAGATACGGAATATTAAGTTCCCGGCTAAGTTCCTCACCTAGTTCTTTGAACCCCACCCAAATAAGAAAGGGGTTTCCCTCCTGCTCCTCTACCCAGCGCTTACTATACTCAATGATATAACGGTTTACCCACACTGCACGCTTCGGGGGCATATCCTTCTTAAACTCGTCCGTTGAGAACCAGGCATGATAGTAGGATTCTCCGCTTTGCTGCACCGGTAAAGGAAGCTCTTCAAACTTATTTTCTATGAGCATTGGGGTATCGAACCCGGGTATCTCGTAGTCAATAACTCTACGCACAAAGCTATTCCAGTTTCGCCTAGCTTCCAGCCAAGGAGTGTCCCTTTCCCCGTCCTTCCAGTCCCAATAATATAGGAATCCAGAGTAGAGTTGCGTTAATGCCCTAACTACAGAATCGTCCTCCCATAGGTGACTTGATACTTCTAACTTCTCAATAGTCTGAGCGTCTATGAAGTCGGATAGCGCCGAACAATCATGGTCATCAACAAATAGTCTTATCCTTGTACATAGCTGTTCCGGCACTTCTAACTTTAGCTTTGTTATATTGAGGCTAGCCCCAACTGAGTCCTCGCTTGACAGCACAACCCCCGGGATATCCTTTAGTCTGCTGTTCAAAGCAATTCTTGGATCGCTAACCCCGTACTTATTGAGGAGAGGCCTAAATCTATTATATTTAAACTGGTCTGCGCAGCCCTGCAGTATTTCGTCCCATTCGGAAACGGTTCGCGCATCAAGGGGGAATGGGGAGTTATCCCGCAAAGCCCAAGCAGAGAGATGCGCCACATTAGAAACGCTCTTATTTAAGAGAGTTCCACTAAGGAAGCACACTATTAACTCCTCGTTCGACTCGATATACGCACCGAGGCGCTTGGTCCTAGCACTCCCCAAATCTTTGAGGTAGTGGGCTTCGTCGCAGATCAATAGGTCCGGTTTCAACCGAAGAAACTCGGTATAGCCAGACTGTCTTGAAAACCGCTCGTAGGAGAATACCGTGATCTTAGCTAGGTCCACATTGAAGTGCATGGACCACTCTTTTAACTCCCGCTCCGTCTTAGCTACAAGGCTAGCGGGTACAAATAAAGCAGCAACTTTGCTCTGCAGGACAGTAGGGATCAACCCCGAGATCAGAGTTTTACCGCCACCAGCGCCTATAAAAGCTAGGAGACCGCGGGCATAGGCTACTGCGCGCAAAGCCTCCTCCTGCTTAGCAAACAGCTTAAAAGCGCAACCAGCCTTGTACACCCCCGAAAGGTCTATAGTATCCAGGGAGGCCGGCGGGGTTTCAATATCGCAGATACGCTTAGCCTCAGACCGGACGCCCTGCGCTTTAGCCTTGCCCTGCATTAGATGCTTTATTTTGTCGTTCATTTTAGAGTTAGCTTCTCTTAGTGAGCAATGACCACGCGGGAGAAGCAATGGTGCAAGGCTTGCCCGCACTTATTATAGAGCAGCGAATTACCGTCAATGTAGCAGTCACCGAGGGAGTCTTGAGGTATCTCAAGTAGCTTTGCGTTTAGAAGCTCCCAGCCTTCCCCGAACTGGATTAATCCAATGTGCTTAACCCGGCGAGAGTCCGCTATTTCCTGAAGAATAGAACCTAGCACCACTTGAATCATGGGGATGCTGCCTTTGATAGTCGCGCAGCTAACAAACAAGGTAGCCTCCTTCACGGGGCTAGGAGCTAGCTCCACGGGGCTAAGAGCTAGCTCCACGGGGGTTACACGGCAGTCCTGAATAAACCGGTCGATCACTGTAGCAGAGCCACTATCAGAGCCAAGATCCTGCGGCTCTGCACCTACATTCTGAGGCTCTCCCGATGTAGCCTGGTTCAACATAGCCGCTTTTGCGGGGCTACTCTTCAACTTACTCAAGACGCTCTTCTGCTTTTCGGTCATAATAGGTTCACTCCTGTTCTCTGTTTTGCCGGTATCCGGGAGGATTTGTTGGTGGCACTGGGCGTAGTAGGGGCAGCGCTTCCCGTAGGAGTAGCACTGCTTGTTGTTTTTAGGCAGGGTTTCCACTGGTTTCTTAGCGGATGCCAGCATTTCTTCGACCTTTGTATATATGGTCTGAAATACCTTATCCACATGCTCTCGGGTTACAACTATAGATGATTTCCTGGCCTCATACGGAGGCTTTGTAAGATACGCGATATGGCTGAGCCTAACCTGGGCGGAGTCACAATGAGCCAGTACGTGCTTCGCATAGATAATTAGCTGCGTATCAAAGGCAAGCTCGTCCGGGGACTTAGCGTAACGCCAACCACTGGTGGTCTTATGGTCTAAAATCTCAGGGAAGTCCTCCAGATCGTGCGAGGAGTACAAGCAGTCAATGAAACCCTTAAATGGGATTGGCTGCCCCGGCAACTGCAGAGTATCAAGGGCAAGCTCCACCTGCTTATCCCGAGAGCGATCTAGCAGGTAAAGCCCAGCCATCGCTATCTCACCGGCTATCTCCTGCTGATCGGGGATAGTCCCCGAGACCAGATAGTCTTCAAGATAAGAGTGTACCTTAGTCCCTAGCTCCATAGCCGGGGTACTCTCCTCCTTGTCCCCAATAACATAGCGGTAGTACCACCGGGTAGGGCAGGCCTCATACAGCTTTATAGAGGAGGCAGAGACGTGCCTTATCTCGTTGAGGTCGCTGCCTAACTCGCTCAAGGTGCTGCTGCTGCTGCTGTCCTGGCAGGAGGACACGGCAACCGGTAAATCGTAGCTATCAACCAGTAAATCTTTCATCGAAAAGACCTTTCATTTGCTTGGTTTTCTTACTCACCATACCTATAATTTAGCGATACTTCAAGAGTCACTTGAAGAAGGCTCTGCGATTTTATATGGTATAAGCAGCTAGCCCCCACGTAACTGAGACAAAAAAACGAAGCGAAAGGATCTATGATGCCGAATCTCACCGATTCCCCATTCTCCCAGGACTACAACCATAAGTTGCAGTACCGGATACCTGCAATAACATCGAGCCTGGTTGTGGACACAATTGAGAGCTTGAGCGAGCGTATGGGCCGGAGTCGGGCGCAAAGTATCTGCGGGCTAATTGCCCAGCTACGTTGCAACCTGCCGGTCGCCCTCACAAAGTTTAATATGGACGACCACTCCGCTATCCAGTTCGCGCAGCACGTACTGGACAATGCTCTAATTTTTCTTACTTCCCCCTTCAAGGTAAGCTGCCGTGACCTAATAACTGCGGTTAACCTTGATGAGGATACCCCCGCTAACTTCGCGATTATGATGCTGTCCAACCAGATGCTGACTGCCCTATCTCAAATACTGGAGGGTGCTGCCGGACTGGTGGTAGACTTCCTAGATGACGACACGGTAACACCCAACTGCGTTATAGACTTTGTACTGGCGAAGGTTGAGCAGGTGGCTACGGATAACTCCTCCAAGTTCTCCGTCATACCCATGTTCGCTAATGAGACTGTCGAGCAGTGCGTCATTGATTTTGTATCAAAAGCGGATAGCTAACCCTGGAAAAAAATATTAGGGTAGCCCTTCAAAAAACTTGACGTGCCGACCACAAAGTATTACAATTGGTAGTGTAAGAGATTCTGATCCCACCTCAAAAGCTCCAGGAGTTTCCAATGAGCTACGTAACTTTCAAGACGCAAGATACAACCCCGGGCTGCAGCGCGCTGCCCACAATCCCCTCCTACGCTGTTGGTGATCTATGTATCGCTAAAGCAGGGTACAGCCAGGCTTTCCGCAAGGCTGACGGTAGTTCGGTATGGCAAGACCACGTTATGACCGGTTTCTTCCCAGACAAGCCCGGGCTGGCTGAGACGGAGGCTAACGCAGCTAAGGCCGCCACCCTGTTCTTTGATATTGATCTCAAGGAAGTTATCCTGGAGAACCAGCAGTTTGTTGACAAGGCAGCTACTTGGTTTGACGAGAACTGGGGTACTTCCAAGTATACTTTCGGCGTGGCGCAGGATGCAGCGACTACCAAGAAGGTTGAGCGGTTTCTGTGGCAGAGCGACGAGGAGGATATTAAGGCTTGGGTAACCCCCTATGTACTCAAGTTCCTTGATGTAATGGACTCCATACTGGGTAAGCCGTCGATGATCCTGTATTCGGGGCATGGCGCGCATATTCACTATAACCTGTGCGACGAGGACGGCTGGGCCGACGAGTACGCTAAGAAGTACAAGTCTCATGGAGCTAGAGCTAACTACGCGCAGGTAAAGCTACTGCAGGAGCAGCTAATCGCTCATGTTAACAAGCAGGACGGCAATAGCTTCCAGTTTGAGGGGGTCACCTTTAGACTGGTTGATGCCGCAGCTAAGGGCGTATCCGCCCGGAAGTGCAGCGAGATTAGCTTCATAAATAAGAAGTGCTATCTCAAGATGAAGAGTATTGAGCCTATGATGGTGGACCGGTGGGAGGCTGGTCGCCGTATCGACACCACCAAGATCCAGTTTGAGCTAGCCCCAACCATTGCGCAGCGCGTTGATGCTGCAGCACAGAACCCCGGGAATACCACGGCTGCTGGTACTGCGAAGGGCAAGATAAGCCCCCGTAGAGTTAGCTCCGAGTATAAGCTGATCTGCAGGGGAGCGGATGGCAACGCTGTAGAGTCTTGCGCCTCCGCCGTCATGAAAGCCTTGAAGGAGAAGGACGAGTCCTTGTTTAAGCTGGAGGAGGACTCCGGGAACGTGGTTGGTCGCGTGAAGATCAAGTGCAGACCGGTTGAGGACAACCCTTTGTCCCATACCAACCAGCCTACAGTGCAGGATTGTCACGGCTGGGCCTACCTCGATGCTGCCGGCTCTCTAGTTGTCAGAGTTAGCGTGTCGAATATCGGGAAGTACACTGCAGGGGAGCATTGGAAGCAGATTGCCGGCGGTCACTACGTTGGAACTTGGGTTTATGACGGCATTGAGATCGATCTTATCAGAGACCCAAAGACAAACGCGGTACTGGATAACACCACTAACTATATAAGTATATTTGGGAGTGACCCGTTCCTGTTTGGCAAGGTTCGCCTAAACTCCAGAATTATGACTATTTTTGTGCATAGAGATATCCATGTACAAACAACCAGGGATGAGGATGAGCTTGATAAGGCGAGGACCACCGTATGGTTTCCTATCAAGGGTAACCACGTCACGGTATTCACCCAGTACTTGGAGCGTAAGTACGGTATCCGCTCGGCTAAGAAGGACTTTATTAGAGACGCACTCTCCTTTGTTGCATCTAATAACAGCTATGACCCCGTAAGAGACCTCATAAGAAACACGGCATGGGACGGTGTAGATAGGCTGGGAGATGCCGGAGGGAAGAGCTGGCTCTGCGAGATACTAGATTTACCGGTGAATCACGATAACTATCCGCTGTACGAAGGCTATGGTATCAGTACTGCACTCTCCATTGTCCGCAGTATCTTCTGCGTCGAGGAGTCTGCGGATATTCAGCATCTTCTCTGCCTGCCTGGGCCTCAAGGTGCGGGTAAGTCCAGATTTCCACAGGTACTTGGGCTGACCCATATCTTTGGTAAGGACTACTACCATGACGCCGGCATCAAGATGACCCCGGGCGACAAGGATACTTTGATGACCCTGGAGGGGCGTTTCATTGTAGAGCTACCAGAGTCACTATCCCTGCAAAGCTCCACTAATGATGCGCAGATCAAGGCTTTCATTACAGCGCAGGCTACCGCGTTTCGGAGGCCTTACGACAAAGAGATGAGCATGCTCTATAAGAATACCTTCTTTGTCACCAACAGTAACGAGGAGGCGTTTCTCACGGACGCCACCGGCAGCAGAAGATTCCATATTGTGGACTTGTTCAGAGACTCCTACTTCAAGCCAGCGAGAGGCCGATTCCGCATTGATAATATGTGGTTAGAGGAGAATATCCTGCAGATCTATGCGCAGGCTTATAACCGTGTATGCCTCGGTATAGGTATCCCGGAGACCGCAGAGACTAGGGTTTGGCGCGGCAAGAAGGTGCAGTACTGGAACTTAGCTTCCAATCTAGAGGACGCCCGAGATGCTTTGAATGAGCAGTTCATGGTGAGCAACAGAATGGCTGAGGCGGTTGAGGATACGATCAAGTATCTGGAGGGTGTGAAGTTGTTCGTTGTGGACTTCGAGCGGTTCAAGAACACCCTGCTGGCCAGACACCCCGATCTCACCCAGTTTAAGGTGAAGAATAGCGCAAAGAAGTACCTGAAGCGCTTTGGCTGGGAGGTTAAGCATACCAGCAAGGGTAACCTGTGGAAGCGTATAGACACGGAGGAGCAGCGCAGTCCTGAGGATGTAGCTGAGGGGGCTAACCAATACGCGGAGAGCGTCAAGGAGAGCCTAAGCCGCGTCACCCCCGGAGCTTCTGTTGATCTGGCTGCACCTGTGAAGGGCAGCAAGAAGAAGGTGGAGGAGAGCAGCGAGATCAAGATTGAGGATATACGGATGACTATGGCCCAGGTGACGGAGCGTACCCGGAGGCGGCGCGAGAGCATAGCGGCGGGAGCTACACCCGTTGAGGTGAAGAAGGCTACCTCCGCAGATAGTGGTGTGCAGGAGAACCAGAAGCTAAGTGGAGACCAAGACTTAGCCGCCAAGCTACAGGCTAGACTTGCCGCAATGAGAGCCGGTCACTAGCCCCGGGGTAGGTTGGGGCGTGGTACAGAACTATATGGCGGGTACAGAACTATATGGCGGGTACAGAACTATATGGTGGGTACAGCGTGAACCACAGAGAAAGATTGAGAAAATGCACCAAGAACTAGAACTTATGCTGCAGGACGTCCTGGATAGCGGGTACACAATAGATCAGTTTGTGGTATTGCTATCGGACCACGACAATGCAATCACGAAGCTGGTATTCCAAATACTTGAGAGCTGCGTTGGTGGTGATAAGCACAAGCAGTATCAAGCCCTGGAAGCCGCAATCGTTAACCTTGAGAATAAGAGAAGCAGTAGGGAGCAGGTCAGCCAGTGGCTAAACCGGTTTAACTGGACTATTCACCGCCTAGATTGTGGTGACCCGCGGATTACCTTGAGAGCCTTGTTCGGGGTTGATGTTTATACTGCGACGGTAGACCAGCTGTATGAGGCCGCGGTTCTTGGTATGTACAAAGGGGATGACGGCAATAATAAGCGTTTAACAGGTAAGCAGTTACTGGAGCTATTCTCGTATATAAGCCCACCCGGATATAGGGAGCTGAGTAACCATACTGCGCGTAACAGGTGGTTCAAGGAGTACGAGGCTAAATTTTGTGAGCGAAAGGGTGATAGCCACTGGGATACCACCGAGAAGTTGAACAAGGTGGTACTTCCTACCTCGGCGTTCTACGGGGATGATCACATGCAGAAACTTTGTAGCTTTGAGGAAGATATTTTTTGATCTGGTACTTGACGTACCAAATAAAAGTCACTATATTTGTGTTTAAGGATCAGAGACAGATCCCCTAGTACTCTTAGCATAAAACTAAACCAAAATAATGCTAGAAGACTAAACCACCAAGCCAGGAGAAAGAAAATATGAGCTTCGCCAAACTCGTTAGTCGCGCAGATGCCCGTCGTCAGTCCAGCTACTTCACACCCGGAAGCTACGTTGTTCGCGTTGATGACTTCAAGGAAGGTACTAACCGCAAGGGTCGTGATTACGTTGTTCTTGAGACAACCGTACTCGATTCCTCGGACCTCAATGAAGCCCCCGCTGGTTGCCAGCGCAGCTGGTTGCTAATGTGCGATGTGGATAGTACTGCTAGAAACGTTCGCGGTATGCTTTGCGCCGTCCTCAATATTGGCAATGACGAGCTTACCCTCGACATGATTACAAAGGCTCTTGAGCCTGACCAGGAGACCCAGGTGTCCAGTCTTGCCGGCTTGAAGGCCTTTGTCCATGCCCGCAATGTGACCACCCAGAAGGGCGGCGTTTATACTCTGCTTAACTTCACCGGTGTTTCCGATGATGTTGAGAGTCTGGAGCAGGTAGCTAAGTAATTCTGACAGTTAGCTACCAGGTTAGCCGGCTAGGTTAACCAACCCACCCGGGTACTTTGTTATAAGGTACTTTGCTAGAAGGGCTGCTCAGTCGCTAAGGCTGGGTGGCCCTTTGTTTTTGTACTTAGCTCCAAGTTTTGTGTTTAGCCCCCGGGTAGCTTATGTAGTATATTCACTCCAGGTTTCCCTAAAGGAAAGCTACTTATAGATATACCGCCGCATCGGTGCTATAATAACCGTGATACTACTACTAACCTTCATGACCCAGGAGTGCTTATGAATACTCTACCCTATAGAATCTCTGCCGTAACAGACGGCGCAGGCGGCTGGCTAACCATAGAGCTAGACAAGTCCAAGCTAGGCTTCTCTCCTGCCGACACCTTCAGTAGCGTCCAGGTCAGCCTGACCGGGCTTGATAGCGGAACTTTCTCCGTTTCGTTTAAGCCGCGCGGCGCTAAGAACTTTGTTTCGTTTATTCAAGATGCTATTGAGGATGATGCAGTTCTACTGGATCGCAGCTTCGTATTCGAGGCTATCCGCGTAGCTATCTCTGGTGCTGGTGGAGCAGCAGCGCCGGTAGCTCAAATCACTTTTATTAGCCGCTCCTTCTAACCCTATAGATAAACCGAGAGAGGAGAAGAATTATGGCTATTCTAAATGGTGATCTAGCGACTACGCGCTTCCCTGGGAAGATCAGGGTAGCGACCAATGCGGAGGCCGCAGCCGGCACTAACGTTGTTGCCGCTGTCACCCCCGCTCAACTTTCTGCCGCTGTAGCCAATGGTGTAGGGGCTGTCTCCGGCGGCCTGGTCTATAGGGGCGTATTTGATGCTTCTACTGGGCTGCCAAGCCTCGCGAACGGGGTCAAGGGTGACTTCTACAAGATCAGCGTTGCGGGGACTTTCCTAGGGATTGAGATGAACGTGGGGGACAACCTCATCGTCAACGCAGATATGGGCGGTGTCGTCGTTGCTGGTAAGATTGACCTTATTGATAACACCGAGGCTATCCTTGGTATTGATGATCTTAAGGACGTAGATACTACCGGCGCTGCGGCGGGGCAGTATCTAAAGTATGATGGGGATGAGTGGGTGGATAGCACCATCCAAATCGCGGACGTAAGCGGGCTACAGACTGACCTTACCGCGAAGCAGATTGAGCTAAACTTAATCGAGGCTTCGGTGGGACTAACCGCCAGTGGCGGCCTCTCCCCCTTTACTCTTACGGGTGTTGTTGCGGGCAAGCCACACTTCAAAGCCGCGATTGACGCGCTGTCGGTGGAGCTAAACTCCGTAGATAGTGAGCGGGTAGCTACACAGGCTGAGCTTGATCTAAGCCAAGCCTCCCTTGGTTTGCTGCCCAGCGGCAGCCTCTCCCCATTTACCTTGACTGGGGCGGTAGCCGGGAAGCTAACGCACAAAGCCGCGATAGACGCGCTTTCAGTAGAGCTTCTCGATGCCCGCACCGATTTGCAAGCGGAGCTTGATCTAAGCCAAGCGTCCTTGGGCCTGCTACCCAGCGGCAGCCTCTCTCCATTTACTCTCACCGGAGTGGTAGCCGGGAAGCTAACCTTCAAAGCTGCGATTGACGCGCTTTCTGCGAGTGGCCTCCAGCAGGGTAACGATATCTTCGCTACTCAGTCAGAGATGGACCTTACCCAAGCATCCCTTGGACTGCTACCCAGCGGTAGCCTCTCGCCCTTCTCAGGGGTATTCACCACTGGCAAGACGACCCATAAGGCTGCGATAGAGGGGTTAGATGCGCGCCTAAATCAGAAGCCCGACCACGTTGTTTATGTGAGCGGGGAGTTTGGGAACAACACTTATGATGGCGCGCTTTACACACCGAAGCAGACTATTGCAGCTGCACTAGCGAGCCTCCCTAATAACGGGACTAGGGCGACCATTTATCTGTTCCCGGGGGCATACGCCGAGAACCTCACCGTTACTCGCGTAAATACTACTATTGCAGGGCTTAGCGCAGCGGGGAGAGCTGGGCATATCACCACGATTAGTGGAAGTATTGATATTGCACCGACCGTCTCAGCCGGCGGAGTTTTCAATAACTTTGTTATTTTTGAGAATCTGCAAGTTGGTCAGTCGGGCGCTAACCCAGCAGTAAATCTGGGCGGCACTTTCCTTTATCAGGCTCACTTCAGAAATTGTCAGATTTTCTCCAACGGCATTGATACGCACCTGGTATCCACGTCTACCACGGTGGACTCGCGTCTCTACTTCTTTAACTGCGCGCTTAACCTTACGGGGAATAGCGCGTTCCATACTATCAGTATGAGCAAGGGCCAGCTCTTCGTGGACCTTTGCGAGATTTATCGCAGTGGTGGCACTGCTGCCAGCCGCGCCATTGTGCTGTCGGGGACGGCCTCAGCCCCCCGAATGGCCACCGTTCTGCTCACCGTGAGTGGCTGCTCTCGCGCTGTCGAGGCGGCCGGCGTGGGAAATAATATCACTCTCGGAAACTCAGTCATCGGGAACAGCACCGCCAACTCCACGGGGGTATTCCTGGGTGCTGGCGCGCTTTTCACTGCGGTGTATACCCTCTTTGACGTAGCTACCGCCGCCGGCACGGGTCACGTCGTTGATGGTGCAGCGGGGGCTGTTTTCGTGCATGGGTACAACCTTTTCGCGAACGACACCACCATAGGCGCGAGCGTTACGCGAGTGCCTCTGGCTAAGGACCTTGCCACCGTAGCCACTACAGGGGCTTATTCGGACCTCTCCGGGAAGCCCGTCCTCGCAGCAGTGGCGACCTCTGGGTTAGCTAGCGATGTTTCAGTTAGCGGCGCGCCGGTTAACTTTACGACTAGCCCCGCAGCTACGCAGACCGTCGAGGCTTTCCTGGACGGTATTGACGCGAAGATCGGGACAATGGACTTGGCGATTGCTGGCGCGGGTGCAGTCTCGACCGTCAACGGGGTAGCTCCAGATGGCGCTAAGAACGTGCTTATCGACGGCTCAGATATTAAGGCAGATCATCTTGGTGTGAATTACGTTGGTAGCGCGACCCTGAGTATTAAGGGTCACCTCTCCGCGATTGATACGGTGCTAGGGGCAAAGGCTACCACCGTAAACGGAGTCTCGGCAGTTAATGGTGTAATTACCTTTGATGCTGATAGCCTTGTAGCCGATAGGACTGGAACAAACTACACAGCAGACTCTACGCTCTCGGTCAAAGCTCACCTCGCAGCTATTGATACCGCGTTGGGAGCGGCTGGTGCGGTTTCGACCGTGAACGGGGTAGCTCCGGACGTCGCTAAGAACGTACTTATTGACGGTGATGATATCGCTGCTGACCGCATAGGGGTGAACTACTCTGCTACCGCTCCCCAGTCGGTGAAGCAGCATCTTGCAGCTATTGATACCGCCCTAGGGGCAGCTGGTGCAGTGGCTACCGTGAACGGAGTCGCGCCTGACGTCGCTAAGAACGTGCTTATTGACGCCGATGACATCGCTGCGGATAGATTAGCTGTTAACTACACGGGGGCTGCGGCGTCTTCAGTTAAAACCCACCTGGGCGGGATTGATACTAAGATCGGGTCGATGGATGTCACTATCAGCGGCAAGGGCGTTGTTAACACGGTAAATAGTGTCGCAGCAATAGGCTCAAACGTTCTCATCGACGCGGATGATATTGCTGCAGACCGCCTAGCTACGAACTATACAGGTGCGGCTGTTGCTTCAATTAAGACGCACCTCGGTGGCATTGATACTGCGCTAGGTGGCAAGGGTGTCGTTAACACCGTAAATAGCGTTGCGGCAGTAGGCGCTAACGTGCTTATTGATGCCGACGATATTGCGGCGGACCGCCTAGCGACGAACTATACGGGGCTAGTTGGAAACTCGATTAAGACACACCTGGCCGGCATTGATACTGCGCTGGGAGAAAAGGCGACTACCGTAAACGGAGTCTCCGCAGTTGCCGGCGTGATTACCTTCGACGCTGACGAGCTGGTTGCCGACCGCTCGGGTATCGCTTACACTGCTACTCCTCTCCAGTCTGTCAAGCAGCACCTCTCTGCGATTGATACCGCGCTTTCTCTCCGGGTAAAGAGCGTCAACGGCGTCTCCCCTGATGGCACTGGGGCAGTTGTTTTTGACGCGGATTCACTGGTTGCTGACCGAAACGGCACGAACTACACCGCCGCCTCTACGCTCTCCGTCAAGGCCCACCTCGCAGCGATTGACGCGGCGCTGGGGGGCGTGGGCGGGGCGAGCGGCGGGCTAACTTTTGTCAAGAATACCGCCAGCTTGACCGCACTAGCCAACACACATCACTCTGTTGATACTACTGCGGGGGTTATTGCGGTGACGATCCCTGCGCTTAACGCCGTAGGTATCTCCGAGGGTACTCGTATTCGCGTGCGGCTCACCATACGCGGTGGGACGAACAACGTGACCATCACGTCCCCTAGCCCTCTGAACGGAGCAACGTCCCCGATTATCCTCAGCGTCGTGGGGGAACACATCGAATTCCTTGCCAACAAAACCGATAACGTCTGGGAGATTATCTGAAAATGCTGAAACTTCGTTTAGAAAAATCTGTGTATGTCCCCGGCGTGATTGCCGCCCCGTTTGCAGCGTCAAACTCCTGGCGCGTGATGCAGCCTACGCGCATCATCCAGATGACCGCGACCCTAGCAACGCTACCCACGGGTGCGGGGCAAACTATTGTGCGCGCGGTTAAGAATAACGCCCCCGAGGACGAGCTGTTTAGCGTGCAGTTTACCGAGGGTGGGCAGCTTCTCTTAACCGACTCCGGAGAGCAGACGCTGGCTGCCGGGGACACTGTGCAGCTTATCGTGCCAGAAATCGCCGCGACGACGGGGGGCGAGGACCTCTTGGTCCAGTTCCTTTTCGTAACGCTGACTCCGTAGCACTTTCCCGTTGCCTCCTGCGGGGGGTCTGTGCTACAAAAAGCGAAGCCCCCTCCCACGGCCAAGCGAAAAGGGGGCTTCCGACCAAACAACGAGGCTCTCGCCTCAAGAGAAGGTGTATCATGGCGTCGCGTGAGAAGCAACACTATATCTACAAAATTACGTGCCAAGAGAGTAGGGAGTACTACTATGGCAAGCGCAGCTGCGTAGGCTCTTGGAAGGAGGCTGCTGAGGCCGCCGAGGGGGAGACGCCATGAGCGACATGAACGCGCTGCAAACGCTGCAAACGCACAAAAAATTTCGAATCCAGGAGGGGCTAGAGATAGCCGACGTAGCCTCCGCACACATATATCGCGTGCTGGAGGACGCCGCAGACGACCAGCCCCTAGTCTGCTGCTTGGAGCTGAGCGGATCGTTCAGGATCGTGCGGTTCGCCCCCTCTGTGTTGAAGAACCCCGCCGCGTTCAGGATACGTGACTCGCTCTCCACCGCCCACGCCCTGGAACGGCAGCTACAGGGAGAATTTTTCACGCTCTGCCACTCCCGCGGATTTGAGCAACGACTCGACGTTTTTGGCGCGCAGTATAAAGCGCGAACGCGCGCGCAGCTATACGCTAAGGCACTGCTCGCGCAATGGGCTGGCGCGGGGGGCTAGGGGCGCGCTACTCTTCTGGAGACCCCCAGCCCTCCTAGCTCCAGAACACGTTCCGAGGCACGGTATCTACGAATATAACCGGCGTTTGCCCCACGATCACCACGTCGTTGGCGTTCACAGTCATTTGCACGTCAATGTCGCCACCCGTGCTGCCGACCAGCGCCTGCGCAGAGCTAGCCACAAAATCGACGGCGCGCAGGGCTGTGGCCGTAGCGTCCCGCACATAGAGCGAAGTCGTGGCGAGGATGTGATACCCCTCGTCAGGCGGAGCTATGGCGGCAGGGTCTATGCCGATGGTCCTGAAGACCGTGGTCGAGCGCTGTGTGATCGGCTCTGTGAAGAACCCACGCAGCACCTGCTTCTGCGCGCTAACGTTAAGTCTATCTACAAACGCTGGGATGCTCATGGTTTTTACACCTCGAAGCTGGCGGAGATGTTGAGGAGGCCAGGACCGCTCACCGTGATGCTGACGATAGTGTCCGCGTCCGCTGCGGTCGTCACCGCGCGCGCCTTCGCCCCATTGCTCGTGAAAACCGCGTTCCCGTTGATCTTCAGGACAGCGTCGCGAGCCACGCGATCGCCACTGACGCTAAAGGCATTTACCACTAGATTTGTGGTTAAGTCAGACCCCGCCCAGTTAACGGTAGCACTCTGAAACAGCACCGATACACGCTCCGGAAGCGACGGGGTCAGCGTCTCGATCTGGACGGTGTTCGTCGCCGTGCTGGCGACCGCCCCCGTTACGGAGACTCCCCAGTAGCGGTCCTCTGCGTCCTTCCCGACTGCGAGATATTGACCCGAATTGCTGAACGTCTGCGCCCACGCCCCCGCGCTGAGCTGCATGATCTGGCAGGTCGAGTTGTTCAGCAGGAGCAGCTCTGTATTGTCTGCGTTGCCAGAGACGTAGGAGAGGCAGTCCGCGAGGCTCTGCGTGGCGGTCATCGTGAGACTAGTCATGTCCGCGGAGTTAAGCTGGTAGGTGGTGAGTATCCTGGGGCGAAGATTCGTATTCTCAGACACCGCGTTAGGGCAGCCGAAGCATCCGAGGACGCTCAGATAATAGTTAGCTCCCTGCTTACTCAAGATCACGTTAGTGGAGAATTCCTGACCCATCGCAATATGACGACGCTGAGTGCTTCCCGCGAGGGCCTTAGTCGCAAACGTCCCGAACATATCGGAGTAGACGGTAGAAAGCGCAGTGTCCGCGGTGCAAACGGCAAGTGTGAATACGTCGGTGTTTTTGTTCCATCTGTAGCGCACAAACGTGGCCTTATCCAGCGTGCCGTCCGTGTTGTTGTAGAGCAGGCTGTACGCATAAAAAATGTTGTCCTCCCCCGCAATCGGGGAAGGCTCAAAGTGCGAGGGCATGACGTTGCCCGTATACCTGCGACAATCCGCGACGTCCGCCAGCAGGCCCGTAAAGGACAGACCACTGTTATTTCCCGTGAGGTCAGTAATCGTCGAGCCGTCCGCTCTGTTCACCTTGCTGAAGTAGTGGGCGTAGCCGCTTTTGGTCCAGTTTGCGACCGTGCCTGCGTAGCTCGGTAGACTAGTGGTCTGAGTCTGAGAGAATCCCGTCGTCTCGTTCTCCATACGCACCATGAAGCAGGGGTCGCCGGCGAGATTGTTCCCGATATAATGATGCACTCGGGGGATACCCATACGGAGACCAGGGTTGCCTTGAGAACCGAGGATGCCCTGCCTCGTTTGCAGCTGCACGGGGGTAGTATTGATCGAGAGTGAGCCGCCCGACGCTACCGTGGTAAACGAGATGACCACGATGGCTTCAAGGCGGTTGAAGTCAGACGTCGCGACAAAGTTGTTAGTATCGTAGGTCGCGATACAATATAGCTTCCTGTTCGTGCCATCGACGTAGAGCGGATACATAATCCCGTTTCTGACGGAAGCGGCCGCACCAGCCCCTGTCGGTTGAAAGGTCTGAGTCGCGATATTGCCAGAGACTTGGGCTACGGGGCTGTCCAGGGAAAGACCTTGAGCAAGAATAATGTCGAAGGAAGTGCCGCTGGTTGAGCCGTAGGGGTTTACAATTGACGGTCCTACTACACGCCCACTATTGAGATAGAAATAGTGGTCCACGCCTGCTGAGTCTTGGAACGGAATGAAATGCCCCATCGCGAAGCGCGAGGCCTTGTCCATGTTCCGTGTGAAGCTCATGTTCTGCTCAAACGTGTTAGACCCCCAGCGCACGGGGGTGGTCGTATAGCTCAAATTCCCAGAAAAGTCGGTGGTGTATGCGCCGCGGCTTGTGAAAGCGGTTGGGCGAGTAGTCAGCAGCGATTTTGTCACTGGCGCAGTGCGATGCCCCCTGATAGGGGTAAGAACGTTAGGCGCTTTCCCTTCGAGGGGGAAAAGCGTGTCGGCGTCATAAGCATTGTTTGCCATGTAGACGGCTTCATCGTTCGGGGCGACCGCGAGAAGCACGTTGAACTCCCCACAATAGTAGGAGTCTGTAACGGTGTCGAAGCGGTCCAGCGGGATAGTCTTGAGAATGGCCATTTCTTTGAACTCCTTAAACCGTAAATGAGGCCGAGGCGTTTATTGAGCCTGCGCCGGTAATGGTGAGGTTAACCAGGGTGTCAGCGCCAGAGTTAGTGCTAGCGGTGAGGGTCTTCAAGCCGTTCGAGGTGAAGGTCGCAACGTCGGAGGTGAGCTTGAGGACCACCGAAGTAGCAATACGCTGCCCTAGCGAATTGAAAGCGTTAATCACGAGGTTCTTTGATAGATTAACCCCGGAATAGTTAATTGTGGCGTCCTCAAACACGCAAGTAACGCGCGCGATCAGCGATGGAGTGAGCAGCTCAAGTTTCATAGGCACGAAAAACTCAAGGTTATTACCCGCGCTGAAAGCGGATGCACCAGTGCTGGGCTGGATTAAGTTGGAGTCCTCCGTGGAGACCGCCCAGATATTGCCGTAGATATCCTTGCCAGCCCCAAAGTATTGACCGCCACTGCTAAAGGTCTTGGTCAGGTATTCTGCCTCATCGAAGCTGTAGACGGCTACCTCGCCTGCGTGAATCGCCAGCATACTTCTCCCGTGAGTCTCCAAAGGGATCATGTCCATCACGGAAGCGTTGGGGATGCTTCCCGCGAAGGAGAGGTTGCGAGGATCGGCGCTGTCGATCTGCATGACCAGGATAGCGTTAAACAAAGTGTCGTTCGCGATACCCGCGGCAATATCCGCCGTGTAGAAGTTCCTGCTGAACTGCACGAGATACTTTGCACCTGAAGCAGCAGTGATAACTTCGCAGCTAGGGAAAACCATGAGGCCTAGCGTATTCCTCCCCGAGGGGTGCTTGTAATACGTGTTAGGGTCAAATCCCGCTGCAAGCGTAGCAGGGCGAATATCAAAGGCGTTGTTCGACTTGTCCCAGCGGATGACGAGATAACGCATCACATCTGAGGTGTCCACGACGGGCATATAGCTGTAATAAACCGTCTCTTCACCAGCTTTAGGAGACTGAACAAAGGGCGAGGGGGCTACATGGTGTCCGTAGTTGTTACTGATCGTAGTTGACCCCGTGTTGGCGGACCAGGTAGTTGCCTGCCCGAGAGGGCCTAGCAGCACCGTAGTCGTATCCGCTGCGGGGTTATACGCATACATAGTAATGCGGCTGCCGTTTGTACTCTTGCTCCAGTTGAGGCCTGTAGTCCAGTTCGAAGTAGTGTTGCCGATGTTGGTGGTGTGGGCTAAGTCCTGCTCAGAGAGAGCCATGAAGATGAGGTTGTTTGTAGAGTCCAGGCCGCAAAAGAAGAAAATCCCCTGCTCCCCAAATCCGTTAGAGCCAGTCCCAGCGGAAATGCGCTGAGGCCAGCCAGTCAGCTTCGTAAGGTTGCCAAGTGCTAGAGTCCCCGACTCCCCCACGGTGGTATAGGTGATATACGCAGGATGCCCACTATATTCGTCGTGGTAACCACCTTCATTTACTGCCTCGTTGTCATGGCTATAGGAAAGCAGCCCGAAAATCTTGTTAGTCTCTGTATCGACGTGTATCGGGTAGAAATCCTGCGAAGTCGCGCCCGTATACTGTTGACCAGTTAATGCCCCCTGAGCAAGAAAAGTGCTTACAAAGTTTGAGGTGTCGAGGGAGTCACCTTGAATAAGGGTGAGACTAGTTCGAGAAACACGGTGAGCGTTGGTAGATCCGATATTGCGGATAAACACGAAGTTCGAGTGAATCATGTGCGGGACGCCAGTGCGATCCGTAAACTTGAGGAGCTTCCCCGCAGCGAGGCGCAACGCAGGGTCAAGATTCAGGCGATACTCGGGCTTAATGCGGTAGGGAATAAAAGCCGCAGCAGGACACTGAGTGGAGAGGCGTGGGGTATATGCAGCTGCGCGATTCGTGAGAAATACCGCGTTGGATAGCCTTCCAGGGAGGACAGGCGGTTGCCCACCGATGTCGCGAATATCCGCAAGGGAGGAAGCCGCCTTCTGGTCCAGGGACTGCAACGTACTTGGGTCATACGCTCTGCCGCAGAAGTAAAGCGCGTCCTGCCCGTCCGGAATCGCGCAGATAATGTTCGCCCCGTTACGAGCCACGCCGTTGTGGGCTTTGATTAAAAGGGAGGCTACTGTAGTACCCCCGCGCACGTTTAGTTTATCTTGCTTGATGACAGCCATTTTTCAGATTCCTTCCTCATTATTATTGTCACTGGGGGGCGGCACTTCTTCGGGGTCAGGCTCAACTGAGGGGTCAGGCTCAGCAGGTAGCCCCTGCCAGTTAAGGACGTTATGGTAGTAGTCCATCGCCTCCGCCAGGGAAACAAAGGGAG
>Ga0172367_10002306_pt1 | contig 26310 bp, 19 predicted proteins | sample Lak10m_FD_114542 | JGI IMG/M metagenome (GOLD analysis project Ga0172367, IMG submission 114542) | Freshwater microbial communities from Kabuno Bay, South-Kivu, Congo - kab_022012_10m | ecosystem: Environmental > Aquatic > Freshwater > Lake | place: Democratic Republic of the Congo: South-Kivu...
CTTCGACGACGCAAGGCGAGGGACGGCCGGCTCCCGCGCCCGTCGCCGATCTCGACCAGCAGGGCCTGGAGCGGGTCGCGCGGGAGATCCAGGCCGAGGTCGAGGCCTTGCGCGGACTGGCGTTCAAGGCGCCGGTGCGTGTCAAGTTGGCCGGACAAGCCGAGTTCCTCGACTACGCGCGCCGCCGCCAGAAGGAGACCGAGAGCGAGGGCCGCATGCGCCGCGACGAGTCCATCGCCAAGCTCCTCGGACTCGTCCCCGGCGAGATGGACCTCGAGCGCACGTTGATGGCGATCCTTGAGAAGCAGGTCGGCGGGTTCTACGACCCCAAGGAGGACGCGTTCTATCTGATGGGCGGGTTCAACGGCGGCGTCGCCAAGATCATCCTCGCGCACGAATTGGCGCACGCGCTCGACGACCAGCACTACGACCTCGACGCGGGCACGCGGCGTTGCGGCGAGGACAGCGATCGCGAACTCGCGTGGCGCTCGGTGGTCGAAGGCTCGGGCACGGCGGCCATGAACCAGTGGTTCCTCAAGCACAGGAAGGAGGTCGACCCGAACGACCTCGCCAAGGCCCAGTCGCTGGGCGGCCCCGAGCTCGCCGCCGCGCCGGGCTGGTTATGGAAGCCGCTGGTCGCCTCGTACCTGCGTGGCGAGGGCTTCCTCGTGCGCCAAGGCGGACTGAACCTGTTGATGGCCAAGCCCAAGGCCGCCGACCTCGACCAGGCCCTCAAGGCCCCGCCCGTCTCCACCGAGCAGATCCTGCATCCCGAGAAGTACTGGGATCCGGCCAAGCGCGACGAGCCGCGCAGCGTCGAGCTCGATCTCGCGGTCCCGCCGGCTGGCTGGAGGGTCGTGGCGCAGGACACCTACGGCGAGCTGCTCTTGGCGCTCTTCACGACGCCGCGCGAGCAGCGCAAGGGGCTCGATGTGTCGAACCCCGCCAACGTGCTGGCCATCGAGTACACGAACGAGGCTGCGGCTGGTTGGGACGGCGATCGCCTCGCGCTCCTCGAGCGCGAGGGCGCCATGGCGCTCGTCTGCGCGACCACCTGGGACACGCCGGCCGACGCCGAGCAGTTCGCCGCGGCGGCGCGCGCCAACCTCGTGCCCGACGCGGCCGCCAAGGGCCTCGCCGCGCGAGCGGTGTTGGTCGAGCGGCGCGGCGCGGCCGATGTCGTGCTCGTTGCCGCGTCCGTCGCGCTGCCGGCCGAGGAGCTGCGCGCGCTCGAGCCCAAGTACAGCTTGCGCTGAGCGGCGGTCGCGCCGTCAACCAAAATTGACACGCGCGCGACCCTGCGGACCAGGCAGGCCGCCGCGCACCCGACCAGCGAAGAGGAACACGCCTTCGATGCGCGCGCCGACGCGCGGCGGCTCGAGGCCTTCCGCCTCGCGCTGCCAGCGCGAGCACAGCGCCCGGATCGGGCGCACCGGGCAATCCAGCTCGAGCACCTCGTACGGCTCGCCCGAGTAGGGGTTCTTCTCGCGCAGGATGCGCGCGATGCGCGCCGACAACTCCATGGCGCCCGACGGATCGTCGGGGCCCGCCAAGGGCGCGAGCCATGCCCCGCGCTCCATGCCCGGCGCCTCGACATGCTCGCACCCCTTGTCGTCGCCGATGTAGGAGACATCCAGCGCCAGCGCGCACAGCTCGAGCGCCAGCACGTGGTCGCGCGCCAGCCGCGCCGGCAACTTGCGCGCGTCGACGAGGCACGCGCTGGCGTGGTATCCGCCCGTAGACGCGTCGGCTCGCTCGTCGGGCGCGCCTGGCCGCGCGCCGTCCACCAGCACGCGCCCCGAGACCAGCGCGTCGAAGCGCGCGTCGGCGATCCGCTCGCGGCCGTGCACGGCGAGGCGCAGGCGATGCGGCGAAGCGCACAAGGGCAGGCACGACCAGGGACCGTCGCCGTCGCGCTCCACCAGCACCTCGACGAATTCGCCGAGGCGCAGGCTGCGGTGCGTCGCCGCGGCGCCGCGCCACGCGGCCGGTTCGCCGCGCTCCAAGGCGGCCTCGACCAGGCGCCGCAGCGGCCAATCCGGCGGGAAGCCGATGCACTCGAGCAGGAAATCCATGGGGGAGCCCCCAGCGAGTCTGGCAAGCGCGCACCGACCCGTCCAAGCCTCGGTTAGGATCCCGCCCCATGCTCCCCCAGCGGCTCGTCCCGGCCCTTTGCGCAGGCCTCCTCTTCGCCGCCTGCGCCGGCCTGCCCGCCTCCAAGGCGCCCTCGTTCTCCCGCCCGCAGCGCGAGCTCGTCTCGCGCCAGGTGCCGTTCGACGTCGAGCACTACGCCATCGAACTGGCGCTGCATCCAGAACGGCGCGCGATCGAAGGCACTTGCCGCGTGCGGTTGTGGGCCACCGAGGCGCGCGTCGAAGAGGTCGTGCTGGACCTGCAAGGGCTCGAGGTGCGGAGCGTGGTCGACGATCGCGGCGCGCGGCTCGCGTTCGAGCACGTTGGCGACAAGCTCGGGATTCGCCTCGCGCGTCCGCTCGCGCGCGACGAGTGGTGCGAAGTCGTCGTCGCCTACGGCGGCTCGCCGCGCACGGGATTGCACTGGGCCGGCGTGGTCGACGGCGTGCCGACGCAGGCGTGGACGCAAGGCGAATGCGACGAGGCGCGCGGTTGGTTCCCGTGCTTCGACGAACCGCGCGAGCGCGCCACCCACGAACTCGTGGTCGACGCGCCGGCCGATTGGACCATCGTCGCCGCCGGCGAGCGCCTCGAGCGCGTCGAGGCCGGAGCGCGTGCCCGCGAGCGCTGGCGCGCGACCTTCCCGCACCCGAGCTACCTCGTCACGCTGGCGGCGGGAGTGTTCGCCAGCGCGCAGGGCGAGTTCGGCTCCACGCCGCTCTCCTTCCACGGGCCGCGAGCGTTGGCCGACGAGCTGCTGCCCGCGTTCGAGGAGACCGACGAGATCCTGGCGTACTTCTCGGAGCTGACCGGCGTGCGCTACCCCTATCCCAAGTACGCGCAGACCTGCGTCGACGACTTCCACTACGGCGGCATGGAGAACCTGTCGGCCACCACCTTGACCGACACGGCGCTGTTCGATGCGAAGGGCCGCGTGGACCAGCCGATCACGGGGCTCGTGGCGCACGAGGCGGCGCACCAGTGGTTCGGCGACCTCTTGACCTGCGCCGAGTGGTCGGAGATCTGGCTCAACGAGGGCTTCGCCACGTACTTGACGCTCATGTGGACCGAGCGCTCGCGCGGGCGCGACGCGTTCTTGTGCGAGATGCGCGACACGCAGGAGTCCTACCTGCGCATGGCGGGCGAGCGTTCGCGGCGCGCCGTGGTCCACGGCTTCGGACGCGAGCCCATGGAGCTGTTTTTCAGCGGCCATGTCTATCCGGGCGGAGCCGCGCGGCTGCAGCTCCTGCGCGGCATGCTCGGCGACGAGCGCTTCGAGGCGGCGCTGCGGCGCTGGACCGGCTTGAACCAAAACCGCGCCGTGACCACGGCCGAGTTCGTCGACTGCGTCGAGGTGTCGAGCGGACTCGATCTGGCGCGCTTCGAGCGCGAGTGGCTGCGCGGACGCGGTCACCCGATCGTCGCCGCGCGCCACGAGCGCACGGCGTCCGGCGTGGTGCTGCACCTCGAGCAGGTGCAAGACGCCGGTTCGGGCATCCCCGCGGCGTTCGCCTTCCCGCTCGAGGTGGAGTTCGGCGACAAGGCCGGCGGCGAGACGCGTCGCGTCGAGGTCGACGAGCGCGTCGAGCGGTTCGAGTTCGCGCTCGATCCAGATTTCGAGTGGTTGCGGCTGGATCCGGGCGCGCTCGTGCCCATGGATCTGCGACACTCGATCTCCGCCGACGAAGCGCTGGCGCAACTGGCGCACGCCAACGACGCGCAAGGCCGCCGCGCGGCGGCGCGCCTGCTCGGCAAGGAACTGCGCGAGGGGACCGACGCGCGGCTCAAGGAGCGGATCGGCGCGGCGCTGCTCGAGCGCTTGGCCGCGGAGCGCGTCAAGGAGCCCAAGGTGGCCATCGTGCAGGCGCTGGCGCCGTTCGCGGCGGACGAGGCGCATGCCGCGCTGGCTTCCGCCGCCGCGGGCGATCCGTTTCCCGCGGTGCGCGTCGCGGCGCTCGAGGCGCTTTTCGCGGTCGCTTCGCGGTTGTCGCCCGAGGCGCGGACCGCGCTGGTCGATGCGGCCCGCGCGAGCGCCGCGGACGGGCCTTCGTGGGCGGTCGAGGGCGCGGCGGTGCAGTTGCTCGCTGCTTGCGGCGCGCTCGACCTGGATGGGCTGCGCGCGCAACTCGCAGTCGCAAGTCCGCACGGCGCGCGCGAGTCGCGCGTCGTCGCCGCCATTGGACGCAGCGCGGATCCGCGCGCGCGCGAAGTGCTGGAGGAACTCGCGCTCGACGCCGCGCGCGCCGACGCGACGCGCGGCGTGGCCTTGTCCGCGCTCGCGCCGGCGCTGCAGTCCGATCCGGCGCTCGTGCGGCGGTTGCTGGCCTTGCTCGAGTCCGATCGCTATCGCGTGCGGCGCGCGGCGATCGAACAGCTGGGCCGGGTGCGCACCGCCCAGGTCGCCGCCGCGCTGCGCGAGTTGCACGCGCGCTCGGCCTACGACGACGAGCGCTTGCGCATCGAGGACAGTCCCGCGCTCCAGCCTTGAGCGGGACGAGGCGACGCCCATGCGCGAGGAAGCACGGCTCGAGGTCGACCGCGCGTTGCTCGACGACATGCGCGTGGCCTTGTTGGCCGAGTTGGGGGCGCGCGCCATCTACCCGCTGCTGGCGCGCGCGCTCCGCGACCGCGAACTCGCGGTGCTGTTGGCGGAGTACGGCCGCGAAGAGGTGGAGCAGGTGGAGCGCCTGCGGGCCTTGATGGCCGCGCTGGGGGCCGCTCCACCCGCGCGCTCGCGTCGGCGCGAGGTGCTGGCGTGGTTGTTGACGCAGACGACGCGCTGCGGCGGCCGGGCCTTGACCCTGCGCCTGTGCAGCGAGTCCGAGCGCCAGTTGGCTCGTTGGTACAGGGGACACGCGGCCTACCTCGTGCGCGTGGGGCTCGTGGCCCGGGCGCGCGAGTGCGAAGAGCTGGCGCTGCTGAAGCAGCGCCACGCGCAAGGACTGGCGGCCTGGGTGCGGGAATGAGACCCGAGGCCGGCCAACGCCTGTCCGGGCGCGGGCGCTTCGCCTACCATGACGCCCATGGCCCCGCTGCTGACCACCACGTCCTTGCCGAGGATCGGCGATCCCGCCCCCGACTTCGAGGCACCGTCCACCCATGGCAACCTGCGCTTCTCCAACTGGCGCGGGAACGAGTGGGTGGTGCTGTTCTCGCACCCGGCCGACTTCACGCCGGTGTGTTCGACCGAGATGGCCGAGTTCGCGCGGCGCGCGAAGGATTTCGAGCAGCGCGGCGTCAAGCTGCTCGGCCTGTCGATCGACTCGATCCACAGCCACTTGGCGTGGCGCGAGAACCTCAAGCAGGTGCTCGGCGTCGAGTTGCCGTTCCCGATCATCGCCGACATGACGATGGAGGTCGCGCGCCTGTACGGCATGCTGCACGATCGCGTGTCCACCGTCGCCACGGTGCGCGCCGTGTTCGTCATCGACGGCAAGGGCGTGATCCGCGCGCTCGTGTACTACCCCATGAGCGTCGGGCGCAACATGGACGAGATCCTGCGCCTCGTCGACGCCTTGCAGACCACCGACGCCCACGCTTGCGCGACGCCGGTCAACTGGCGTCCCGGCGAGGCGGTGATCGTCCCGCCGCCCAAGACCGTCGACGAGGTGGCCGAGCGTTTGTCGCGCACCGACACCGAACGCATCGACTTCTACCTGTCGAAGAAGAAGCTCTGATCGGATCCGGGATCATCGCGCGGCCCGAAACCAGCGCGCGGCGCCATCACCTAGACCAGCGCGCGGCGCGTGCGCGATACAGGCCTTCAACGCGGCTCGTGCAGCGTCACGACCGCGCCGATGGCGTCGATCGCGTGGCGCGACTCGCGGCCCGAAGGCCAGCGCACCGTGCATTGGTCGATCTTGCGCGCGTCGCCTAGTCCGAAGTGCAACTCGGGCGGGTTGCCCGAGAGGTAGCCCGTGCCGGCGCGCAACGAGCGGCGCAGCCGCTTGCCCCCGACTTCGAGCGTCGCCTCGGCGCCGATCGCATGCGTGTTGCCGTCGGCCCCGGAGAGCCGCAGCACGAGCCACGCGTCGCCGCGCGGCGAGCGGTTCTCGAGCAGGCGCGCCACGCCGTTGTTGGCCGTGACGACCAGATCCAGGTCGCCGTCGCGGTCGTAGTCGGCCGCGCACATGGCGCGCGACGCCAAGGGCCGCGCGAAGGCCGCGCCCGCGCGTGCCGTCGCGAGCACGAAGCGACCTTCGCCGTCGTTCTCGTAGTAGTGCGCTGGTTGGCCCACGCAGATGCCCGTGCCTTCGTAGTCGGGGCCCGTGTAGCCGTTCGCCAGCGCCGCGTCGAGATCACCGTCGTTGTCGAAGTCAGCCAGTTCCACGCCCCAACCGGTCAAGCCCACGCTCGGGCGCGCCAAGCCGGCTTCCACGGCCTTGTCGCGGAAGGTGGCGACGCGGCTGCGCGCCGAGTTGTGCGACAGGAGGTTGTTGACGTACAGCGCGTTGGACTCGAGCTGCCAGTTGCTGACGAAGAGGTCTTCGTCGCCGTCTCCATCGATGTCGCCGGCGGCGAGCCCCATCGAGCCGCGCGGATCGTCGAGCCCGGAGCTGAAGCCGACATCCTTGAACTTGCCGCCGCCCTCGTTGCGCCAAAAGCGGTTGGGCGAGACGTCGTTGGCCAGCAACAAGTCGAGGTCGCCGTCGCGGTCGAAGTCCCAGAACAAGGCCTGCATGCCGCGGCCGGCGGGATCGTCGAGCTTGAGCTCCGGCGCGACATCGCGGAACGCGCGCGCGAAGAGCGCGCCGTCCGCCGCCGCCTCGACCGCGGGCGCGGGTTCGTTCAAGAGCAGCGACTTCACTTCGCCCGGGAACGCGTACGGCAGCATCGCCACCGGATCCTCGCGCTGGTAGCGGTCCTCCTCGAGCGGCGGCATGGCCGCCTCGTCGTAGCGCAGGTAGCTCGTGACATACAGGTCGAGGTCGCCGTCGCGATCGACGTCGGCCGCCGCCGCCGCCGTGTACCAGCGTCCGTCCGGCAAGCCGAGGGCCGCGCTGCGCTCGTGGAAGCGTCCATCCGCGTTGACCATCAGGCGCGCGCGCCCGCGTTCGAGCGCCACGAGATCGAGGTCGCCGTCGCCGTCCAGATCGACGAACAAGGCGCCCATGCCCGCGCCCACCAGCGCCAAGCCGCGCGCCTCCGTCTCGTCGACGAAGCGCCCCGCGCCGAGGTTCCTGTGGAAGCGCGCCGACTGCGGAGCGAGCCCCGCGCGGCCTGCGCCCTGCGGCAGGTACAAGTCGAGCAGCCCGTCGCCGTCGACATCGCCCCAGGCCGCTCCGGGTCCCATCGTCGGCCGGATGTCGAGTTGCAGGTCCTCGCCTTCGACATGCAGCAGGCGCACTCCGCTGGCCGCGGTGGCGTCGACGAAGAGCTCGTCCGGCGCGCTTGGCGCCGCGCGCGTGGGGCCGGGGGCGGACTTGGTCCTGTCCAACGACAGCTGCAGCACCAAGGTGCGGGTGCGCCCGGCCGGCGCGTCGTCGCCGAAGTCCCAGCACGACTCCAGGCTGGCGCCGTTCGCCAGCGCGTGCGTCCCGTCCCGTTCTGTCAAGGATTCCGGACGCGTGGCGCGCGGGACCCGCCAATCGTCCTCCTCGAGCACGATCCGCGTCGCGCGCGCGATCTGCACTTGGTCTAGGTCGCCTTGCAGCACATCGATGCGCGCCTGCGTGGAACCGGAAGGGATCGCCAGCACGAGCGCGTCGGTGCCGCGACTGCGCGTGCTCGCCTGCAGGGTCCGCGCTTCGCCCTCCAGCGTGAAGCGCACGCGCGCATGCAGCGGAGCTTCATCCGCGCGCCGCACGGGCACGAGCACCAGGCTCTCGCCTTCCTGCGCGTCGCGCCAGGTGGCCAGCAAGGCGCCGCGCACGCCTGCGCCATCTTGGCGCAGCGTGTAGGGCGACTCGTCGAACTGGTCGCTCGCGCGCACCACCTGCCACGCGCAGCGCGCCTGCGCCAAGCGCCAGACTTGCTCCGGCTCGCTTCCGAGCCCCGCGTCGACCTGCACGAGGCGCTCTTCGAGCGCGTGCTCGATCAACTGCATGCGCGGCCGACCGAGGTGCACCTCGCCGGGATCGTCCGCCACGCAGCGCAGCACCAAGCCCTCGTTGCCGCGCACCACGCGCGTCACCATTTCCGAACGCGAATGCAGCGGCACCAAGGCGAGACCGTCGTCCAAGCCGCAGACGACTTGGAAGCCCTCCTCCGCGCGGGCCTCGAGGCGCGGCGCGACTTGGCCGGTGGTGGTCGGAACTTGCGCGATCTGGCCTTGCGCGTGCGCGGCGAGGCACAAGGCTGTCGTGGCGAGGCTGAGCGGCATGGCCGCAGTCTGCACGCTCGCGAGCGGTCGCGCAAAAGTCGAACCGCGCGCGCCGATCGTGTCGATCGGCCCACGCGGCTCGTTGGCGAGCAGGCGACGCGCGGCTCCGTGCCTCGGCGGCCACGCGGAGGCGAGCTACATCTTCAGATCGCGGATCTCGTCGATGGCGAAGTCCAGGCTGATCTCCTGGTCGATGTTGATGATGCGCCCGGTGCCCTTGAACGGGTTGAAGATCAGTGCACCCGTCACGAGACGACCGTCCTTGAAGTGGATGGTCACCTTGTCGGCGGTGCGGGCCCCCAGCAGCATGTCGTAGATCCGGTCGGGAAGCAGCTCGCGGCTCTTCTTGGTGGTGCTCATTGTGTGCGGTCGAGTCCGTCAGGCGTGTGGGGGGCCGTGCGTCGCCTCCGGCGCGTCCGGAAGCGGCGTGTGCGTCGTCTTTGGTTGTCGTCGGGCGCGCGTCGCGTGGCGGGCGCGCCGTCTTGGGTCATCGAAGCGGCGCACCAGCGTCGTGGTGCTGGACGTAATGCAGCGTCGGCCGCAGCTGCGGCAGCAACTCGTCTAGGCGCTCGACGAGCAGCCGCGACCAGGTCTCGAAGTTCGCTCCGCGCGCCAGCAAGGCACGCAGATCTTCGACCGGCACGAGCCGCCCTTCCATGCGGTCGGTCTCCTTGATGGCGACGGTGCCGAGGATCTCGACCACCTGCACGAGTCCTACGTGCACAGCGCCCACCGAGTTGGTGTCGTCGTTGATCAAGCCGATGCGGCGCACCGTCCACGTGCCGCGCACATCGAGCTCTTCTTCGATCTCGCGGCGCGTGCAAGCGTCGAGCACGCTTTCACCCTCGGCTTGGTCGACCGGGTTCACATGCCCGCCGGCGCCAATCGAGTGCTTGTCCTGCAGTCGCGCGTCTCCGCCCGAGGTGCGGCGCATCAACAGCACGCGCCCCTCGCACAGGACCACGTTGTAGGGAATGACCTGCTTGACGCTGGGTTGGCGCTCGGCCCAGGCGCGCTCCACGAAGTACGCCTCCCCGGCCAGGAGCGCCTCGAAGCGCTGCGGGTCGTATTGGTCCACGCCTGTCCCAAACGGCAGCAACCCGAGGGGGTAGCAGTCCGGGAACAGGCTGGTTCTGGGCAGGACGTAGACGAACTCCATGGGCGGGACCCCCGCGTCGGTCTGGGTGGTCGTGCGGTCGACCGACGGCGGATCGGGGGGCGGCGCCGGCGGTGTTTTGCGCACCACGGCTACCGTCAGCGGATCCTAAGGCAACCTCGCGAAAATCGTCAAGATCGTCCGCCTACTTCATCCCAATTCCACAACCGGTTGTGGGTGGCGGCCCTGCGAAAGGAAGCGCGATGCGAGCGGCCCTGTACGCCGGATTCTGTGCCCTCGCCTTGCGGGAGGCGGCGACCATTTCTCTGGGACCGACCTCGCGGCCGGCCTCGAACGACCTACCCGGAGCGTTGTGGGCGCGGGTCTCGCCGCGAAACGCCCCCTATTTGGTCTTTCTCCGGATGGGGTTTGCCCTGCCAGTTCCGTCACCGGAACCGCGGTGCGCTCTTACCGCACCGTTTCACCCTTGCCGCGCGAACGCGGCGGTTTGTTTTCTGTGGCACTTTCCCTGGCCTCGCGACCGGTTGCTGTTGGCAACCATCCTGACCCGTGGAGTCCAGACGTTCCTCCCCGGCGCCTTGCGGCCCCGGAGCGGCCGCCCAGGCCACTCGCATCGCGGCGGGATCCTAGCACATGCTCCCGCGCGGCCCTTGCGCGCGGGCCTGCAGGCGAGAATCCTCTACTGCATGAGCGACACGACCGTCACGTACTTGGAACTGCGCGAAAGCGACGAGCGCGGGGAGGCCGCCGCCGGGCTTTCCCACAGTGCCAAGGGGCTGGTCCTGTTGCATGTGCTCGAGGTGGCCGCGGCGGGCGAGCCCAAGGGCGTCGTCACGATCGTCCATGACGCGGGGGAGCACGGGGGACGTTATCTCGCGTTGGCGCGGCAACTGGCGGCGGCGGGCTACGCCGTGGCGCTGCCCGACCTGCGTGGCCACGGCAAGAGCGAGGGGCCGCGCGGGCACACCAACGGCCTGCGCGAGGTGCTGCGCGACCTGTCGGATGTGCAAGACCACCTCGCCTACCGCCTGCCCGAGGCCCCCAAGGTGCTGGTCGGGTTCGGTCTAGGAGCCAACTGGTGCGCGGCTTTTGGCGTGGAGAAGGGCGGCGATTTGGCCGCGCTGGTGCTCGTCGCTCCCTTGCTCGAGCCGCGCTTCGAGGAGCCGAAGAAGCCAGGCGGCCTCGGCGGACTCTTCAAGAAGGTCGGGCCGGCCTCCGCGGGCCGCGTGAGTTGGAGCGCCGAGCAGTTGAGCTCCGATCCCGCGCAACAAGCCGCGTGGCGCGGCGACGAGGCCTGCCATGGCATCGTCACGCTGCGCGCCGCTGGCGAAGCGCGCACGGCGGCCGAGGCGCTGCGGCGCGTGGTGGCGGGCGGCCCGCCCCTTTTGTGCGTGGCGGGCGCGGACGATCCCGTGGCGCCGACGGCCGGACTCGAGGCGTGCTTTGGATCGATCGCGGTCGTCGCCGGCAGGCACGCGCCGGCGCACGACGCGGGTGCGGCGCGACTCGCGCAGGTGCTCGTCGACTTCCTCGGCCAGCGCTGCGGCGGCTAGTACGCCGCGATGGGCGGGCTGCGCCTCAGCGCGGCTCGCCGCTCTCGAGCCAATCCTGCAACAGCACCAGCGCGGCCCACGCGTCGCGCCGTTCCTTGCGCGCGCGCCCCGCGTGGCCCGCTTCGACGAGACGCAGGTCGGCCTCCTTCGAGGTCAGGCGCTCGTCGTGGAAGACGACCTCCACGCCCGGGAAGCGCGTCGACAAGCGCGTGGCGAAGGCGCGCACGGAAGCCGCTCGCCCGCCATCCTTGCCTTGCGCGTCCAACGGCAAGCCCACCAGGAAGGTGGCGACCACGCGTTCTTCGCACAACTCGGCGATGCGCGCCAAGAGGCCTTGCTCCGGCAACTCGACCACCTCGAGGGCGCGCGCGGCGATGCGCAACGGATCGACGATGGCGAGTCCGGTGCGGCGCTCGCCGTGGTCGATCGCCAGCACTGCGCCGCGCGGCGGAGGAGTCACGCTTCCTCCGGCGCCTCGCTCGCGAGGCGTTCGACGATGCGCCGCACATCCTGGGCGCGATCCTTCCTGCACACGAGCAGGCACCTGCCCGAGCGCACGACGACGAGGTCCTCGACGCCCACGAGCGCCACCAGCGCATCCTCGTCGGCGTGCACCAGGTTGCCGCGCGCGTCCTCGGCGACGAGCTTGGCGCGGCCCGACGCGCGGTTGCCGGCCGCGTCCGCCTGCACCAAGGCCGCCAGCGCCGGCCACGCGCCCACGTCGTTCCACGACCACTCGACAGGCAGCACGACCACGTCGTCGTGGTGCTCCATCACGCCGTGGTCGATGGAGATCGAAGGCAGCGCGCGCCACGAGGTGGCCGACACGCGCGGCGCGCGAATGCCGGCGGCGACCTGCGGCGCGTGGCGCGCGACGGCGGCGAGGAACGACTCGACGCCGAAGGCGAACATGCCCGAGTTCCAGGCGTGGCGTCCGCCGGCGAGGAAGCGCCGCGCCAGCGCGAGCGGCGGCTTCTCGACGAAGCGCGCCACCTTGTGGAAGCGCGCGCCCTCGAGCCTGGCGGTGGCGTCGCCAAGCTCGATCCAGCCGTAGCCCGTCGCCGGCTGGTCGGGGGGCACGCCGAACACCACCAGCGCGTCGTCGCCCTGCGCGTGGCACAGGGCCGCGTGCAGCGAGGCGCGGAAGGCATCCTCGGAGCCGATGGCGTGGTCGGAGGGCAGCACGCACGCCACCGCGTGCGGATCGCGAGCGGCGATGGCGCGCAGCGCCAGCACCACGGCCGGCAGCGTGTTGCGCGCCGCGGGCTCGAGCAGCAGGTTCGTCGGCCCGAGCTCCGGCAGCGCGGCGCGCACCAGCCGCGCATGCGCCTTGGCGCAGACGACGATGCGCCGCTCGACCGGCACCACGCCGTCGAGCCGCTCCCACGCTTGGCGCAAGAGGCTGCGTTCGTCGGAGCCGACCGCGAGGAACTGCTTGGGCTTCCTCCGCCGGCTGGCGGGCCAGAAGCGCGTGCCCGAGCCGCCGGCGAGGATCACGGCGTAGGCGTGCTCCATGCCAGCCGCGGCTTTCGCGCGAGACTTGGTCGCGGGCTTGGAGCGCGCGCTGGTGCGGATGCGGGCCATGGATCAAAACCTCGGCGGCATGGGGGACAAGGCGGGTAGCGGCAACCGGCGGCGAGGCGCATCCTGCAGCAGCGAACCAAGCGGATTCTGGATGCGCACGATCGGCTGGGCCATCTCGCCCGAGATGGTGACGGAGAGGATCTTGTTCTGCAGCCAATACAAGGCCTGCCGCACGGCGCCGAGACGATCGACGAGTCCGTAGCTCAGGCCCAGTTCGAAGTCGAGGCCGCCGTCGAAGTCGAGCGCGCCTCCGCCGGACAATTGCAGGAGCGGTGCGCGCAGCGAGGCGTCCGAGCACAAGAGCTTGCCGTCCTTGATGCGCAGGTTGGCCGCGAGGCTTTCGAACACGACGCTGGCGTCGAGGCCGAGTTGCCCCAGCAGTTCGCGGAAGACGGGCACGGCCCACAAGCGCGAGTCGGAGACCTGCACGCGACCATCGCCCTCGATCGACAGCAGCCTGTCCAGTTCGCCTGACAACGACAGGTCGGCGTCGAACTTGCCGCGCGTGCCCATGCGCGCCGGGAACAGGCCGCGCAGCAGTCCAGGCACCTCGACGTCTTCGAGGCGCACGGCCAGTTGGAACGGCGAAGGCGGACGCATGGACAAGCCCAGCACGGCCGCGCCGCGTCCGCCCTCGCCGATGCCGCGCAGCCGACCGCCCTCGAGGCGACCATCCCACTCGTCGATCGAAAGCTGGTCGCCGACCCAGGTGAGCACGAGGCGCGTGTCCGAGATGGCGCGATCCGCCAAGGCGCCCGACAGGCCCTCGACGCGCACCAGCGCCTTCAAGCCGTCGGGCCCGTGGTGCAGGCGTTCGACCACCACGCGCGCTTCGTCGATGCGGATGGGCAGCCCCAGTCGCAGGCCGACGCGGCGGGGGCGCGCGGTGCCGGAGAGCTCCAGTTCGCCCGCGCCGCCGACCTGCAGGCGCAGGCGCGCATCCTCGATCGACACCGCGCCCGACAGCTCGAGTGTGTCAAGCAAGCTGGACAAGTCGGCCTCGCCCAGCAGCAGGGCGAGGTGCTTGCGATCCAGCGGCACATCCGTGGCTTCGAAGCGCGCCTCCAGCGGCTCGTCGCCGCGCGCGTCCCAGGCGAACGAGCGGATGCCGAGCTGCGCCTCGCCGAGGCGCGCTTGCAGGCCCGTGGAGGAGAGCTTGCCGTCCTCGAGGCGCACTTCGCCCGACAGTCCATCCAGCTCCAGTCCGCCCGTCGCCAGCGCCGCGCCGCGCGGGACGACGGCGAAGGACGCCGCGCCGCCGACCACCGCCTCGCCACGCGCGTCGACTCGCCCAGAGATCTTGACGGTTTGGCCGAGGCTTTCCGCTCCCGCGATCGCGCGCAGGCATTCCGCGAGCGCCGGATCGGCGGCGTCCACGCCCGCGGCCGCCACCACGACGGAGCGCTCCGGCAGGCGCACCGCGACCGCCGCCAGCGCGTCCGCCTGGGCGCGCGCCACGATCGGTCCGGCCTTGGTCGCGACGCGGCCGGCTCCGTCGACCACGACGAGGGCCTCGCCCTCGAGGTCGCGCGCCTCCAGCGGGAAGCTCGCGGCTCGCAGCACGAGATCCGCGCGCGGCGCGAGCGACACGCGCGTGAGCTCCTCGGCGCCTCGTCCCTCGCGCTGGCGGTTCCAATCGAGGACCACCGAGCCGCGCGGCGACAGCTCGACGAAGGCCTCTTCCACCTCGGGCAGCGTGGCGCGCAACACGCCCACGTCCGCGCCCGCGAGAGCCAGCGCGCCAGCGCGCACGCGCAGCAGCAACAAGTCGTCCGTCTCCGACGCGGTGCGCGCGTCGCCGTCCTCGAGCGTCTGCAGCCTGCCCGCGACCTGCAGGTCGTTGCCCGCTTCGGTGCGGGCCATGAGTTCGAAATCGAGCCCGCGCGCGCCGAGTCCGTCCGAGAGGAAGCGCAGCGAGCCCGAGACGGCGGCGATCGGGACGGGCAGTTCCTCCCAGCGCGCCGCGAGGCCCTGCAACTGCATCTCGGCCGCGACGGAGGTGGTCGTGAAGTCGACTGTGCGCGCCAGTCGCAGTCGCGTGGCGATGCGGCCGCCGCGCGGCTGGAAGGGCACCCAAGTCGTGGCCGGATCGACCGCGCCCGACACGCCTTGCATGGCCGCCATCGTCGCGTCGTCGAAGGGCAGTCCCGGCGTCTCGATCCGCAGGTCGAATTCTCCCATGCCGCGACCGGGCGCGAAGGGCGAAGCGTCGACGCGATGGTTGCGCACGTCGCCCTCGACCAGCACCTGCACGTCGCCTTGCGCGTGCTTCGATTGGACTTCCACGCCCGCGATGCCGACGCGCAGCGGACGCGGATCGGCGCCGTCGTGGTGCACGACGATGGCGCCGCGTGCCGCTTGCAGGTCGAGCGGGAAGCCCTCGACCATCGCGTTCAGGGGCGCCACGGGCCAACCCCGGAAGCACAAGGCCGTGCCGCCCTCCAGCAGGAGCAACGCGTCGAGGCGTGCGCGCGCGGTCGCGTCGGCTTGCGCGGTCGCGCCGGAAGGAGGGCGCGTGGATGGCAGCGGGATGCGCCAGGAGGCGCGCAAGCCCGCGACGCCGCGCGGCTCGTAGGCGTGCCATTGGCGCAACGCGAACTCGTCCTTCGAGAGCAGCGCCTTGAGCGGCGCGCCCAGCTCGATCGCGTCGGAGGCGACCCACAGAGCCGCCTGCTGGTCGCCCGCCGAGACGCCGCACACGGCGCCGCCGCGCACGGCGCCGAGGCTGGTCGAGCCCGCGTAGCGCGCCTGCAGGTCGAGCGCGTCGAGGGAGAGCCAGTCCTGCGCCGAGGCGGGATGCCACTCCGCCTCGAGGCGCAGCTCGAGGTCGCGCAAGGTCTCTTGCTCGTCGAACAAGGACAGCGAACCACCGAACAACTGCAACGCCAACTTGGCGCGCGGTTCCTCGCGCGCCGCGAGCGGGATGCGCGCCTCCAAGTCGAGGTCGAGGCTGACCTGCGGGTTGGCCTCGCGCACAGCTCCGAACAGCTTGGCGTCGGGCAGCTCCTCGGCGCGCAAGCGCAGCTCGCGCGCCGTGCCGAAGAGCTCGAACGCACCGTCCTTGGCGCGCACGCCGCGCAAGTGCACGGCGGCGCCACGCTGGCCTCCGCCAACCACGGCGGACGGATCGAGGCGACCGGTGACGACCGGGCGGCCCTCGGAATCCGCCGACAGCATCAAGTGCAGCTTGCCGAGCGCCACGCGGCCCAGCGTCTCGGAGCGCAGCCCGACTTCGAGGTCGGAGATCTCGATCTCGGGCAGCGATCCGGGAGCGAGGTCCATGTCGGCCAAGGCCGCGCCGTCGGCGGCGTTGCGCACGGGCTCGAGGGATTGCCACGCCGCTAGAAGCTGCCGCGAGGCCTCGAAGCCTCCGCCCATGACGCGTGCCCGCACGAGTCGCGGCGCGTCCGGACCCACGAGATCGAAATCGAGCACCGCGCGCTCGACGCGGATGGCGGCTCCCTCGGGTCCGACCGCGAGGCCCTCGATCTCGAGGCGAGGGCGCAGCCACGAGAGGCGCAGCGCATCGATGCGGACTTCCTCGCGCGGCCGTCCCAGCTCCGCGGCCAGCCAGCTGCGCGCCGCGAAGGTCCACAAGCCGAGCACCTCGAACAGCGTCAAGGCCGTCGCCAGCGCGATCACGACCCAGCCCGCCCGCACGCCGAGGCGCAGCGCGCCGCGCACGAACCCGCGCAGCCCGTTCACGCGCCGTCCCTCCCCGTGGAGGGGGCCGATCGTCGCGATTCGCGCGTGCGTGCGTGCATGCGCGCACGAGGGTAGCAACTCCGGGGCGCGCTTGGCATGCGTCGCGCCGCGGCTCGCGCGCGCGGCGCGCCTTCGGTGCGCGCCTTCAGTGCGCTTCGTGCAGCTCGTCGGACCGCGTGCTGGTGGTCCGCGGCAAGGCCCCCGGCGGCGCGGGCGCGAGCTCCACATCGACGCCGCCGACGTAGACGCGCTTGACGCGCTTGCCCACGTGGCAGGTGACTTCGTACGCGATGGTGCCCGCCTGCTCGGCGACTTCCTCGGCGCTGATGCTCTCGGGACCGTCGCGGCCGACCAGCGTGACCACGTCGCCGACTTGCGCACCCGGGACATGGCCCACGTCGATGGTCGTGTAGTCCATCGACACGCGCCCGACGATGGGCGCGCGGCGGCCGCGCACGAGCACCTCGCCCTTGTTGCCGAGGCGCCACGGCACGCCGTCGTTGTAGCCCACCGGCAAGGTCGCGATGCGCGTCGCGCGCGGCGCGCGCCAGGTCGAGCCGTAGCCCACCGCGTAGCCGGCGGGGATGTCCTTCAGGAACACGATCTGGCTGCGCAACGACATGGCCGGCCGCAGCAGGTCGCTGCCGGGCATGTGGCACGGCATCACTCCGTAGGCGCTGATGCCCGGGCGCACCGTGTCGTAGCGCGGCCGCAGGTCGGTGAACAAGGCGGCGCTGTTCGCCATGTGGATCCAGCCTTGCAGCAAGCGCTCCTCGCGCGCGCCGCGCAGGACGCCTTCGAACAGGCGCTGCTGTTCGTGCGTGCTGGCGGAGTTGGCGCCGTCGGCCGAACTGACATGCGTCATGACGCCCGCGAGCTCGAGGTGCGTACTGGCGCGCAGCTCGCGCAGCAGCTCGAGCGCGCGGTGCGGCAGCACGCCGAGGCGGCCCATCCCCGTGTCGATGTTGAGGTGCAGCTTCGCGCGCATGCCCAACGCGCGCGCGAGTTCCTGCAGCTTGGCGCGCCGGTCCGACGAATGCAGCGCCATCTGCACGTCGTTGCGCAGGCACTCGTCCATCTCGTCGTCGATGATCGTGCCGAGCACGAGGATCGGCGCGCGCACGCCCGAGGCGCGCAGCTCGAGCGCCTCGGCGCTGCTGCCGACGCCCAGGGCCGCGATGCCGCAGCGCAACGCATGGTGGGCGAGGGCCACGGCGCCATGGCCGTAGGCGTCGGCCTTGACCACGAACATGATGCGCGTGGGCGGGCCGGCGCGGCGGCGGATCACGGCGAGGTTGTTGCTGACGGCGTCGAGATCGATTTCGGCCCAGACCCGGTGTGCGTTCACCCCGGCGACACTAGCTTGCGCCGCGCCGCACTTCCACGTCCGCGCCGCGTGCCGACTCGTCGTCGGGAACGAGGTGCGCGCCTCAGCGCTTGCGCACGCTGGGTTCGAAGTCGCGCAAGTAGAGCGGCGCGAGCTCGTCGAGCGGCGTGCTGGCGCCGGCGGCGTGCCGTGCGAGTCCAAGCCGCAACAAGTGGCCTGCTCGCGGCGGACGCATGGGCAGGCAACGCGCGCGCTGAGCCGCGTCCAATCCGCACAGATCGGGCACGGTCGGGTCGACGACGAGCATGCCCTCGGCCGGCAGGCGCCGCGCGGCCTCGGCGATAGGCACCCACTCGGGCGCGCTCACGACCTCGACCTGCGCGCCGCGCCGTCGGTACGTTGCCAAGGTGGTCCCGCCCGAGCGCGCATCGAGCGCCAGCGTGCAGGACTCGCCATCGGCGCACAGTTCCAGGCAAACCGCTTCGCCGGAGGGGATGCCCAGCGCGGCCGCCTGCGACGCGCGGCTCAGGCCCAAGGCGGTGGCGATCGCCACGCGCAAGCCGGTGTAGCTGCCCGGGCCCGTGCCGACGACGACCAAGCGCGCCTCGCGCGGTCGCGCGCCGAGCACCTCGACCAAGCGCTGCAAGGCCGGCAGCAGGTCCGAAGCGTGTTGCCGATCGTCGGACAGGACCAATTCGACCAGCCGACCGTCGCGCCATGCGGCCGCGGAGGCGGGGCGCGCGCTGGCGTCGATGCACAACGCCATGGCCGCGGCTTGCGCGAAAGGCGCGGTGGCGGGTCGCCATGCGCAGCTCGCCACTGGCGCGATGCCGGGCGCGATGCCAGCTTCGGGGCCAGCTTCGGGGCCAGCTTCGGGGCCAGCGGCCACGCCCGCGCCGATGGAAGACGGACGCCCTCCCCCGGCTTCGTGCGCTGCGCTGCCGCTGTCGCTCAAGCCCCGATCTCGGCCGCCATGGTGTCGGCCAGCGACTGGGCGCGGGCGCGGATCAAGCTCTCGTCCGGTCCCTCGACCATCACGCGCGCCAACGACTCGGTGCCGGAGTAGCGCAGCAGCACGCGCCCATCCTCGCCCAGCTCGTCTTCGACTTCTTTCTGGGCGGCCATGGTGCGCGCCAAGGTCGACAGCGCCGGCTTGTGCTTCACCGGCACGTTGAGCAGCACCTGCGGGAAGGCGCGGTAGGCGCCGGCGAGCTCGGAGAGCGGCTTCTTCGCGCGCACGAGGATGCGCAACACCCGCAGCGCCGTGTAGATGCCGTCGCCGATGTAGTCGTGATCGGCGCCGAAGACGACATGGCCGGATTGCTCGCCGCCCAAGGACAGCGACTCCTTGCGCAACGCCTCGACCACGCGCCGGTCGCCCACGTCGGTGGTCACGACGCCCACGCCCACGTCGCGCAGCGCCTTGTGCAGCCCGCGGTTGCTCATGACGGTGGCGACGATGCGCTTGTCCGTCCAGCCGCCTTCATGCGCGGCCGCGCGCGCGACGATGGTCATGATGCCGTCGCCGTGGACGACTTCGCCACGCTCGTCGACGAGCATGCAGCGGTCGCCATCGCCATCGAGGGCGATGCCAAGGTGCGCTCCTTGCGTGCGCACGGCGCGCGACAGGGGCGCGAGGTGCGTCGCTCCGCACTCGCGGTTGATGTTCTCGCCGTCGGGTTCGGCGGCGATCGAGATGACCTGCGCGCCGAGGCGGAAGAAGACGCGCGGAGCCACGCGGCTCGCGCCGCCGTTGGCGCAGTCCAGCACGATCTTCAAGCCGTGCAGCGCCAAGCCCTTGCCGGCGACCTCGACGAGGAACGACAAATAGCGCTCCTCGAGCGCGGGATCGAGGAGCGGGCCCTCGCCGGCGAGCTCGAGAGTCGGTCGCGCGACGAGCCGCGCCTCGAGCGCCAACTCCAACTCGTCGGAGAGCTTCTCGCCCGACGAGCCGAAGACCTTGATGCCGTTGTCCTCGGCGGGGTTGTGGGACGCGCTGACCATCGCGCCGAGCGCGTAGCCGCGCTCCTTGGCGAGCCACGCCAACCCGGGCGTCGTCACCAAGCCGCAGCTGTCCACCTCGCAACCGCCATGGCGCAGGCCGCGCGCCAAGGCGGCCTCCAGCGACGGACCGCTCTTGCGTCCATCGTGACCGAGCAGCGCGCGCGGGCGCTTTGCCGCGACGCCCAGCTCTTCGGCCAGCGCCAAGCCGAGGCTGGTCGCCGCGCCCGTGGTCAGCCAGCCTTCGCCGGCGCGTCCACGAATGCCATCGGTGCCGAAGATGCGCGTCCCCATGCGTCACAGAGGAAACGCTCTCGCGCCGCTGGAATCAAGCCCAGCGTGGCGACGTCGCGCGGCGCTCAACGCCTCGACGCGAGCACGACCACGTCATCCTTGAAGTCCGCCACCTCGCCCCAGTTCTTGCCCGCGACGGGGAAGAGCAACACCGAGTAGCTGCGCGCGGCTCCTTCGGCGGCGCCTTGGGCGTGCACGGCGAGATCGAGTCCGCTGATCGAGAGATCGATGGGCTCGGCGGATGCAGCGGGGCGCAACAGGTGGCTGCGCGACTCGCCCAAGTAGGCCGCCGACACGCCTTGGACGGACATCTCGAAGATGGCGCGCGCGGCGAGCGGACGCACCAGCGCGCCATCTTCGAGGCGCGTCTGCGGCAGCAAGGACAGGTTCAAGTCGAGCACGACGCTCTCGCCGAGTTCCTCGGTGTGCGTCGCGAAGAAGGACTGCGTCTGGATCCGGGTGCCGGTCGCCGGCACGCCGCCTTGCGCCGCGTGTGTCCACGCTGCGCCGCACAGCGAGAGGGCCAGGGCGGAAACGAGCAAGGTCGAGTGGAGCTTCATGGTGGTCCTTGGTTCGAAGTCGAGCTGTAGTGGCCTGGCTTTGAAGACCAGGACTGTCCTCCAGTCCGCCGAGCCGGAGGAGTTTCCTCCAGTCCGCTGGCGCGCCGTCGGCCTCCAGTGATCGCGCAGCCGAGCCGAAAGGCAGGCAGGCCAGGGGCCTCTCGGGCTGCTCGGCGACCGCCTGGGGAAAGCGCGGGGACCGAGCAGGGACTTCTCAGGCACGCCGTTGCCGAGCGATCGCATGGGCGACGGCCAAGGCTTGGCGAGTGGCGGGTACATCGTGCACGCGCACGAGGTCGACACCGCCCAAGACGCCGTGGACGGCCGCGGCGAGCGAGCCGCCAAGGCGGTCGGCGGGCGAAGCTGCGCGCGGGTCGAGCTTGGCGATGAAGCTCTTGCGCGAGGCGCCCAGCAGCACGGGCAGGCCCAAGGAGCGCAGCTCCCCAAGGCGCGCCAAGAGCTCGAGGTTGTGCTCGAGGGTCTTGCCGAAGCCGATGCCAGGATCGATCCACAGGCGCGCCGGGTCGATGCCCGCTTCGCAGGCGGCCGCGGCGCGCGCACGCAGGAACTCGAGCACCTCACCCACGACTTCGGCGTAGCTCGGGGCGGCCTGCATGCTGCGCGGATCGCCCTGCATGTGCATGGCCACGAATCCCGCGTCGGCGTGGGCCACCAAGGCCAGCATGTCGGGGTCGTGGAGCCCGGCGGAGACATCGTTGACCACCGTGGCGCCGGCCGCGAGCGCGGCCGCGGCGCATTCGGCGTGGCGCGTGTCGATCGAGAGCGTGGCGTCGGTTCGGCGCGCCAGTTCCTGCACGAGGGGAATCGTGCGCGCGATCTCGACCATGGGCGTCACCGGTTCGGCGCCCGGGCGCGTCGATTCGCCGCCGATGTCGAGCCAAGCGGCGCCCGCCTCGACCATGGCGAGACCGCGCTCCACGAGCTCGTCGCAGCTCGCGCCGCCGTCGGAGAAGCTGTCCGGCGTGGCGTTCAAGACGCCGACGAGGCGCGGACGCGCGGCGGGGGCGCTCGCCAGCTCGTCGCACAAGTGCGCCAGCTCGAGGTCCGGATGGCTGGAAGCGCGCAGCCGCAGCAAGTCGCGCGGCGTGGCGAAGGCGACGAGGTCCGGCGCCGGCGCCGCGATGGGGGTGCCGTCGGCGTGCAGCAACTCGGCCAGTTCCGCACCTGCTTGGGCGTCGAAGGCGATGCGCGCGACACCTTGGTCGCGGCCGACGCCGCGCGCGTGCCTGTCGACCACGAGCGCGCGCGGACGCAAGGCCCGCGCGCGTTCGGACAAGAGCGGCGGCGGAATCACGCCGGCGAGAGGCCCGCGTTGCCGAGGCCTTCGGCCCCGGGTTCGGCGCGGCCGGCTTCGCCGCGCGGACGCAAGGGCGGCGGCGGCGGCGTGGGGCTGGAGGGCGGCTCGGCGCGCACGACCTCTTCGCCCGCGATCAGGCGCTTGATCTCGTCGCCGCTGATCGTCTCGTAGCGCAACAAGGTCTGCGTGATGCGCTCGATCGTCTCCTTCTGCTCGACGAGGATCGCCTTGGCCTCCTCGTACGCCTCGCGCAGCAAGCGCTGGATCTCGGTGTCGATCTCGCGCGCCGTGTCCTCCGAGTGCCACTTGGCGCTCATCAGCTCGGTGCCGAGGAACTCGCTGCCTTGGCGTTCGGCGTAGTTGATCGGGCCGATCTTCTCGCTCATGCCGAGCTCGGTCACCATCACGCGCGCCATCTCGGTGGCGCGGCGGATGTCGTCCGAAGCGCCAGCCGAGATGTCGCCGCAGTACAGCTCCTCCGCCACGCGTCCGCCGAAGAGCACGGCCAGCGTTCCGAGCATCTTCTTCTTCTGCATGTGGTAGCTCTCCTTCTCGGGGAGCACCATGGTCGAGCCCAGCGCGCGACCGCGCGGGACGATCGTCACCTTGTGCGGGTCGTCCACCTCGGGGATGACCGCCGCCACCACCGCGTGGCCAGCCTCGTGGACGGCCGTGATCTTGCGATCGACCTCCTCGATGTTGCGCGACTTCTTCTGGCGGCCGTAGCGCACCTTGTCGCGCGCCTCCTCGAGGTGCTCCATCGAGACCTCGTCCTTCTTCTGCAAGGCCGCCATGATGGCCGCTTCGTTGATGATGGCGGCGAGGTCCGCGCCCGAGTAGCCGGGGGTCGAGCGCGCGAGGGTCGGCACCTCCACGTCGCCGCCCACCTTGACCTTCTTCAGGTGCACCCTGAGGATCTGCTCGCGGCCCTTGAGGTCGGGCAGCTCGATCGTGACCTCGCGGTCGAAGCGTCCCGGGCGCAGGAGCGCCGGGTCGAGCACGTCGGGGCGGTTCGTGGCGGCGATGACGATGATGCCCTCGTCGGTGCCGAAGCCGTCCATCTCGACCAGGATGGCGTTGAGCGTCTGCTCGCGTTCGTCGTGCCCGCCGCCCATGCCCGAGCCGCGGCGTCGGCCGACGGCGTCGATCTCGTCGAGGAAGATGATGCACGGGCTGCTCTCGCGCGCCTGCTTGAACAGGTCGCGCACGCGCGAAGCACCCACGCCCACGAACATCTCGACGAAGTCCGAGCCGCTGATCGAGAAGAACGGCACCTCCGCCTCGCCGGCGATGGCCTTGGCGAGCAGCGTCTTGCCGCAGCCGGGTTGTCCGACGAGCAGCACGCCGCGCGGGATGCGCCCGCCGATGCGCGTGAAGCGTCCGGGGTTCTTGAGGAACTCGACGATCTCCTTGACCTCGTCCTTGGCCTCGTCGGCGCCCGCCACGTCGTCGAAGGTGACGTTGGTGTTGCTCTCCTTGTTGTAGAGCTGCGCGCGCGAGCGTCCGAAGTTCATCACGCCTCCTGCGCCGCCTTGGTTGCGCATCTGGCGCATGAAGTACAGGAAGACGACGAAGATCAGCACCCACGGGCCCCAGATCAGGAGCACGTTGGCGAGCAGCGAGCTCGATTCCTTCCAGGTCGAGCCCTTGTTGGCCGTGATGTCGAAGTTGCGCGTCTCGACCGCGACGCCGCGCGCGCGCAGCAGGCCGAGCACCTGCGCGAGGTCGGTGTCTTTCTGCAGTTCGACCCAGAACGAGCTCGAGTTCTCGGTCAGCGGGAAGCCCGCCTCGCCGGGGCCGGTCCAACTGGCCTTGGGTCGCGCGGCGACCTGCACGAGCAGCGTCTCGCGCGGCACCGGCCGCGTGGTCGTCGTGCGCGCCGGTTCGCCCTCCTTGGGCGCGGCGTTCTGCGACTGCTCGACCACCTCTTCCGTCGCCACCAGGTGGCGCGCCGCGAGGACCTCGTACCAACCGCCCTCGAGCGCCGCCCGGAATCCGCGCTCCTCGACCGGGCGCGAGCCCTTGGCCGCCTTCATGGCGCGGAACTCGGCCTCGACGGTGGCGAGGTTGGCGAAGCTCGTGCTGAACAACTCGCCGTTGGCGAGCTTGCCCTCGATCACGTTCGAGCCGCGGAACTCCTGCGAGTCGACCTGCCCGGTGTAGAGCAGGTGCTCGTACTGGTCTTGCGTCAGCTCCTTGCGAGGCTGGAACCGCTGGCCGCCCCACATGAGCATGATGGCCAGGAGCACCAGCAGGAAGATGGCGAAGGACCCGAACGAACGGGACTTCTTGTTCTTGTCGTCGGCGGGCTTCTTGGTCTCGGCCATGGTGTCGAGTATCGGCTGTCCGCGGCGGTCTCCTCACTCCTCACCGGCGGCCGGGGTCGGGAACCCTGAAGGGCGCGATGGGAGAGGTGCCGCGTAGCCGGATGAGAATAAGACTCCGAGGGGGGCGTTCGACGGGGGCGGGGGGCAAAAAAAGGAAGGAGCGGGGGTTTTCGACCTCGGGGGATGCTGGCCCCGGTCGTTGTGCGCAACTTCTTCGTCGGCCTGCCACGCACGGCTCTTCCGAGGCGTCCTTGGTCCACCAAGGCTCGGTCTGGAGCGCAGGCGCAGTCCGCGCGCGGCTCAGGGCTGGGGGATCTTCCCTGGGCACGCCGCGACTGGCTCGAGCAGCGTCGCGTCGTTCGCGGGCGCTCCTAGGCGTCCCATGGCTGGGCTGCTTACGCAATCTTGGCAAGGAGGCTGCGCGGCCATCGTGTTGCCGCGCAGCGCGGATGGCTGGCCTCTCCCGCGTCGCTTCGCCCCAAGGGCCGGGCAAGGCCGCGCCATCGGCCGCAAGAGTCAGGCGCGTGGCCAGGGCGATGGCCGGCGCGCCCCATTCCCCCAGGCCGATATCGAATGGACGCTCGCCCAAGCCCGCGCGTGGCAGTTGGACTCGGATCAGCCGGCTCGACTTCGCACAGCGAAGGGGGCCAGCATCGGCATCAGACATCCCGCTGCGGCGCGAACAACCTCAGCACCAACTCGTCGCACAGATGCCGCAAGGCCCGATCGCGCGCCGTGCTCTCCCCGTCGGCCTCCTGCACCGGATAGCCGATCGAGCCGCTGGCCGTTTCCGGCGGTCCGATCGGTCGGCCGGAGCGCTGGTCGATCAAGGTGGCCTCGACCACGATGGTCAGGCCGGTCTCGAGCAGCTGGTTCTCGCGCGAGCGCACGCCGCCCCGGAAGCGGTAGTCGAGCACGCGGCCGCGCACGATGACCTGCGCCTGCGAGGGCGGCTCGAGGGGCACGTCGCACATGTCGCGCACGGCGCGGGTCAGCTCGGCGTGCACGGCGCTCTCGATGTCGGGCTCGTACGATTCGTTGTCGAAGATCTCGACGCCGATGGAGGCGTAGTTGGCCGCGACGGGCAGGCCCGCGCGCCAACCGGCGCAGCTTGAGACGCCGAAGAGGAAGCACAGCGCGGCGACGGCGAGCCGCGGGCGGGCGGATCGCGACATCACTGGGCGCGACAGCATGGGTCGCGACTTCAAGGGGCGCCTGCTCCAGCGCCGATGGCGGCGGCCTCGCCGGCGCGCACCTCCTCCGGCGTGCGCGCACCCTCGGGCGCGGGCGGCAATCCCGCCAGCCACTCGCGCGCCTGCGCTTCGCGTTCGGCGTCCCCCGCCTCGCGTGCCTCGTCGATGGCGCGCAACGCGTGGAAGCGCGCGCCCCACGGGCTCGCTACCTTGGCGTAGAACCGCGAGATCAGCATGTCGCTCTCGTAGAGCCGCATGTTGCAGTCGACCAGGTCCTTGCGCGCCTCCGCCACCAACCCGTCGTTCGGGAAGGTCTGCAGCCAGTCGATCAGCTCGATGCGCGCTTGCACGAGCGCCTGGCGGTCGTACTCGGGGCTGAGCAGGCTCTCGAGCCTCAGTTGCGGGATCAGCAACTGGTGCCGCGGCCGCACGCTCGAATCGGGATGGTTGAGCACGAGCTGGCCCGCGCGTTCGATGGCGAGGTCGAAGCGCCGCTGCTTGGCGTACATGGCGCACAACGCGGCGTAGCCGTCGTCGCAGCGCCGCGCCCACGGCGCGTTGAGGATCGCGTACTCGAGGATCTCCTGCGCTTCGTCGACCGTCTCGAACAAGCCGAAGAAGCCGTCGTCGTCGTCCTTCAGCGCCAGTCCCATCTCGATCATCAGATCGCCCGCGGCTTGGCGCTCGTGGTGCATGGGGAAGCGCGTGTCGAGGCGCTTCAAGACGAGGTAGCCGTCGTGGTGTTCGCCCTCTTCGACGAAGCGGCGCGCGGCGCGCAAGCCGGCGTCGACCGCGATCTGGCGCGGGAGGTCGTAGGTCGAGACCTCGGCCAACGCGTCGGCGTCGCCTCCGGGGCGATCCAACTCGAGGACGCGC
>Ga0172367_10002307_pt1 | contig 26305 bp, 26 predicted proteins | sample Lak10m_FD_114542 | JGI IMG/M metagenome (GOLD analysis project Ga0172367, IMG submission 114542) | Freshwater microbial communities from Kabuno Bay, South-Kivu, Congo - kab_022012_10m | ecosystem: Environmental > Aquatic > Freshwater > Lake | place: Democratic Republic of the Congo: South-Kivu...
CTGAAATACTCCATATTCCGATACCCGAAAGCTCGACGCTTAAGCATCTTAATGACGTTATTAATCCCTTCAGAAAGAGCTGATGTCACTCGGTATTGAAAGTAGTTCTTGATCTGGTTCCAGTTCAATTCGAACTCCTTGTACCATTTCATTAACGGGGTAAACCGGCATTGCCAAATCCAGTCTCCAATTTCCTCGAATATCTTGAAAGCTTCTTCTTCAGTTTGTTGCTCAAAGAAATTGAGCATGTGCTCTTTGATCAGTTCTAGCTTAGCAAATCCGGCATTCTCCTTAAGTACATCATCAATATGAATGCGATCTTGCTCGGTTCGACGGCTTGCTTTTTTCAAGAATAAGAATCGGTATCTTCCCAGAGTGAGTCGCTTCATTTCAGAGCCTTTTTCTTGCTCTTCGTGGAGGTCAATTCGCGTATCATTGACAGCTTTCTCAAAATTTTGCATGAGATGAAACCGATCAAGCACATGAGTAGCTTGAGGCACGTGCTCCCGAACTGAAGCGACTCAGTGAGATTAAAGATTTTTCCATCCTGGATTCTAAAAAACCTCTTATCATTTTAAATGATACCCAAGGTAGAATGCCCTATCTTCAATGGAAGTGCTGATCTCAATTTTGTTTACAGTCCAATTAATCTATACGAAGGACTGAACTCAAAGACCCCTTTAATCTTTGTTTCTAAAATCGGAACTTATAATCAAGCAGCTTTTAATAAAATGGCCGAAATCGCCGAAGCGACCGAAGGTAGCAAAAGAATCTCTGATCTAGATCAAATGAATCCAGAAATCGTAAAGGACTTGATCAAACGATCCCAATCGATGATTGCCCCTTATCAGACGGTGAATCAGGGGCAAAATCCTTTTGATACTTATCTCAATGAACTTGGGATTTGGCTTTCTAATTCAATTCATCTAACTGAAAACCATGATGCAGGCATTCGACCGCCTGCCGAATCATCTCACCATCGATGAGGCATGAAACTTTGATTTCCGAAGTTGTAATCAACTTAATCATAATTCGAGCATCAGCCAAGAGAGTGAACATCTGAGAGGCTACACCTGGATGATGCTGCATACCCACACCCACGATGCTCACCTTAGCGAGATTCTCTTCTTCAATGATCTTCATTCCATCAAACTCAGGATCGGTCGCTTTCAATTTTTCGAGAACTCGTTTTGCATTCAGAAAATCAGACTTGCCAACAGTAAAGCTGATGGTGAGCCGACCTGTCGAAGACATATCTTGAACAATTACATCCACAACAATCGCTGAAGCTGAAAGAGAACTGAAAATTTTAGCAGCAACTCCTGCACCTTCAGGGAGATTCTGAAGAGTGAACTTCACTTGACCCGGATCCGCAGCCACACCGGCAACCAAAACTTGTTCCATTTTTGAACCTACTTTATTTTCGAGACTCACCACTCTCGTGCCCTCCATGGAGTTAAAACTTGAACGCACATGCAAAGGTAGCCGATATTTCGCTGCTAACTCAACTGAACGAATCTGAAGAACTTTTGCTCCCAAACTCGCAAGCTCCATCATCTCCTCGTACGAAATTCGATTGATTTTTCGAGCAGAAGAACAAAGCCTTGGATCAGTTGTATAGACGCCATCTACATCGGTATAAATCTCACAGTCATCCGCTTGAAGTGCTGCTGCAATTGCCACTGCACTAGTATCCGACCCGCCTCGCCCGAGAGTCGTAATATTATTTTCAGGATCAACCCCCTGAAAGCCGGCAATGACTGGAATGACTTTTCGAGAAATTTGTTGGCGCAAACGCGTGGTATCGATAGCTTGAATGCGTGCTTTCGAAAAAACACTGTCAGTCAAGATTCCAATTTGATAGCCTAAAAATGGGTGCGCTTTTGGAGCCTCTCCTGGCTTTAAGAGACCTCGTTTTTCGGCCTCTGTGTTGATCGCTAGACTTACTAAACCTACTGCTACCTGCTCACCACTTGCGATCAACATGTCGTATTCACGTGAATACGGAATAGGATTAATTTTAGTAGCTAACTCAACCAATCGATTCGTTTCACCAGACATCGCTGAAACCACCAACACGATGTCGTCACCCTTCGCTTGACAATCTAAAGCCCAGCGCGCGACATGCTGGATTCGTTCGATTGTTCCTACAGAAGTACCCCCAAATTTTTGGACTATTAATGCCATGGCCCCGAGAATCCCTCGGCTCCCATTCAAAGTCAAGCCGCCCCCTCGAAGGATCTTGTCAAAAAAGATCAGCCTTGATTGCCCGCACTTGCTCGAGTAAATCCTAGTCCATGTCCAACACAACTCCCAACTCGGTGCCACATTTTCATAACAAACCCTTTGAAGGAAAGAAGGCTCTCATCGTAGGCGTTGCCAACGAACGCAGTCTCGCTTGGGCTATCGCTCAACACCTTTATCAAGGCGGTGCACAACTTGGCTTTACATACCTCGGAGAATCTCTTGAGCGCCGTGTTCGCCCTCTTGCTGAGAGCGTCCAGGCTGATTTGATTGAGCCTTGCGATGTCTCAAACGATGCAGAAATCGATAGTCTTTTTGAAACTGTTCAAAAAAAATGGGGAAGTCTGGACATTCTGATTCACTCCGTTGCATTCGCTAATCGACAAGACCTCGAAGGTCGCTTTGTCCAAACTTCACGGGATGGTTTCCGCATTGCGATCGATATTAGTGCCTATAGCCTCGTGGCACTTGCTCAACGTGCCGAATCTCTCATGAAAGAAAACGGCGGAGCAATCATTACCCTTTCTTATTATGGAGCTGAAAAAGTTGTACCCAATTATAATGTGATGGGAGTGGCCAAGGCAGCACTTGAATCCAGCGTTCGCTATCTTGCTTATGACCTGGGTCAGAAAAAAATCACTGTCAATGCGATCTCTGCTGGCCCAGTGAAAACTCTTGCAGCCGCTGGAATTAGAGACTTTCGTTCGATGCTTGCAAAAGCTGAAGAAAAAACACCCTTACATGAAAACATCAATGCAGATGATGTGGGTGCACTTGCGGCGTTTCTCTGCGGACCTGGTGGAAAGCACATGACCGGCTGCACGATCTACGTCGATAGTGGTGCTCACATTATGGGAGCTTAATGAGTGATCCAGACGGAACTTCATCGTCATCTTGATGTATCACTACGTGCGTCTACTATTCTTCATCTTGCGCAAGAACGAGGTTTAGAAGCGCAGAGCACCCGTTTAGAAAGTTTTTGTGAAAAACTGCTTCTCAAACAGCCCCTAAAAGACCTCTCCGCGGTTCTTCACACATTCTCTCTTTTTCAGAAAATTCTAGATCGACCTGAAGTTCTTGAACAAGTTGCATTTGAGGTCGTCGAAGATTGCTGGAACGAAGGAACTCGAAAACTCGAACTCAGATTTTCACCTGGCTTCATTACTGAATTCAATGGTCTTTCTTGGCAAGAGCTCTTAGATGCACTTGAAAGAGGTATCCAAAAAGCTCTTCTTGATTACCCGACTATAAGGGTTGGTCTTATTTGCATCGCGTCTCGCGACTTAGGACCTGAATCTGCTGAAAAAACAGTCGAATTTTATTTAAAAAACCAAAAACGACTCATCGGGCTCGACTTGGCAGGGAATGAAACGATGTATCCCTTAGAAACTTTTGAGTCGACCTTCAAAAAAGCGATTCAAAGCGGAGCCAACATCACTATTCATGCGGGTGAAGCAGCCGGGCCTGAGAATGTTTGGAAAGCGATTGAGCTTCTCGGAGCTCGGCGAATTGGTCATGGAGTTCGCTCCATCCAAGATCCTCTTTTGATTGAGTTCCTCAAAAAAAATCAAATCTGCCTAGAAATTTGTCCTACCAGCAATTGGTTAACCCACGCGGTTTCGAGCATTGAAGCCCATCCTTTACCTGCACTACTCCGAGCAGGAGTTCCAGCATGTATCAATACCGACGACCCAGCCGTTTTTGGCGTCACCCTTCCTCACGAAGTCCAGGTTTGCTCTCAAAGGATGGGACTCACGCCTGAAGAAATCGAAAAAACTTTCGACCACGCTTCAAATTTTAGTTTTTTATAAAATTTTAGTTTTTTATCTTGCAACTCAAACGCCGGTCATATAATTACCAGCTCAAGTTTTTGAATCAGTATTCATGGGCGCCTCACTTCCCCCCCACACACAAGGTGCCCGTGACGATAAAGGACCCTGAGGCTCGTTCCTCAGGGTCCTTTATTGTTTTATGCTCTCCATTTTACCTATTTCTTCTCTACCACTTCTAATACTTCTGAAGGCACTGCTACTGGAACTTTTAATTCCCAATGAGTCGAAAGCCCTCGAGGCCCAAAAACATCTTCTCTCATCCATTCATCAAATCGCTGAGGCAAAGCCTCCCCTTCGACAAACTGCTTAAGCCGCTCAGGGCGAGTCGCTTTCCAGCCTGCAAGCGTCTCAAGGAGATATTTTTTTGTTAATGCCTCAAAATCCTCTACCGTAAAATCACTCAACGACAATTGTCCTCTAAGATTCGTCAAAAGCGCTGGCGTCACGCTTCGAGGTATCGTCAGCGTATCCTCATAAACTTTATAAAAACGCTTAAATTGATCCGGAAAATAAATTGCTCCAAACTCGAGAAGCTCATGGGGATACATAATGAAATGTGAAATCATCGCCGTCTTTTTGGCGTAATCTGAATCCAAGAGAAGCTGAGTTTTTCCATAATTTGAAGGAGAAGAAACCCGGCTATCTCCTTTTTTTCGAAATTTTACGAGAAAGTAAACTTCGTCATCTGTTTCCATCAATCTTTTATTAAAAGGGTGAGTATTTCTGCCTCCAGAAAACCCATATTTCTCTAACCGACGCGAACTTAAAACTGGGTCCGTCGGCGTTTCTTTTAAAATATTTGTATTATGTATAAAATACACTTCTACTTGATCAGCCAAACTTTTAAGTTCTCGATATTCTTCCGGGGTGAGAACTGAAGTGGATCGCTCCGAAAAAATACGCTCGAGATTTCTCCGACTCACCTCTTCCAGTTTTGACCTTCCTTGACCTGGTACAGCCGGCATACCACGAAGCGTGAGTGCTTGAGCTAACGCACGATCTTGCTCTTGAACCAAGAGTTCAGGTGACTTGTAGGTTTTAAAAAATTCGTCATGATATTTTTCAAGGATCTTTTCACGATCACTCAAAGAAACTTGCTTGATATCGACTTTTCTTTCTTCAAGGAATTTCAAAAATTGCGGCTTAACGGATAGCCGCTCCCAACTCTGCTCGATGATACGATCTTTGTGAACAGGAAGGCTGAAAAAAGAAGCAAATGACTGAAATCTTGAAGCGCAGTCTGAATTTTTATTTTGAAAATTCTCTGCCCCAAAGACATCACTTGCCATTAAAAACAGAAAAAAAATAAAAAAAATTCGTCTCCTGAATAGAAAGTCCCAGCCATGAATCATTGAATGAACCTAATCGTTATCCCTAATCACCTATTGAAGACGATACTATTTAGAAACAGCTAAAACGTGGATTCCCGTGGCTACCTTTGTCGTCTCGTGATTGATATTCTTTAAAAAAAGAAACACCATCACAAATAAAACAATACGAACAAAGCTCCACATCTTACCCATGAAGTAATCCGCCCTTCTCCTTCTTGTCGGAGAAATTCGTCTTCAGGTTAAATTCTTAGTTAATCCTTAATGATTTTTTGAACAATCCACTCAATAGCAACGCCCTGAGCAAGGATTTGCCCCTCTTCCCCATCATCAGAACATTCCGGCGTAGGATAAATCTTTTGGCTGCCATCCTCCATAAATATAACCGACCTCATATCTATCACTGCATCCGCACCGTGTTCACGTGCTCGCTTCAAAAGATCATGGGCTGCTTGATTGAAATAATTTCGGCAAAGATCATCCTCTTCATAATTAGGATCCAAAGACGGATAATTCAACTTAGTTCGAACTACGCCTAAAGTCTTATAAGGACGATCTATTTTGCCAATGTAAACAGCGTTTTTTGGAAAAAAATAGTGAGACTGCTGGGGAGTCGAAAGCGATGCACAAGCAGATAAGAGAATCATAGGGATTCCCGCTCGCACAGAGATACTAACGACTCCCTCAAAAGTGCAGTTACGGTTCATTATATTCGAATTCTTGTTTCAAGTAATTCCGGAAGACCCAGTGTTTACCTTCATGCTTAACCACATATTTCGGGACCAAGGGGATTTTCCCACCCCCGCCCGGGCAATCGACCACAAAATGAGGCACAGCCATTCCGCTGGTCCAACCTCGAAGATTCTCAATAATTTCAATCCCCTTTTCAATCGGGGTTCTAAAGTGGCTAATGCCCTGCGACATATCACATTGAAAAATGTAATACGGGCGAACTCGCATCATCAGAAGCTTATGATTGAGCTCTTTAACAATTTTTGCATCGTCATTCACACCTTTAAGAAGCACCATCTGATTATTAATTACACAACCAGCATTGGCAAGCTTTGCACACGCATCAAACGCTTCTTTGGTACATTCTTTAGGATGATTAAAATGAGTATGAATAAAAACTGGATGATATTTTGACAGCATCTGGGCGAAGCTATCCGTAATCCTTTGAGGCAGCGTCACCAAATTGCGCGTCCCAATCCGGAAAACCTCTACATGGTCCATGGCTCGAAGTCGTGATAAAATATATTCGAGACGATCATCTGAATTAGAAAGTGGGTCTCCACCTGAAATGACCACGTCACGAATCTCTTTATGAGCTTCAATATAAGCTAAGCCATCTTCAAGCTGCTTATTTGCTGCAGATGAGGATGGATCAGAAACCTTTCGCTTTCGGGTACAATGACGGCAAAAGACAGGGCAATTATGAGTCGTATAAAAAAGAGCACGATCCGGATACCGATGAGTAATGCCTGGAACAGGCATATACTTTTCTTCTGCGAGTGGATCTTCCATTTCCATAGGTAGAATGGTCAATTCACCTGACTTAGGGACTGATTGAAGACGAATCGGACACTGAGGATCATCTTTATCAATCAACGATGCATAATACGGAGTGATCCCCATATTAAACATCTCATGTGACTGAGCAAAAGCAGCGCATTCCTCGTCGGTGACATGAATCACTTTTTCTAGCTGCTCCATCGACTTAATACGCTTCTGTTGCTGCCAGATCCAATTATTCCAGTCTTTTTCTTCAGTATCTTTCCAGATCTCAGGACGATCATGACTGATAAAGCGTTCACGAACAGTGTTTTTTGTAACAATATTGAAAGCCATAAATCACTGAACTCCTCGAAAAAATTCTGGTATCAGATCTGCCTAGAAAAATGCTAGAGCGAAACAAAGTTGCTCGATCTCTCTTTTTAAAATTCTAACATTGAGCGCCCTGCGTCACAATAGGCACTTTCTTTAGACACTTTCTTTTACCCAGTGTACCCTAGTTGTATGCTCTCACATTTATTCTTAGGAATGTCACTTCTCGGTGCCGAATGGGTCCTTTATCTTCTACTTGGACTTTCGCTCCTATCTATCACAGTGATTTTCGAAAGAGTCTTATTTTATCGTTCCGCATCTGACGATTTAATCCATTTCCGCAGCAAAATTCGACAATCCACTCTCGAAGGAAAATGGGAAGATGCTATTCGACTTGCTGAAACGCGAATGAAGGAGAGGGAAAAAAATTCCCAGGACCTTGAAACAGAGATGGCGCTCGTCCTTCTTTTAAGATCAAGAGAAAACTCAAAGTTTTCGATCGAAGCACTTTCTGAATTAGCCAGAGATGTTTTAGTTCGCGGTAAAATGTCCTGGGATCGAAACCTTTCTCTGCTTGCAACAATCGGGAGCAATGCTCCTTTTGTAGGCCTTTTTGGAACAGTACTTGGAATCATTAAAGCGTTTCACGATCTTTCTCAGCAAAGCGCAGCAGGGGCACAAACCGTCAGCACCGGAATTTCCGAAGCTCTGGTAGCAACAGCTGTCGGATTGCTGGTTGCTATTCCAGCAGTAATTGCCTTTAATCTTTTTCAACGGCGAGTCAAGCGTGCCGCTGCCGAAGCTGAGGCACTCAAAAGTTTTCTGATCTACAAACTGGGAGAATAATCAATGGTGAGTGGATTTTCGCTTGATGATGATGAAGCTATTTCCGCAATCAACGTCACACCTCTTGTGGACGTGGTCCTTGTTTTACTCATCATTTTTATGATTACAGCACCTGCCCTTTATCAAGCCGCTATCCAAGTTCATCTTCCTAAAGCCAAAAGCGGAGAAGAAACTAAAAAGTCTTCACTCAATTTCACGCTGAGTAAAAATGGCGAACTGATGCTAGAGAAAGAAAAAATCGATTGGGATCAACTCCCTCAACGCATTAAAAATCTAGGCCCAACAATTACTGAAGAGACAGTCATCATTAGCGCAGATGAAGGCACGCTTCACGGTCAGGTGATTCGCCTCATGGATGTTCTCAAAGAAGCCGGTCTAAGTCATTTTGCACTTAATGTCGATCGCACGAGCGAGAAGACGCAATAAGACCGTGGCGAATTCTCATCGCCCACTTTACTTTTCCACGTTTCAGAAGCCACTTCGAAAGAGGTAGCGCTAAATAGTGCCAAAAAATTCGAAACGCTAACCGCGCGCCAACCAACGCCACGATAGCAAGTGCCATGTGTTCTTGATTCATTCTTAAATCCCCCATCCCAATGCGATCCGATAAGTGATGAAAGAAGCAAGATAAGCCAACACCGTCATATATCCCAACATAAATGCAGGCCAACGCCAAGAGTTCGTTTCTCGCCGAGTTACTGCGAGCGTCGATAAACATTGGCATGCAAACACATACCAAACGAGTAAACTTAAAGCCGTTGGAAGCCCCCAATGATGAGATAACTTCTGAGCTAGTGCTTCGTGGCTGTCTTCGGTCGTATTACTTTCCTGATTTTCAATCGAATAAACCGTCGCCAATGCTCCCACCATCACTTCTCGTGCAGCAAACCCTGGAATCAGGGCCACAGAAATGCGCCAATCAAAACCCAGAGGCTTTAAAAGAGGCTCAATGGTCTTTCCGATTTTTCCAGCATAGCTATAAAGAATGGCTGGGCGAGTAGCATCCACTGGGTCCATCGGACCCGGCTTAGGATAGGTGGCCAAAAACCATAAAATAACAGAGAGCGAGAGGATCACGGTTCCTGCTCGACGTAAAAAAATCTTAGCTCGCTCCAAAAGCCCCAAAGCCACACTTTTCAGACTAGGCACTTTATAGGTTGGCAACTCCATCAACAACGGAGATCGAGGCCCTTGCATTACACTTTTACGGATCAAAAATGCTGCAATCAATCCTGAGGCCACTGCTCCTAAATAAAGAGCAAGCATCAACAGACCCTGCAGACTCCAAACGCCAAAAATCTGCCGCTGCGGGATAAATGCACTAATCAAAAGCGTATAAACAGGAAGTCTTGCCGAACAAGTCATCAGAGGTGCAATCAGAATTGTCGTCAAACGATCCCGTCGACTTGCAATCGTTCGAGTCGCCATAATTCCAGGGACTGCACAAGCAAATGAAGAAAGAAGCGGAATAAAAGCACGCCCATGAAGACCCACCTTCCCCATGATACGATCCATCAGAAATGCAGCCCGCGCCATGTAGCCTGAGTCTTCAAGAAGCAAAATAAAAAGAAACAGAATTAAGATCTGTGGAAGAAAAACAATCACTGAGCCTACACCGGCTAGGATGCCGTCTATAATTAAGCTTTTCAGCGGCCCGTCAGCAAGATGCCCCCCAATCCAAGCACTGGTTTCTCCGACTCCTTGCTTAAGCCAATCCATGGGGAACTGAGCCCAGGTAAAAATACTTTGAAACATTACCGTGAGCATCAGGATCAGGAAAAGAAAACCCCAAAAAGGATGAAGCACAAACTGATCAATGCGATCTGTCCACACTGACGGCTTGAGAGTTTGACTTAAAGTCAGCTTAAGAATTCGATCGACTTCATCAAAACGCTCCTGAATTTCCTGCGGGCTTGGCTTTTTGCTGAGAAAATCTCGATTCAGCGATCTTTTCGTTTTTTCTGGCTGTTTTTGCAGGAGACGCTCTACTTCTTGTAATAGAGCCTCCATTCCCTCACCTCGAACCGCGACTGTCGAAATCACTGAAAACCCCAACTCAGTCGCAAGCGATTCTAAATCGAGTTCGACCCCCCGATTACGGGCAAGATCCATCATATTGAGAGCAAGAATCACTTCCGTATCTGTATTGACAGCCACGTCGCGCAACTCGAGTACTAAACCTAAATTTCTTTCGAGATTGGTGGCATCAACCACGGCAATCAAAACACGAGGTGCTTTTTCTCCTGGAACCATTCCAAAGATCACATCTCGAGTCACCATCTCATCTGGAGTAGCGGCATCGAGACTGTAAGTGCCAGGAAGATCTAAAATCGAAAGTCGCGCCCCAGAGGGCGCAACAGCAAATCCTTCTTTACGTTCAACGGTGACGCCGGGATAATTTCCCACCTTCTGTCGACTCCCTGTCAGAGCATTAAACAGAGAGGTCTTACCGCAGTTGGGATTTCCCACTAATGCGATTCCTTCAGACATGAGAGGTGAATCAGGAATCAATTTTTGATGCGACATATTTGACTCACCTAGTTATCCGCCCTAGTTATCCGATAGGAGACACCAGAATATGGCTGGCTTCATTACGACGGAGCGCAATCAACGCTCCTCGAACGCGAACGACAATCGGATCACCACTCATCGGAGCCTCATGAAGAACCTGCACATGAGAGCCGATCAGTAACCCAATTTCCATCAATCTTTGAGCAATGCCGGCCTCATCGGTCTGCACCGAAACAATTTGACCGGATTGGCCTTTTCTCAATTGACCTAGGGATTGCGGCATTGGGCCGGACTATATAGCTTTGGATGCATTTAGCCAAGGATAGATCAAGCCCATCGGGCAATGGTATACTCATCTCAAATGACCCACGATCTATCAAAAAGTAATGAAATCAATTTCGATGGCCTGATTGGACCCACTCATACCTATGCAGGGCTTTCTTTTGGGAATGTAGCCTCGCTCTCTCATCGATCGCTTGCGTCCCATCCCAGAGAAGCTGTACTTCAAGGCCTAAAAAAAATGAAAGCCCTTTCAGATCTGGGACTTAAACAAGCTATTCTCCCCCCTCAACAGCGACCTGATCTAATCACTTTAAGAAATTTAGGCTTTTCAGGGACTCCCTCACAGATTCTAGAAAAAGCCTGGAAAAAAGCACCCCAGGTCCTAGCTGCCTGCTATTCAGCTTCTTCTATGTGGACAGCCAATGCAGCTACCATTTCTCCCAGTTCAGATACGCAGGATCATCGAATTCATTTAACTCCGGCTAACCTGATCAACAAATTTCATCGATCGCTGGAAGCCGAAACAACCGCTCGCCTCCTCAAAGCTATTTTTCCAGACCAGCAGTTCTTTGCTCATCACCCCCCCCTCCCCGCGGGCGGCCATCTTTTTAGTGACGAAGGTGCAGCCAATCACACACGTTTTACCAATGCATATGGCAATCTGGGAATTAACTTCTTTGTGTTTGGTCGCGCAGCTTCCGATCCTTCTAGCTTGAGATCTCCCAAAATTTTTCCTGCACGCCAAACGCTCGAAGCCTCGCAGGCCATTGCTCGCCTTCATCTTCTTGATCCTGATCGGGTGATCTTTGGACAACAAAACCCTGATGCGATAGATGCGGGCGCTTTTCACAATGATGTTGTCGCTGTAGGCAATCTCAATGTTTTATTTTTTCATGAATTAGCGTTTTCAAATCCTGAGCAACTGCTCACTGAGATCGATTCTAGGCTTCAATCCCAATGTAATATTGAACTCATTCCCATTCAGGTACCCTCACAAGAAATCTCACTCGAAGAAGCCGTAAAATCCTATCTCTTCAATTCTCAATTGCTCACTCTCCCCGAAGGCGGCATGCTCCTCGTAGCGCCTCAAGAATGCGAAGAAACCCCCTCTGTCGCCCAATATCTTAAAAACCTCGTCGAATCTCGCAGTACACCTATCCGTGCCGTTCGCCACTTTGATCTCCGACAAAGCATGCGCAATGGAGGCGGCCCTGCTTGCTTAAGACTCCGCGTGGTTCTCAATGAAGAAGAAATTTCTCACTGCGCTCCTCAAGTCTTTATGAATGATGCTCTTTACTCCAGGCTCATTGACTGGGCAGATCGCCATTATCGCGATCAACTCACTCCTGACGACCTGAGAGATCCCCAGCTTGCCTCCGAAAGTGATCGTGCTTTAGACGAATTGACACAGATTCTGGGCATAGGATCCGTGTATGATTTTCAAAGATAACCTCTTAAGCACTCCGCCGCGAAATATCAGAAACAACGGATTTAAAGTGGGATTTTAATTGTCTTACATACTGATTGAGCTGCTCAGAAAAATTTTCGAGCCTGACAGCATTCACCGTCAACCCAAGAACAGCTAGCGGCTTTTTACCTACCAGCAATTCCATCTGAGCAACGGTCTTTTTCTCGCCTGCTCCTCCTGAAGTAAGAAAAAATGCGACGTTTTTTAAACGTTGATGATTCTGAACGAGATAAGCCCTCACTGGCGTCGCAAGATTCCCTGCCCAAATAGGCGTTCCGATCAACACGAGATCATAAAGTTCAGGCCGATAAAGCGGTTCTTTAAGATTAGTTAATCGCTTCCGACTTGCGTCTATAAGAGAGCGAATATACCCGATCCATCCCGCCCGATTTCTAAGATCAATCATTTCTTCGATATCGCATCCCAGCTCCGAAGCAAGAGCTCGAGCCACTTTGCGAGTTGTTCCTGTTCGCGAATAAAACACAATCAATGCTTTAGGCTTTTCCATTTTTTAGAAAAGTTGCAGAAAATATGCCCGTCACTTAAATTCTCTTTCTATGCTGATGCAAACTTTTGAAAAATTAACACAAATTGTTCAGACGCAACATCCTCAGAATGATCCGAGTCATGACTTTCTTCATGTCGTCCGGGTGAGAAAAAAATGTGAAGAAATCGGCAATCAAATCGGTGCAAAGTTGGATATTTTAATTCCAGCCGCACTCCTCCACGATATTGTCAACGTACCTAAAAACCATCCTCAGCGTGCTGAAGCAGCTGACCTTTCCGCGGCCGCAGCATCTAAAATTTTAAGCGACTTAGGAATGTGCTCGACTCAAATTGAAGCTGTTCTCACAACCATTAGGGAACATAGTTTTTCGGCAGGACGTCCCCCTACTTCGCTTGAATCAGCTATTCTCCAAGATGCCGATCGATTGGATTCAATCGGTGCAATCGGAATTGCTCGCACTTTTTCTTGTGGGACACTTTTAGGATCTCTCTTTTACCATCCGTCAGAACCTTTCGCTCAAAATCGATCCTTAGCTGATAAATATTATATGTTGGATCATTTCTACGCCAAACTCGTCAAATTAGCTGACCTGATGAACACCCCTCCAGCTCAAGTAGAAGCAAAAAAAAGAGCCGAACTCATGAATCTATTTCTGCAACAGCTCAAAACAGAAATCACATAATAGCATTGACAAAAGCGACCTCGACAATGCACCTAGGGTCATTCTAAAATCTGTGCAGATTTTTATATATAGGTAGCAACAAGTGGTTCACCTTAAAAAGTCCTCGATTGCCATCCTCATTCTTCTTGCCTCGCAAGCACAGAGTGCAGCACATGTTTCTGAAAACTGCTCGACGGTTTTCCTTTCTTCTACGCTTACAAAAACTCATGATGACAAGATCTCTCAAAGCGGCATTCAAGCTACGGAACTGGCTCATCATCTTTCAGAAAAGATCAGTGAAGTTTTAGAGTTTAAATTTATCCGCTCGATGGCGAAAAAACTGGGGATTCGCGTCTGGTTATTTGGAGGCACCGCTTCCAGCTTTCTCCATTATGTGAAATGGGATCTGGCTTCACAAAAAGGCCTCATCGAACTACAGCGCAATCGCTTCAACTATGAGTTCACAAATATTTTTCGAAGCACTCAAGACATTGATATTGTAGTCGACGCATCACCAGAAATAGCAAATGAATTTCAAAATATCTTAACCCATCGTTTTCCTCACTTTTTAGGAAATCGAGAAAACAATTGGGAAGTGCGGACATTACGGCAGAAAATTGGATCTGCAGGCACTCGAGGCTATAAAGAGGCTCTCTTAAATGACCCTGATTTCCAACTTCAAAATACCGACTCTAATTCAGTAGGAATGATCGAAATCACTCATTCAGTCGGAGAACCTGTCATTCGCGATTTAAAAAATTGGAATGGACCAAAAAGTATCTTTTTAGAAGACTCTATCCATAATCGAATTAGCTTTTTTAGATCATATTCACACTTTCAAACTTCACGCGCTCTTGCCGGAGAAAATCCAGAAATTCTTTCGGCTTTAAGAATCTTAGTCAAGGCGTTTCAATATAATCTCTCTCTGGATCCTCATGATTTAAATCAAGTCAAAGACATCGTGAATCGTTTTAACCCAAAAGAAATCATCCATCCCATAGCTAAAAAAAGGATTCAAGAAATAGCAAAAAAACTAATTATTCATTCTTCTGATGTTGAACAAGCAGTCAATCAATTAGACATGCTCGGCCTTAGAAAAAAATTAATTTCGATGGGCAGCATTTATGACATTGATAGCTTTGCTTGGTGGCTCAATCGAGAACCTCTCAGATCCAGGCCCATTGGAGAAACTCTCTCGGGCCCCACTGCTCGAGAACTCAATATTCAGATTGTTTCTCATGAAACTAAAAATTTTTATGCAAGCGAAGCAATTACTCGCGCACACTCAGGCCAACCCAATGCATTCATCTCTAGACAATCTGCAATAGGTGAAACCGCTCTTCATGGTAATGGATTTTATACATCATTAGGAACCATCAGCTCCGTCGGAACGGGGCTGACCATCCGTTTCTCTGTAGATCCAAATGCAAGAAGTGGCTCTGATTTTATTTTCTTACCTGACGATAACATCGTACTTTTTAAAAATAAAAAAGCACTCAAAGTCATTCCAGAATCTCTCGACTTTAAAATAGAAGACTTGATCCGAATGGCAGAGGCCTCTGAAAAAATCGAAATTCATGATTCAGATCGACGTTTAGTAGAAATACAGCGACGTCGACTGAACTCTGCTTTATTCATGAACGAAATAGATAATCTACTTCAATCCTCCAAAGATGAAGACTTTGAAAAAGTGATACGCATCCTGAGATCTATGCACTCTCCTCAGGTCATTCAATTGATTTCAGAAAAAGTACGACAAACGGTCATTAAAAATGTTTTTCATCAAATCCAAGGCTGGGCAAGCTCAGAAAATCAAGCTCTCATCGAAAAGTACATCAAGATCATCGACACGACCTTAGTAACATTAGAGTCTAGCCAGATTCTAAAAACTCAAAATTTAATCGATTTTTTGAATAACACATTAAAAAGTAAAGACACCCCGTTTTCTCTTCGTAAAAAATCACTCTTTACTCTGCTCCCACTCATTTATCACCTCAACTCCCCGCCCTTTCTCAAAGAGCTTTTCAACGACGAAGAACTTAAAATCGTTCAGCAGGAATTCTGGAGTTGGCATCGTTCCAAGGACATTCGCAAGAAAAGATTTTTCTTTAATTTAAAAAAAAATTGGTCTTACTCGATCCAGAAGGGACTATTAGATTATTTAAAACAATTCATCGAATCTGGGCTTTTTGATTTACATCCGAAGCTACCAGGACAGATCTCGATCCTTCAATTAGCTAGCTATTATGATCAAAAAATAATCTTAGATTGGTTGATCCAAAATCCTCAATTTGACTTCAATAACAAGAACTCTCAGGGCTATACCGAAGTAGAACAACTCATCCTTAGAGGAAAAACCGATTGGGCCCAAAAGATTCAAAAAGAAAGACCTGAGGCTCAAGCTAGAAGTTTTGAGCTGAAAGAACGAAATACAGATCAAAATACGAAAGACTACCCCCAGGGCACACCGATCATTGACTTTGTTCGGATCGAGCCCGAGTCATTTTTTATGGAGATGGGAGAACAACAGGTTTTGACGACGATCTCTCGACCTTTTGAATTCATGTCAGTCGATATTACGCAGCTAACTTATAGCCGAGTCCTTGAACTTCTGAAGAAGTATCGAGGCGACGATTATTTCCAATTAAGAGAATCATGGAATATTGAATTCATCGGAGACTCTTTTCCTATTTATGGACTTTCACATAACGAAGTCAACTTATGGATCCGAGGCTTAAATGAACTTTCAGCAATCGATTCTCAAACTATTCAAGAAGCATTACTCAATCTTTTTCCTGGCCATACTCCAAAGGTCCGCTATCAACTCCCTACTGAAGCACAGTGGGAAATGGTGTCTCGCCTAGGCGGTGTCGCTGAGGGAGATTTTTCATATGGCAGATCCGACATCGATCTCAATGATTACGCCGCCTATAAAAATTATTACGGAAAAATCCTCGAAGACTTGCCGCCTGTAGGGTCAAAAAAACCGGTCTTTTATTATGGGAAGCCACTTTATGATCTTCATGGATTGGTGTGGCGATGGATGTCCGATTGGTTCGAAAATCATCTCCAAGGGGGCACTGACCCTCAAGGTCCTGCTTACGGAAAATTTCGAGTTCTCAGGGGAGGCTCCTTTAGACACAGCTCTTATTGCGCAAGGTCCTATCATCGCTACTTTCTTGAACCTGAAAAGATTGAGCTCTATGGCGGATTTCGTTTAGTGCGGTCTGTAAGTTTTTAAGAGTGGAGCCGATGACCGGAGTCGAACCGGTGACCTACGCTTTACGAAAGCGATGCTCTACCAACTGAGCTACATCGGCATCACAAAAGATCCAAAATTGCGTCAACGAGACGCTTATTATTATGTATAACAAGGAACTAGAGTTTGAGTCTACCAAAAAGGTAGCTCGACAAAAAGCTCGAGATTTTCGAACAAAACAAGGGGGAATAGCTTTGTGACGTTTCGCGTTATTTTTATCGGCTTTTTTACTTTTTTGACTTTCTCGACTCACTCTCTTGCTTCGACCAACGGTCCCCATAAAAAATTCGAATGCAATCTTTGGGAAGACCCACAAGGAATTTCACACATTCAGGCAAACACCGACGCAGCTGCTTATGCTTGCCTGGGTTATATCCACAGTCGCGATCGAGCATGGCAAATGGACTTTCTTCGCCGAACAGTACAAGGACGCAAAGCTGAGGTCTTTGGCTCCAAAGAAATCCGCTCTGATTATTTCATGCGTCTTCTCAATCTTTACGAACGCGCTGAGATGATCTTCAAAGGTCTCACCCCTCTTCAACAAGAACTTCTTAAAGCTTATAGCAATGGCGTTAATCAGGGGTTTTCGATTGCACTTCAAACGGGGGTCTACGAGTTCCAAAAATGGAATACTCGCCCGGAACCTTGGCAACCTAAAGACTCCATCGCCCTCATTCTTCTCCAGTCTTTTGATCAAACAAAAAAATCATTTTTGACTGACTACCAAGAATCAAAAAATCTTTCTCTCTACGGCAAAGACGCCCTCCCTCTTTTGAATGGGGATGAACTGCCGTGGAACTCTTCTATTTTAAAAAAGGGAGAATACCCCCTAGGCAATACTGCACAAAAAATAGAGATAAAATCTGGCAATCACGACAGTGCATCGAATGAGATAAAAAACTTTTTTGAAGAAATTCCCGATCTTTTGCCACCTACCGGAATCGGAAGCAATAACTGGGTCATTGCCCCCTCGCGAAGTCAATCAGGTCACGCTTGGCTTGCAAATGATCCTCATCTCGAACTACGACATCCTTCGCTCTGGCACATTGCGCATTTTCAATCTCCATCTTTTGACGTCATCGGCGCAGCGATTCCCGGAGTCCCCTTAATTGTCAGCGGTGCCAATCGCCACTTGGCGTGGGGATTAACCAACTCCTATCTCGACGTCGCTGATCTGATTCTCATTCCAAACGAAGAATTAACTACTGCTTCGGACGAGAGGCCCTGGATTTGGTTTAAGCTCTGGAAAGCTGAAATTCCCTTTTTCTTTAAAAAACTCAAACGCACCACAGGTGGTCGCCCCATTCTTCCACTCGATGGCCCTTCAGGTAAATCGATCGTCCTCAACTGGACGGGCTTTGATTTAACGGGCCAGGATTTTATCGGCTTCTTTGAATTAATGAAAGCAAGTCGAATTCAAGATGCTGACCTGGCTCTCAGTCGAATCGGAGTCCCTAGCTGGAATTTTGTTTTTGCCGATAAAGCGGGTGGAATCGGCTATCGCTCAATAGGTCGAGTTCCAAAAAAACAATCTGCCTCTCCTTATGGAATGACCGAGGAAAATTTAGCTCAATTTAACGACAGAGTGAGCAAGCAAGAACTCCTCTCAGCAGATGAAATGCCGCATGTTCTCAACCCTACTCGAGGATGGATCGCCACCGCAAATAATCGACAATGGCCAGCTGATTCCAAATTTTATCCAGGCCGAGCTCACCATCAAGGTTTTCGGCAATTTCGAATTGAAGAACTTCTCACTTTGAATCCCAAACACGACTTAGAATCGTTCCGCAAAATTCAATGCGACGTCCAAGCCGTAGATGCTCGATTTATTCTTCCTGAATTATTGAAGTCAGTCAAAACAACGCCTGAGACTCTCTCTGCCACCACTCTTTTGAAAGAGTGGAATTACCAAACCGACCTAAAATGCAAAGCTTGTGCTCTTTATCGAAGGTGGATAAACTACATCCAAACAAACTCCAGCTTAAATTCGGTCGGTCTTTATCATCTATTGCAGGCTCCAGAAAATCCTCTCTCCGTGAGCCTCCAAAAAACGATCAATGAGTCACTTTCTCAGGCTCTTTCAGATTTTCACCTGAAAGTCCCTCAATGGGGAGAAGTTCATAGCTGTCTGTTTCCACACCTGGGAGATCGTCATTTATTTGAAGACCAGGGAATCCCGACTCCTGGAGATGATGAGACAGTAAACCCAGGAAACTCAGAATGGCAGAGTCCGTTTTTTCACCAAACATCCGGTGCATCGCTGCGCCTTGTGGTTGAATTATCAGACCCCCCAAAAATTTATTCAATCCTGCCAGGATCAATTAAAGATCTAGAGAGTCGTGATTTCAATAATGTAAACTCACCCTGGAATAAGTGGGTCAGATGTCAGTATGAAAGTCGGCAATTCCCAATAAATTGGTCTCAGGTAAAAGCGACTCAGCTTTCTATTAACTCATCACTTTAATAATATTTTTGTTGGTTAATAATATTTTTCTTGGTGAATCGAATCTTTGTGAACACCTTTTTCGGCAAGAAGTGCTTTTACTTCTTTGATCATTTCACCATTGCCACAAAGATAATACTCAGTATCCAACCAAGGGAAATCGACACCAAGACCACGGAGATAATCCGTTACTCTTCCTGTGAGGCCTTTCCATTGGCCATTAGGACGAGAAACCATAGGTACCCATTTCATTGCTGGAAGCTCAGAAAACTCTTGATCATAGAGGACTTCGTCTTCTGTTCTAACGCCCAGTAAACAAGTTGCACTCACAGGAGAGGCATTTCGGTATTCTTCAGAATGAACGATCGACCTAAAAGGAGCGATCCCCGTGCCGGTCGCAATAAATAAAGCATGTTTGCCACCTTTTGGCTCAAAAACAAAATCACCGTAAGGAGCAAATCCACGAAAACTGGTTTGTTCAGGAATTTGATAGAGATAATTTGTCCCTGGACCATTTTCGACTAACTTAATACACAGCTCAATGGTCGACTTCTCAGGAGAAGAGGCAATCGAATAAGCCCGTCTTAAATCACGCCCATGAGGGCCGGCTCCTGGAATGACGATGCTAATAAATTGACCCGCTTTAAAAGCAAATGACTTCTCTGGCTCAAACACCAGCTCAAAAACTGTGGGCGTGAGCATACGACGTGATTTGACCTGACAGCGATATTCTTGGACACTCATAAGCTCTTTTTCTTAACTCAGAATCTGATTTGACGCTATTCCCCATTTAAGCTAACAACAGGTCACTATGTTCGGCCTCAGTCTAGGACATTTATTGATTTTATCGGTTGTGGTTTTGCTATTTGGTAACCGACGCTTACCCGAGTTGGGGCATGCGTTGGGAAAAGGCATTGGTGCTTTCAAAAAAGGACTTGAAGGCAAAGACATGGACGATGATGATCGTCCTCAGATCACCAAACGATAATTCTGCCCCTTCCCATTTGCTCTCTCACTTACCCTTCTTTTCTAATTCAGGATTACCCTTGCCCCGCGCTCCTGTTTTCTTTAACATTTGAAATGTGTAGTTGAGTCATCCTAAAAAGTGAGAGCAAATTTGGCAATTACTAGCTTACTCCTCATTTCTACTCAAAATAAAGACCTTGAGTTAGCAAAAGAAATTGCAAACTCCACACAGCTCAAATTTTATCATACTCCTTCTGCTCAAGAAGGGGCTCAGCTCTTAAGTCAAAGCGATCAGCTCATGCTGATTTTTATAGATGTCTCAACTCAAGAACTCTACGAGCAATTTGAAACAGCCTTTCAGGAACATGTGGGATTATTTTCAGATAAGCTCGATGCAAATCGAACTCACTTTTTGTCTGATGAACCACTGAGCGCAGCCAAGTATCTCATTCAAAGTCCTATCTTTGGGAATTTTGTCATGCGCAATTATCGATCCCCTCAAGAAGGGGCCGCACATTATAGCCCCATCGTCAAAGCGACTCTTGAAGAACGTGCTTTTGGGCTTGAAAAACTAATGAGTCCAGGTTGCAAAGTTCAAACAGTGCAACTCATTGCGTCAAGACAAAAGAAAAGTACCCTAGACGCTATTAAAAATTATTTATCAGCTGCTAAGTTTCAAAATCGAATCGCAGCCAGTATTGCCAACGCTGTAGATGAAATCCTGGTCAATTCAATTTTCACAGCTCCAGTCGATCATACAGGACGCGCTACTCACATCAATACCCCTAGAAATACGCCGATTCAGCTCCAGGACAAGAGTGCAGTAGAAATACAAATTGGATACGATGGAAAATATGTCGGCATCCAAATCGTGGATCACTGGGGAAGTCTCAACAAGATGAAACTCCTGAACCATCTTTCCAAGATTTACAACCAAGAAGAATACAAGTTAAAAGCTGGAGCTGCAGGTACTGGAATCGGACTTTCTCGAATTCTTCAATCGAGCGGTGGAGGTCTGTACTTTGCTTCAGAAAGTGGAGCACGTACAGAGGTCACGCTTTTTTTCGAAAACTCAGCAAATTTTCTGGAGTTCAAAAATCAGTTCCGCTTCATTTCGACACAATTTTATTTCTGATTGCGAGATTTTTAAATGTCTAAAAAAAATAAGGCCGTTGTTGTTCTTGCTTCCACCTCTCCTCGGAGAATTAACCTCCTCAAGCAGATTGGTCTCGAAATAGAAGTTCAAGCTCCAGGAGTCGACGAGGACTCACTTCCTGGAGAAAAACCCATTGCTCTAGTCTCACGACTTGCACGTGAAAAAGCTGCCTCGGTCGCGAAGGGGATCAACTCCACTCCATCCTATGTTATTGCCGCAGATACGATTGTAGTCGCACCTGATGGAAAAACAATTTTAGGAAAACCCTCCAGTACTGCGCACGCTCAAAAGATGCTAAAAATGCTCGCAGGCAAAACCCACACTGTCTTCACCGGCTACTGCATCTATCCTGTGATTAATCCAAAAAAATTATCCAAAGTTAAAAAACACCAGCCGCTCGTTCGAACCGTTCGATCTCGAGTCACCATGCGTACTCTTAGTTCAAAAGACATCTCCCTTTACGTGCAATCAGGAGAGCCTCTCGATAAAGCAGGCTCGTATGCTGCTCAAGGTATGGGAATGGCGCTGATCGAACGAATTCATGGTAGCTACACCAATGTCGTGGGGCTTCCTCTATGCCAACTCGCAAAAGATCTCGAAGAAACTTTCGGCTTTACTCTGTTCAAATGGAACACTTAAAGCAGAGATCGATTTTCCATGAGAAACCCCATCTGCACTGGGGTAGCCTCTTTGCAATTCAGTTTATTCGTGAAGAAGCCCAGCAGCTTGAACAAGCATTAAAAACTCAGTTCTCCTACTTTTTAGGATCTAAAGCTGCAGACTGGGAAGTTCGAAACATTCAGGAGAATCCATGGTATTGGATATCCGTGATTCGAACAATAATAAAAGCTCAGCGCTTTCACCAACGTTTTTACCTACATTTTTGAAAGACGTGAATGAAGGAAAGCTTACCGTTTATCACTCCCCCCGTCATTCAGAGACACCTCGATTTAAGTCAAGTCAAAATCCACCGATTTTTTCTGTGATTCGTGCGCTCACCAAAGCATTTCAATATGATCTCAAGATCAAGGAGCCGCTCAGATCTACGCCCATCAGTCAAGGTTCCGGCCAAACAGCGGCTCAACTTGGGATCAAGACTGTTGCTCAAGAGACAAAAGATTTTCTCGCCTACGAAAACATCACCCGTTCTCAGACTGGGACGCCCAACGTGTTTATCTCTCGCAAAAATGTCGCGGGTGAGTCCGCAGTATTCGGCGAAGGATTTTATTCGGCCTCCGGAAAGAGAGGCGGCCGCGAAACTGGAATGACCATTCGCTTTAAAGTCGATCCCCTGGCTAAAGAGGGCACTGATTTTGTTCTTGGACAGGGCGGAAATAGCGAGATCATCGTAGACGGTAGCGATCTTGTTTGGTAAAAATAAGAATGTAATCTCCCCAGAAGACATGAAAGGGATTCGTTCGATCGTTTTGAATCAGATAAAAAATAATAGCCCTCAGCAAAATGCAGTCATTCAGGAGTGGCTAAAGTTCGAAGGTGCCCGACTTAAAAAAGATCCAAAAGAAATGGAACTGTTGAACGAAACCCTCAAAAAGAGAACCTATGAAACAGATCCTACATCACTGGTCTCTGACCTGACCGAACTGTCTCACGGAACTGATCTGGAACCTTACATCACTCAGGAATGGTTACCCTCTATTTTAAAAACCTTGAAACCGGACATTGGAGACCGAGTTTTGGAACAAAGCCTTTTCTCAAACCATCCCCAGATTCGAAAATTCTGAGTAAGGGCCCTGGCTGCAGGCGAAGCACAGCAATCTACTCCTTTTACGCTGGGGATGTCAGGGCATGGCTTAAATCAGAAACTAAAACTCAAGAACAGACTCAAGAAAAGACCACCTACCTGACGCTACATCCTGAACTAAGACAAACGCTCTCCGAAGCAAACCTCCATTTGATTGAACCTGCCTTTAAAAAGATTTCGAATCTTTCTCTATTTGAAAAAGCTGCAGAACCTCCTTACCCATCGATGCAAAAGCCGAAAGTTTCCAGTTCAAATCTTATGATTTTCCACCAGGAGGCCAGCGAGTACAACTGGGAAGCCCCAATCATGAATCTGGACGCTGGGAAGCAACTGAAAATTATCATGAGCTCACCTTCACGAAGCGGTTTCAAATGCAAGTGACGCCCGTCACCCAGCTTCAGTGGTCGATCGTGATCGGTAAAAATCCATCCTATTTCAAAACGGATGGAAAGAAAGTCAGCATCAATAGCCAAAATATAGAAATGAACCTAAAACAACCTGTCGAGCAGGTCTCGTGGAATGACGCACAGAAATTCATTCAAAAGCTCAATGAGAATAGATCCCGTAGGCCCGAGACACGGCTCAGCCTGTGTACTCCACGGAGGTAGCTGGGCCTACGCTCCAGACGGCTTACGTTCGGCCCGGCGCTTTGTTTACAGGCCAGGCGATCGCATCAACGGCATCGGTTTCCGCCTAGTAAGAACCCTTAAATAGCTGAGTGAATTGACGAGACCTCCACCGTCGTTGTAGGTCTTCCTCTATGCTCGATCTTGAAAAACGCTATCGAGAAATTCTCGGTCAAATTTCAAAAGCAACCCTCATTGCAGTTACAAAAACTCACCCTGCCGAGACGATTGAAGCACTTTATCGTTTAGGCCATCGTGACTTTGGAGAAAATTACGTTCAAGAGCTCGTTCAGAAAGCTCAAGAACTCGAAGCCAAAGGCTGCACAGGAATTCGCTGGCACTTCATTGGTCATCTTCAAACCAACAAAGTCAAACAGCTCATGCCGTGGATTTCTTCTGTCCATGCACTCGACTCTGAAAAACTTGCCCAAGAACTTGCAAAAAGATGGAAAGTGGCAGAAAGATCCGGTCGATTACCCGTTTTCATCGAAGTGAATATCGACGCCGAAGAAAGCAAGGCAGGAATGCCCCCTCAAGAAGTGATACCATTTGCCAAAAAACTCGCAGAGATCCCCGAGCTCGAACTTCAGGGACTGATGTGCATCCCCTCTCCATCAAATCCTGATCAAGGCCGAGCTACATTTCGCGCCCTTCGAGAACTCGAAGCCCAATGCCGACCCTGGACTGCAGGGCAACTCTCCATGGGAATGTCTTCGGATTACCTCATTGCTCTCGAAGAGGGAGCAACCCAAATCCGCCTAGGCACAGCACTTTTTGGAGCCCGTACGTATTCCTAGTAAGCCTATAGGCAACCCACGGCAATTATGCTAAGTCCAAGACTCATTTTGCGTATCCGTAGCTCAGTTGGATAGAGCGTCAGCCTCCGGAGCTGAAGGTCGGTGGTTCGACTCCACTCGGGTACGCCACTTCAAATTCTGATTGAAGTGGTTGAAATGAAGAGAAATTTTAGATTGATCTGAGCGGGTGAACGAATCGTTGATCCGCTCTTTTTTTGCCCTGCGGAGCATTAGCGGAGCATGAGACGGGGTTTTGAGCGTTTTTGCTGAATCTTGCGGTTTCTGTGCATTAGACTGCAAAACTTGCTGAATCATGCAGGACACATTTTGAGTCAATGACGGAGAGGTGAGCTCTTCGCCTGAGACTTGATGGATTGTATGAATGAATTGGGTCACTGCTGCGACCATGTCCTGAGACACCCCTTCCAGCTTTCCACTATTTTCCGTTCTGCTCCCATTGTCAAAACGAAATTCATCGCGAACTTTTAAATCTCCATCTTGAAGATGAGTGTATACATCGGCGGTGATCTGAATATCCGAGTGCCCCAGGATCATCGAAACTTTTTTGAGCCCCCAACCACCTCGAATTTTATTACTCCCATAAGAATGGCGGAGTGTGTGAAGATCAACACGCTTATTAATTCCTGCACGTTTGACCGCACGCTGAAGAGGCCTCAAAAAAGAGTCCTTGTGATAACGCTCACCCTTCTCAGTAGTAAAAAGATATTCGCCTGATCTTGGCAAAGGCTGCAGTGCTTCCAGTGCACCTTTTTCTAAAGGCACGGCTCGAGCAGAGCCATTTTTTGATTTTCTGACGTGTAGAAAACCCGAAGCAAAATCAATATCACTCCATTTGAGGTTCAAACCCTCGGAGCGACGCAGTCCCGTGTAGGCGAGGAGTTTCACAAAAGGCAAAATCAGTTTAGAGCGAGACTTCTCAAGTTCCTGAAGAACAAGAACGATCTCTTGATCCGTCAACGCATCAATATTGCGGGTCGGAGGCTCTTTTGGAAAAAGTCGGTCGAAATCTCGAATTTTTCCTAGAATTTTTGGAAGAGGACTCTCCTCATGCGGATAGAGTTCTGTAAAAAGCTCTCCCAAAATAGAAAGTTTATAGTGGTACTTGCGAATCGTGGAATTTGAGCGACCCATTTCTTTGAGATTTAAATAGACTTTAAATACACGATCTTTAGTGAGTGATACATACGGGCTACTCCCTAACTCAGGACGAATCACATTTTCGAGCTGTCCTTGCACGACTTCTCGCCACTGCTCCGTTGCCACAAGAAAACGCGGGCTTTGATAAAAGAGATCAATCAGCTCGCCCACCGTGATCCGAGCAGGCTGCCGTTCTTCCGGGCTAGGATCAAGACCTTTAAAGAGCCGCTCCCTCACTCGAGCCTCAACTAAAAGCGCCTCTTGCTCGGACTTTCCGCCCGTCATAGAACGCCATCGCAGAGTCATGGGATCTTTCCAGCGAACGATCCAAGAAACACTCCCGCTTCGATGTTTCTTTTTATAGATATAGGTTCTGATTCGGGTCATCTTCATTTCCTTGGAATTTCCTTGAATTCAGTTCCTTAGGCTAAACAGTCAGCTGCTCTTGCACTAACCATTTGAGAAATTCGAGTTTAGGGAATCGGACGGCCTTACCCACAATAATTCTGGGAGGCCGACGTTTGACATCAGTCCGCCTTGTCCAATTGTACACGACTTGGGTAGAACATCCCAGAAACTCTGCGATATCCTCAGGAGAGAGAAAACTTTTTCCTGGAAATTTAGAATCTACTTC
>Ga0172367_10002309_pt1 | contig 26297 bp, 20 predicted proteins | sample Lak10m_FD_114542 | JGI IMG/M metagenome (GOLD analysis project Ga0172367, IMG submission 114542) | Freshwater microbial communities from Kabuno Bay, South-Kivu, Congo - kab_022012_10m | ecosystem: Environmental > Aquatic > Freshwater > Lake | place: Democratic Republic of the Congo: South-Kivu...
GGATTACAAGGATTACAAGGATTACAAGGATTACAAGGATTACAAGGATTACAAGGATTACAAGGATTACAAGGATTACAAGGATTACAAGGATTACAAGGATTACAAGGATTACAAGGATTAGAAGGGCCACCAGGGCCGATAGGATTAACAGGACCACCAGGGCCGATAGGATTAACAGGACCACCGGGTTTAAAGGGTGGTATAATAGATTATGCTTATTATTTTGATAATCAAGCACATATAATATCACCAAATGGGAATATAACATTTAATAATGTATTAATAAATACATTAGGAATACAATATAATAATGGAAATATAATATTATTAAATAGTGGAATATATAAAATATCATATTTTATATTATCCGAACAAAGTAGTCAATTATCATTATATTTAAATAATGCATTATTAGATGAAACAGTATATGGTTCAGGTCCGGGGAATGGACATAATACAGGAAATTGTATAATAATAGTGCCAAATAATAATATGACACTAAATGTAAGAAATACAAGTTCAGGGAATTTAATAATTCAAACAGTAAATAATGGAATAAATACCAGTATAACAACATCAATAATAATAGAGAGAATAGATTTAACATAAATTATTTAATTTTAAAATTAAATTAGTGATGTCTTTATTAATAATATTTTCATTATCTATATTATGTTTATCAATAATAGAGTTAAACAAATTGATATTAGTGATAATTTGTTTTTGATTATCGAAATCGATAATGGGTATATGTATAATATCAATAAATTTTTTGTTAATAATAATATTAGTATTAATATAATTAGAAAAATATATTAGATAATAAAAAATAAAATCTAAAATAAAATCTTGATTAATTAATTTTAAATAATAAATATTATCATTATTATCGTTATAATAATTATTATTAATAATAAAAATATTATTTTGTAATAATTTATTTTTAGTAACGCCGATATAATTATTATTAATTATATCAATTTCATTATTAGAAGTAATATTAAGGATATTTTTAAGTTCAATTTTATGAGTAGTATTAAAAATAGTATCAAAAATACATTTAGATAAATTTTTATACAAATCAATTTGAGTAAGATTATAATTATATAATTTATTAGAATATATATTATAATTATAAATAATAGTTTGTGTTTCTTTACTAATAACAGGGATATTAATAAGTTTAATTTTATCAATATCAATTTGATCCATAGTACCTTTAATAAAGTTAAAATATTTAGTATTAACAGCATATTCAATAAATAAATATAAAAATCCATTAATAAAATCATTATTTTCTTTTTCAACAATAAATAAAATATAATCATTATATTTTTTAATATCATTAATAGAAATAATTTTAATAAAATTATTAGTTTTATAATATTTAGATATTATTAAAATATTTTCTAAATTATTGTTATTATAATTAATATCATTAATATTATAATATAAATCACAATAATTTAAAATATTAACATTATTTAGTTTTTTATCAATAATATTATTAGTAATATATATATTAGAATATAATATATAATTATTATTAATAATTTTATTATAATCAATATCAATAATATTTTCTTCAATAATATTATTATTATGTAATTTAATTTTTGAAAATTCTAATTTATTATTATTATTATTATTATTTTCAATAAATAATATTGATTTTTTAATATTTTTTATTAAAGTTAATGGGTCATCAATTTCAATAATTTTTTTTAAATTATAATTTTCTAATAAATATTTTCTAGTTTCGGTATGTAAAATAGAATCACAAAATAATAATGAATATGGTACAATAACTATAGCTTGTCCATTAATTTCTAATGAATTTAAAATAAGTTGTAACATAAGTGGTTCATATTTAGTGCCTCTAATTTTAAGTTTTTTAATTTTATCACAACATTTAGCATGAATAATATTATGAATATCATTATTAGTAATATCAAAAAAGATAATATTATAATTAATATTATTAATATCATTAAATAAAATGTTATGTGAAATAATTTGTGAATTAAAGTTATTATTAGAATTTAAAAAAAGTTCTAAATTAATAATTTCTTTAATTTCTTGATTATCTTGTGCGCCAAAAAGGTTATTATAATTAATAACATAATTATTTTCTTTATAATAACTAATAATTTCATTAAGATAAGAATTAACTTTTAAATTACCATCAAATATAAATATATTAGGTTTAGGTTTAATATTATTAACAATCCATTTAATAAGAATAGGATGATTATAATATTTACTATAAGTTTTAACATTTTGGATGGTATCATTATTTAAATAAAACATAAATATTTCATTAATATCAATAAACTTAATATTTTTAACAAAATTAATTAAATTATTAATAATAGTATTACATTTAATATTAAATTTATATGATATATAATAATTATGATGAAGATAATTAATTATATCATAATTATTATTAATATTTAAAATAAGAATGATAATAAGAATATATAACAAACATCTAATAGATTGTAAACCACATATTTTTTCTTTTTGTAATAAATAATATATAAGTTTATAATTTTCTAACATTATAAATATAACTACATATAATTTTAAGTTAATATTTACATATTATTTGTAAATAATATAATTTTAAGTTAGTTAAAAAAGAATTTAAATATAAAATTAAATATGAAAATAGCAATTTATAGTAGTTTTAAAGAAATGCATTATGAATGTTTAGGATATTTAATAGAATATTTAAAATATTTTAATTTTGAAATAGATTTTTATTTATATATAACAGATAAGATTGAAAAAAACTGGATAATATTATATGAGAAATTATTTAATATAAATATAAAATTATATAGTCCAAAAAAATTTAAAAATATATATAATTATGTATTTTTAGTTACAGATGATGATCGTGAATTTATAGATAAAAAAAATAATAAAAATATAATATGTATAAATCATAATTATAAAATTAGACGTGAAAATGTGTATAAATATATAAATACACGTTTTTTTCCTTATAGTATAATAAAAGAATGGGCTTTTCCAAGTTATATAGGGATTAATAAAAAAGAAAAACTAAAATTATTAGATAATAATATGTTAACTTTTAATAATAAAATAATAATATTATTATTAGGTTCTAGACATGTACCAAAATCAATAGAAATATTAAAAAAATTATTTATAAATTTTGATGATATAATATTTATAATAATATCAAGATTTATAAAAAATAATAATATAAAGTTTGAAGAATATGAAAATATTATAATATATGAATATTGTGAAGTAGATAAAATGATTAATATATTAAAATATACAAATTATATATTATGTTTTAATTATGAAAAAACATATATAAATGAAACAATATCAGGATGTTTACCATTAGCTTTTTCATATGGTTGTCAATTAATAATACCAAAAGAATGGGAATTAATATATAATTTTAAATCTTGTATAATATATGATGAAAATACAAAATTAAATTTATTAAAAAAAACAAATTTAGATTTAATTTATGAAGAAAATGAAAGTTTAATAAATTATAGAAATAATATATTAAATAATATATTAAAAATAGATAATAATATATATGGAAAAAATAATTTAATAAATAGTACTTTAATAAATTTAAAATTAAATGTTCCATTTATATTAATTTATTCAGATGAAACATTAAAAATAAATATAACAGAATATATAAATGATTATAATATAATATATGTAATATTAGAAAATAGTAAAATAAATAATAATAATAATAAAATAAGATTATATAATTTAAATTTTATAAAAAAAATTCATATAATAAGAGAACCAATTTTATATATAATAAATAGTAATAAATATATAGAAAAAGAATTAAAATATATGAGTAAACATAATTATAGAGATATAATATTAATAAATAATGTATATAATTATGATATAAATAAATTAAAAAAAATATATAATAAATATTCATATGTTTATTATTTATCAAATAGTTTTATAATATTATATTCATTTAAATAAAAAAAATTGATATTTTTAAATATTAGTAAATATTATAAGTATTAATATAACAAAATGTGTGAGGAAATAGTATTAAATATTATGGATCATTTATTCAAGTCTTATAATATGGATAATAAATTATCATGGATTTTTAAAAGTAAAGATGAATTAAATTTATATGATCCAAAATATCATTTATATGAATATAAAGTAAATGATAAAGAGTATACCATAGAATTATATTTATATGAAACTAAATATAAAAAATTATTATTAGAAGAAAATAAAACTATTAATTTTACTTATTATGAAAAAATAGAAGGTAATAATTATAATGAAGTTCATGATAAATTATGGATATTATTATATAGAATGTTATATAATAGAAGACAACAAAAATTTTATTATCTTATTTACAATATAATAAAAAATGAAAAACCAGTAAATGTAAAAGAAGAACAAACATATTTATATATGTTATTAACATATAATGAATATGAATTAGCAACTAATTTTTTTTCATTTTTAAAGAAATATTTAACAAAAAAAGAAATAAAAATATTTAAAAATAAATATAATAAAAGAGATATTTTAGTATAAAAATAATGAAAGTTTCTTTATTATTAAATAAAAATAATAATTTAGTAAATGAATCATATTTAGATTATTTTAAGATATCAAACATAGAAATATCAACAGAATTGGAAAAAGACAGTGATTATATATTTAATATAAGTGAAAATATAATAATAAATCGTGAAAATGTAATAAATATAGTAAATGATTTAGAAACAATAAATATAAAAGAAAATATAATATTAAATAATTTTGATTATAACAATCCATTAATAAGATGGATATTACCAATAAAAAAGATGTTAACTAAAATAAAAAAAAGTGAAATATTAAAAACATTAAAAAGTATTAATATAATATATTATAATAATAATTATTCAAGTATAAGTAGTTTAATAGAAGAAGTACTAATAAAATATTTTGAAAATTTTAATAATATAAATTTTTATATTATTAATAAAAAAAATAATGTAATTATAGATAATAATTATGATAATATTTATATTAATGTTTATAATGATAAAAAAATAGAAGATTTAATAATTAATGCACATTATGTATTAATTTATAATAATAATGGAGATATTGAACCTATAATAATTAGTTTTAATTATGGGTGTCAATTAATAATAAATAAAGAAGATAATATAAAATATAATTATAAATCAAGTATAATATTAGAAAAAAAAGTAAAATTAGAATCAGATATTTCATTAGATATAATATATAATGAAATTAATGAGTTATTAAATCATAGAAATATAAAAATGGATGAAATAATAAAAAATAAAACTGAAATAATAGAATATAGTGAAGAAATATTATTTCATAAGATATGTAATAAATATAAATTAAAATTACCAAATATATTTATACAAACATATATATTAAATATAAATGATATAAAAACAATGAATAATAATTTTAGGGAATTATATTTAATAAATAATGTAAATAAAATAGATATTAATTTATTAGTAGATGAAATAAAAATATCAATATATGATAATGAAAAATATTTAAAAAAAATATTATATAATTTAAATGAATCAATATTATTTAATTTAACATATTGTGAAAATTTATATAAAATATTAAATATAATAAGTCATAGAAATTTTAGAGATATAATGATATTAAATAATACAATAGATAAAGAGTTAATAAAAAAAAATTATAATAATTTTTATTATATTTATGAATATGAGAATTTATTTATATTAATAACATTATAATTTAAAAAAATATTAGTATATAATTTAATGAGTGTATCTATAGTAACGGTATCATATTATAAAAGATATAATTTATTAAAGATATTAGAGAAAATAATATTAAATCAAACATATAAAAATATAGTAGAATGGTTAATAATAGATGGATCAGATAATTTTAATGATAGTGAAATAAATAAAAATTTAGTTAATGAATTAAAAAATAATTCATCAATTAATATTAACTATGTACCATTTATAGAAAAAAGTAGTTTTGGGAAATTATTAAATAGAGGATTAGAAAAAGTATTAGGTGATATAATTGTTCACATGGATGATGATGACTATTATTTTCCAACACGTGTTGAACATTGTGTAAATATATTTAATAATAACAATAATATAAATATGATAAATTGTTCAAATATATATATTCATGATATAATATTAGATTATACAATAAAATCAGATATAAATAATTGTTTAAATATAAATTCATTAGCGTATAAAAAAGATTATATATTAAATAATAAATTTGAAGATGATAATAATAGTATTATAAAACATATAAATGTAAATGGAGTAAATATATTAGATTGTGATAAGACTTTAATAAAAATAATACATAATGAAAATAAATATATAGAAAGTAAAAGATTATTAATTATGAATAAAATAATAATAAATAATATAAATAGTTTAGTAAATCTAATACCTAAAGAATTTTATATATTATATAAAAAAGAATTAGTAGATGAATCAGAATTAGATTATGATATTGTATATTTTACAGGTGGTACAGGTATAATTTGGGATCCAAATGATTTATCATTAGGTGGATCAGAACAAGCAATAGTACATTTATCGGATAATTTAAAGAAACAAGGGAAAAGTGTAATAGTATATGGGAATTTTAATAATGATTATAAATTAAATGATGTAGAGTATATAAAATGGGATAAATTTCCATTTAGAAAAAAAATAAAAAATTTAATTTTATGGAGACATCATGGTATAAGTATGATAATGAATTTAAAAATGAATATAGAAAATATATATATAGATTTTCATGATAATTTTTCATATACATTAGTATATTTAGATCAGGAAAAATTAAATAATTTATTTAAAAAAGTAACGAAATATTTTTTTAAAAGTAATTATCATAAGATATCATTTGAAGAATATATAAATAATAAATTAGAAAATACAAAATATGCAATAATAACAAATGGATTAAGAAAGGAAAGATTTTTAAATAATGATAATAATATAAGAAATCCATTTAGGTTTTGTTATTGTAGTTGTTATAGTAGAGGATTAGAAACTATATTAGAAAAAATATGGCCTATTATTTATAAAAGTAATCCTAAATGTGAATTACATGTATATTATGGAATGACATATTTTGATGATAATTTTAAAAATAAAATTAAATTATTATTAGGACAACCTGGAGTTATGGATCATGATAGACAACCAATGGAAATGATAATAAGAGAGAAATATTTATCAACATTTCATTTATATTTAAGTAATAGTGTAGCAGAAATAGATTGTATATCAATAAGAGAAAGTTTAATAACAGGATGTATACCAATAATATCAAATTATGGAGTATTTAATGAACGTCATGGAATACAATATAAATGGATACCAGAAGATGATGAATTATGTAAAAAAATAGCAAAAGATATAATAAATAAAATGAATGACATTGAATTAATAAATAATATTAAAAATAAAATTATTAATTCAAATACAATAATATCATGGGAAAATGTTAGTAAAGAATGGATTAAAAATATATATAATTAATTATATAAACCATTATTATAATTTGAAATAAAAACATCAGCCCAATCACGTATTAATTTTTGTTTTGTATCTAAATAAAAAATATAATTATTTTTATAATTAATATAATAATGTTTATTATGTTGTTTAATAACTGCATACCAATTATTATTTTTATTATAAATTTTAATTAATAATCCACCATATCTTAGTTTATGATCATAAATATTAACATAACGTAATGAACCTTTTAGGTTTAATTCACTAAATTCTTTAATATTATCAATATATTTATAATCTTTTAATTCTTCATTATATATTTTTAAAATATTTTGTAAATTATAATTTATTATATTATTATTTACAAAATAGTCAATTTGTTGTTTTCTATTTAACATTTATTATAATTAAATAGACTTTTTTTTAAATTATTTAATCTAAATCTTTTTTAGATCCTTTTTTAGATTTCTTTTTATAACTTTTTTTTGATCCTTTTTTAGATGATTTTTTAGATCCTTTCTTTTTAGCGCCACCAGTCATTAATTTAGATCCTTTTTTAGATGATTTTTTAGATGATTTTTTAGATGATTTTTTAGATGATTTTTTGGATGATTTTTTTTTAGCACCACCCATCATTAATTTAGATCCTTTTTTAGATGATTTTTTAGATGATTTTTTGGATGATTTTTTGGATGATCTTTTGGATGATCTTTTTTTAGCACCACCCATCATTAGTTTAGAACCTTTTTTAGATGATTTTTTGGATGATTTTTTGGATGATCTTTTTTTAGCACCACCCATCATTAATTTAGAACCTTTTTTAGATGATTTTTTGGATGATTTTTTGGATGATTTTTTGGATGATTTTTTAGTTCCACGTTTTTTAGCACCACCAACGATATTATTACTAGTTTTTTTTCCACCTCCTTCCTGTAATAAGTCTTCATTTACAATATCAATTTCAGATAAATTATTTTTTCCACCTTCCATTTCTATAACTTGAGAAATATTTTTTTTAGAAATATTTTTTTTAGAATTTTTTTTTATAATATTTTCTATATTATTATTTTCAAGTGAATTATATTTCTTTTTATCAGTAGTTATATAATTTAATATAAATTGTAATTCAGACATATTTTTTAACATTTTTTTTAATTCAGCTAGTGATAATTCTTTTTTTGTTTCTTGATCATTTTTTTTTTCAATAATTTCAAATGTTTCATAATTAGTAGATTTACCTTTAATACTATAAAAAGTAGAATCCGTTTTTTTTAAATATATAAATGTGAGTCCTTGGGTGCCATCAATAATAGATTCTTTTTCTCTTATTTTATCACCATTTTTTTTATAAGTATTATTTTTTTCATGTCTATAATTTACAGTTGTCATATATAAAAACTAGAAAAATATATTTTTTATATTATTTTATTTTTATATAAATGAATAATTATTAGATATATTACATTCATTATTAAATGCATCTATATCATTATTATCATTATCATTATCATTATCATTATCATTAATATCATTATTTTTAATATTAATAGTATTAATAGAATTATTATTATTATTATTATTATTATTATTATTATTATATAAATTATTAATAATTTGTTGTTTAATTTTTTCTTTAATCATATTATGATTATTAGCTTTAGAAACAGAAATTTCAATTAAATTTTTATCCATAATTTCTTTTAATGTAATTTGCCCCATAAAATTCATAATAATAAGATTAACAACAGCGAGAGCAGTATTTTCATTATTAGAAGGAATAATTAATTCACCAGTTTTAGGATCAAAATTTAATTCAGGAATAATTTTTTTCCATGCTTGATAATCATTTAATGAAGGAATTTTAATTTTAATAAAATATAAATTATATTCTTCTAAATATAAAACTTTAGTCCATGGATTAGGTTTATCAAAAATGATTTCTTTATTATTATTATTTTGTTTATTATCATCATTATTATTATAATCAAGTTCATTATCATTATCATTATTATTATTATTATTATTATCATCATTATTATTATTATTTACAATACGTTTATTATGTTTAATATTTTTATTATGTTTAATATTTTTAGTATAAGAACATTTTTTATAATAATAAACATTATCATATAATTGTTTAAAGATTATATATATTATAATAACTAAAAAAAAATATTTTATCATATAAAATAAAACTAGAAAAAAAAATTTAAAATAAAAAAATATATTTATATATTATATTATGAATGAATATAATATAATATTAAAATTACAAGAATTAATAAATAAAGATTATTTATATATTTTAAGTTTAATATCAAATATATATCATTTTTATTATATATCAATAATCTTTATAATATTATTTTTTCTAGGTATAATAACATTACAACAATTACATATATTTTTTATATGTCAATTTATATTAATAATAATAAAAAATATAATAAAACGAACACGTCCATATATAAATAATAAAAAAATAAAAATATTAGAATTAATGGAATTAGATAAATATTCATTTCCCTCAGGTCATACATTTAATGCATGTTTATTATCATGGGTATTAACAAAAAATTATAATATAAATATAACATTTATAATATATTTAGTAGGATTAATACGTATATATTTAGGTGTACATTATCCAACTGATATATTAGGTTCAATAATATTAAGTAAAATAATATTATAATTTATTAATAGTATCATAAAAATCATTAGATTTTCTACAAAAATTAATAATTTCAGCATGAGAATATTTTAAATCTAAATTAATATTAATATTAATATTAATATTATAATTAGTATTCCAATAATAATTTAAAATATCTATTATATCTTGAATAGTAGCATTAGTAAAATTAATAATATAATCAATTCTACCAGGTCTGATTAGTGCTTTATCTAAATTTTCCGGTTTATTAGTAGTCATAATAATAATTCTACCATGACTTTCATGTAATCCATCTAATAAATTTAATAAATAACTTAAATTATTATTATCATCAATATATTTATCTTTTTTTTTTTCTTCATTATCATAATTTAATATAATTTTATTTCTATCAATAATAATATTACTCATACAATCAATATCTTCTAAAATAATAATTCTTTTATTTAAAGGTATAATAAGATCATTATTAATTTCTTCATTATAAATAATATCTTTAAGTTTAATAAAATTAAAATTAGAATTTAATTTAATAACTAAAGCATTAAATTTAGTTAAATTCATTAATGCTTTAATAAATCCAGTTTTTCCACATCCAGGATTACCCCATAATAAAAATCCTAAAGTATATGGAATACCCCGTTCTTTATACCATAATTCATTATTTAAAAAAAAGTTAATATTATTTAAAATATTATTTTTATTAGTAAAAAATCTATTATTAAATGTAACATTAGAAAACCAATTATAATGGAAAACTTCAATATCTTTATTTTTATTATTCCAATAAATATCAATAAATAATTGATTATTATTTTTATTTAATAAATAATTATTATATTCTTTAATTCTATCATTAATCCATAATTGTAATTCTAATATATTATATTTTTTACTAAATAATTCAAAATAAAAGTGTTCTTTATATTCATTATTTTTAATCATTTTATCTTTACGATAAACTTTACCATAAATATAATTATCAATAAGAAAAGTATTAATTTGGTCAACTCTATAATAAGAACTATCTTCAATAGTAGAATCATCATTATATGATTCATATTTCCATTTAATAATTTCAATAAGAGATTTAATATTATTATTTTTGTTAGTAGATAAATAAAACATAATAGCTCTAAATTTTTTACTTTGTTGTTTTTCAGTAAAACAAAAAATAATTTTATTAGTATAATTAAAATAATAATAATATATTTTAATAAATATATTATAAATAAATAGTTTAAAGTTATTATTATTAATAAAAAAAATAAAAAATGTAATAATATTAATAATAATAATATCTATAATAAAATGGCCGGTATTAATTTTATTAATATTATTAAAAATTAAATTTGTTAAAAAAAGATCATTATAATTCATAATAATATTAATTAAAAATTAATTTTTTAAAACTTTTATAATAATATTATCAAAATCAGTTTTATCAAATGCTTTAATAAAATAGTCAGCAGCTTCAGGACTATAAAAATCTAAATATGCAATAGAATTATCAGGATAATTAACAACTTTTATTTTATTAATATCCCAATTTTGTAATAAATCAAATAATTCTTCTTCATTAACATTATTAGGTAAATCAGTAATTTTAATTTTATTTTTTTTATAATCCATTATTAATATAAAAAATATAAATTTTTAAATATTTTTAAGTATTAATTTAAAAATATATTTGTGTTAATAAAATTATAAATTCATAATAAATATTTTCAAGTGTAAATTAAATAATATATAAATGAATACAAAAATTTATTTATATATAGATAATAAAAAAAATACAAAAAAAGAATTAAAATTAAAAATAAATAAAAATATTATAAAAATATTATTAAATATAGATGAATATGAAAATTATAAAATAAATAATAATATAAAAAAAATTCAAGATATAATAAATATAAATACAAATAATAAATTATATGTTCAAATTAATAATACAATAGATACAGAAATATCAAATAATATAGTATCAAAAATAAATAATATAATTTATAAAAACAAAAATATAAAAAAATGTAATTTATTAAACTTTTGTTATGAATCTAATAATTTAATGAATGAATTAACATTATATAAAAATATAGTAATAGATCCAAATAAAAATCCGGATACATATATAGACTATATTAAATCTCAAATTCCAGAAAATTATAATATATTAATATTTAAATTAAATACTTCATGTTTAAAAAAAATATTTCCATTAACTACAGCTGTTGGTGCGGGTTCTATTTATTCTTCATATTTTGTACATATTTTTCCAAAAAAAATAAATAATACAAATAATATATTTTTAATAGGTAAAGCAGTTACATATGATTCCGGAGGATTAAATTTAAAAACATCAAGTATGGAAAATATGAAAGTAGATATGGCCGGATCAGCATTATTATTAAGTTTAATAAAATTATTAAATAATGATAATAATTATCATTTATTATTTCCAATTGTAGAAAATATGATATCAAATACAGCATTACGTCCAGGTATGGTTGTAACTACAAGTAATAATAAAACTATTGAAATAAATAATATAGATGCAGAAGGACGATTATGTATTGTAGATGCTATAGATTATATAAATACATTAATAAAAATAAATAATATAAATAAAAAATCATGTTTTATATTAGATATAGCAACATTAACAGGAAATGTAACATATATAACAGATAAAATATCCTCTGTATGTATGACAAATGTAAAAGGTGAAAATTATATTTATAATATATTATATGCAGGTGAAAAAACAGGTGAATATGTTGATTATTTACAATTAAGAAAAGAATATTTAGATGGATTAAAAAGTGTAGTAGCAGAAATTAAATGTTCAAGTGATACTATAAAAAGTGGTTGTATTATAGGTGGAACATTTATTAATTATTTTTGTGATCCAGAAATACCATGGATGCATATAGATATAGCAGGTAAAGTATTAATAAATAATAAAGTAACAAGTTATGGTTTAAATTTATTATTATATTTTTTAAAAAATTTAAAAATTGAATAAAATATTATTTATTATTATAAATTTATAATAATAAACAAATGTCCATTGATATTAATATTAAATTAAATATTAATGAATTTCCTATTCTAAATCAATTAAAAAAAAAAGATTTAGAATTACAAATTTATAAAATTATAAAAACAGGTTATAATATTTATTTCCCTTCATTAAAAGAAATAAATAATAATATTGAATTAAATGAAATAAAAGAACAAATAAATAATATAAAAGTAGATATAAAAAATGAATTAAATTGTATTGATATAACACATAAAATAAATTCATTAGAAGTATCATTAAATAAATTAATAGGTATATCATCAAATTCATCAAAAAAAGGTAGTTATGGTGAGAATTATTTAGAAGAAATTATAAATCAAAGATATGGTGATATCAAATATGAAAAAAAAAATCATATACCACATAGTGGTGACGCATGGTTATATTTACCTGATAATAAAATAATAATGTTAGAAAGTAAAAATTATATTACACCAATAAAAAAAGAAGAAATTAATAAATTACAATTTGATATGTTAACAAATAATATTAAGTGGAGTTTATTAATTAGTTTAAATTCATCAATTCAAGGTATGAAAGAATTAGATTTTTATACTTTTACTCATAATAATGAAACATATTCAATAATAATGATATCAAATTTATCAACAGATTTACATAAATTAGATTTAGGATTACAAATAATAAGAAAATTAATTAATATATTTAATGATATAAATAATTTTCCATGGATTGTACATGATATAAATCAAAATTTAATTGAATTAAATAATATTATGAAAAAAAATTATATATTACGTGATAATTTTTATAATATGGAAAAAGATATTATTAATTCATTATCTATTTATCATATGCATATTAGAAATTATCAATATGAATTAGAACAAGTTATTATTGATATTACTAATAAAATTAATAATACTATGGAAAAATCTATTAATTCTATTGATTATAATATTAATATTCAATTATTAAATAATTATAAATTATTTAAAATTTATAATGTTTTAACTAAAATTATTGATATTTTTTATTCTAAAAAATGGATAATTAATATTGATACTTTTAAAATTTTATCCGAAAATATTGAAATTGGTTATATTAAAATACAACATAATAAAATTATTATATTTATTATTAAAAATGATATAATTATCAATTTTAATAAAAATAAAGATTTAGAAAATAATAAAAATTTAGAATTATTACAATTTATTTAGTTATTTCTTTTGCTAGAACTTCCATTAAAATTTTCACTGTATATGATTCATCAATATTATATGCACCCATACTATTTGCTTTATTTAATAATTTCCATATTACATCTAATGCCTGTTGAGGTGATATATTATTCAAATTAATTACTTCTTTTTTTGTAGTATCTTTTACATCTAATGCCTGTTGAGGTGATATATTATTCAAATTAATTACTTCTTTTTTTGTAGTATCTTTTACATCTTTCACTTCAACATCATTTTGGGTAGTCTCAGGGGTAGTTTCAACATTAGTATTTTCCATTAATATATTATAGATAAAAAATCTTTAAATATTTTTTTATTATATTATATTATAATGATAAATAAAAATTTAATTTTTTTAAAAGTATTTGCATTAGTTGGTGCACTTAATTGGGGGTTTATGATTTTTAAATATAATTTAGTTGAATTATTAGAACAAAATATTAATTCTATCTTTAAATTAAAATTAGATATTAAAACTTTTATATATTTTTTTATTTTCTGTGCAGGTATTGTAATTATTTTAGATCGTAGTACATGGTTACCATTTTTAGAACATACTGTATTACCTTCTAAATTAATTCCTTTAACAAATGAATGTAAAAATTATGATATAGAAGTAGGTATTAAAACAAATCCAAATTCAAAAATAATATATTGGAGTGCAATACCCGGACAAACTAATGAATTTGTAAATAAAGCATATAAAAATATGTCTTTAGGTGTTATAATGTCTGATTCAAAAGGAAATGCAATAATAAAAATATTAAAAGGTGATGGTTATTATGTTAATAATTATAAATATATAAAAAAACATATACATTATCGTGTATTTGAAAAAGAAAATATATTAGGTCCAGTTAAAACAATATATTATTAAATTAAAAATAATATCTAAAATTATATATATGAATATAAATATAAATATAATATTAACTGTTTTATATATATTATATATATATAATAAAAATCCGGAGTTATTAAAAAATAATTATTTTAATTTATTTATATTAATAATATTTTTTTATTTATATAAAAATGATTTTAATGTATCATTTAATGTAATAATAATTATTTTAATATTATTAAATTATTATACTTTAAACAGTTCTAATAAAGAAACATTTAATAATATTTCTAATAATTTATTATTTGAAAAAAATATATCTAATACTAATAATCAACCTCAATTACCATTAAATTATCCTAATAATCAAACTCAATTACCATTAAATTATCCTAATATTGAAACACAATTACCATTAAATTATCCTAATATTGAAACACAATTACCATTAAATTATCCTAATATTGAAACACAATTACCATTAAATTATCCTAATATTGAAACACAAATGCCATTAAATTATCCTAATATTGAAACACAATTACCATTAAATTATCCTAATATTGAAACACAAATGCCATTAAATTATCCTAATGAAACACAAATACCATTAAATTATCCTAATATTGAAACACAATTACCATTAAATTATCCTAATGAAACACAAATACCATTAAATTATCCTAATGAAACACAATTACCATTAAATTATCCTAATGAAACACAAATACCATTAAATTATCCTAATGAAACACAAATACCATTAAATAATCCTAATGAAACAATAAAACCAATACAAACATTAGAAGTACAAAAATATGAAACAATAAAACCAATAGAATATAAAATAACAGAAAAACCGGAAAAGAAAATAATAACAAATGAGATATTAAATATAGAGATCACAAAATTACCGGAATTAAAAATATTAAATTCAAGAGATGAATATATAACAGATGCAAATAAATTATGTTTATCATCAGAATATATGAAAACATTAAAACAATTAGATAAGAATATAGGAGAAATAAATAATATATTAAAAAAACCAGATAATAATGAATTTACAATAGAAAAATATAATACATTATTAGGAACAGAGAAAATGAAGGTATCAGTAATATTTAATATAGGAAATTATAATATATTATTAAATAAATATAAAAACATAAGTAAAGAAAAATATGAACATTATTTAGAGTTATTAAATCAGAATAATATATTATTAAATTTACTATCAAATATAGATTATTATAAAAAACTGATAATAAAATATATAAAATTAAAACAAAATGATAATATATTAATAGTATTATATGATATATTTATAAATAATTTATATATAGAGTCAATAGTGAATTATAATTTATTAACAGAAAAAATAGTTAATAAAAAATTATTAGATAAAGACAGAAATATTTTAATAGAATTAAAAACGTTATATAATAATTTGATATATATATTATCAAGTGAATTAAAAATAAAACAAGAGTTTAAAAACATAGTATTAAAAAATATGAATAATAATTTAGATTATATAATAGTAAAATTTAATAATAAATTAGTATATATAAATTTATTAATAGAACAAATATTATATACATTAACATATTATAAAAAATATTTAATATTATTAAATACAAAACCAGATGATAAAACAAAAGAAAATGAAGAAGATATAAAAAAGAATATAAATTATTATAATGAATTATATGGTTATTACGAGAGATTATATAATAATTACAATAGTTATTATAAGAATTATGAGTTAAATAATAAAATGGAAGCAAATAAATATTATAATGAAATATATAATTTATTAAATGAAAATAAAAATATAATGAATAATATAAAATTATCAGAAATCTTATATAATTTTTCATTAAAAATAATGTTATTATATTTTGAGGATTATATAATGGAAATAAAATTGGAAGAGATATTTTTAGATATAAATAATTCAATAAATAATATAAATATATTTAGGAATATATTAAATGATATAAATGAAATAAATATGATATTACCGAATAATATAAATGATAATATAGAGGTATTTAAGTTAAATAGTCAGTTTAATAATTTACCAATAAATTATAATAATTTAACAAGATTACCAAAAGTATTTAAAAATTATTATAATAAAGATTATAATAATTTAACAAGTTTTAATGATTTATGGATATCATATGAATTAATATAATATTTTTCTATTTATATTTAATGGATAAATTAAAAGAAATATGGCAATCACAATGTTCACAATATAATATAACAATGCAACCAGATATTTTACCTGCAGTAAGACGTATAATAGTGATAGGAGATATACATGGAGATTTAGATATAACAAAAAAGTTATTAAAAATAGCTAAAGTAATAAATGATAATAATGAATGGATAGGAGAAGATACAGTAGTAGTACAAGTAGGAGATCAAATAGATAGATGTAGATATAATGGTATACCATGTAGTGAAGTAGATTATAATGAAGGAAATGATTTAAAAATATTATATTATTTTACAAAACTACATAAATTAGCAACAATACATGGTGGTGCGGTATATTCATTAATAGGAAATCATGAGTTAATGAATGTTGAAGGTGATATGCGTTATGTATCATTAGATGGATTAAATGAATTTACAAATTTTAATCATTTTAACAAAGATATAGAATATAAAAATTATAGTAGAAAAAAAGCATTTACACGTGGAAATCCGATAAGTAATTTTTTAGCATGTACACGTAAGGGTGCATTAATAATAGGTTCAAATTTATTTGTACATGCAGGAATAATACCAGAAATAGCGAGAAAATATAAAATATCAGAATTAAATAATATATTAAGTTTATATTTATGGAACATGATAGATAAAAGTGAATATACAGATATATTATTTGATTCAGAGTCACCATTTTGGACTAGAAAATATAATAAAAGAGTAACTGAAAGTGAATGTCAAAAATTATTACAATTAAATGATATTTATAAAGTGGGTAAAATATATGTAGGACACACACCAAATATAGAACAAGGAATAAGTAGTATATGTGATAATAAGATATGGTTAACAGATTATGGTGTTTCAAAAGCATTTGATCAATATAGACCAGGAAAAGCACCAAAAATACATGTATTAGAATTATTAGAAGATGGGAAAACAATAAATGTATTATATGAAACAGACACAATTAATATTATAAATAATAATATTAAAAGTATAAAATGTGGAAATAGATTTAATTAGATATTCATTTTTTAATGATTGATTTATATTTATCAGAAATTTTAGAAAAATTTTTTATAGCATCTTCGGCAGCTTGAACAGTATCAAAAGAAGGATTTTTACTTTTAATATCTTTAATAATAGCAGAAGCTATTTTAACAACAGGAATACCATTAGGTATATTATATTTTTTTGAAATTTCTTTTCTTAATTTAGCTATTGCTTGAAAAGCAGGATTAGCACCCCTTCCACCTTGTTGATTTAAATCAGTAGTAGAATTTTGCATTAAATCAAAATATTCAGACATGGTATGGTCATCTAATTTAATATTAACATCAACACCATTTAATTTTAAGTTATTAAAAAAATCTTTAATTTGATGAACAGATAACCCATTATTACCACCACATTGACTATTATTAGAAACGAAAATATTATTATTATTATTATTACTTAAGTTATTTTTAAGTTTATTACGTAAAGAACGGGAGTTATTAAATCCACCAGATTGATTTTTATTAATAATACTTTCTAATTGTTTTTCTAATTCAGTGGTATTAGTATTAGTATCAGTCATTTTTTTAAATGAATCATTAGAATCTGTTGTTAACATATCTAATAATTTATTTATATCATTATCATTTCCACCAGCTTGATTAATAGATTTACTATCAGAACTAATCATATCTAATAATTTTTGTATATTATTATCGCTATCATTAATATTATTTAAATTACCACCGGTGAGGTTTTTAATTAATGAAGAAGATTTAATATCAGAAGTAGAAGAATTAATAATATTATTAATATTTTTATTATCACTAGTATCAGAATCACTAATATTATTTAAGTTATTACCACCGGAAATTTTATTATTTAAAAATAAACTAGTATCGCTATCATTAATATTATTAAAATTTTGTTTAGAATAATTACTAGTTTCAGAGAAAATATTTTTAGATCCACCAGACATAACTTTATTATTAGTATTAAACATACTAGTTTCGGTATCATTAATATTATTAAAATTTAGTTTAGAATAATTACTAGTTTCAGAGAACATATTATTAAAACCACCAGACATGACTTTATTATTTTTATCAATAATATTAATATGAGAAGGTAAATTAATTTGTGATTCAGTAACACTATCTAAAAATGAAATATCATTATTTTTTAAAAATATATTAGACATTATAATATATAATAATATTTAGAAATAAAATTTTTATAATAAAAAAAATGTTTTTAAATATTATTTTTTATCAAATATATATTAATATAAATGTTAAATACAATAGATGAATTATTATCACAAATAATAGATAATTTTAGTAAATATTTATTATCTAATAAAATATTAGATAAAATAAATTTAGATATAAATTTTATAATTTATCATAATAAAATTATAGAACTTATAAAAACTTATGTAGAATCAATAGATAAAAATTTGATAATAAATATTATTAAAAATAATAAATCAAATATAAATATAATATATAATTTAATAAAAAAATATTGTGCATATTATATTTATTTAAGTATAGGATATTATTATAAAGGTTCTCGTGATCTTTTTATATCAAATATAATAGAAATAAGTAAACAACAAGAGAAAAATACATATCAAATACCAAATTTTTTTAATAGTGAAACAAATTCTAAAATTATTAATTATTTTAATGATATAAAGAATATATTATCTTTATTAGAATTTAAAACTATAGATAAAATAAAATTATTATTATCAAATAATCCATTAAAATATGAATCAACAATAAAAGTATTTAATTTATTAGGAGAAGATTATATAATAGATTATATATTAATAAAAGAAAATTATCATAATTTAATAAAATCAATATTATTTAGATTAATATATTTATTAGAAGATAAGAACATTATATTAAAGTTATTAAATGATGAGGAATTAAATATAATAGAATATAAATATATAGATATAGTGGTATCAAATCAGAAAAAAATAGTAGATTTAAATTTTATTCAAAAATTTATATTAAGTCAGAAATTAAAATATTCATATGCAGAAGAGATATATAGTTATTTAGAAGAATATAAAAATTATCAAGAATTTATAATAAAAGAAAATATAGAATTTATAAATTATTTATTTATAAATAAAATAATAATACCAATTTCAGAAGATTTTATAAGATATCATAAAGATTCAGAGAAATATACATTTGAAACAAATTTAAAAGAACGTGATGCAACAAAAATAAAATATATAATATCAAAAATTAACAATGTAACAAATTATTATTCTAATATATTAGAAACAAATCCGAAATTAAAATTAGAAATACAAAATTTATTTTTTAAACCTTTAGATTATAAATTAGCAGTATTATATAATGAATATGAAGAAATTAAAATTATTCAAAAATTAGAAAATTCAGAATTAACATCAGATATTGAATATTTAATAGATTTAGAAAATATAAGAAAATATGCATATTTAAATTTTAAAAATTTATCAAAAGATGGTATAAAATATAGGCCATCCCAACAGGTAGAAACAATAAGATATATAAATATATTAAATAAACAGAAAATGGCAATAGAAACAAGAATATCAGATAATAATTTAGATATAAATGTAGTAGGAATAGTATTTAATCCATTAAAACTACCATTAACAAATTTTACAACAAATGATTTAATAAATATAAAACAAGATGAAAAAGAGAATGGTTTAAAAAAGTTTATAAAAAAAATAACAAAAACAGAAAATAAATCAAAATTATATTATTGGTTATTTAATAATGATGTAGATAAACCAGAAAGTGATAAATATATAAATTATAATATAAATGATGTAACAAATAATATTAAGATAATGTTAGAAGAAATATATAATATATATTATAAATTAATATTTAATAAATTAAATAATGAATTATCAAAAGAAACAAATTTAGATTTATGGAAATTAAATAATATTATTAAATATTATAATAAAAATTATTTAAATTTAAATTTATTTCCAAAATTTAAAAATGAAATTATTGAAAATGCGATAATTAATTTAATAAAAGAAGAACCGATAATAAATGATGATATAAATATAATAAAAAAAAATATAATAAAATTACCAAGTGTGAAAGAGAAAATGAAAGATAAAAAGAAAATAACATTATATGAAAATGAAGAAATAATATATGATATAAATAAGAAAAATATACCAATATGTTATCATTATATAAAATGGAAAGAAATAAATAAACAATCAAAGAATACAGAAGATTATAATCAAAATATATATGAATTTATAAAAAAATATGTAAAACAAGATAAAAATAGTAATTATATTTGTAGAAGTTGTAATGAATATTTAAATTTAGATAAATTTATTTTTGAAGGTACATATGTAGAAGAATTAGATGTTTTTTTAACAACAAATTTAGAAGTTCAATTAAAATTAAATGAAATACCAAAATATCAGAAATATTTAAAAACAATAAAAAACATAAATAAAATAATAGAAAACATATCATTTTTAACAGATATAAACATATACATAGGAAATACACCTGTAATAAAGTTAAGACGAAAGTTATTAATAAAAGATACAATAGATTTATTATTATTACATAATGAATGGTTAAAAAATCAACCAAAAACACGTATAGAAAATTATAATAAAAAGTATGGAATAAATAAAGATTTAACAAATTTATTTTTTTTTGAATTACAAGATGAGATATTTTTAACAAGTTCATTAGATACAGATTATTATAAAATAATAAAATACAATAATATAATAGCATATATAATATTTCAAATAATAATGGAAATGAATTCAGGATTAATAATAAATTTAAAACATGATAAACAATTTAATTATATATTTTTTGAAAAATTGAATGAAAATATATTTATAAATTTATATATACGAAAAAATCAAAAAGAAAAAATAGCATTAATAAATTTACCAGTATTAGGATATTTATTATATTATTTAAGTGGAATATTAGTAACAAAAAATATATGGTTATGGAAAAAAGATAATACACAAAATATACAATTATTAACAATAACTATACAAAAAAGTATTATTCATACAATAATAGATTTTATAAATACTATAATAGAAGCAAATATTGAAGAAAATAAAAATTATTTATATGAATTAATATATAATAAATTTATAATAAAATTAAAAGATCTTTTTAGTAATAATACAATATTAAATAGTATAAAAACAACTAACTTAAAATATATAAAAATAGATACAAACACTAATAAAATATCAGTATTAACAAAAAAAATAAATTTATTAGAATTAAATTATGAAGATAAGTCAATATATGAATATAAAAAACATTGTAATATAAAAACAGAAAAATAAAAATTAATAAATATAAATACTGATAATAATAATATTAATATAATAACAAATTGTCCAACAGGTAAATTTCATAAATGGATTTATAAAAATAATGATTTATTATGTGAATATTGTAGTAGTTCATATAATAAATTAATAAAAAATAATATTAATAATTATGAAATAGAAATAAAAAAAAATAATATTGATTATATAAATAAAATAAAAAATATTAATTTAATAAATTTAACAAAAAAATATTGTATAAGTGGTGAATATCATGAATTTAATGAAAATAATATATGTATAAAATGTAATAAAAATATAAATACTTTTAGTCCAAATAATGAAGAATTAAAAGAATTAGAAAAAAATTTAGGAAAAAAGTCAAATGAAAATTTAGAAAATCAAATTGATTATATTAAAAGATATAATGAAAATAAAAATAATTTAGAGAATAAAATAAATAAAATAATTAATAAATTTAATAATAATTTTAATTCAATAAGTGTTAATAAAATAGATAATTATATTATTTCATTTATTGAAAAATTAGAAAAAATTTTAAGTAATAAAGTAAATATAAATAATAATACTATTTATTTAAAAGATACTATATATATTATTGATCATGATTATTTAGGTGTACCATTAAAAAAATCAATTTCTATTTTATCTTCTGATAAAATTATTTTAAATAATAATCATCCAATTTTTAATAAAAATATTCTTTATTATAAAGATAAACAAAATAATGTTTATGTTTATTATGATTTAATAAATTTATTATATTTAGGATTTTCAAATGATAATATAAATTTAAAAACAACTAAAAATATGGCATCATTAAAAATAGAATATTCAATAAAAGATATAATTTTATATTTAGGTTTTGAAAATAAGTATATTAATTTATATTATTATAATAAAGATTTTTTATCAAATAAATCTTTTAAAGTAGATAATATTATTATCAGTAATATTTTACGTAATAGAATAACTAATTTAAAATATATTATTTTTAGATTCAAATCATTAATATATAATATTAGTAATAATGGTATTAATAAATCAACTTATAATAGTGATGAAAAAATTTTAATTAATGAATATACTAATAAATTTAAAAAATTAAATTTAAAAAATGAAAATAATAAAAAAAATATATTTAAAAATGATATATATTTATTAAATAAATTAACATTAGATAATAATATACCTAATAATATTGAATATAATATTATTAATAATTATATTGATATTTCTTTTATTAATAATTTTAATAATTTAGATACAAAATTAATATATTACTTAATTTTTAATTTATATAGATTATTAGATTATAATAGTCAAACAAATATTCAAATTGAAGTTGCAATTCTTATTATTAAAATTATAAAATTTTTTTTTAATATGTATCATATTCCAATTAATAATGTTGATATTAGAAAATATGATTATATTTTATTATATGATACTCCTTATATTAATGATAAAACTATTGTATCAGGATATTATAATGAATTATTAAATATAAATGATCTTGATGATCCTAATATTTTAGAAGATAAAATTAATTCTATTGAAGCTTTTGAATCTATTGATATTGATGATTATGATATTGATGATGAAGTAGATGGAACTGCTGAAGCATTAGATGGTTATGATGATAACGTATAAAATTGAATAAAAAAATCTTTAAATATTAATTTTAATATATAAGTAAAAAATGAGTTTAAATTTATCATTTATAAAAACAAATATTGATAAAATTAAAGAAAATAATAAAATATTATATTATTTTGGATTATATTCTGCATTACCAACATTAGATAATAAAAATACTGAAATGGATAATTATTATGAAGTAATAACACCATTAAGTAATCAACAATATCCATATTTTATAATGTCAAAGTTTAATGATTATATAAAAATAATAATATTAATTGATAAAGATTTTGAATATAATTTAGAAATATTAAAAAATAGATCTGAACCAGATAGTTATGAAGAAAATAATAATATAATTTTTTATAAATATGGAAATGAATATATATTTATAATTAAACATGAAATAATATTTAGTGATTTTATAATTATAGATAAATTTATAGAATATTTAATATCAAACACATTAATATATAATAATAAATTAATAATTCAATCTTATTTTTATCCATTAAATTTATTTGTTAATTTTTATAAATATTTAATAAAAAATGAAAGTAATAATAAAGAAATATTTAAAAATATAATAATAAATTTTACACCCTTACGTGAATATACACATTCAAATTGTTTTTGTAGTTCAGATTTTAGATATTCAATAGATAATAAATTATTTGATATAACATCTGAATTAAATTTTTTTCAATATAAACTAGTATCATTAAATGAATTATTAGAATATGTAAAAAAAAATGGAATAGAATTAAATGTATTATTATATTATTATATTATACATATTTTTGAATCATTACAAACTCTAATAAAATCTAATTATAATAATATAAATGATTGTATAATAAATAATGATGAATATTGTTTATACTTATTTATAGCTTATGATATTGAAAATTATAATGTTAATAAAACTTTAATATTAGATAAAATTTATAATGATATATATAATACATTAATATATATTTTATCTGAAGAACAAATTAAAGAATTTATATTATGGAAAAATGAAAGTGGAAGTTATTATTTAAGTAGTAATATGATTATAAAATCATTTTATGATATAAATGATGGTATTATATATTATCAAAATTTATCATATATTGATAAATTAAATTTAATATTAAATAATTTATTTGAAGCAATTAAAATAAATACTATTTATAATAATCAAGGTTTATCAAATTTTAAAGCAAATTTATTAGCTTTTTTTCGTGATGTTATTAATATAAAATTTCATTAATACTGCTGTAAATATAAATTTTATCTAACAAATTCTTTTAATTAATAAATTTTAATTAAAAAAATTTAATAATATAATTTTTAACTAATATATTTATAAAATATAATTTTTAATTAATAAATTTAAAAAATATATTTTTTAAAAATATAAACTTTAATTAATAAATTTTTTAAGAATATAATTAATTAATTTTTTAAGAATATAATTTTTAATTAAAAATTTAAAAAAATAATTAATAAATTTTTTAAGAATATAAACTTTAATTAATAAATTTTTTAAGAATATAATTTTTAATTAAAAATTTAAGAAAATAATTAATAATTTTTTTAAGAATATAATTTTTAATTAATAAATTTTTTAAGAATATAATTTTTAAGAATATA
>Ga0172367_10002310_pt1 | contig 26282 bp, 28 predicted proteins | sample Lak10m_FD_114542 | JGI IMG/M metagenome (GOLD analysis project Ga0172367, IMG submission 114542) | Freshwater microbial communities from Kabuno Bay, South-Kivu, Congo - kab_022012_10m | ecosystem: Environmental > Aquatic > Freshwater > Lake | place: Democratic Republic of the Congo: South-Kivu...
ATCATTGCGACATCGTCGCTGCGGAATCCGGCCGTCTGCTCGCCATTGCGCTGCCGGCCTTCCGCCGCGCCCTCGAAACCGATTCCGGATTCCGTCGGGCCTGGATTCTCCTTCTTGCCGGCGAAGTACGGCGCTTGCGGGCGCAGAACGAGCGCCTACATCTGAACTCGGCGGCGGAGCGCATCCTGCACTACATCGAGACCGCCGGCCGCGATGGTGTCGTGCGGCTGGATCAGCCGCGCAAAGCCTGGGCCATGGAACTCGGATTGAGCCATGAGTCCCTGTACAGGACGCTGAAGCGATTGGCCACCAAGGGAGTCATCCAGATCGACGGCCGAACCATTTCCAGACCTCGCTTTGCGCAGTAGGTATGCTTGCGCTGATCGCCGACAACGCCGTGTCTCCAACGCCGACAATCAATGCCCTGCTTCGTACCACCCCTTGCTGGCATTGACCACCTTGACCACCAAAAGCATCACCGGCACCTCGATCAGCACGCCGACCACGGTGGCCAGCGCCGCCCCCGATTCGAAGCCGAACAGGCTGATGGCGGCGGCCACCGCCAGTTCGAAGAAATTGCTGGCGCCGATCAGTGCCGAGGGGCAGGCGACGTTGTGCTTCTCGCCGACCACGCGATTGAGCCAGTAGGCCAGCGCCGAATTGAAAAAGACCTGGATTAGGATAGGCACCGTCAGCAGCGCGATGAGCAGCGGCTTGTCCACGATGGCCTTGCCCTGGAAGGCGAACAGCAGCACCAGCGTGGCCAGCAGCGCGCTGATCGACCAAGGGCCGATTTTTTCCATGGTGGCATCAAAGTGCGCCTGGCCCTTTTTCAGCAGCGCCTTGCGCCACAGCTGCGCCAAGGCCAGCGGGATCACGATGTAGAGCACCACCGAGGTCACCAGCGTGTCCCAGGGCACGACGATGGCCGAGATGCCGAGCAGCAGGCCGACGATGGGGGCGAAGGCGAAGATCATGATGCTGTCGTTTACCGCCACCTGCGACAGCGTGAACAGCGGGTCGCCGTTGGTCAGCCGGCTCCAGACAAAGACCATCGCCGTGCAGGGCGCGGCGGCGAGCAGGATCAGTCCGGCGATATAGCTGTCAATCTGGTCGGCCGGCAGCATGGGCGCGAACAGGTTGCGGATGAACAGCCAGGCCAGGAAGGCCATCGAGAAGGGCTTCACCAGCCAGTTCACGAACAGCGTCACGCCGATGCCTTTGACATGCTGGCGCACCTCGTGCAGGGCGCCGAAATCCACCTTGACCAGCATCGGGATGATCATCACCCAGATCAGGAGGCCGACCGGCAGATTGACCCGCGCCACTTCCATGCGCCCCAATGCCTGGAAGGGCGCCGGCAGGAACTGGCCGAGCGCGATGCCGGCAACGATGCAGAGGAAAACCCAGAGCGTGAGCCAGCGCTCGAACAGGGACATCGCGCTTTTGCCAACTTCGCCGGCGGCGGCCTTTGCAGTGACTTCGCATTGCGCGCTCATTGCCCCGCCTCCGTGTGAATTCGCCGTGCCGCCAGCGCCGACTCTTCGCGGCTCATGGATTCCAGCGGCAGGGCAAGGAAGGCCTCGATGCGCCGGCGCAGTGCCTGGTAGGCGGCCTCGAAGGCGGCGCGCCTTGCCTCGATGGGTTCGACATGGGCCGGATCGGGCAGCGCCCAGTGCGCGGTGCTCGGATGGCCGGGCCAGACCGGGCAGGTCTCGTTTGCCGCATTGGCGCAAACGGTGAAGATGAAATCGAACTTGGGCGCACCGGGGGCGGCAAACTCGTCCCAGCTCTTGCTGCGCGCAGCCGCACAGGGGATGCCGTGCCGAGCGAGGGTTTCCAGCGCCACCGGATTCACCGTGCCGCCCGGCTTGCTGCCCGCCGAGCAGGCGGTGACGCGGCCGGCGCCGAGGTGATTGAAGAGCATTTCGCCGAGGATGCTGCGCGCCGAATTGCCGGTGCAGAGTACGAGGACGTTCAAGGCCATATGACGTGCCCGGAGTGCGGCGACCTGATCCGGGCGCCTTCCTCAGGCGCGCTGGATCAGCTCGATCTTGTAGCCGTCGGGGTCTTCGACGAAGGCGATGACGCGGGTGCCGCCCTTCATCGGGCCGGCCTCGCGCGTAACCTTGCCGCCGCGCGCCTTGATCTCGGCGCAGGCGGCGTAGGCATCCGGCACGGCCAGTGCGATGTGGCCGTAGCCGGTGCCGATCTCGTATTTGTCCACGCCCCAGTTGTGGGTCAGTTCCAGCACCGGGCCGTCGGCTTCTTCCTGATAGCCGACGAAGGCCAGGGTGAACTTGCCCTCGGGGTAGTCGTTGCGACGCAGCAGGCGCATGCCGAGCACCTCGGTGTAGAAGGCCAGCGACTTGTCGAGGTCGCCGACGCGGATCATGGTGTGCAGGATGCGCATGTGGATTCCTTAGAGGATGGGCAGCGAAGTGGTGCGCTGCCTGAGTTCGGCGCAGGCAGCCTTCCACTCGGGATAGAGGCGCGCGACGACGGCCCAGAAGCGCTTGCTGTGGTTCATCTCGCGCAGGTGCGCCACCTCGTGGGCGACGACGTAGTCGCCGAGGCTGGCAGGCAGGTGGATCAGGCGCCAGTTGATGCGGATGATGTCGCGGCTGCAGCTGCCCCAGCGCGTGTGCGCGGACGAAAGCTTGAGCTGCGGCGTCGCCAGCCCGAGCTGGCCGCAGTAATGTGCGAGGCGCGCGGCGAAGTGTTCCTGCGCGCGCTGCTGCAGGCCGCGCGTGGCCAGGCGGCCGAGGTCGGCATCGGCCCGCGCTTCCAGCACCAGGGTATTGCCGACCCAGCGCACGCGGTTGTGGCCCGGCAGCACGCGCATCTCGACCTCGCCGTCGAGCAGCGCCAGGCGGGTGCCGTCGCGCACCGCGACATGGCGCGGCTGCGTGGCGTGGGCCAGCTCGGCCAGCTTGGCCAGTACCCAATCGCCATGCTCCTGGACAAAGGCCTCGATCTCGCCGAGGCTGGCGCGCTGGGGCGCGCCGATGCGCAGGCCGCGTTCGTCTATCGTCATCGTCAGGCGCTTGGCGCCGCTTTTCAGGCGGTAGTCGATGATGCGCCCGCTGATCAGCAGATGGCGCGTTTTCGGTGCGGGGGCGGGCGGCGGCAGGCGGAAAAGCGTGAGCTGTTCTCTGAACATCGTCAGTGGGCCGGCGATGCGCCGAAAAGATCATGGCCGGCGGTGTCCCGCGGCAGTGTCGCGATGGCGCGACCGATGGCCTGCTCGATCACCGGCTGGGCTTGTTCGATCAGGCGCCAGTTGCAGCGCAGGGTCTCGCCGTCGCGCGGCTCCACCCAGTGGCCGCGGGCGGCGAAGGAAAGCAGCAGGCGCGGCGCGCGCCGTCCCGCCAGCGCCGACCTTTGGGCGATCACCTGCAGCAGCAGGCGTGTCGCCTCCTTTCGCAGCCAGGCTTCGGCGAGGTCCTGGATCTGGCGCGGCGTGGCCTGCGGCGGCAGCGGCAGGGTCAGCGTGGCGCCTTCGCGGCGCGCCTCGCCGTCGGCGCTGCCCAGCGCCAGCGTCAGGCTGCCACCCAGATAGGCCAGCTGCGCGCCCTCGTGCCAGCGCTGCGCCGGGTCGGGCAGGCCGGCATCGAGGCGCAGCGCCAGCTGCGGCTTGCGGCCGCGCGGGCTCATGCGGCGGCTCCGTAGAGATGGGGGCTGATGCGGTGCATTTCGTCCTCGATCCAGGCTTCCGCCTTTGCCAGCACTTCGGCGGAATTCAGCCCGGCCGGGTCGATCGCCGGGCCGACGCTGACGGTGACGGTGCCGCTGGTCTTGAACAGCGCGTTGCGGCCCCAGAACTCGCCGGAGTTCAGCGCCACCGGCACCACCGGCACGCCGGTCTCGACGGCGAGGTGGGCGCCGCCGACCTTGTAGCGGTTCTTCGAGCCGGGCTGCGAGCGCGTGCCCTCGGGAAAGATGATGACGGTATAGCCGTTGGCGAGCCGGTCGCGACCCTGGTCGACCAGGCTCTTCAGCGCCGCCTTGGTGGCGCTGCGGTTGGTCTCGATCATCGGGATGGCCGCCAGCGCCCAGCCGAAGAAGGGGATGTACTTGATCTCCTTCTTCCAGACGAAGACGGTGTCCTTGAAGATTTCCTGCAGCACCAGGGTCTCCCATGCCGACTGGTGCTTGCAGAGTACCACCACCGGCCGTGTCGGCAGGTTCTCGGCGCCGACCAGGCGGTAGGGGATGCCGAGCAGGTGCTTGACCAGCCAGATGACGAACTTCACCCAGGGCACCACCGAGCGCCGGCGCAAGTGGTGCGGCAGGGGCCGGCAGAGGATCACGCCCACCGTGTACGGCGGCGTGACGACGACCAGGATCAGCAGGAAAAGCAGGGAGCGCAGCGCCGCCATCTGCCGCGTCAGCCGACGATGTGTGCCACCGCGGCGGCGAGGTCGTCGAACACCGGGGTGGCGGGCGGCAGGGCGGGGTCGTCGGCGGTCTTGCGCCCCTTGCCGGTGCGCACCAGCACCGGCGTTGCGCCTGCGGCGGCGGCGGCCTGCAGGTCGCGCAGGCTGTCGCCAACGGCCGGCACGCCGGCGAGGTCGACATTGAAGCGCGCGGCGATTTCCTTGAACAGCCCCGGCTTGGGCTTGCGGCATTCGCAGTTGTCGGCGTTGGTGTGCGGACAGAAGAAGATCGCGTCGATGCGGCCGCCGGCCTGCGCCAGTGCCTTCAGCATCTTGTCGTGGATCGCCATCAGCGTGTCGGTCTCGAACAGGCCGCGGCCGACGCCGCTCTGGTTGCTGGCGACCACCACACGGTAACCGGCCTGGTTCAGGCGGGCGATGGCGGCGAGGCTGCCGGGGATCGGCTTCCACTCGTCGGGCGACTTGATGTACTGGTCGGAATCATGGTTGATCACGCCGTCGCGATCGAGGATGACGAGCTTCATGGCTGCATTGTCGCCGTGGTACCGGCGCCGACTTTGCCGAACACCGCCGCAAAAATCGCTTTGTTCATGCCCGCGATCAGGCGGAAAGCCGCGACAGGTCGGCGACGCGGTTCATCGCCTGGTGCAGCGTGGCGAGCAGGCCGAGGCGGTTGGCACGCAGCGCCGGATCCTCGGCGTTGACCATGACATCGTCGAAGAAAGCGTCGACCGGCGCCTTCAGTGCCGCCAGTGCCTGCAGCGACGCCGTGTAATCGCCACGCTCGAAGGCGGCGTCGGCCAGCGGCTTGATGGCGTCGAGAGCAGTGTTCAGCGCCAGCTCGGCGGCCTCCCTGAGCAGCGCGGCATCGACGTTCGCTGCCACCGCACCCTCGGCCTTCTTGAGGATGTTGCCGACGCGCTTGTTGGCGGCGGCGAGGCTCGCCGCTTCGGGCAGCGCGGCGAAGGCGCGCACGGCGGCCAGGCGCTTGGGGATGTCGCCCAGGCGTGCGGGGCGCAGGCCGACCACGGCGTCGACTTCGAGGGCCGAATAGCCCTGCTCGCGCAGGCTGCCGGCGAGGCGTTCGTAGATGAAGTCGGCAAGCGGCGTCGTGACTTTGGCGTCCGTCAGCTTTGCCGCGGCAAACAGGCCATCGAGGTCGAGCGGCAGGTCGCGTTCAATCAGCATCCGTATCATGCCCAGCGCATGGCGGCGCAGGGCGAAGGGATCCTTGTCGCCGGTCGGCAGCTGGCCGATGCCGAACATGTCAGCCAGCGTCTGCAGCTTGTCGGCCAGCGCCACGCAAAGGCCGGCGTCGCCGCGCGGCAGCTCGTCGCCGGCAAAGCGCGGCTTGTAGTGGTCCTCGATGGCATCGGCGACCTCGGCGGGCTCGCCGTCATGCAGCGCGTAGTAGCGGCCCATGATGCCCTGCAGTTCGGGGAACTCGCCGACCATGTCGGTCAGCAGGTCGGCCTTGGCCAGCACCGCGGCGCGGTCGGCCTGATTGGCCAATGCTTCGCCGCCGAGCGTGTGCCCGATCGCGCGCGCCAGTGCGGCGACGCGCTCGACGCGCTCGCCCTGGGTGCCGAGCTTGTTGTGATAGACCACCTTGGCAAGCCCGGGGATGCGGTCCATCAGCGACTTCTTGCGGTCCTGGTCGAAGAAGAACTTGGCATCGGCCAGACGCGGGCGTACCACGCGCTCGTTGCCGCCAATCACCGCCGAGGGGTCGGCCGGGCGGATGTTGCTGACGACGAGGAACTTGTTGGTCAGCTTGCCGTCCTTGAGCAGCGGGAAGTACTTCTGGTTGGCCTTCATGGTCAGGATCAGGCATTCCTGCGGCACGTCGAGGAATTCCACTTCGAACCGGCAGGTCAGCACGTTGGGGCGCTCGACCAGTGCGGTGACCTCGTCGAGCAGCGCCTCGTCCTCGATCGGCTGCAGGCCCTCCTTCGCGGCGGCGACCTTCAACTGCTTTTCGATCTCGGCGCGACGCGCGGCAAAGCCGGCGATCACAGCACCCTCGCTTTCGAGTTGCTGCGCGTAGCTGTCGGCATCGCGGATGGACACGATGGGATTCGCCGCCTCGAAGCGATGGCCCTGGGTATCGCGCCCGGCCTGGAGTCCGAGTACATCGACATCAATGACATCGCTGCCATGCAATGCCAACAATTTGTGTGCCGGACGCACGAAGTTCACGCTGCTCCAGCCATCCTGCAACTGGTAGGTCATAACCTTGGGAATTGGCAATCCGGAAATGGCGGTCCGAAGCGCCAATTGCAGGGCAGCGGTCAATGACCAGCCCATTTCCTCGAAGACCGCGAAAACGGACTCCGTGCCACCCTCCTTTTCCCTGACCAGATTGCGCTCCGAAAGACCGTCCTTCTCCATGCGCTTTGCGAGTGCGGGAGTCGCCTTGCCTTCCCCATCGAACGCCACGGCCGAGGGCATCAGTTTCTTGCGTATGTTCTTGTCCGGCCCCTTCTCGCGTACTCGGGAAATGTGCGCCGCCAAGCGTCTTGGGGAGGCAAAGGTAGTGGTGACGCTTCCCTCCTCAATCAGTCCTTCCTTGCGAAGTTCGTTTCCAAGTGTCGACGCAAATGACTCGCCCAGCTTCTTTAGCGCCTTGGGGGGCAGTTCTTCAACAAAGAGTTCGACCAGAAGATTTTTCGTCGTCATTTTAGTTATTCCAACTCGCGGCACTCATCTGCGACTGACCAAAAGCCTTGGGCACCAAAGGTAGGCGGGCGCCAAGGATGGCGGGTATCCGGCTCCGTCCATGTCCTCCGTCGCGGGCTGCGCCCGCTCCTCCCCCTTTACTTCCCGGATCCGGATACCCGCCATCCTTGGCTGGATACGCTTTTGCCGTGCAACCGTAAAACCACAACCGTGTCACCTGATCGGGAGGGTGGGGCGTTCCCCGCAGCGAAGTAAAGGGGGAGGAGTTGCCCGCAGGGCAAGGACGGAGGACATGAGCGGAGGGGAATGCCCCACCCTCCCGATCAGGCACGAGCGGTGAAGATACGACGGGTTCCATCCTAAGCCGCCTTCTTCGCCAACTGCGCCAGCACCTCATCGGCCCAGGCCTTCGGCGCCATCGGGAAGCCCAGGCGGGCGCGGCTGTCAAGGTAGCTCTGGGCCACGGCGCGGGCGAGGTTGCGGATGCGGCCGATGTAGGCGGCGCGTTCGGTGACCGAGATGGCGCCACGCGCGTCGAGCAGGTTGAAGGTGTGCGCCGCTTTCAGCACCTGTGCGTAGGCCGGCAGCGCCAGCTGCTGTTCCATCAGGTGTTTGGCGTTGCCCTCGTGGGCGCCGAAGGCGGTGAGCAGGAAGTCGACGTTGCTGTGCTCGAAGTTGTAGGCGCTCTGCTCGACCTCGTTCTGGTGGAAGACGTCGCCGTATTTCAGGCCCGGCGCATAAACCAGGTCGAAGACGTTCTCGACACCCTGCAGGTACATCGCCAGGCGCTCGAGGCCGTAGGTGATTTCGCCGGTGATCGGCTTGCAGTCGATGCCGCCGACCTGCTGGAAATAGGTGAACTGGGTGACTTCCATGCCATTCAGCCAGACTTCCCAGCCCAGGCCCCAGGCGCCCAGCGTCGGGTTCTCCCAGTCGTCCTCGACGAAACGCACATCGTTCTGTTTCAGGTCGAAGCCCAGCGCTTCGAGCGAGCCCAGATACAGCTCAAGGATGTTGGCCGGCGCGGGTTTCAGCACCACCTGGTACTGGTAGTAGTGCTGCATGCGATTGGGATTCTCGCCGTAGCGGCCGTCCTTGGGGCGGCGCGAGGGCTGCACGTAAGCGGCCTTCCACGGCTCGGGGCCGAGGGCGCGCAGGAAGGTGGCAGTATGGCTGGTGCCGGCGCCAACTTCCATGTCATAAGGTTGCAGCAGGGCGCAATTCTGCTTGTCCCAGAATTCCTGCAGGCGCAGGATGATCTCCTGGAAGGTGGGCTTCTGGTTCATCGGGGAATCCCGTCGATTCGCAAAGCCCCGGATTTTACAGGGTTTGCGAGGCGGCCCGGGGTGCCGGAGCCTTGCGCGGTGGGGACGCGCAAGGCGGCACGGCAAATCTAGCAGGTCTTGCCGGCGGCGCAGGCGCCCTTGGCAACCTGGGTCGAATGCAGCTCTGCGATCATGCGTTCGAGTTCATCGATCTTGCGCTGCATCGAGGCGAGGCGCCCGTTCATGGCGCCGACATTGAAGAAGGTCTCCCGTTCGACGGGCGCGTCAAGGCGTGCGGCATAGCCTAGCCAGGACGAGTCATAGACTTTGACCTTGCTGAAGCCCATGGTTTCCAGCACGGCAGCGGTCTGGGCGGCGCGCACGCCGCTCTGGCAGTAGACCACGGTCTCCCTGGCGGGATCGAGCCCGGCATAGAGGGCCTTGAGGGCATCGATCGGCGCCAGGCCGGCCCCCTTGCTGTCGGCGACCTGGCGGCGCGACATCTTGGCGCGGGTCTCCGGATCCTTCCAGTTCTGCTCGTAGGGAATGTTGCGTGCGCCGGGGATGTGGCCGCCGCGAATGGCGCGCACGTCGTTGCCGAGGTATTCGCCGGCGCTGCGGGCGTCGACGATCTGGATGGCGCCGGACTTGCCGCGCGCGACGACATCATCGGTGCTGGCGATGGTCTCCGGCCGCGGTGTCAGCTTGAGGCCAAGCGCGGCGCGTTGCGCATCAGCGGTCTCGATGGCGTGGCCGGCGTCCTGCCAGCCTTCGATGCCGTCGTGAAAGACGCTGACCCTGTCACCGCCGAAGTAGCGGATGGCGAGCCGGCCGAAATAGGCGTAGGGATTGCCTCGGTCGGCATAGACGATGATTTCCTTCGCCGGGTCGATGCCGGCGCTGCCGAGAATGCGCTCGACCTGTGCGGTATCGATGAAGTCCTCGGTTACCGGATTGCGCAGTACGGTGCCGGCGTCGCCGATGCTGACGGCGCCCGGAATGTGGCCCTTGCGGTAGAGCGTGGTGGCACGTACATCCCAGAGGATGGCGCCGCGTTCCATGGCGGCCTTGACTTCGGCGGCATCGACGATGGCTGCGGCGAAGGCCGGCAGGCCCGGCAGGAAGATGGCGCAAACGCAAAGCAGTTGCAGCAGGCGGGCAGGCATCGCAGGCTCCTCTGGCGGGATGGGGTCGGCGCATTATGCGGTGGCCGTTGCGCCCGTCAAGCTGCTGTGCAGCACCGCCAGCTACGGGCTGGAAGGCGATGCGCCCCGCCCCTTCCGGTATCATTCGCCGGGTCAGGAATAACAACAGGGAGCAGCAACGTGGATCATGAAGTCAGCGTGGTGTTGAAGAACGGCGAGCGATTCAATTTCCCCATCGGGGCTGACGAGATGGCGTCCTTCGATGCGCAGTCCGCGCGCCAGTGGATAGGCGAGAGCTTTGTCCAGGCCGGCCTGGAAAACCCGAATCCGATGGGCAAGATGCTGCTGGTCGACCAGATCCTGCTGCTGGCCGCCAACGTCAAGGACGGTGACTACCACCCGGCGACGCCCGAGGTGCGCCGCCTGCTGGTGGCGGCGCTGATCGCCATGGCGCGGCCGACATTGACCATCGACCTGCAGGCCTACAAGCTTTAGCTTCCGGTCTTCTTCCGCCGCAGCGCCGGCAGGCAGGCGCAGACGGCGATCACCAGGGCCAGCGCATTGCCCCAGCGGGCATAGGGCGTCAGGCCGCTGCGGCCCTGCGCTTCCACCTGCAGGGCCGCCGTGGCGAAGGGCGGCAGGGCGGCGGCTACCGAGCCATCCCAATTGACCATCGCCGTCATGCCCGTGTTGGTCGCGCGCAGCATGGTGCGCCCGGTCTCCAGGGCGCGCAGCCGGGCGATCTGCAGGTGCTGCGGCTGGGCCAGCGAATCCCCGAACCACGCGGTGTTCGACAGGTTCACCAGCAGGGTGGCGTGAGGCAGGGCCGGCAGCAGTTCCTCGCCGAACAGGTCTTCGTAGCAGATGTTGGCGGCGATGCGCTGGCCGGCGATCTCCAGCGGCGCCTGGCCCGGCGGCCCGGCGGTGAAATTCGACATCGGGATGCGCGCGAAGCGGAAGAACCAGGCGAAGCCGGGCGGCGGGTACTCGCCGAAGGGCACCAGGTGGCGCTTGGCATAGGCCTGCGGCTTGAGCGACGGCGAGAGCGCAACCGCGCCGTTGGTGTAGCCGCCGTCGGTGGTGCCGACGGCAACGCCCAGCAGGGCGTCGCCATTGCGCGTCAATTCACGCAGGACATCGCGCGGGACTTCGCTGAAGTACAGCGGGATGGCGGTCTCGGGCAGCACCACCAGCGGCGCCGGATGGGCCCGCGCCAGGCCGACGTAGGTGTCGATCGATAGCGGCAGGCGGCGCGGGTCCCACTTCAGGCTTTGCGGCACATTGCCCTGCAGCAGGCTGACCTTGAGCGGTGCGCCTTGCGCCTGGGTCCAGTCCATCGCCCGCAGCACGGCGCCGCCGGCCAGGAGCAGCAGGACGGTGGCCCATGCCGCCGGCCTGCGCACGGCGCCGCCGAGCAGGGCGCCAAACAGCGCGACGATGAAGCCGACGCCATAGGCGCCGAGCACCGAGGCCCAGCCGGCGAGCGGGCTGGGCGGGCTTTGCGAGTAGCCTACGGCGAGCCAGGGAAAGCCCGAGAACAGCGTGCCGCGCAGCCATTCCGTAAGCATCCACAGGCCGGCGAAGAGGAAGGCGGCGGCGACCGGTGAAAAGTCGGCGCTGGCGCCACGGCGAAACAGGTAGCCGGCGAGCGCCGGGAACAGTGCCAGGTAGAGGCAGAAGGCGATGGTCGCGGCGGCGGCGGCCGGCGGCGCCATGCCGCCGAAAACCGACAGGCTGACATAGACCCAGGACACGCCACCGAGGAAGAAGCCGGCGCCCCAGGCAAGGCCGAGCGCGGCGGCGGTGCGCGGCCGCGCGGCGCGGCGCCAGAGCAGGAACAGGCCGGCAAGCGAGAGCATCGGCAGCGGCCAGTTCGCCACATGGGCATCGAAGGGGGCGAAGCCAAGGACGCAGAAGGCGCCCAGCGCGGCGGCGATCAGCCCGTCGACGGCGGCCCGCCGCGACATCATGCCTCGGCGGTGCGCGGCGTCGTGAGCGGCAGATCTTTCTGGGGATCGACCAGCAGGGTGTGCACGCGGCGGCTGTCGGTGCGCAGCACCTGGATGCGCAGGCCGTCGATGTTGACGACTTCGTTGCGCTTGGGCAGGCGGCCGAGGTGGTGGATGACCAGGCCGCCGACGGTGTCGAAATCCTCGTCGCCGAATGCCGTGGCGAAGGCGACGTTGAAGTCGGCGATCTCGGTGATGGCCTTGACGCGGTAGCGCCCGGTATTGTCTCGGACGATGTTGTCCTCGGTTTCGTCGAAGTCGTATTCATCCTCAATGTCGCCGACGATCTGTTCGAGCACGTCCTCGATGGTGACGACGCCGGCGACGCCGCCGTATTCGTCGACGACGATGGCCATGTGGTTGCGCGAGGCGCGGAATTCGCGCAGCAGGACATTCAGGCGCTTCGATTCGGGAACGAAAATCGCCGGCCGCAGCATGTCGCGCAGGTCGAACTCCTTGCCGGCGAAGTAGCGCAGCAGGTCCTTGGCCAGCAGGATGCCGAGCACATCATCCTTGCCCTCGCCGATCGCCGGAAAGCGCGAGTGGGCGGCGTCGAGCACGACCTCGACGATCTTCTCCGGCGGGTCGTTGATGTCGACCACGTCCATCTGCGCGCGCGGCACCATGATGTCGCGCACCGCCATGTCGGCGACGGAAAGGGCGCCTTCGATGATGGACAGCGCGTCGGCGTCCATGAGGTGGCGTTCGAAGGCGCCGCGCAGCAGCTCGAGCAGTTGCTCGCGGTCTTCGGGTTCGCGCAACAGCAGCGCGGACAGGCGTTCGATCAGGTTGGGTCTGCTACTCGATGGGTCCATCGTCAGGCGTAGGGATCCGGGAAACCGAGCGCGGCCAGGATGTCGCGCTCCAGGGCTTCCATGCGCTCGGCATCGGCACTGCCGGTCTCGTGGTCGTGGCCCTGCAGATGCAGCATACCATGCACGACCATGTGGGCGTAATGGGCTTGCGCCGTCTTGCCCTGTTCGCGCGCCTCGCGTTCGACGACCTCGCGGCAGAGCACCAGGTCGCCCTGGACCCGTGCGCCGCTGTCATACGGAAAGGACAGCACGTTGGTCGGGTAGTCCTTGCCGCGGTAGTCGCGGTTCAAGGCCTGCGCTTCGTCGGCGGCGACGAAGCGCACCGCGATCTCGGCCGGCAGCGCACAGCTGGCGCGCACCCAGCGGCGCACCTGCGGCCGGCTGGGGGCACCCCGCGTGCCGCCGGGGTACTGGACCGCCAGCCGCAGTTCAGGCAAGCGGCGGGCGGGCGTCCTGGCCATGCTTTTCATAGGCATCGACGATGCGCGCCACCAGCGGATGGCGCACCACGTCGCTGGCGTCGAAATCGGTGAAGGCGAGCCCGCGAACGTCCTTCAGGATGCGCCGCGCCTCGACCAGCCCCGACTTCTGCCCGCGCGGCAGGTCGACCTGCGTGACGTCGCCGGTGACCACGGCGCGGGCGCCGATGCCGATGCGGGTGAGGAACATCTTCATCTGTTCCGGCGTGGTGTTCTGCGCTTCGTCGAGGATGATGAAGGCATGATTCAGCGTGCGCCCGCGCATGTAGGCCAGCGGCGCGATCTCGATGTTCTGCTTCTCGAACAGCTTGGCCACCTTGTCGAAGCCCATCAGGTCGTAGAGCGCATCGTAGAGCGGACGCAGGTAGGGGTCGACCTTCTGCGCCAGGTCGCCCGGCAGGAAGCCGAGGCGTTCGCCGGCCTCGACGGCGGGCCGCGTCAGGACGATGCGGCTGACCTGGTCGCGCTCGAAGGCGTCCACCGCGCAGGCCACGGCGAGGTAGGTCTTGCCGGTGCCGGCGGGGCCGATGCCGAAGGTGATGTCGTGTTCCTGGATCTTGCGCAGGTAGTCGACCTGGTTCGGCGTGCGCCCGTGCAGGTCGCTCTTGCGCGTCTGCAGGCCGGCGCTGGGCGGCCGCCCAGCCTGCGGCACATGGATATTGCGCTTGCGCGAGACCTCGATCAGGCCGAGCTGGATCTCGTCGATCGAGAGTGGTTCGGCCGCCTGTTCGTAGAAGTGCTGCAGGGCCGCCGCCGCCAGGCGCGACTGGCCGGTCTCGCCGACGATGCGGCAGTGCTGGCCGCGGCGGCTGATGGTGACGTCGAAGGCTGCCTCGATCTGGCGCAGGTTCTCGTCAAGCGCACCGCACAGATTCTGCAGGCGCGCATTGTCGAGCGGGGCGAGGGCGATGGACAGGGGGCGGGACGTCGCGGTCACCGTCGGAGTATGCCCCAAGTGCGGGCGGCAGTTGGTGCCGCGATCGCCGCCGCCATCCTCACTTGGCGGCCGCGATCACCGCCTGGTTGAAGGTCGCGCCGGCCTTGAGTACGCCGGCGGCAAATTTCTGGCGGTCGACGCGCAGTTCGCGCTTGTCGACGAAATGCTGGGCACCCTGCAAGCCCGTGGCGGCGGTCAGGGCATTTGCCAGCGATGCGGTATCGAAGGCTTCGACGGTTTTCACTTCGCCATACTGGCCGTCGAAATAGGCTGGCTTGGTGACCGTCAGCATGCCGAAATCGCCGGTGTAGAAGATCTTGGCGTCCTTGCCGTTGAGGTAGCGCAGCTCGCTGCGCCCGCCGATGCCGAGCTTGGGAATCACGTCGGCCGAGGCCCCGGAGCGGAAGTTGCTGCGGCCGCTGGATTCAAGTTCGGCGATGTCGATCAGCAGGGTGGGAATGAAGGCGACGGCATCGAGATTGGCCGCGATCTCATGCACCGCCTTGGTGCTCTCCTGGTCGAAGGCGCCGGCATTGCCGAGGTAGCTGTCGATGTGCATGAAGAACAGCGGCAACGGCCTGGCGCTGAGCACGATGTAGTCGCGCGGGTCGCCGTGCATGGTCGGGCTGGCCGTGTAGGGCGTCGTCGCCACCGGCTTCAGCTTGGCATATCCCGGCGTCCTGGCCAGGGTTGCCGGATCGATCACCTCGCGTCCGGCGGCCTTCAGGCGGTCGACGAAGTCGCTGTAGAGGCGGTCGGTCAGGCCCTGCAGCAGGGCGGTATCGGCGCCGGTGAGGGCCATTTCGACACGCTTGTTCTGTGCCTGGGTGACGCTGCGGGCGCCGAAGCCGCTGCTGTTGCCGACATTCGCCAGGGCGCCGCCGCCGTAGGCGCTGGCGCTGGTCTTGACGGCGAAGGCGACGCGAAAGCCGGGCACGATGACGCGTTTCTGTGCGGCGACGGCAGCATTGTTGCTGTTCAGGCTGACTTCCAGCGCCGCCGGCACCAGCGCCGCCGAGGCCTGGCGCAGTACCTCTTCGTTGCTCTGGCTCTGGGTTGGCGCAGAAGTCGGCGCTGGCACCACGGCGCCGGGATTGGTCGGCGCGGCGTCAAGGTCGGAGGCCTTGCAGCCCTTGCCGAGGAACAGCGCGGTCAGGTGTTCCTTGCGGGCCAGTGCCTGCTTTTCGCGCTCGACGGCCTGTTGGGCGCTGGACTTGCCACTTTGCTGGGCGACGTTGGCCGCGGTCTGGGCGGCGACGGTGCCGGCGACATGGCCGAAGAGGCCGCCGATCTGCCCGAACAGCCCGGTGCGGCTGGCCACCTCGGCGGCGGCGCCACCCACCTGCGCGGCGGTCGAGGTTGTCTCGCCCTCGCTCTGCGCTTTTTTGGCCTCGGCAAGCACTTTATCCATGCCGCCCAGCTCGTCGTGGATCTGGCGGCAGGTGAGGTCGTTGTCGGTGATCTTGATGCGCTCTATGGTCTGGGCGCTGGTGGCCATGGGCAACAACAGCGCCAGGGCCAGGATGCGGCTATGCATGGTATCCCTCCGGGTGGTTCAGGTTGCTGAAATGGGTACTTCGCCGCGCAGGCTGTGTGGCAGCGCGGCGGTGATGCGCAGGTCGATAAAGCGGCCGATCAGCCTTTCGTGGCCGGCGAAATTGACCACGCGGTTGTTGTCCGTGCGCCCGGCGAGCTCGCGCACGTCCTTGCGTGCGTGGCCCTCGACGAGCACGCGCTGGGCGCTGCCGACCATTGTCTGGCTGATGGCGAAGGCCTGGCCTTCGACCAGTTTCTGCAGGCGCATCAGGCGCTCGACCTTGAGCTCGGGCGGCGTGTCGTCAGCCATGTCGGCGGCCGGCGTGCCGGGACGCGGGCTGTAGATGAAGTAGAAGCTGTTGTCGAAATTCAGCTCCTCGGCCAGGCGCAGGGTCTTCTCGAAATCCTCGGCGGTTTCGCCGGGAAAGCCGACGATGAAGTCGGACGAGAGCGAGATGTCGGGGCGCGCGGCGCGCAGCTTCCTCACCAGTGACTTGTACTCCAACACCGTGTAGCCGCGCTTCATCGCCGCCAGGATGCGGTCCGAGCCCGACTGCACGGGCAGGTGGAGGTGGGAGACGAGCTTGGGCGTGCCGGCATAGGCATCGATCAGGCGCTGCGTCATTTCGCGTGGATGCGAGGTGGTGTAGCGGATGCGCTCGATGTCGGGCATCGCCGCCACGGCCTCGATCAGGTAGGCGAGGTCGGCGCTGTCATCGTCGTCCACGTCGCCGAGGCGCCCCCGGTAGGCATTGACGTTCTGGCCGAGCAGGGTGACTTCGCGCACGCCGCGTGCAGCCAGGCCGGCGATTTCGGCCAGCACGTCGTCCAGCGGCCGCGACACTTCCTCGCCGCGCGTGTAGGGCACGACGCAGAAACTGCAGTATTTCGAGCAGCCTTCCATGATCGAGACGAAGGCCGCGCTGCCGGTGACCGTGGCCGGGGGCAGGGCGTCGAACTTCTCGATCTCGGGGAAGGAGGTATCCACCTGCGCCTTGCCGGTTTCACGGCGGCGTGCGATCAGCTGCGGCAGGCGGTGCAGGGTCTGCGGGCCGAACACCAGATCGACGTAGGGTGCTCGGGCGACGATCGCCGCACCCTCCTGGCTGGCGACGCAGCCGCCGACGCCGATCACCAGATCTGGATTGGCCTGCTTCAGGTGGCGCACGCGGCCGAGGTCGTGGAACACCTTTTCCTGCGCCTTCTCGCGCACCGAGCAGGTATTGAACAGGATGATGTCGGCCTCTTCGGGATTGTCCGTCTTGACCGCGCCATCGCTGCCGGCGAGGACGTCAGCCATCTTGTCCGAGTCGTATTCGTTCATCTGGCAACCGAAGGTGCGGATGAACACTTTCTTGGGCATCGTCGCTTGCAGGCTGAAATATGAACGGGTCAAGATTATAGGCCGGCCTTCCCGCCGGAAAGCCGTTTGGTACCATCGCGCCATGAAGCCAGCCGTCGTACTCCTCTCGGGCGGACTCGATTCCGCCACCGTCCTCGCCCTGGCCCGCGCGCAGGGCTACGCCTGCCATTGCCTGTCGCTCGACTACGGCCAGCGCCACGGCGCCGAGCTGCAGGCGGCGGCGCGGGTGGCCGATGCCCTGGGTGCCGCGGCGCATCGCGTGCTGCGGCTCGACCTTGGCCAGCTCGGCGGCTCGGCCTTGACCGACAGCTCGATTGCGGTACCGACCGGCGGCGTCCAGCCGGGCATTCCGGTGACCTATGTGCCCGCCCGCAACACCATCATGCTGGCCCTGGCGCTGGCCTGGGCTGAAGTGCTGGAGGCACGGGACATCTTCGTCGGTGTCAATGCCGTGGATTACTCCGGCTACCCCGACTGCCGTCCGGAGTTCGTCCGCGCCTTCGAGACCCTGGCCAACCTGGCGACCAAGGCGGCTGTCGAAGGCCATCCGCTGAAACTGCACGCGCCCCTGATCGATATGAGCAAGGCGCAGATCATTGCCGAAGGCCGTCGCCTGGGAGTCGACTACGGGCTCACGGTGTCCTGCTACCAGGCCGACGCGGAGGGCCGCGCCTGCGGAGTCTGCGATTCCTGCCGGTTGCGGCGGGAGGGGTTCGCCGCAGCCGGAATTGCCGACCCGACATGCTACCTGGGCGCGAATTGAATGCCATTATTCGCCGCCAAAGAACACTGATTCCGCTACCGGACGCTTGATTCTAGAATCGCGCGTCCGACGTAAGGGGTCCGCCAGTGGCCCGGGTGGGGGAGACCATGGAATTCAACATACATCTGCAAATCCTGAGCATCGTGTTCGTGACCGGCATGGTCATGGGCGCGGTTGCCAACAAGACCAACTTCTGCACCATGGGCGCGGTGTCCGACTGGGTCAACATGGGTGACCTGGGGCGTTTGCGGGCCTGGATGCTGGCCATTGCCGTTGCCATTCTCGGCGTCGTCGCGCTTGAGGCGTCGGGCAAGGTATCCATTGGCACCAGCACATTTCCACCCTACCGCACGCCTAATCTCGCCTGGTTGCGATATGTGCTGGGCGGCCTGATGTTTGGCGTGGGCATGACCCTGGCGTCGGGATGCGGCAACAAGACGCTGGTGCGCATAGGCGGCGGCAACCTCAAGTCGCTGGTCGTGCTGGCCATCGCCTCCGTGTGCGCCTACGCAATGTTGTGGACGAACTTTTACGACAGCGTCTTTGGCAGCCTCGTTTCCTCGACCACGGTCAATCTGGCAGCAAGCGGAAAGGCCAGCCAGTCCCTCGGTGATCTGACGGGCATCGGTAATGTGGTCTTTGGAATCGTCCTGGCGATTGCGCTGCTGGGTTTTGCCTTTTCGTCACGGGATTTTCGTGACAATTTCGACAATATTCTGGGCGGTGTGGTGATCGGCGTGGCGGTCATCGTCGGCTGGTACGTTACCGGTGGCGAGATGGGCACTGCTTGGAAGGAGTATGCCGATTTCGCCGACACCAAGCCCCTGCGGGTCGAGGCGCAATCCTTTACGTTCATCAGTCCGATGGGCGACACGGCGCGCTACCTGATGAACCCGGGCGATACGTCGCTGATCAACTTCGGCATCATGGCCCTGGTCGGTGTGATCCTCGGCTCGCTTGTCTATGCGCTGCTGACGCGCAACTTCCGGATCGAATGGTTCGTCAATGGCGGAGACTTTGCCAACCACGCGGTGGGCGCCATGCTCATGGGCATTGGCGGGGTTCTGTCGATGGGCTGTACCGTTGGTCAGGCCATTACCGGGATGTCGACACTGGCGCTGGGATCGCTGTTGACGCTGGTGTCGATCATCGCCGGTGCGGCGGCAACGATGAAGTACCAGTACTGGCGGATGATGCAGGAGTGATCGGCTCCATCCCCCTTTCGCGGCCAAAACAATTGACAGATTCAGCCGGGCTTGATTAGAATGCCCGGCTCTCCGAGATCCGCATGGGGCCGTCCCTTGTCGCGCGGTCCGGACCATCGAAGCAAGGAACAGAAGAATGAAGACATTTTCCGCCAAGCCGCATGAGGTCCAGCACGACTGGTTTGTCGTCGATGCGACGGACAAGGTGCTCGGCCGCCTGGCTACCGAGATTGCCCGCCGCCTGCGCGGCAAGCACAAGGCCATCTACACGCCCCACGTCGATACCGGCGACTACATCGTCGTGGTCAACGTCGAGAAGCTTCGCGTTACCGGCAACAAGGCCGAAGACAAAATGTACTACCGCCACACCGGCTATCCGGGCGGCATCAAGGAAAGCAATTTCACCAAGCTGCAGCAGCGCTTCCCCGGCCGCATCCTGGAGAAGGCGGTCAAGGGCATGCTGCCCAAGGGCCCCTTGGGCTACGCGATGCTGAAGAAAATGAAGTGCTACTCCGGCGGCGCGCATCCACACACCGCCCAGCAGCCGAAGGCACTGGAGATTTAAGGAGTTCTCATGGCAGTCACCCAATACTACGGAACCGGCCGCCGCAAGACGGCCATCGCGCGTGTCTTCATGCGCAGCGGCAGCGGCAAGTTCATCGTCAACGACAAGCCGGTCGACGAGTTCTTCTCGCGCGAAACCGGGCGCATGGTCGTGCGCCAGGCGCTGGAACTGACCCAGCACTTGACCACCTTCGACATTCTGGTCAATGTCGAGGGCGGCGGTGAGTCCGGTCAGGCCGGCGCGGTTCGCCATGGCATCACGCGAGCCCTTATCGAGTACGACGCGACACTCAAGCCCGCGCTGTCGAACGCAGGGTTTGTTACCCGCGATGCCCGCGAAGTCGAGCGCAAGAAGGTCGGCCTGCGCAAGGCGCGTCGTCGCAAGCAGTTCTCGAAGCGGTAATCAGCGACTTTTGCCGTCGCTAAAAAGCCGCCTTCGGGCGGCTTTTTAGTTATGTCCGGCAACGGCTGCCGGACGGCGTCCGGATGGTTTGGCGGTATTCGGGATAACATCGACAGATCGGGTCAAGGAGCAGGTCATGATCAAGGTGGGTATCGTGGGTGGCACCGGTTACACCGGGGTCGAGCTTCTGCGCCTTCTGGCGCGCCACCCGGAAGTCGAGTTGAACGCCATCACATCGCGCGGCGAAGCCGGCACCGCGGTGGCTGACATGTTCCCCAGCCTGCGCGGCGCGATCAGCCTCAAGTTCAGCGATCCCAAGGATGCACCGCTGGGCGACTGCGACGTGGTTTTCTTTGCCACGCCAAACGGCATCGCCATGCAACAGGCCGGCGAGCTTCTGGCCGGCGGAACGCGTGTGATAGATCTTGCGGCGGATTTCCGCATCAAGGACATCGCCGTATGGGAAAAGTGGTACGGCATGACCCACGTCAGCCCGGACCTGGTTGCCGAAGCAGTCTATGGCTTGCCGGAAGTCAACCGCGAGGCCATCCGCAAGGCCAGGCTGGTGGCAAATCCCGGCTGCTATCCGACCGCGACGCAGCTCGGCTTCCTGCCGCTGGTCGAGGCGGGTTGCGTTGATCTCGGGCACCTGATCGCGGATGCGAAGTCCGGTGTCTCGGGTGCCGGCCGGAAGGCGGAAACCCACATCCTCTTTTCCGAAGCGTCGGACAATTTCAAGGCCTATGGTGTTCCCGGCCATCGCCACCTCCCGGAGATCCGCCAGGGACTGGCCGGATTTGCCGGCAAGGCCATTGACCAGATCGGCCTGACCTTCGTGCCGCACCTGACCCCGATGATCCGTGGCATCCATTCCACGCTGTACGCCCGCGTTACCCGCGAAGAGGATTTCCAGGCCCTGTTCGAGCAGCGGTTCGCAGGCGAGCCCTTCGTGGATGTGCTGCCGCCCAAGTCTCATCCCGATACGCGGTCGGTGCGGGCGGCCAATACCTGCCGCATTGCGCTGCATCGACCCCAGGGGGGCAACACCCTGGTGGTGTTGTCGGTGATCGACAATCTCGTCAAGGGGGCTGCCGGACAGGCGGTCCAGAACATGAACCTGATGTTCGGCTTCGACGAATGCTTGGGTCTGCAGCTCGTTCCCGTATTGCCCTGATCCTGCGGCGGCTGCGAGGCCGTTTCGGGATTGCGGCGCCGCGGGTAGCGGTGCGGACCCATGTGCCGTGGTACTGGCGGGCGGTTTCGGTGATCCTGCTTGCCGGCGCTTCACTGGCGCTGGCTGGCTGGATTTACGATGCGGGAAGGCAGTTCGCGGGCTTCGATCGCGGTGCCAGCGAACAGGAAATCGCCGCCATGAGCGAACGCATCGCCCGCCTTGATGCAGAGCTGGAGGCGGCGCGCAAGGTGGCCGATGCCAGCGATAGCCGACTCAGGATCGAGATCACATCCCAGGAGCGTTTGGCCAGCCAGATCAAGGGCCTGGAGGAGGAGAACTCGCGTTTGAAGGCAGACCTTGCGACATTCGAGAGCCTCGCGGGCGGACAGGCAGGAGGTTCCGGCCTGGCCATCAGCCGTTTGCAGGTTCTGCCGGCAGGCGAAGGCCGTTATCGCTTCAGCCTGTTGCTGGCCCAGACTGGCGACAAGAAGGGCAAGGAGTTCAGCGGCATGGTTCAATTGATGGTCATGGTGCAGCGCGGACAGCAGACGGCAATGCTGCAGTTTCCCGTCGCCAACGATGCCGCAGCCGGGCCGTATCGTGTTAATTTCCGCTACTTTCATCGGCTGGAGGGCATCTTCAAGCTCGATGGCGATGCCGTACCGCAACGCATAGAAGCCCGCCTGCTGCAGGATGGCGCGGTCAAGGCCAGCCAGGCCTTGAGCCTTTGAAGCGATCACGGGCAATACAGAGGAGATACAGGCAATGTTCAGCAAGAAAACAAACAAGCCCCAGGGGCGTATCGACAGCCTGATCGGCGCGGGTACCAAGCTGGTCGGTGACGTGACATTTTCGGGGGGGCTGCGTGTGGACGGCGAGGTTCACGGCAATGTGCGCAGTGTCGACGGACAACCGGCCACCTTGGTCCTCAGCGAACACGCACGTATAGAAGGCGAGATATCGGTGTCCCACGTGGTTATCAACGGAACGGTCGTGGGACCTGTCCATTCCAGCGATTTTCTCGAATTGCAGCCGCGTGCCAAGGTGACCGGCGATGTTGAGTACGCCACCATCGAAATGCATCTGGGCGCCATCGTTCAGGGTCGGTTGGTGCATCAGGGCGTTGCCGGCAAGGCCGTTGAGCTCAAACTTGCGGCCAGCAATTGATTTTTTCCCGACTTGAAATCATAATTAGTAGACTTATTTAATCGGCTATTGCATCACCCCTCAGGAGAAGCTCATGAATGCCCCCACCGAAATGCCGGCCCCGCTCAATTTCACCGACAGCGCCGCCAGCAAGGTCAAGGAACTGATTGCAGAGGAAGGCAATCCCGAACTCAAGTTGCGTGTCTTCGTCACGGGAGGCGGTTGTTCGGGTTTCCAGTACGGTTTTACCTTTGACGAGGTAACCAACGAAGATGACACCGTGATGATGAAGGACGGGGTTTCGCTGCTGATCGATCCGATGAGCTATCAGTATCTGGTCGGCGCCGAAATCGATTACACCGAAGGACTCGAGGGTTCCCAGTTCGTGATCAAGAACCCGAACGCCACAAGCACCTGCGGATGCGGGTCGTCTTTCTCCGCCTGATTTTGCCAGGCATTCGGATGTCGGGCCCTGTCCGGCATCCGCGGTCAGCCGGGGTAGATGGCACCGAGAATGCGCGGCCCCCGGGCTCCGGTAACCTCGGCGAGACTCCCCGCGTTCCCGTTCAGGGTTAGCCATGCAAGCCAGGCAAAGGCGGTGGCCTCAACCCAGTCTGCCGGCTGCCCTGCCAGGTCGGTCCTGTCGATGTTGACGTCTGGACAGAGTGTCCGCAGGCGATCCATCAGCGCGAGGTTTTTTGCTCCGCCGCCGCATACCCAAATTTGCTTCGGTGTTCCGCACCATCGCCGTACCGCGTCAGCGATGGTGACGGCTGTCAGCTCCAGCAGAGTTGCCTGAACATCCCTGGGGTCTTCTGTGCCAAGGACCTTGCGGTCTACCCAGGCGATGTTGAACTCGTCCCTGCCGCAACTCTTTGGGGGGGCTGCATCGAAGTACGCATCATCCAGCAGACTCGCCAGCAGCCCTGGAACTACCTGTCCGCCGCCGGCCCACTCTCCTTCGGCGTCGAACTCCAGTCCGCGGACTTTGCCTATCCACGCATCCAGGAGGATATTTCCGGGTCCGCAGTCGAATCCTCGCACCGCATGCTCGGGGTTCAGGTCGGTGAGATTGGCGATCCCACCGATGTTGAGTACTACCCGGTGCTCTTCCTGGACGCCGAACACAGCCGAATGAAAGGCTGGCACCAGAGGGGCGCCTTGCCCACCGGCAGCGATGTCACGGCTGCGGAAGTCGGCAACGACTGTCAGCGTGGTCAGTTCGGCAAGCAGCGAGGGATTGTTCAGCTGAATACTGTAGCCCCGGCCGGGTTGGTGGCGGACTGTTTGTCCATGGCACCCGATAGCCGCTACCGCGCTCTTGTCGACCCCGGTCTCGGTCAATACCTGAAGTGAAGCCGCCGCGTAGCAATGGGCGAGTCGATTCGCCAGCAATGCTGACCGGTTTAGTTCGTCAGGTCCCGATGCCTGCAGGTCCAGTATTTCCCGCCTGAGCTCCGGTGGATAGGGGTGCCAGAGGGTGTGCAGCGTTCTGGGTGTCGTCGACGAAAAGTCGACCAGCGCGGCGTCGACACCATCCAGGCTGGTACCGGACATAAGTCCGATTACCAGGGACATCTCAGTCGGCCTGGGCGAGGTCGAAGCCGCGGATCTGGTCTATCCGGGCGAGATGGGGGCCAGTGAACTGCCGAAATCTGTCAAGCTGGTGCGCCGCGAGGGGCGGCGCACTCGGCAAGGCCATCGCGAGCGGGTTCTGGTGAACTTCATTGATGCGGAACTCATAGTGCAGATGGGGACCGCTGGCAAGGCCGGTTGCGCCTACAAAGCCAATCGTATCTCCCTGGCTGACCCTGCTGCCCTTGCGCAGCCCCGGAGCAAAGCGTGACAGGTGTGCGTATAGCGTGGTAAATCGGCCCTGATGCCTGAGTACGACCGTTTTTCCGTATCCGCCGAGGTTGCCAACGGACTCTATGGTCCCGTTACCGGTAGCCCTGACCCGGGTTCCCGTAGGTGCGCCATAGTCGATTCCCTTGTGCGCGCGCCAGCGTTGCAGGACCGGATGGAAGCGGGCCGAACTGAATCCGGAGGTGATTCGGGAGAATTCCAGTGGCGAGCGCAGGAAAGCCTTGCGCAGGTTCTTGCCGTCAGCGGTGTAGTAGCCGCTGCTGTTTTCGCCGCCGGCAGGATCCCCGAACCAGGCGGCGCGATAGGTCTTGCCATCATTGACGAACTCGGCGGCCAGTATCCGGCCGCCACGTACTTGCCGGCCAAGGTGGTTCACGGTTTCGTAGACCACGGAAAAGCGGTCGCCTTTGCGCAAGTCGCGGTGAAAGTCGACGTCCCCGCCAAAGATGTCGGCAAGCTGGGTCGCGACGGAGTCAGGAATGCCGGCAGCGTCGGACGCGCCAAAAAGCGAGTAGCTGATCTCGGCGGTCTTCATTTCGATGCGGGTCTCGAATTGCAGTACCTGCTCTGAGGCGGCGAATCCATCGCCTTTGCGCTCGACCACCAGCGACTGGTCCTTGCCACCGTTGAGGGGGAAAACCAAACGATGCAATTCCCCTTGCGGTCCGGTCCATGCCGTCAGGTTCTTGCCAGGGCTCAACTGACGAAAAAACGTTTGGGAAGTCTTGTCTGATTTGAGGAAGGCGATCGCCGCCGGATCGTCGATGCCAAGCCGCTGCAGCAGTTCGATTGCGGTATCTCCCCGGTGCACCCGGTCTTCCCGAACGAACTGCTGGCCGGATTCGAGTTCCGCACGGGTTACCGGCAGGGCCAGTTGCTCAACGACCTCCTGGCGCACGATCCTGTCGAATCGCGTATCAGGTGCGGTGCCAAATGCCGCAACCATGCCGAACAGCGAGATACCGGAGACGGCCGCGCCCATCCAGAAGTGGCCGGGACGGGTGAATCGGGCGTTATTGAGAACTGCTAAAATTCCAGTCTTTTCTTGTCGCAATTGGATGTGCGGGCCGGCTAAAAATTTGGCCGAGTGTAGCAAAAAACCCCCTTCCGTCAAACCGGGAATAGCCATGATCGATATCGAATCCCAATTGGCGCTGATCAAGCGGGGCGCCGACGAACTGCTGGTCGAGTCCGAACTTGTAGAAAAGATCAGGTCCGGCAGACCACTTCGCGTCAAGGCAGGCTTCGATCCGACCGCTCCGGATTTGCATCTTGGGCATACTGTCCTGATCAACAAGCTGCGCCATTTTCAGGATCTCGGACACCATGTGATGTTCCTGATTGGTGACTTTACCGGCATGATCGGCGACCCGAGCGGCAAGAATGCGACGCGTCCGCCGCTGTCACCCGAGCAGATCGCGGATAACGCCAATACCTATCGCGAGCAGGTCTTCAAGATCCTCGATCCCGTGAAGACCGAGGTCTGCTTCAATTCCGCGTGGTTCGAGCCGATCGGTGCCGCAGGCATGATCAAGCTCGCGGCCCGTCATACGGTCGCACGCATGCTCGAGCGCGACGACTTCGCCAAGCGCTATGCCAATGGGCAGCCGATCGCGATCCACGAGTTCCTCTACCCCCTGTGTCAGGGCTACGATTCGGTGGCGATGAAGGCCGATATCGAACTCGGCGGCACCGACCAGAAGTTCAACCTGCTGGTGGGGCGCGAACTGCAGAAGCACTACGGGCAGGCGCCGCAGTGCGTATTGATGATGCCGCTGCTCGAAGGACTTGATGGCGTCAACAAGATGTCGAAATCGCTTGGCAACTACATTGGCATTGCCGAGCCGCCGGGCGAGATTTTCGGCAAGATGATGTCGATCTCGGATGAGCTGATGTGGCGCTATTTCGAACTGCTTTCCTTTCGCGGCAATGACGAAATTGCTTCACTCAAGCGGGACGTCGCCACGGGTCGCAACCCTCGGGATGTCAAGGTTCAGCTGGCGCAGGAGATCGTTACCCGGTTCCACTCGGCCGCTGATGCGGATGTTGCGCTCGCCGAGTTCGAAGCCAGATTCCAGCGCGGCGTGTTGCCGGACGACATGCCCGAGGTCAGCGTGCCGGCGGGCAGCATCGCGCAAGTTCTGAAGGCTGCCGGCCTGACCTCAAGTACGTCCGAATCGCAGCGCATGATCGCTGGCGGCGGAGTTCGCATCGACGGCGAAAAAGTCGGCGATAGCAGTACGGCGGTAGCTTCCGGATCTTGCCTTGTGATGCAGGTTGGCAAGCGCAAGTTCGCGCGCGTCACCATCATTTGACGAGGCGACGAAAATTTTTTCGCAGGGTTGTTGACCGGATCGGGACGATCCGTATAATGCGCCCCTCTTTGCTGCTGACTAGGTGTTTGCAGCACGTTCTTTAAAAACCAAACAGCCGATAGGTGTAGGTGTTTGCGGGCTGGGGGAGTGGTGAGTTGCGTGGCTGAGATCGAAGGCTGCGTGATGGGGTTGGCCGGAAGGTTGATCCTGGTTGGGAT
>Ga0172367_10002311_pt1 | contig 26280 bp, 16 predicted proteins | sample Lak10m_FD_114542 | JGI IMG/M metagenome (GOLD analysis project Ga0172367, IMG submission 114542) | Freshwater microbial communities from Kabuno Bay, South-Kivu, Congo - kab_022012_10m | ecosystem: Environmental > Aquatic > Freshwater > Lake | place: Democratic Republic of the Congo: South-Kivu...
CATTGCCTGAGAAAAAAAGTCATCACCAGCGAAAACGTGATTAACAATTCCCCAGCTATGCATGGTTTCAGCATCGAACTGGGCACCAAAGAACAAAATTTCTTTTACGCGGTTAATGCCAATTTTCTGTATCAATCGCTGTGTGCCGCCGCCACCGGGTATCAGGCTTAAAAAAACCTCGGGCAATCCCATCTTTGCAGTATCGGAAGCTACAATCATATCGCACGAAAGAGCGATCTCGAAGCCGCCACCCAAAGCAAAACCACTAACTGCGGCAATCCAAGGTTTCGATGCATTTTCGATGGCATCGTATAACTCCTTCCCTTTTTCCTGAAAAGCATCAAACTGCGCGGAGGTTTGGTCGCCATATTCTTTAATATCAGCTCCGGCCATAAATGCTCTGCCTTCACCAAAAATCACTGCCACTGCAACTTCATTGTTTGCATTTATCCAATGGATGGCCTCAATTATCTCGTCCATCATTTGTCTGTTCATGGCATTTAGTTGTTCCGGACGATTAAATTTTAACACCCCGGTTTTATCCAAAATTTCTACCTGTATGGTTTTGAATTCATTCATTTTAAATTGTTTTATACAATTCGTTAAGCTGATTCATAATCAGTACCGAAGAAGTATCTTTCAGGATTCCCTCATGAATTAAATCGGCACCCTGTTCCTGAAAATGGTTCCATCCGGGATGTTGAGGCCGGATATAAGCATTTTCGATAGTCTGCATAGTATTGCTAAAGAAATTATTACATAGCTCATTATTTTTGGCATTAAACCATGCAAGTTTATTTGCTGGCTGACCACCCTTTTGTGTGAAAATGCCTGTTTGAATTTTAGCTCCTGAAACAAAACCAGCAAAACTCGCCGCGATGGATGGATTATTAGTCAAGGCAGAAACGGCCAATCCTACCCCTCCCATTATAGTTGATATATTACGCTGTGACCCAATCGGACTATTTTCAAAATGTACTAAATTCTTTGTGTAGCCCGAGCGCGAATAATTGGTATAACCAAACAGATAAGGCGAATAAATAATTTCATCGTTGTTCCCCATATTGTTCAAAATCTGAATGGGATTCCAGCGCAAAGATTCAGGATGCAGGAAATCCAGATGAAATTTTAACTCATCCAAAACACTACACCCCACTCTGGTATCGATTTCTCTGTTTTGAATAAACCCACCACCCACATTCTGGGCACACAGAGTTAAAAAGGCGCACCAAATATCGGTAGGACAACATGCCCATGCTACCTTTAAACCAGCAGGTAATTTGCCATAGAAACGCTTCAGGTCTTTTCTGGTCTTTGGCAAAGTTAGGCCGGTTTCTTCCAGTATATCTTTTCGGTAAGCACCAACCAGAGCTGCAGCATCAATTGGCACTGCATACAGATGGCTGTTATATTGATATATTTTAAAACATTCCCCTAAGGCTTCAGCCTCAAAAGTATTAATACGTTCTTCCGAAAGGTATTCTTCCAACTTTAACAATAGTCCATTTTTATCGGCCTGTCCCATGTATGGATGATCGATCGTAATCAGATCATAACTTTCAATGAGACTTTCAATGGGCATGTCGCCAAACTCTTTAAGCGAGCGCACTTCCCACTTTATTGTAACATCTGTATAAAGTTTATTATATTCGATTGATGCAGCAATTAAGGGCTCGTATCCTCTCGGATGCTCCCATGCCATTCCTTTTAGTTCAATCATATTTCGGTCGCATTATTTTTATAACCAACTAATATTCACCGGAGTTCCTACTTCGACTTTTGATTTTGCCTTCAAGGTTCCATCTACTTCATTAATTTCGAAAACCACCAGCATATTCGAATCCTGATTGGCAGCAATAAGCCATTTACCCCCTGAATCAATATTAAAATCGCGTGGTGTTTTACCCTCGGTTGAATGATGAGCGACAAGGGTTAATTTTTTCGATATGTTATCGATCCTGAAAACAGCAATGGTCTCCGAGCCACGATTGGAGGCATACAGAAATTGGCCATTGGGATGAAGCCGAATGGCGGCTCCGCCAATTGCTCCGTTGTGTGTGTCAGGGATGAAAGAAATTTTCTGAATAATTTCAGTTGCTTTACCCCGCAAATCGGACACAAAAATTTCACCAGTCAGTTCACTTAAAACATAAGCTGTCTCTTCTTTTTCACCCAATACCATGTGGCGGGCTCCACTACCTGCATCAATCCTGATATCCAACTCTGGTGCTTCTTTCCAATGTTTGGATACTGCATCAAACAGATATGCTTTTGCCTTATCCAAGGTCAGGTCAACCACATACATCTGATTGCTCTTGAACGGGCAAATCATATGCGCATGTGCAGCTTCCTGCCGTATAGCGTTGGGTCCTGTTCCAACATGTTGAATAATCTGATGCACAGGAGCAAGACTCCCATCTTCCAAAATTGGATACGACAAGAAATTACCAGAAATATAATTGGCTACAACCAGACGATCCTGAATAATGGCCAAATGACAGGCATAGTCGCCAGTTATCTTTTGCGTATTGAGAAGTGTAAGTTTACCATCCGATTCAATTTCATAAGCATACACTTCAGGATTCAGTTTTTTATACATTTCTTCAACGGCATACAAATATTTTTTGTCGCTTGAAACAACCAGATAGCTCGGACTTCGCTGGCTCGTATAATGCATCAAATTTACTTCGCCGGTCTCAGTATTAAGTTGAAAACAACCAATACCTTTCCCTGTTGGATTTACTACAGGAGCACCAACCTGGGTATAGCTTCCGGTATAAAATAAGGCCATCGTTTTCATGATTACACTCAAAAAATAAAGTTTCATTTAACTCCGGCTATTACTGTTTTTTTCGAGGAGGACGTGGATCGTACTGAATGGTATGGTTCATATAAGCTCCATCGATGTACAAATCGGCACCGTTAATATAGTCGGCCATATCACTTGCTAAAAATGCAACTGTTTGTGCTACCTCAGCCACATTACCTACCCTTCCGGATGGAATCCAGCTATTGAATCTTTCACGACCAAACTGATTGATTTCCTCACTATTCATCTCAGTTTCGATGGCACCCGGTGCTACTGAAACCACCCGAATATTGCTTTCGGCAAGTTCAAGCGACAAACACTTATTCAGCATTTTCAATCCGGCTTTTGACGAACAATAATGAATTAATCCTTTTCGTGGCGTGGTATCGTGTATCGAAGAAATATTAATAATAACACCTCCTCCGGTCTTTTCCATCCGTCGGCCGGCTTCTTGTGCACATAAAAATGGACCTTTCAGGTTTGTATCTAATACACGATCCCATTCTTGTTCATCCATATCAAGGACATGAATTATACTCTCGGTTCCTGCATTATTAACAAGAATATCAATCGGGCCAAGTTGCTCATCCATTTCCTTAAACAACGCACGAATCTGATCCGATTTAGAGACATCGGCACCACCAACGCAAGCTTTCACTTTATATTTTTCCTGAATTTCTTTGGCCAGAATCTCTGCTGAATCCTTATTTGAAAAATAATTGATAAAAACGTTTGCCCCACAAGCTGCTAATTCCTTGCAAATCTCAGCACCAATACCTTTGCTGCCACCTGTAACCAAAGCTTTCTTTCCACTTAAATCTATTTTAATCATCACTTTTCTTTTTTTTGTACTTACATAATCCCAAACTTATTAAATGCATCAACCGTGCTCATTCCTTCTTCCAGTGCTTTTTTCACCAATTGTTCGCCACGTGCTTTTTCAATTGCTCCCGCAAAGGCTGCCACTTCTGCTTCTTTAGGTACAATTACAATTCCATCCCTATCACCATAAATAATATCGCCAGGATTAATCCGAATACCCTCAATCTCAATCGGGACACGATAATCGATTACTTTGCCGCGTGGCCCTTGATCCTGGGCAAAACCACCATATGAAAAAGTTGGGAAATTTAGTTTCAAAACTTCATTAGTATCACGCGAATAGCCATGAAGCACAGCTCCGGCAGCTCCAAGTTTAATTGCTCTGGTGCTCATCAATCCTCCCCAAAGAGCATAACGAGGTGATGATCCGGTGCAGATATAAACCTCATCTTCCTGCAGGCTATCCAACGCTTCGAACATAATCCCGAATGGCTTTTTCATAATCGGGTTATTTGTTTCCTCGACAACTTCTTGAAAAACATCGGCTTCCAACACGGGCATTGCCCGCCCAATTATTACAAAATCGTTATTTATTGGTTTAATTGTTGGTGGAAGGAATTGATGTTGATAGCCCAATTTATCTAATACATCGCCAACAAGTGCTACAAATAATTCCTCCTTTGCTATTCTAAATAGCTCTTTATCATTTCTCCAGATTTTCATATGTTAACTTTTGAAATATAATTCAGTTACTCTTTCAACTAATTCATTTTTCTTTTCATCAGTCAAATCAAAGAACTCGAAATCAGATAAATGTGTACAGTCTTTTTCTATGATTATAACCTCGCTTCCCTCCAGCATTGCTATATTATGCCAGGTTTTTACCGGTACATTATACGTCAATTCCGGGTTCATTAAGTCCAGAATAAACTGAGGTTCATTATTTTCGATAGTGGCTGTAATCAGCACCGCTTTTCCTTTTTTTAATATAAATACTTCATCCGTATGGTTGTGGACATCTAAGCGTTTAATGTTTTCAATTTTCTGATTATCATCTGCATTCAGTTGGGCAACTTGCCAACCTTCCCGAATTAGAAATGGATGATAACCTTCTTTCTTTATCTCATATTTTTCAATCGCAACCATCTTTTTATATTTAATTAATTTAACCATCAAAATACTTCCCGATACTTTTTACCATTTCTTTCCCGCCAGTACTTTTCAATCTGCTCCAATGTTTTACCCTTTGTTTCCGGAACAAATTTCCAAATGAACCAGATGGCCGGTAAGGTCAGCAGCCCGTAAAGAAAAAAGGTGCCACTCGGAGCAATTGCTTTTATAAAAACGGGGTTGGTAAGTGTGATGAAAAAACCGGTTACCATCAGAGAAAAACTACCAATTGAAGCAGCTAATCCACGGATTCGTGTTGGGAATATTTCACTGATAATTACCCATACAACCGGGCCGAACGAGAACGCAAAACTGGCCACATAACACAACAACGGGATAATAACCAGATTTGATCCTATTGCAAATAATGCCCCCACTGCTGTAAGTGATAGGAAAGCTCCGGTAACGCCAACCAATAACAATTTTCGCCGGCCGAAACGTTCAATATTCAAAATGGCCACGAACGTGAAAGCCGAATTTACAACACCAACGAGTACTGCTCCCAGGAATGAACTCTCAACATTCTGAAAGGATTCATTTAAAATATTTGGAGCGAAATACATAATTGCAGCAATTCCACTTAAGTGTGAAAACATGGGAAGAAGAATCCCGATTAAAAGGGGTGTACGCATAAACGGTTTCAACAACTCTTTAAAACCACCTGTTTCTTCTTGCACCATTTCCTTAATCTCTGTCATTTGCGCCAATGCTTGTTCCTTACCGCTTAATCTCTCCATAATTACCAACGCTTCATCGTATCGTCCTTTCATAATCAACCAACGTGGACTTTTAGGGGAGAAAAAAAGTAATACGAGGAACAAGGCAGCTATAGGAATCAAGGTTCCAAACATACCTCTCCAAATCTCCGAAACAAATAACCAATGGAAAAATCCGCTAGGTTCGCTCGTAATAACGCCCGCACCATCACCTGCAATGCTTAAAAGAATCCAATCGACCAAAAAGGCTACTAATATGCCTAATGTAATTGATAACTGGTAGATTGAAACAAATTTTCCCCTTTTTTCCGGCTGTGTTAATTCCGAAATATAAATTGGTGCTACAACCGATGTAATTCCAACACCTATACCTCCAATTACCCGAAAAATAATCAGAAAGTTAAAGGCGAAGGTTTCGCTTGAAACGAACCAATGAGCATGGTTTAAATTACCCAGAAATTGAGGAGGCATCATCGATCCTATTGCAGACGTTGTTAAACATAAAGCCGAAATGATCAGCGAATTCTTGCGTCCGATTCTGTCGGTAATTATTCCTGAAACCACACAACCAGCAATGGTACCAAGCAAAGCAGAAGATACAACCCAGCCCAACATAGCAGGCGACAAATTAAAATGCGCCTGAAGAAATGTGTTGCATCCCGAAATAATGGCAGTATCATATCCAAAAAGGAATCCGCCAAGAGTTGACACAAAACTAATGGTCAGCAAATACAGTGAGCTTTTACTTTTCATTGGTTATTATTTTGTTATGAATCTATTTATATTCCCGGGCAGTTTTCATAAACATTTCAATATTCTCCTGTGGCGTAGAAGATGGCAAAGCACAGCCTGAATTGAGTACAAAACGGTTGGTTTTTGAGAAAATATCTAACAATTCCAGCGTTTTTTTACGCACAAGCTCGGGTGTTCCTAACGCCAAAACTCCTGATGGATCCACATTTCCGAAAAGCGTACACTTGTCTTTCATTAAATTGAAAGCCTTTTGAATATCGGTTTTATAGTCCAGCTCCAAACCATCGGCACCAGTTTCAATCATATGTTCAATGATTATATCCGTATTTCCACAAATGTGTAAAACGTAGTCGACGCCAGCCGAATGTGCCACATCAACAATTTTTTTTGAAAATGGCTTAGCAAATTTTGCATATAAATCATCCGGGATCATATCAGGGCCAGCTGGACTATCACCATTCGAGACCATGTCGCAGCCAGTTTGAGCCATGAGTTTTATAAATTGCGAGGTTGCTTCTGTACAATAATCAAGTAACTCAAAAATGAGATTCTCTTCGGTCATGTAAAAATCCAACATCCAGTTTTCGGTACCCCGAATCATACTTGCCAACGAGAATGGAGCCTGATCGCAGTTCCCCCTCACATATATTTCGTTTCCAAAATGCTCTTTAATTAGTCGAACTGCTTCACACCATATCTGCACATATTTATAGCTGCCAATATCCAGCGGTTTTAAGTTTGGCAACATATCGTACGAATCCATAAATCCACCATGTCCGCGCGCTGGTTCAGTATCCGGAAAATCTACATTCACACCGCACGCTCCGGCAAGTGTAACCGTATCAATATCTACCAATATACCATCATATTTATATTTCTCTATTGATTTTATAAATGCATTTGCAATTGCTTTGGGATTTTCGCGGTATTGCCCCATTGATAATCCGGCTTCTTTGGCTACCATCATAAAATTGTGGAGCATGACCGGTATTTTATCTGTTTCATTGCCATTTAAAGCAGCTTTTATTCTTTCGTAACCGTTCATAATTTATTTAAATTAAAATTCTATTATTAAAATTCAACTTTAAAGGTTTCTATGGCATTGTGCCCAATGTTTAAATTGAAACTATTTCCTGTTGGTTGCATTTCTTGCGCATCTTCTTCTATAATGTTTGTATGCCAAAGCTTCTTTATGTTCGAAGGCAGGTAAACAGTAACATTCGTGTCGGAGCCAGTCATTTCACAGAGCCGTAAGATGAAACTATTTTCGTCGTCTGCTTTTTTCCAGGTTGTGGCTATTACATTGCTCGCATTTATTTTCACAAAACTCTTTTCCTCAGGTAATCCAAATTCTGATTTTTTTGCACGAATAACATTTGTAACTAATGGACAGTTATTTTGCTTCCCAGCCTGCACAAAGTTTTTCCAGTTACCATCAGAAGAAGATAGCGAAAATGAATAATGATGGTTCCCAGGTTGCAGGTAGAAATTGCCTTCGCCATGGCAGCTTCGCCGGCTGGCTAATAAGATACCTTGCAATACTGGACTAGTGTTCTGCATATCGGTAGGGTCAATCCAGTCGAAGGACGCAACCGAACTGGTAATATTTACCGAAACATTACCGGATGAAGCGTTAAACCAATCTTGTACTTCACGGGGATGAATTTTCGAACATTCCGTAGTGTAATTTTGGGTTTTATGTGAAAATCCTGCAGCACCTTTTATTTCATTTTTCCCAACCTCAACTACTCCCATCGGCACCTCATATGCTATTGACGAGTTGGTTTGGTTTAATGGAAATGCGATCCGGTATTCTCTAAAATGTTCTCCTGAAAAACCTAAAATATCTACCTCAAATTCAATCTTTTTCAGATTTTCATATAAAATCACCTTCTCTTTGACAGTAGCAAATTTTGTTTGCTGCGTGAATTCATAAGCTTTTCGAATATTACCATATTCCGAACAATTCCAGTTGGGGGCATATTGACTGACTTTTTCAAATCCATTCATGCTTACCGGCTGAATATCTGTGAATTCTCCGGCCCCATTTCCTACCGATTCAAGCTGGAAGATTTCTCCTCCCAATAGATTTCCTGACGAAAGAAGTTCTTTTTGCAGTTGCTTATCAAAAATAGACTTTATCCCCCCCTTGCCAAATTCAATTTTATAAAACTTATTCTCAACTGTCGGGCCATTGGCATTTGAACTTACCGAGGATGGGTGAGTTGGCTGAACGGGCTGCATCCAGTAATTGGTACTCCAATCGTTTTCAAACTTTTTTATCTCATTAATAAATGGTTTCAGATAATAGGTTTTATAACCCATTGACGGTACATTTTCTGCAACAAAAATAAGAGTGACTGGTTCTCTGTTAGTTACAACTTCTGAAGCTATTTGCTGTGACGGAATTTCCTTGCCTGTTATTGCATCAATAACCTGGTAAGTTGTAATGCTTTGTCCATAAGCGTCAACATTTACCTTAACCAGATCTGTCCGATCCCATGACAGCGTGTTATAAACAACTACGGCTAATCCATCCTGCCGAAATTTAATTTGTTTTGAAATTAATCCAGTTGAGTTTTTCACAATATCAGCCGAAATATCAAGCGCCTTTTCAAACTTATGTCTGAAGGTCAAGTCTGTTAAATCTCCATGTTTACCTCCCCAACCATGATCAGGGTAGATCGCATTAAGCCATGCATCGTTAAACTTTTCCTGCGGATATTGGTCAAAATTCTTAGTTAAGAATGATGATGTTGCTGCAAGCTTTTCGGCCGAAATAAGTGTCCGATTTGCAGTTCTTGAAGCTGTCAATGCCTTTTCATGGGTTGCGCCATGAATGTACAGCCAAACATCGGGACGCTCGCCTTCAATCTTCTCAAACTTGGCATTAGGAGATACTATAGCCTTCAACGCTGCGCTTGCTGTGGCAAAACCAATTTCAGGCAGGCCATTTTTTGCATGATTTTCATTCCATAATTTTATAAACGACGTAAACTCCTTTGGTTCAGACCAATCAAGCGAATATAAAAATGGGTAATCGGCTGCGAATTTATTTTGTTTAAAATAATTATTCCATTGTTCTAGAGTTTTGATCATATTTTGCTTGGTAGCAGAATCCGTTTTTGATTCCAGAACTTCATAGCTAGCTGTGAAATACTGACCTGGAGTGTATGCTAATACTTTGCTGCCATCCGGACTATACCAACTGTAAATGCCTGGCTCATGGCGTGAAAAATACAAATAATTAACTCCGGCTTTCGCAAGGATTTGAGGCATTTGCATGGCCCTACCTGGAACATCTTCGTTGAAAGCTGACGTAAAACTACATCCTGGAAGTTTCTTTTGTAACCATTTCTTACCAAGATAAACCTGACGAACCAGTGCCTCTCCATCATACATCGACTCATAGGGATTGTTGTAGGTTGCTCCCCATTCAATCCGTCCTTCTCTGGTATATTTGTGCAGCAAGTCGAGTTTATCAGGATGGCGTTGTAAATACTCCATCAATTCCATGCTACACTCACATGTAAATCGGAAATTAGGATTTCTCTCCAAGATGTTCAACACTGGGGTAAGCATTTTTTCATCTCTCCAAATTTCACAGGCTCCTATCGAATCCATCCAGGCGATGTCCTGATGACTTGATGGAATAATATTAATTTTCCCTTTTTTAAAATAAGAGTAATCTGTTGATTTGCAATTGGATGGTCGATAATTGTTTTGTCCAGTTGAAATCAATACAACGAAAAAACACACAAATGAAAGAATAATTATATTTTTCATAATACCAAGATTAGAAATTTTAAAGACCACAAGAGTCTAATTATACCACCTTATAAAATTTGTTTAAATCTGATGCTAAACTTCCTTTTCTATTAAATGGTCAATCCTCTTCATCATTTCCATCATTGACCTACCGTTATGGTATGGACATTTCCATGGATCAATTTTCCAATCGTTTCGATAGTATGGTGAAGGATCATCTTTGGGTTCAACTAAATAAGGTTCACCAAGTCGGGTAAGTTTCGTATACCATTCGCCGTTTTTGTGATCAATCAGGTACTTGTCGATAAAGCTCCATGTTTGTCTTACAACATCCCAATATTTTTTATCGCCGGTGAGTTCAAAAGCATTCATAAAGCCAACCAACGTTTCAGCCTGTTGCCACCAATGTTTATTTGTCTTTACATGGCTTCCAAAGCGTGTAGATTCGAGAAAAAGTCCACCATCTTTATCAACGGCAACCCTTTCAATTTTATCGACCATTTTTATTGCCAGTACCCGCATTTTGTCAAGAATGGTCTTATCACCCAATATCTCTGCGGCCTCCCAAAGCAACCAAGAGCCCTCAATATCATGTCCAAAAGAGCAGATGCCTTTAGAAGAGTCCACTTCGTTGAATGCTTCATCGAAGAAAATGCCAAAATGTCCATTGGGGCGAATAATTCGGTCGGTAAAAAGGGTCAACAGTTCTGTAAGTCGTTGTTTTACCTTTTCATTTTTCCAGATTTTGTAGAGAGCAGCCCAAGCCTCCAGAACATGCAAATGGGTATTCATTGATTTTGGCTCATTATTATCAGCCATTCGGTTTTCTCCATAAATTTGCCAGTCGCGGGTAAACGATTCGAGATATCCGGGATTTACAGGATCTTTCGTTTTTCCGTCGAGGAAATAGAAGAAATCCTCAATGCGTTGCATTACTTCTTCCGATGGATTAAACTCGTAATACTTGCTAAACGCGTAAATAGTAAAAGCCTGTGCGTAGGTGTGTTTTATGTCGTTGGCCACCCGGTTATCGGAAGTCAGCTCCATAAAATAGCCACTATATTCTGCATCGGCAAAATCTTCGGTTACCACTTTGTAGGCTTTGTGTGCAATTTCTTCGTATCCTTTGCTCGGATATGCTTTGGCAGCAGCGGCAAATGTCCAAAGAATTCTGGCATTTAACACACATGTTTTGTTCGCCGAAAGAACCGGTTCATTATTTAAATCGACGGCCCCATAAAAGCCGTTGCCGTTCTTTTCAATCCCGTACTTCGTCCAGTATTCAAGAATATTAAAAAGCTCGATTTCAAATATTCCCCAGTATTTTTTCAGTTCTTCTTTATGATTCATTTGTTATATCTTAATTCATGTTATTTTGGTTCTTTTCTTGATCTTCCTGATTTTATTTCAGCTTGTATGTTTCCACAACATACCCTTCTAAGTTTAGTTTTATTCCCTCTCCAGACTGCTTCATATCAACCGGCTTCTCCTCAATCATATCGGTTTTCATGGTTTTCTCAACAGCTTTAAACAGATTCAAATTAACCTCTTTGTTTATTCCTTCCGCTTCAAGCAACCGGATAACCACATCGCCATCGTCTTCAGCTTTTTTAATGGTTGTAATTACAGCGAAAGGATCAGAAGTACTTACAAAGCTTTTTTCGGATGGCAATTCGCCTTTTTGTTTGCCAGTTTTTAAAATCATATGCATTGGATGATTCGCAGCTAAACCAAAATGAAAACCGTTTTTCCAGCCTTCCTTGTGCGAGGTGATGGAGAATTTAAAGCTGTGACTGCCTTTCTGATGATACCAGTTTCCTTCACTGTGGCAGCTCTTGTGCGATGATAATAGCACGGAATTGATGACCGGATATGGGGCTGCATTCATGCTCGGATCGACATAATCAGCCGTTACCACATTGGTTGACATGGTAAAACCAAATCCACTGCCATTGGCGGTCATAAAGTTTTGTATCTCACGCGGATTAATTTCTTCAGATTTCTGGCGATAAGTACCTCCCCAGGCAGAACCTCCAGGACGCATTTGCAACTCGTCTTTTCCCACATGTACCATTCCCATCGGGACATCATAAGAGATTTGTGCACTTTCTTCCATATTAAGCGGGAACATTACCCTAATCTGTCGGTTATGTTCACCTGGCCAATCAGGGATGTCGTACTCCAGATCGATTTGTTTCTTTTGGTGGTAAATGGTAATATACTGCTTCACAGAAAAGTTTCTCATTTTGTATTCCGATTTGAATTTGGAATATACTGCTCCTGATTCAACCAAACTCCAACTGCTTTCTTTTTCGTGAGCACGTTCCATTCCACCATAATTAGGAGGGGTAATAATTACAAATTCGCCTGCTCCGTTTCCATTATACCCCATATGGAACAAATCGCCGGCAACCATCGTGGTAGTATTGAATATTTCCTTATTCAGGGTTTTATCAAACAAAGTCGCAATGCCGCCTTTGCCAAGGCTCATGGTATAAAACTGGTTGTCGCAATAGTTTGGAGCAACAGTTATCGATGGAGTTTGTCCTCTACCTTTTTTTACACTGAAGGTTTTGTAACCAATCGAAGGTATTTCATCGATATTGAATACCAATTCCTTTTTTTTGTCGTGTTGAACCAGCTGAGTGGGGACTTCTTTACCGGTATTATCTGAAACTACCCAGTCGTTTCCTTTCAAATGGGAAATATCTGTGCTGGCAAATCCATCGCGGTTCCACGACAGGTCGTTGAATATGATGACATTTTGCAATTCAGTCAAATCAATTTTATCCGAGATGCTGTTCAGCGACTCATCCAATAGCTTTTTACCAATCGCATTTCCGGTTTCAAGAGCAGCAGTGAAGATACTATCGGTTATTTCACCGTTTTTCCCACCCCAGCCATGATCGGGGAATATCGCATTAAACCATGCCTTGTCAAACTCAGCTCGAGGGTATTTTGAAAAATCGTCTTCCAACAGACAGTTAATGGTATTGAAAATTTCTGCAGAAGGAATATTCACTGCCGCCTCTTTTTTTGCCTTAACGGCTTCGTAGTGAGCAGCACCGTGAATGTACAACCAGAGGTTAGGGCGCTCTCCATAAATCGAATCAATTTTTGCTTCGGGAACATTTACTTCTTCTAAGAACTCCAAGGCAGTCGAATGGTGAATTTCGGGCATATTGATACCCGAATTTTTGGCTATTTCATTCCAGCCTTCAATCACTTCCTTGTAATATTTCGGGCCTCCGGCATCAGCACTCATCACTGCACCATAGTGTGCAGGGATGTTTCGTTCGCGGTAATAGCTGTTCCAGTTTTTCAAGATTTTGGCCATCTCGTGAATAGCAGTAATCGCATCAGCATCGAATATTTTATAGTGATAATGATACCAGCCATAGTTACCAGGGCTGTATGTGAATACGCTCGAACCATCGGGGCTGTACCAGTTGTAGAATCCTTCCTTCATGCGCGATACAAAAAGGTAATTGATACCTGATTTTTTGAACAACTGCGGCACCTGAATGGAACGGCCGGGAACATCAACATTGTAAGCCACAAAGGCATCCATGCCCGGGAGGTTCTTTTTTATCCAGCGGCGCCCAAGGTACGACTGGCGAACCAATTGTTCGCCCGACTCAAAACCTTCGTAAGGCTGTGTGAATGTAGCTCCCCATTCAAAATTGCCTGACTTATAAGTATCGATTAATCGCTGCTTGTCTTTCGGCGAATCTTCCAACACTTCCATCAAATTCAAGGTTTGCTCCATCTCGAATTTAAAAGAAGGGACACTATCCATAAGGTCTAAGGCTGGTAATACAATTTTATGTACACGTTCGTCACGACAACTGTCGGGTGTGTTCATCCACGCGATATCCTGATGCGACGAAACGATCAGGTGAACTTTTCCACCGTTAAAGTAATCCCAGTCTGCTGGGATTAGTGGTTCGAAATATTGTTTTTGTACCGGTGCATTTTTGCCGTTGGTTATTTCCAGAAATCCGGGATTGCCGATAAGAGGCAGTTCAATTTGCCATCCGCCTCCATCCAATTTCTTTGTTAAAAGTTCTTCACCATTAAAGCTAACTTTCGTACCGGCTTCCATGCAATCGTCTTTTAAAAGTGCCCTAACTTTAAAGCTTCCGTTTACCAATTCGTATTTGTAGGGTTTTTCATACGAAAATTCCAGCATTTTTTCCAACGCATTCCCCAAAACGGATTGCAACAGTGCGATTGCAAATGATGATATTAGAACTAATATTTTCATTACATATGTTATTTAAATTTTATAAAACAACTTTCTTCTCGAAAACTTGGTTACAATATATTTTAAGACTAGTGGCTTGATATTTGGCGCTAGAAATTAGTTTTGTAAACCCCTTTTATCCATCACGTCACCAACAAGCATCACAAATAATTCAGTTTTAGCCAACTGAAACATCTCTTCTTCAGATTTCTAATACATAGCATTAACAATTATAGCTTATCAACTTGAATACCCATACAAGGCCCGATTTGAACATAACTACTTCCATTTCTCTACCAAATTTGATTTGTTTTGTTTTTCAACGACTTATCGACTTTAGTTGCCTATTTTATTTTTCTTCTAGTATTGTGTCTTTCTCTTTTTAAATTTGGGGTACGCGTTCTCTGTGTGTCATAATGGAAATATTGTAGACATAAAGTCATGTCGTTAACTATTTATCTGATAATTCCCATATTTCATAACAGTTTCTATCATTGCTTTCACATTTTCAAGAGGGATATCGTCGTGTAAGCTGTGATCAGTTGAAAGGATATACCCGCCTCCTGGCATTCCCGTCTTAAGGCACTCCATCGTTTCATTGATTACATCTTCCGGTGTGCCTGTAACCATTGTGGTTTTGTTATTTACATTTCCAATCGGACAAATTTTCCCAAAGTACTTTTGCTTAACTATTGCCAAATCCATTGAAGCTGCTTTTTCTACCGGATGATATGCATCGATACCTGTATTAACAAGATCATCCAGCATATCCCAAATTTTCCCGTCATTGTGCATAATAACCGGAACTCCCAATGATTTTAAGCCTGCGACCAATTTATGGAACGGCACTAGAAAGAACTCCTTAAAATGTTCAGGAGAAACAAGTAATCCGCCAGAACCACCCCAATCGTCAGAAATATGAAAGGCATCTACACCACCGATATCAGAAGCTAATTTTGCAGATTGTAATGCCCAATCAATATAAGAATCAGTTATTTCATGAACAAGATCAGGTTCAAGAAATAGTGATAATGATAAGGTTTCAAAATCCATCAAATACCATGTCATCATGGTAAATGGCCCCAACAAGCCAGCTGCAACTGCCAACTTGCTGTCGTTTGCTTTTATTACATCAGTTAAAATTTTAAGCCTGTTAGGTGTATTGGCTGCGGGCATAGTATATTTCTCCCAATCCTCCCGGCTTTTGATCGGAGTATCAAGTTGTGCCATTATTGGCCAGCCATTCTTACGATAGGTTATGCCCCACTCGTCGGTATAAATCTCATTTATTGAATGAGGTTCATCTTCGATACCACAAAAACCGTTGATTGGAGCCCATACAACATCCAGACCAAGTTTTGTGGCCATTTTTACCTGAGTTTCCCCTTCATAGAGCGGTGTGTTGTAACCCATCACTTCCTTCTGAAGTTTCTGACTAAACAAATATTCCCATATTGGGACCCTGTCAGGTGTTCCGCCTTTTAATGCGGTCAAAAAGCGCTGTCGTGAATACATTAGATTAGTTTTTTATTTTTTTAGCTATTGTCTTTGTCCTGTCTATTGCTTTTCAGAGGATAGTTGAACTAAATTCTTTTCAAGTTCATCCATTTAACTTACTGCATTATTAAAGAAATAAAAATCATCCAGATGAGTTTTGCCATTTTCTATTATTAATAGTTCGGATTCGATTCATAACATTGTTCGTCAGGAATTCTGACTGATATTAAAATGCCTTATCAGTTTTATAGTGAATATCTAATCGAAATGTATTTTGATCGTCAGAATAATTGAGATACATAATCTACCTTCAGGACGTAATCAAATTTGGTTATCCACTCATCAAACTGTTCTTACAAATCAATCATGAACATAATTTAATTAATCAGGCTGAATCATTAATAGATTTCCATACTTATTATTAGCGATGAGGACTCCATTTTTCTTAACTTGGAAATAATCTGATTTTAGAATCACATCATAAGAATTACCGCGAAACCGGAAATCTGTTAATTCAGAGTTGCCAAGCTCTAAGTTAGTAAAGGGGTTAACCTCGATGCTTCCATCTTTATTCGGTCTAATTCCAAAAATGCCTGAAATTATTGCCTCAACTCCAGCCCCTGCAGCAATGTGTTGACATAAGGAAACCCTATTCTGAAACATTTTGTCGGACCATGGATTTCCAGTAATGTAAGGGAAATGATCGGTGTATTTTGAGAATCGCTTAAGAATTTCAAATCCAATTTGGGAGAATCCATTTTTATATAAATCATTTGCAATTCGCAAGGTTGCACCAGAATATTGACCACCACCCCCAAAATCTGCATCAATTCTATCCCAATGCAATGAATCGCTTTTTGAAATTGAAAACATTCCATAAGGCGCCAGGAATTCACCATCTTTCAGATGCTCAGTCATACGCGATTTCTGATAAGTAGTAATGCTATTACTTTCGAGCAAATCATATAAATGGTAAGTCATTGTTGTTCCTTTGCTACCATCTGGGTAAAGGTTATCAAACCACCCGATTTCATCATTCCATAATTTTTTAGTCATCGCATCTTTAGTGCACTCTGACCACTCTTTGAATTTCGAGGCATCTTTATCTCCACGTTCGGCTGCCCATTCTGATATTCGACGGTAAAAATCAGCAGTCAGACCGCAAACAACAGGTACTACACGGTCGTATCCACCGGTTCGTATTTCTATTAGGTGTTCAGGATCAATAACATCAATCAATCCGTCAGGTCGTGAATATTGATCATGGTATAAAAATGCCCATCGTTTCATCCATTCATAAACCGTAAAATCTCCGGCTTTCTCTTCCATAATCGATTTATCTCCGGTATATGTCCGATAGGCATCAATCATTGTTTGTAATGCAAATGCATCCTGTAAATACAAAACATTACCTGTTTTTAAAGCACCATTCCACCCAATGTATGAACGTTTCATTTCACATTCACGCAAAGTAAGTTTTATTGCCTCTTTTAGTCCATTGGGGTCTATCATTGCCAACACTTCTTCTGCAAAGCATTGATCCCAGATCATTGAGATAATCCATCCTCCGCTAGCCCAAAATGGATTAGCTACAAAATTATTACGCTCCCATTTACACTCACTTACAGTTAATAGACATCGTTTATACAATTCATTAATATGCAGATTATCAGTTGCAACTGCTGGCAACCTATTAGCAGTTAATTGCAATCTTTCAGTAGCTTTATCCCTGGCCTTGTTAATCCGTTCGCTAATATCAGACTGAAAAATATTGAACTTGCTTTGGTTTATAGAATTGTCGGAAATTTTTACCGCAAAATTGAATTCACCCTTACCATGTGCCGGAAGTTTAATTTTAAACCCTAATGAATCGACTAATGATACATCAGACGCTACACTAATATTTGTGTTCCCATTTGAAATACTAAATACTCCACGCTTCAATTCAGGAATGCCTTTCATATTGGAAAATGTTCGACTAATTTCCTGCGTAGGTATCAGTGTTAAGTTTAATTCATTAGATGTACGGTTTACTATTTTTATTTTTAGGTAAACTTCATCGTCAGTACCTGAAACAGATGTCCAACTTTCAATTCCAAACGACAATAAATTTTGCTTTAATTCATTATGAAATATTCCGCTTCTGTATGATTGATTCGGTTGCCAAATGTCTTCTTGAGGCACAATCATTTTAGGGGAGTAAGCTCGAAGATTTGCACCATTTGGTTCTACCTCGCCTATCCCTTTCTCAAGGTACATATCTTCAAAATACTTTGTATCATCATAAATTATACTGCCTGAAAAATTATCAAGGAAATTAAAGTGAAAATTATATCTTGATAATTCAACGGGAGGAAATTTTATATTGGTAAATCCTGTAATACTTAGCTGGCACGGACTAACACTGCCAAGTCCATTAAACAGTAATAATTGGTCATCTTCAAGATACATTTTTGATCTTGACATTGATAACATATCTGGAGTTAACTTTTTATTGCCATCTTCTGCACTGCCGATAAAGAAAAAGGCAATACACAAAATAGCAAGGCATAACTTTTCCATCTTTTTCTTATTGATAAGTAGAAGTTATTGTGAGATCAATGCTGATTTAGAACATCGGTGATCAACCTCACAAAATAAGAGGCTGATCACCGAATTGTTTAATTGGCTAGCAAAGGATTAACATCAATTTCTGATTGAGGAATTGGAAAATATAGATTCTCCTTAGAATAAGTTTTACCATTCGGAGTAGTATAACCAATCAAATTTACAAATGAGGTTCCATTAAACGCTTTTTGAGTTCGTTTCATATCAAACCACACTTGGCCTTCGCAAGTTAATTCCCATGCTCTCTCTTTCCAAACAGCTTCTTCAAATGCTTGTTTGCTTAAACCTGATAAAGTGGCCAAGCCAGAACGTTGCCGAACTGAGTTTATAGCATTATACGCGGCTGTATTGGGAGATCCGTCAGCTGCATTTTGGGCTTCAGCGTAAACTAACAGAATATCTGCATAACGAATTAACGGTTGATTTTTATTCCCATTTGGGGCAGTTTTTATGAAATACTTGTCAAAGTATTTATATACGGATCGATCAAAATTAATAATCTGGGTTCCTGACATATTTGGATACTTGCTAAAAAAGAAACCCTTTTCCTGAGCTCTCAAATCACTTGGAGCATAAGAATTAAAAAATTGGGTAGTTGGTTTCAATCCTCCAAAATGAATAGAAGATACTGTGATGGAGCCGGCTGCTGAAACTGGTGCTAAATATACTGCCATGGTGCTGTTTACCAGATTAATCGCATATTGAGCCATGAAAATATGTTCTTCTTTATTGTCAAAATCTGAATTGTTTAATTTGTCAAACCAAGTTAAATTAGCATCAGATTGGAACAAAGTATAAGAAGCGCTATTAATTACTTCGCCCGCTTTGGTCTTTGCCAACGCATATTTATCGGCTTGCATTAGGGGATATCCTGCCATGGTAAGATAAACTTTAGCAAGTAAGGATTTTGCTGCACCAATAGAAATTCTTCCTTCGCTTGATTTTAAAGGCATTTTTGATGCTTCGGCGAATTGTAAGTCAGGTACAATTACTTTCTCGTAAATATCTTTGATCGGTGTTTTACCAATTTGTCCATCAGCTGGGGATACAGTTGGTTCAGTTTTCATTGGAATATCTCCAAATAGCTGAACAAGTGTAAAGTAATAATATGCTCTCAAAAAACGAGCTTCACCTAAAAGTCTGCTTTTTTCACCTTCAGTAAGTTTAATATCAGTAATATTTGGAATTGAATTGATAGCAATATTTGCAGCTTCAATTCCACCATAATACGAGGACCAAAAAGTCGAGTAATTACTATTACTTCTTGTAAATTGAAGATTATAAGTTTCGAGGGTCGCAGTTTCCTGAGTAAGTAAAGCATCAGGAAAATATTGCCCGGTTTGAACCTCCAAAGAAGAAAAAGCCATTGTTGCAAAACCCATTTTATCGTATGGAGCTCTTAAATATGCATATATACCATTAACGGATGCTACAGCATCGGAATAATTAGTTCCTCCTATTGGTTTTGATGATTTTGGCTCTACTGCAAGCCAATCTTCGCAAGAATTTAAAGTAAATGCGGTAAGAAATAGAAAAATAATATATAACCTTTTCATAATTGATCGCTTTAAATGGTTAAAAAGTTACTTTAAGTCCAAAGTTGATTGTTTTGGCTTTTGGATAGCCATACATTTCAAGACCTTGGGCAAATTGGTTTCCATATGTAGCGACTTCAGGATCAAATCCATGATATTCGGTAATAAGGAAGAAATTTTGGGCACTTGCATAAAGCCGAAGTTGAGAAATGCTGAATTTTGTTAGGAAACTACTCGGAACGTTATAACCAAGTATAAGGTTTTTACCTCGTACAAATGATCCATCAAAAAGCATACCTGTATCAAGTCCGTCAAACCGCTCCAAATCTGGTCTTACCCGAGGGCGCATTGTATTCTGATTTTCAGGAGTCCATGCATTTTCGTAAAATTTTGTATAAGTATTTCCATAGTTATAACGGTCACTAATCATGATGATGGAAGCATCAGCAATTTCAGCCCCTTGTGATACCTGAATGTCAATTGAGAGATCCCAATTTTTATAAATAAATGTATTATTGATATTCATTTCATAATCGGCAAATGCATTACCAATAATCTTACGGTCTGCGATGTCGTATTTATAGTCCTTATTAACATCCTCCAACTTGATATCTCCAGGTACGAGATTATATTTTGCAGCTTCTGCAGCCTCTGCAGTTCCCCATGTCCCAAGTCGGGTATAGCCATAGAAAGATGCCATCTTTTCACCAACACGCATTATATGCGAATTCCACCAACCTGGTGCATTTACGAACAAATCAGCATTGTTTGTCCCCAATGTTTGAACGATATTTTGATTTGTGCTAAACACTACAGCGGTATTCCATTTAAAGTTTGGCTGAAGGATGTTCTGTGTCTCCAATGTCAATTCGAGACCTTTGTTTAAAGTAGAACCAATATTTGTCATTGCATTGCTATACCCGGTAAATTGGGTTACAGGCATACCGTATAATAAATCGCTGGTTTCACGATTATAATAATCAGCATTTAACATTATTCTCTTAAAGAACTGAACATCTATACCGATGTTAAATTCTGTAGATTTTTCCCATTTGAGATCGCTATTTGGCATTGTACCTTGCGATGATCCAATGTTTTTTTGCTTATTGAATATTACTGTTTGAGTACCCGGTTGCCCAAGTGCGAGGAAATCACCAATGGCATTATTCCCTGTCATACCGTAACTTGCACGTAACTTTAAATTTGTAATAGTGCTGTTATCTTTTAGAAAATCTTCTTCACTAATTCTCCAACCCAAAGCTACTGAAGGGAATGTTGCGTATCTGTTATTTTCTCCAAATCGCGAAGAGCCATCATACCTGATAGTCGCTGTTGCAAGATACTTATCCAGATAAGAATAGTTAGCGCGGGCAAAATAAGAGTTCATTTTAGATGCGGTATAGCCGCTATAAACCCTAGAAGGATCAGTCCCCAATCCAATATTGTAAAACTTGTAATAATCATCAGCAAATTCAGATGCAGATGTAGCCCAGCCAAATGTGTCATAACTGTACCAACTTGCTCCTGCCATAGCTCCAAAGACGTGATTACCTAAAGTTTTATTGTAAGTTAATAGATTTTCAAATTGCCAGTTATTAGTGGTAGTTTGACCTAAATCTGCCTGATTCTTATTTGTATAAGTATCCCAATCTTTATTTATATACCACTGATTATTACTGATCCTCATCTGACGGCCATAAGATGTCCTAAAGTTCAGATCATTTGACAACTTCAAGTCCATATAAAAATTACCTAACACTTGATAATCATTCCAAATAAGGTTCATTCTATCAAGAATGCCAACTGAATTAACCCCATACCAAATATCCCAGGCACCATTCTTTCGTTTGATATCATCTGATTGACTATAACGTCCGTCCGGATACTTTACCGGGAAAATTGATGGCATTTCAACCATAACACGTGTAGGAGTATTAGCACCAACCCTATAATCATCTAACCGATTCTGCTTGATATATCCATAAGTAAAATCAGCTCCAAAGTTTAGCCAATCGTTCATTTTGTATTCACCAAAGAATCTGGCAGTTGATTTCTCCATAAATGTTGTTTTCAAAATACCTTCTTCATTCTGATAACCAATTGATAATCCAGAGCTAAATTTATCAGTTGATCCGGTAATTGCTAAGAAATGTCGATTGGATACAGCCGTCTGGGTGGTTTCGTCCTGCCAATCTGTATTATATTTTGGCGTACCATCAGAATTAAATAGTTCTGGATAATCTTTTTTATAATCCACCAAATTTGCTGCTTCCCCAGGTCTGTACTTACGGATATCGTTATATAGCTTTCCTCTCATTTCCATAAACTGGTTTGCATCAAGAAGATCAATTTTATGCGCTTGATTTCCAATGCTCATACTACCGTCATAAGTAAGTTTGACTTTTCCCTTTTCTGCCCGTTTGGTAGTAATAATCACAACTCCATTGGCCCCTTGAGCTCCATAAATTGCAGTTGCAGAGGCATCTTTTAAGATATTCATCGTTTCAATATCGTTAGTATTGATAAGATTAATATCTCCTCCAACAATCCCGTCTATTATGTATAGTGGATTATTCCCGGCATTTATTGATCCCATCCCACGAATTTTTATCCGAAAATCTCCTCCTGGACGACCAGATCCGTTGTAAATACTTACACCTGCTATTTTACCAGCAAGTGCTTCTATAGGTGACACAGATGGTTGTTCAACAAGTTTATTACTTGATACAGATCCAACGGAACCGGTTACATCTGATTTTTTCATGGTACCATATCCAACAGCCACAACTTCTTCAATGCCTACAGTCTCATCCTCCATTTTTACATTCAGAGATGTTTTCCCGGTAACACCAATTTCCTGTGCTTTCATCCCCACAAACGAAAATTGCAGTGTAGCATTTTCAGGAACGTTGGTTAACGAGTAGCTCCCATTGGCATCGGTAATTACACCTTTGGTGGTTCCTTTTACTACTATGGAAACGCCGGGCAACGGTGAACCAGAAGAGTCAGTGACTTTACCAGAAACCGATTTTTGTTGCTGGGAAGACTGTTGTTCATTATTTGTAACGGAAAACAGTACTATAATTCTGTCCTTAATGGTAAAATTTACATCGGTTCCGGCAAATAATGTTTTCAAAGCATCTTCAATTTTTAAATTCTCTTCATTAATTGCAACTTGCCTTTCCACATCAATTACTTTACCACTGTACATAAACTTAAACTCACTTTGATCCTCAATGGCCGAAAGAACTTCCTTAACAGTGGCATTCTTCATGCTCAGGTTAAGCTTTTTGGTCTGTGAATAAACTGAATTTGCGAAAACACAAACAACAGAAAGCAAAATCAAAAAGGTTGTTAGCTTCATAATTCTGAATAGTTTTTTCAATCCGGGAAAATCCATCACCCCGGACAATTCCGTAATTTTTTTCATACATTTGTATTGATTAGTTAATAAATGACCTGTATGTCAGTACAGGGCTAAAATTTAATCTCTGCAGGGAAGTGTTGACGCATTTCCCTGTTGTTCTTTTGTTAGTTTACATCATAGGCATAACATTTTTCAAAATTTAGGTTTGCAATTATCGTTTTTCAAGTATTATTTTTTGTTTTGAGAAAGTTCCATCAGGTAATTTTATCCGAGGAAGCATTTTATAAACGACAGGAGTTGCAATCGTCATCAGATCAAGAACCTGTGTGAGTGATTCATCCTCAAGAGTGACGGTGTAGATATCGTCTTTTAATTCATCCTTAATTTCAAAATCGACGTTAAACATCCGGCTTAATCGTTCAGAAACCTCCTGGATTGGAGTATCTTCGAAAATAAGTTTTCCAACTGTCCAGGAAGTGTACTTTTCAACCTTCCCTTTTGTGCTTGAAATGTCACCATTTAACGCATTGTATTCAACGTGTTGTCCGGGAGTCATCGTGCCAATGGTCTTTCTTTTCTCATTGAGTATATTTCGTTCAAGGATTACCTTCCCATTAACTAAGGTGGTTTCTATGATGTCTTCATCTGGGTATGCCATAACATTAAAAGTAGTTCCGACTGCTTTTATGTTTAGATTTCCGGCTTTTACAATAAATGGTCTTTGTGGATTATGGGCTACTTTAAAAAAGCCTTCTCCGCTAAGTACCACATCTCGGGTGTTCCCTGAAAAAAATTGCGGATATTTAATTTTGCTGCCATAATTTAAATGGACTTGTGAACCATCAGATAACTGAACCACAGTTCTGGACCCCATTGGCGCAATTACTTCAAGTGAATCTACCGCAAGATTGGCGTAATGATCAGATAGATTTTTCTTTTCAGAAAGTGTATAAAGTAAAATTGTAAGTACAGGTATTAAAAGAATAGCCGCGGCTTTTGTAGTCCAAAGATAGACGGTATGCAGTGTCAATGTCTTCCCTGATTCTCGGGTCTTTGTCTGAGAGTTGTTATCAATTCTTTTCTGAATTTTATCAAAAATATCAGTGAACTTTTCGTTTTCTTCTATGCCGGCAGTTTCCTGCAAAGCAATCCAATCCTCAAAAGCCAACTTTCTGCTATCTTCACTTAACGCATCAGCATTAATCCATCTGAGTACATCACGAAGTTCTGCTTCTGTACACTGGTTGTTTAAATACTTTATAAGTAATTCTCTTTTCATTTTGTTCTGGTTGAAGATGCCTCCCAGCGAACCAGGAGGCATAACCTAAATCTAATTAAACCATGCAAAAAGTCCTATTGCTGTAATTTCAAATAGATATACGCTTAACCAGGCTGAAGGAAGTATGTAAAACGTGATTTTTTTTAATAAAGGAAAAGATATATAAATAACAAGTTGACTGCCATTGTGTTATCTATGCGTGATTTTAAGAAAGAAAGTGTGTTGGACATGTGCTTTTTTACAGTATTGACTGAAATATCCAGTCTTTTTGCAATTTCATCATGTGTTAGTCCTTCTTCACGGCTTAATTGAAATATTTCTTTTTGGCGCGGTGTCAGTTCATTGAGCAACGTTTGTACCTGATCATTTAATTCGTTGAAGTGGATCTCATCGATTAAATCAGTTGTAATACCTGGTTGTTGCAATGATTGTATATGTTTCAGGTATTTTTCCTCAGTGATTCTTTTCCTTAGCAGACTAATTGTAGTATTGTAAGCAACAGTAAAAAGAAAAGCTTCGAATGAAGAATAGGCATCTATTTTATTTCGCGATTCCCAAATTTTAACAAAGACCTCCTGAACAATCTCTTCTGCATCTTCTTTCTGTTTGATGTATCTCAGAACAAACCCATGCAGCCTTCTACAGTATCGTTCATAAAGGATGTAAAATGCAACCCTGTCATCCTTTTGAATGAGCAATATTAGTTCACTATTTGATTTGGTTACATTCAACATTATCTGACAAAGAAATAAAAATCAAAGCTAATATTTTTTTAATATACGCTCTTTTTCATCGAATCTGCCTATCTAAAGAATAATCCTGTCCATGTTATACGCTTGCATTTAAATGCAATAATCTGAACATATCCAATGAAATCAAGTCCAGTCCTGAGTGCGTGGTTTACCTCCGTTTTAGAATTTGAGTGAGCGAGGGAAGTCATTCACTTAAATAAAATGCCATGAATTTAATATACGTTGATACTTTTCTTAAGCAATCTGTTTCCATCAGAATTTGGCTGAATTGTTAAAATCATCCAACGACACTAACATTTTTTTTTATTTTTTTGTTCCGCGCACACGCCCACGCAAAAACACCCTATTTTTTAGCTTTTTTTTATGCCACTAAAAACACCCTTCTCCTCGTTAATGTAAGGCCGATTTTTTATTTTTTTCTTGGGAAAGAAAAAACACGATTTTCGCGTTTTCTCACACAGTAAATGCCAATTTTGGGTGTTTTTTCGTGCTTTTTGAAGTTTTTTCACACACCTATAACAAGATAAATTATAAGATCAGGGAGAAATGGAACTTGCAAGATCAATTTGAAGTTGTTTGAATAATAACTCCGATTATAAATACCGGTAAGCAAAATTAATGAAGGCGGATAGTTATAATGATCGTCGTTATTGCAATTATCATAGCAGCATCTTTGCTTTTTGAAATATTATCGGTGGTTAAATAAATCAAAGGTTTGTTCTCAATTTAGTTTCAGCTAAATATCGTGTATACCAAAAAGTCCATCTTTTTATGATTTTAGTCGAAAGATTTCAAGATATCGTTTCGTAAATATTTACTTGTACATTAATTTTTCAGAGAGTCGGACTACCAACGATATTTCACGCTCTATCATTGTTGAAGTCACCAGAATTTCTAACTTTACTTTTAGAAGTTCTTTGAGCAATATGCAAGAAAGAGGTGTGAATTTCGAGACTATC